>Ga0209253_10002864_pt1 | contig 15214 bp, 16 predicted proteins | sample FrelakmetBRP12BR_FD_187145 | JGI IMG/M metagenome (GOLD analysis project Ga0209253, IMG submission 187145) | Freshwater lake sediment microbial communities from the University of Notre Dame, USA, for methane emissions studies - BRP12 BR (SPAdes)... | ecosystem: Environmental > Aquatic >...
AAAATGAAAGAGACAGAAATTTTAAAATTGGACAGGAGAGGACGGATCGTCATTCCTAGGATTATGCGAAAATCTCTCGGATTAACAGAGCATACTCAACTACTTGCAATCTCGGATAGTGATGAGAAGAAAATATCACTCGTTCCATTGCAACTGGCTGAGGAAAAAATATACATCAAAATAAAAATCAATATGCCGGATTCACCTGGTAGTCTTGCTCGATTGACAAACGTTTTCGGGGAACTGGGTCTCTCGCTAGTGTATTTGGAATCTATTATTGTGAAAAAAGGGTATCTCGCAGAAACGAATATAATCGCTCCAACACCAGCAAGTATCAGTTTAGAAGAACTGAAAAACATTTTAATGGATAAGGGAGAAGCAAAGGATGTCATTATTCACGAAGGCAAATCCCAAACGATTACCGATGAAGATGATGATGAAGATTAACTAGCGTTTTTATTTAGGAATGGCATGATTGTAGTACCTATTAGGTGCAATCCATGGTAAAAAAGCGAAAATTCGGTAAAGACACTTCTGATGACCAACAACCTCCCGAAAAAGAACAATTGCAACCTAGGATCGAAATTCAGAATTTAATTTCTGCACTGGAAGCAAAAGAAACGATTCCTATGCTAAAATCCTCCATCCATCCTTTCTTAGAAGAGGAGCATTTAGTGGAATCTCCCTCCTTCCTTAGTACTGACTCTTCTCCTTCTTTGGAAACAAAACTCATCCTTGAATCAAAGAAATCAACTCCTCACGAAGTAAATAAGAAATATTTGAGCACTGGGAATTTATATGGGGATATCGGAGTATTTTTAACGGAATTAACCGATTCGTATGCAAAACGATATAATAAATGGGAGGAAAGTACAAATTTGGTATTAGCTGTATTGCGGAATTTGCAAATAACCACCCTAGATAATTCACAAGATCTTATTACGACAATTGGGTCTCTTCAAGAACAAATTAATAATGGATTGGAACGGTTTCGTGTGAAAAGAAATTATGTGGAGCAATATTCTGAATCTAACCATACTGAAGTAGCTCAAATGCTTAAAAAAACTCTGGATTTATTAGCTCTGCAAATTAAAGAATTTAAGCTAAAAAATTTACTTAACCAACTCATTTCAATCTACGGAAATTAAGTGGGAGAATATTATGGAAAATCAAAGTTTAGCTAGTATGCTGAAAGCTGAAAATATTAAGTTAAAACGAAAAATTGACGAATTAGAGGATACTTTGACACGTATTGCAGGAAGTGTGCATATTTTCTCTGCAGGTGGATCTGAATCAAAAATCGACTTATATACAGAAATTACAGAAGTAATTAAATCCGCACGAGAAGAATTGAAAGTTGTTACTCCAAAAATAGGACCAGATTTTGCTCAAATCCTTCTCGAAAAAGCGAGAACAGGTACTAAGATACAAGTAGTCATTAATGACCGTCGAATATTAGTGGAAGAAACTAAACTAGCAAAATTGCATAGTAAACAAGACTTCACCTATGAAGGAGTGTATGATTTACTTAAAGTTACCCCTGAAATTGATTTAGTGAACAATCCGAACGTCAAATTTTTGATGGTATGGACTAGGAAAAACGTCGTGTTTACAGGAGGATGGCTAGAAAAAGCTATATTAAATAAAACAATTTTGCTAGGGGTGCATGTACAGGACGTATCTAAAATTGAAGAATTGGCAGAAATCTATAAACAGTTGTTACCCACATTTATGCGTTAAAATTTTTTATACGTTCTAGCTTGCTAATAAAGAGAATTTTATTTGTAAATACATTTTTAGGATAATACATACTTCTTAATTTTATACTATCCCATCGAATTGCTAGTATTAGGTCGAATCTTGATCGAAGGGGATCAGAAGGGAATCATATGATCGAATACCAAGACTTTTTATGCTACACTTTAGAAAACGATGGTTCACATAAAGAAATGGACGTGAAAGAAAACGCAATTGAAGACCAGCTGCATCCCGATGACGTGTTGATATTTGTGAAACAGGATATGCGTCGATTATGGATTTGGAAGGGACCCAAAGCTCCTGTACGAAAACGGTTCATATCTTCCAGAGTAGCAGCGAAAATTCAAGAAGAAATACGACAAGAATCCGGAAGGCATCTCAAAATTGTAAGTGTGGATGCGGGGGATGAACCCGTTGAATTTTTGTCCACCTTTAATTTGGAATCGATGGAAATCACAGAAAAATTAAACGATATGGTGTATATTCGCAATGTAGAGCGAGATAGAATGAACGAAGAAGATATAAAAAGCGCAATGCAAGGATCACAATCAAAGGAAGACTATTGGAGTCCCTTACTTGCAGAAAAAGGGGATAGTAATCCTGTGCAATCCAGTATCCGATCAATCTCGATTCCGACAAAAAAAGTAAGTCCTGCTCCAAGTTACGAACAACAATCCAGTTGTTCACTTTCTGAGGAACCGATAGAAAGCGACAGCGAGATAATTCAAGAAATTATCCTAAAGGATCCTCCCATAGGAATGAAACGAGTAAATATTATAATAGGTCACCGCTTGTATGCACCAGGAAAGACAACCAGTGAAGTATTCGGGGAGACAATAGAGACCGAATCGTGGGATGCTGTCCCAAATTTGCCTAAAGATGTAATAGATTTCACCACAAAACAAATTCGAGTACACGTCAATAAAGAAACAAGCACTATCAAAGCTATTGAAGTGTTTAAAGCTCTTTCAAGCATAAACAAACAAAGAACTAATTCAAATACTTCTGAATCCGATCAAGAAAAAATTGATAAAAATAGAAATTTGCCAAAAATTCCTTCTGCAGATGATTAATCGCGATGTAAGCAACGATACGCTTTTTATTATGTATATCCATTATTGAAGTGGCGAGAATACAAGGGTAATTACTATAAGATTGCCGTATTGTTATTCGGATTAGGAGTGTATTCAACAAAAAGATTTAGAGATTCCATCTGGAAATATGGAATATAAACGATTCTGATTAGTATCCTAACCGCTGACTGGGCATTTTTGTTAAGCTTTTTATCGTGATATAAGTGTTTTTAAATGTGTATAATCAATATCTTCTCATAATTTGGAGTAGTTACTATGTTAAATCCAGCAGATGTCAAAATTCTACGAAAAATGTCAGAGCATGTGATATTTATTGATCATACTATCCGTGATATGGTTAAATATGTTCAAGCTTGGATAGACAATGATCAAGAAACGATGGAAAATAGTCTAAAACGGGTGAAACAGTCTGAGAGAGATGCAAATAAGTCTAAATTAGGACTTATGGAATTAATTTCCCAAGCCCAAGCATCGTTACGCAGATCAGACTTTATTCGATTAGTTCTTCGGACAGATATGATTGCAGACGTGGTTGAAGGTGTTGCTTCCCGGATCAGCAGGATTAAAAAATCGTTTATTCCCAATGCGGAGCTTGCTTCATATATAAAACCATTAATCAATGCAATGCTTGAAATGGGCAGTCAGTTTAAAGCCGCAATTAAATCACTGCTTGAAGGAACCATAAAACAAACTCCCAAATACTTGGATAAAATTGATTCGATTGAAGAAGAAATCGATACAGCATATAGGAATTGTGAAGCCTTTCTTTTCGACTCGGATTTCGATATCAGATTGATCCTTCAACTACGTTCCGCATTAAATCAGATAGAAGAAGCAGGAGATCGGGCACATTACGCAGCCGATCATATACGTATATTGCTTGCAACCTTATAAGAGATTGTTCATTTGTTAATATAAGAAGGTTGGAAAGTGAGGTTACAGAACAACAATAATGACCAATCTCAATTGGAAAAAAAGAACCGTTCAATTACATGGATTGTTCTTGTTTTTCTGATTGTAATTTATTCCGTTGTTTATTTTATTGTTATTAACATTGAAAGTATACCGGATATTCAACTCTGGTTAAAAATTCTCATCTACTTGTTTGTGATGATCTTGTTAATTGGACCATTTGTTCCAATGAAGAATAAAGGGGGAAAAAGAGTCAGCTTAGTGGATTCTCTTATTCGTATGATTCAAGGTTCGAATAATCACCGATTTACCCACAAACCAGACTCAAATTTAAATGTGGAGTTTAGACCCCCATTAATACTTAAATGCAAATGTGGATTTTTAATTACTCGACGAGTGGAAAAATGCCCCAATTGTAAAAGAAACAATGATTATTATTCGAAAGATTGATAGGCGAGTAAATCTGTGTTTCTATAACGAATAAATTAGATATAATCTATTTTATTTTGAATTTAGCCCAATACATATGATCGAATGAGGACGTGTGCAATGATCAAAAAGAAAACAAAATTCATCATAAGTTTAGTTGTACTACAAATCATCCTTGTAGCACTCGCAATAATTATAATTAATTCATTAGTCGGATTGGGGCAAGCACAGTCCGATACTGGGACTGCATTTGATACAGTGACTTCTTGGATATTGGGATTGTCTGCTGCTGCTTCAATTGTTGGTTCGTCTTTAGCGGCTGGAATGGTAATAAAAACTGTTGGTACTGCTGCCATTTCCGCGTTAACTGAAAACGAAGGTGTGTTTTTTAAAGCGTTTTTGGTTGTTGCTTTCGGAGAAACCCTTGCAATCTATGGATTGATTGTCAGCATTCTCTTATGGCTTAGAATCCCCACTCCTGTGTAATAAAAATAGATATGGCTGTTTTGTCCATGAGCGTAGTTGTCGATTCCTATTCATACACACTGATAAAAATTGCTTCATTAAAGAGTTTAATTATATCTCAAGAGGAATTTTTGAAATTTCAACGTATCAATGAGATTGACAAATTAATTATTGAGATCGATAAATATTATCCAGGATTAAGCACTGCATTTCACAATCAAATACCGACTATTGTTGAGATTGAAAAACAGTTATATGTAATCTTTTTGAAAATATTTGAGAAGATTTTGACAATTTCACCTTCTCAGCTCAGAGATTTCTTGCGATCTTTACTCTATAGATATGAGATTTGGAATTTGAAGACTTTATTAGCAGGAAAATTAGCAAATATAGATATGACTACAATTCAGGATGAAATGTTAATGAAACCTGAAGAATTGCTTCAAAGAAGCAAATTTCTTAAAGATCTCCTAAAACACGATGATATAGCTTATATTTTACGTCTTTTATCGAAATCTAGATATGCACAAATAATTGAACGAGGAATGTATTATTTCTCAGAAAAACGAGAAATTTTTCTTCTGGAAGCATTATTGGATAAATTTTATGTAGATGCTCTCCATGACAATTTGCAGGAATACATTGGGTTAGAAAAGCGGATATTCACTAATTATGTTGATATTATAATTCAGAAATACAATTTGATGTTGATTTATCGATGTTTGAGGAATAAAGTGCCTAAGGATTTATTGAAACAATTGATAATACCCTTTGGTAGTATTTTTACACCCGATCTCATCTTAAAATTCGCTGCAACAGATAATGTGAAAGATTTTATAACTCAATTAAGAGATTTTATAAAAAACAATGGACAGTTTAAAAAAATCGAGATTTTAAACAAAGGATCGGATTCAGATTTAGTTACACATCTCCTGTCGATATTAAATAAAAGTATATTTCAAAAATTAACCATCTCAGATGTAGCCGATATTGACTCAATGACTATAAAACGAGTCTTATCATTCATATTCAACAAGGAAAACGAAATCTATCGCGTATTAGGATTATTCGTAAAAGTTACGTATAAATTGAAGGAATAAAAGATGCCAAGAACAAAAAAAGAACCAAAAAAAATATATGAAGACATCTATGCTAAGCAAGTTCATGAATTCATGGAAACTTATGATCATATAATTAAAGAAGAGGATAATATCTTCAAAATGGCCAAAAGCGTTGAAGAACGGTATGATTTTGTCATTTTAACAGCAAAACAACAAATAATGGATGAAATAAATAACATTAAAACACGAAATACTGAATTTTATGAACGATTAATCACTGAACATAAGAATCATCTGGTAGACGATTTTCATAACTTAAAATTAGATATAGAATTAACCTTGGAGGAACATAAGGTTAAAGTGGACGTCCAAATGAAACTGTTGGGGGATATTTACACGAAAAATAAGAAAAAATTACTATCAGAAGGTCTTAAAGAATTAGGATTTGGATTGTAAATGAAAATAGTAATATTTGGAGGGGAGGATCCGGTTAATTTGTTCCATCTGGTTGGAATTGATGGTATTATTTATGAGAGGGGGGATTTCGATTTTGAAGAAAAATTTAAAGCTGTTATCAAAGACCCAGAGGTAGGTATAATCATCCTCACCGAACGTATCCTAATCCAGCATCGTGAATTTATTTTCCCATTCAAAATGCAGCATCGTCTTCCGATTATTGTAGATATCCCCAGTATTATCCCCCAATTTAAAGAAGATTACAGCTACGAGATAGCTCGAAAATATTTAGGAATCGATATATAGGTCGTTTAACATGTCAAATGCAGATTTTTTTAAACAATTCCAAGCAATAGAATATAATATAGAGAGAAAAGCAAAAGCGGAAGTTCAAGAGATTAATCAACAGAAAATGAAAAAGATCAAAGAAATCAATTCTGAGTTCATCCAGAACCTGATACGAGATTTGCGAGAGAAGACAGAGATTTTTCTTAAAAATTATGAAAATCAGCTAAACCAGCAAATCTCGGAAAACATCAAAGACTTGAACTTAAAAATATTAAAGAAAAAGAATGAGATATTTGATGATTATAAAAAATCTCTTATAGTAGAGATTCAAGCATATATTGCGAATAATTATGAAGCGTATTTTCAAAATATCATTAAAAAAATAAAAACATCTCTAAAAATATTTGATAATACAGTGTATATTCGTCTAAATGACAAGGATATGGAATCGTTTAAAAAACTACAATCTGAATTTGAAAATAAGAAATTATTCTTGGATCCAAAAAAACTTGACTGTATTGGAGGATATACGTTATCCAATAAAGCCAGTACAATTACAATTATGGATACGATTGAGGATTCAATAGAAACACATTTGAAAATACTACGCATGAATTTCGCTAAAATATTTCCTGAGTATCGTGATCGAAGGAAAAGTGCAACTGAATTAATGAAAGAAAGAAATATTAGCATAAGTGCTTCTTTTCCCGAGGAATTGGAAGAATATATGCTCAAATACGACATTGAGTTACCGGAGAAATAAGAATGAGCAAATCCGATAAGGGCACGATTGTGAGTATTGACGGACCGGTAATTGGAATAAAAGGTCTGAAACATCAACAGATTGGAGATCTAGTTAAAATTGGCGATAGTGAATTAATTGGGGAAATTATCAAAATTTTGGAAAATAAAACTATTACAACATGCTTTGAATACACTGAGGGATTACATATAGGAGAACCGGTTCTAAATACAAAAGAACCTCTTTCCATGGAATTAGGTCCTGGTTTATTGAATAATATTTATGATGGAATTCAGAGAGCATTACCCACACTAAGAGAAAAATATGGGGATTTTATTCAAATTCGACAAGAAGCGGCCGCATTAGATAGGAAAAAACAATGGTTGTTTGAACCACTTGCGAAAATTGGTTCAAAAGTATCGGCAGGGGATATTATTGGTGTCGTTCAAGAAACCAACACCATCAAGCATCAAATCATGGTTCCCAACGGAGTTCATGGACAACTCATAGATATTGCAAACACATCAAAATATACGATTATTGATGACGTTTACACTATTAAGACCGGAAGAACAGAAATAAAATTCACTATGATGCAAAAATGGCCTATTCGAGAGATTCGCCCCTATCGTCAACGATTTTTTCCAAATAAACCACTTATTACAGGAATGCGAGTGATCGATGTGTTATTTCCGGTTGCAAAAGGTGGCGTAGTTGCAGTACCTGGAGGTTTTGGCACCGGAAAAACGGTGATACAACATAATCTTGCGAAATGGGTGGATGCAAATATTATTGTATATGTTGGATGTGGAGAACGAGGAAATGAAATGGCAGAAGTTCTTGAGCAGTTTCCATCCCTAATTGATCCGCATACAAATTTACCTCTAATGGAAAGAACAGTTTTAATTGGTAACACTTCAGATATGCCGGTTTCTGCAAGAGAAGCAAGTATTTTTTCTGGCTTAACTATTGCCGAATATTATCGAGATATGGGATATCATGTTGCCTTGCTCGCAGATTCTACTACTCGATGGGCTGAGGCATTGCGTGAATTATCTGGAAGATTAGAAGAAATACCTGCTGAAGGAGGATATCCCGCCTATTTATCTACCCGATTAGCCAGTTTTTATGAACGTGCAGGTTTGGTATATCCCTTAGGGTCCCCGGATCGAGAAGGTTCTATTACGTTGGTTGGAGCAGTATCTCCTCCCTCCGGGGATTTTAGCGAGCCTGTCACAAAAACTACCCGCAGATTTGTCAAAGCTTTTTGGGCATTAGACGCGAAATTAGCTTATTCTCGGCATTATCCCTCTATCTCATGGACGGACTCATATAGTTTATATTCTGAAGATCTTGAAACCTGGTGGAATTCATTAGGTACAGGATGGGCAAAATCTAGAACTGAAATTGCCGAAATCCTAGCAAAAAGTGATGAATTACAGAATATTGTGCAGTTAGTTGGAAAAGAAAATATACCTGTCGACCAACAATTGACTTTATTTGTTGCTGATTTGGTAAAAAATGTCTTTTTAATCCAAAATGCCTATGATCCTATTGATCGATACAGTTCCCCCGAAAAATCCTTGAAATTAATCAATTTAATACTGGATTATTACATCAGAAGTATGGATATTGTAAAACGAGGTATCCCTCTTTTTGAAGTTGAAAATTTACCTATTGTCACAAATATCTCTCGTGCACGATTAACAATAAAAAATGAGGACGTAAGGAAGTTTGATGATCTAAAAAAGGACTTGGAAAGTCAATGTACTTCTCTTATAGAACATTATGAAACAGTTTAGGTTTGTGCAAACATGAAAATAACATACTCTAGTATTCACAAAATTGAAGGACCGTTGGTGTTTTTACAGCACCAACATAATGTCATGAACGGGGAAATCGTTCAAGTTGTGGATCCCGACGGGAATTTACGTAATGGTAGAGTATTAGAAATTACTGACAATTTAACTTGTATAGAAATTTTCCAAGGAACGACGGGATTAGATACTGATAAAACTCAACTTACCTTTTTTGATGAAGTTTTCAAAATTGGCATCTCAAGAGATATGTTAGGGAGAATTTTTGATGGACTAGGTAGACCAAAAAAGGTAAAATTAGAGGAAGAATATCCAGAGTTACTCCCAGACGTTATTCGGCCTATAAGTGGATTTCCTATCAATCCATTTTCTCGTTCTTATCCAACCGACGTTATTAATACGGGAATTTCCGTAATAGATGGATTGACTACCTTAGTACGGGGACAAAAACTTCCAATTTTCTCTGGTCAAGGACTATCGCATAATAAATTAGCAGCTCAGATTGTAAAACAAGCAAAAGTTCAGGAAGAAAACTTCATAATAGTATTTGTTGGAATTGGCATATTGCAAGATGATGCCATGTATTTCGAACAAAAATTTAAAGAGTCTGGAAACTGGCAAAATGTTATCTCTTTCTTAAATATAACAAGTGATCCTACTATTGAACGCATTTTAATTCCCCGAATTGCTTTAACAGTCGCAGAGTATTTTGCATTTGATCTAGATATGCATGTTTTAGTCATTATGACTGATATAACAAATTATTGTGAAGCATTAAGAGAGTTATCAAATGCTAAGGGAGAGATTCCTAGTCGGAAGGGATTTCCTGGATATATGTACAGCGATTTAGCATCATTATACGAACGAGCGGGTCGTATAAAGGGCAAAATAGGGTCTATCACTCAGATTCCGATTATAACTATGCCAAATGATGATATAACTCATCCTATCCCAGATCTTACAGGATTTATTACCGAAGGTCAGATTGTATTAAGCAGAGACCTTCATAGACGTAATATTTACCCTCCAATCGATATTTTATCCAGTCTATCACGATTGATGAAAGAAGGGGTGGGAGTGGGAAAAACCCGTGAGGATCATTCAGAAATTGCTAGCCAATTATATTCATTATATTCTCAAAGTCTGGATATAAAAGAATTGGAATCGATCATTGGAGAGGAGAGTTTAACAACACTCGATAAAAAAATCCTCAATTTTGGGAGGTCATTCGAACAATATTTTATGAATCAGGATTTTAATGAAGAAAGGAGTATCATTACTACACTGGATTTAGCTTGGAGTTTAGTCTCCACCATACCGAAAAAGAATATTCTTCGTGTTAGGCCTAATATTTTAGATAAATACTATATCGATGAAATTCGATTGAAAGAACAGTTGTGGAGGAGATAAAAAGAATGTCGCTGGGATTTAGAAAAGTCCGACCAACTCGACCCGATCTACAACGATTAGAGAATCGAAAAGAATTCACCGATCGAGGAAAACATTTGTTGGAACTCAAACGTCAGCAATTTTTAGAATATTTAAAAGAAAATATGAAATTTTATGTAGCCCAACGTAAAAAAACCCGAGAAAGTGTTAAGATAGCATACAATAAATTACTACAATCCTACATGCACTATGGAAAACGAAGAATCAAAACCTTTGCGGAAATAAATAAAATCCACTATGAACCATCAGTTGATATAACATTTAAGCCATATTTGGGAATCTATACTCCTACGATAAAACTCGATCTGTTGGAAAAAGAATTATTACCCTCTTATAGTTTTCAAGATACACCCATCTCTTTTGATGATTCTATTGACCAAGTAAAGGATTTATTGAAACAAATCATTATATTGGCGGAATACGATTATATTGTCTATCATTTTGCATTTAATTATCACAAAATCCAGAGACGAATAAATGCATTGGATGATGTAATAATTCCCCGATTAGAGGATGATATTCATTACATTAAAGAACTTTTGGATGATTTAGAGCGTGAAGAATTCATTCAGCTAAAGAAAATTAAAGACAAACTCGAAAAGGAGGAGGAATAATGATGATTCGCCCAGTTAAAATGAGTTTGCTCAGTCTACACGTACAAAAAGATCTATTACCCAATTTATTAAGCGATTTAATTCAAATCAAGTATTTTCATGCAAGAAATCCTTTGGAGAGTTCATATAATCCCCATTCTGAAGAAACAAAAAAAAAAAATCTTATTAGTTTGTCATCGGAGGATTATAAAAAGCGATTGGAGAAAATATTGACAATTGAGTCCTATTTAAATGATATTCTAGCCCAGATAAAGGATAATCCCGAGAAAATACAACCTCCAAAGAAAGACAACCGCATTGATTTCAATTTCATCTCATTTGATGACATCGTCAGTGATTTAGAGGCACGTGTTGATTTCAATTATCGAAGATTAGAAAACATGGTAAAAGAGCTGGAATCAGTGGATGAGCATCTTGAAAATCTCGCAGAAGTAGCAAGTCTGTTGAATATAATATCGAAATTCGGAGGAAGAACCTATTCCCAGAAAGATTTCAAACAATTACAATTTGAATTATACACAACCACGAGCAATCACTATAATGATTTATCCACTTCTATAAATCAGTTGAAGTTTCCCGTCGTTATCTATGGAGAACCTATTTCAGATCAATTAGTTGGGCTTTTTGCATTTTATGAAAATGAACAAGTCAAAATACTTCATGATTTGTTTCTCTCGTATAATTGTCATAGAATCGAAGTTTCAAAAAAATATATTGATGAAAATGGAATCCATATGGATTTACTTCAAGAAGATCACGATGAGGAATTGAATAGACGGAATCACTTCTATAGTTTGTATCAGGAACAATTAAAGAGTTTACCCCAAACAATCTTGGCATACAAGGAAACTTTGGATAATATTCGTCAATTATTAAGAATCGAACAAGAGATTCAACAAACTCCCTCTCTCAATACATTAAAGGTTGAAGGTTTTATTCCTTCAGCTATTGAAAAAAAAGTCGTAAAAGCACTTAGTGAGCAATTTGGAACCAATATCAAAATTGAATCCAGAAGAATCCAGCGAATTGATCCTTATATTGAACATCATGGTATAGTGGAAGAACCAGAACATGAAGAAGTCATTCCGCCTTCTCTACTAATTGCAAATCCTTTTCTTAAACCATATGAAAATTTGATTAAACTGTATGGGGTAACGAATTATTCCGAACTGAATCCAAGTATTGTTTTATTTTTCACTTTTCCGCTGATTTTCGGGTTAATGTTTGGAGATATTGGTCATGGATTGTGCTTAATGGCAGTCGGTGCATTAGGAGGTTTAATCGTTAGAAAAAATAAAGGAATAAACGCTTTTCTTTGGTTGATTTTTTACTGCGGAATCGGTGCAATGATTGGAGGTTTTGTATATGGAGAAGCTTTTGGCCAAGAAAGATTTTTGTCGAAAAACTTAGTCCCTTTGTTTATTAATCCGATGGTGGAAGGAGGTGTGTTAGCTATTCTGAAAATGTCTATTATGGTTGGTGTAGTTATACTAACTATTGGTTTTATAGTTAGAGGGATTAATTATGTGATAAATAAGAAAAAATATCTTGCATTTAGCGAATGTATATTCAAAATACTAACGCTTTGGGGAGGGACTTTCATTATTTTTACATATGGATTTGATATTTATGCATGGTTCAGCCCACCTTCCCCAATATTATTAGTAACAGTACCTGCATTACTATTGATAATTCTTCAAGTATTAGGGAAAACTTTCAGCTTGGCATCTTATTTAAAAAAGAAAAAGTATTGGGATATTATTGGCCATGCTACTTTGGATCTGGGAGAGACCATTTTATCAATAATTAGTAATATTGCTTCTTTTATTCGTATTTTAGCATTGGAAATGGCACATGTCGGTCTGATGTTGGTAGTATCTGAGATTGCGGATGCGTTAGAGGGACCTACAGTGCTAAGTAAAATTATTGTGGTGTTAATTCTATTTTTTGGAAACGCATTAGTTATCGTTTTAGAAACTATGATCGCGATGATTCATGCACTACGTTTGCATTTTTATGAATTTTTTTCGAAATTCTATGTTGCAGATGGATATGAATTCAAAACCATTGAGATCCAGAACGAATTCAGTAATCTTATATTTGAAACACCTTCAGAGTTACAAACGCCATTTTTATATCGAAGAAAAAGGTGAAAGGTCATGATTCAGCAGCGTTCCAAGTTGTTGATTTAGAACACCTTACTATTCATCCTACTGATTCCTGGAGTGGTGATTAGGGCAATTCCTGTGAAATTGTTTTTTTCATTTAGATTATATGTGAGGTTCTGGGATTTCGATATATTGATCTTGTTTTCATCAGCTTTGGCATGCCATGTTTCATCCGATCTATAGTACGTTCATTAATCAAAGAAAGTGAACTCCTATGATTTACTTCATAGAAAATATAAAAAAAATATTCGGAAAGGAACCAAAAGAACTTGTAACTTTATATTAGTAATTTTAGTAGAAATTCCATGTATTTTTGGGGAATTTTTACAACTTTAGGGATCGGATTTCTGTTGGAAATTATATCAGGGGAGATTTGGGGAATTCTAGTTGTTTTTCTATCTCAAGCAGTAATGATTAAATTAGAGAAACTTGACTTAAAGAAAAAAAATGGAACAGTACGTAAGTATAATTGTAATAGAACTCCACGATGAATCGAAATGAAGAGAACTAAATCGCTGAACGTTTAATTCTTGCTTGAGCGAGAAGTTTTCTTAACATTTTATCTTGTTTTTCATTTTGCAGCAATATTCCGAAGAACTGATCGTCCGACTGCGTTAATACTGTATTTATAGATTCAATCTTCTCTTCCAAATATGTTATATAGTTTTTAAGTAAAATTTTCTCATCCAATCCTCCAAATCTTTCCATCGCTTCATACAAAGGGATTTCTAGCATTTGGGAATTTTGGTTAAATAAAATTATGGACTCTGCAAGTTCGTCACTAAGATACTCCTCAAGAAATTCGATATAGTGGGAAACGCAGATATATTTATCCAGTTTTTCTTTATTCTCAATTATGGATATTTTAATCCAGGAAGGGTTCATACAAATCATACATTTTTCATGAGGATTTCCATTTTTATCTGAGAATTCCATGTACTTCAACCATTCTTATCTGATCTAATTAAATTAAAATCATCACAAAATAAAAATTACACATGCGTGATTTTAATAGCAAGATATCCGTAAAAGAAATGCAAATCCTTGATAGAAATTCTGCAGAATATGGCATTACTCCCTCCATCCTAATGGAATGTGCAGGTTATTCTGCAGCTCAAACGATCCTCCAAAAATTTCAGTTTAAGAAAGGAGAGCAGACCTTAATTGTGTGTGGTACTGGAAATAATGGGGGAGATGGATTTGTCATAGCACGTCATTTACTTAGTTCTAATATCCCTGTTTGCACAATTCTTGTTGGACATCCTGATCATATCCGGACCCAAGAAGCTCTGCAGAATTGGAAAATATTAACGCAGTTACGGTTTAATTTGAACCTTCATGTAATAACAGACTCGTCCTTTTTTCAGAATATACAAAAGGAATTGGATTCTGATCTCACGAAATTTAAAATTGCAGTAGATTGCCTTCTGGGAACGGGTGTCAAGGGAAACGTTCGGGAACCAATACATGCTGCAATTAATTTTGTGAATTCTCTAAAAGCCAAACAAATCAAAGTAGTATCCATCGACGTTCCGTCCGGAATTGACCCAGATACAGGTGAGGAAGCGGATAATTTTGTTCGTGCTGATCTTCTTATTACTTTTCATAAAAGAAAAATAGGATTTGATAATATTAAGATCCCAGAGATAATCGTCAATCCTATTGGGATACCATATGAAGCGGAGTTATTTGTTGGTCCAGGTGACCTCGAGTTCAACACACCTCGTAGAACGGAGTTCAATTATAAAGGTCAACATGGCAAAGTTCTAATCATTGGGGGATCAAAAGATTATTCTGGTGCTCCTGCTTTAGCCAGTTTGGCTGCTCTACAAATGGGGATGGATTTAGTATATGTGTTTGCACCTAAATCTGTAGCAAATGTCATCCGATCCTATTCTCCTAATTTAATTGTCCGAACGGGTGAAGATGAAAACATCTGCGAGAAAGATCTCCCACAAATA
>Ga0209253_10002865_pt1 | contig 15212 bp, 8 predicted proteins | sample FrelakmetBRP12BR_FD_187145 | JGI IMG/M metagenome (GOLD analysis project Ga0209253, IMG submission 187145) | Freshwater lake sediment microbial communities from the University of Notre Dame, USA, for methane emissions studies - BRP12 BR (SPAdes)... | ecosystem: Environmental > Aquatic >...
TGAAGCCGGACGAGGTTTTTCGGTGGTGGCTGAAGAAGTGCAGCGGCTGGCGGAAAGGTCCGCCGAGGCGACCAAGCAGATCGGCGGATTGGTGAAAACCATCCAGGGCGACACCCATGACGCGGTGGCGGCAATGGAGAAAAGCATTTTGGGCGTGGTGGAGGGCGCCGTCCTGTCCGATATGGCCGGCCAGTCGCTGAAGGAGATCGAACAGGTGTCGAACGAACTTGCGACCCTGATCAACAGTATTTCGGTATCTACCCAGGTGCAAACCGACATGGCCAGCGAAGTCGCCAACGTGATGCAGGACATTCTTCAAATCACCGTTCAAACCACGGAAGGCACGCGTCTGACGGCTAATTCCATTGCGCAGTTAACCAATCTGACATCGGACTTGAGAAGTTCGGTGGCGGGTTTCAAATTGTAATACCGGTCACGACTGCCCATGACCAACAACGCTCCATTTGATCTGAACGCACTGGCTGCGGTGAAACCCGGCTTGAGCGGTACGCTGGCTGAGATCAGCGCGCAGCTGGAACGGTATTTTGCCGCACCTGCCAATAATGCTGAAGCCCTGGAAGCCGCGCGCACTGAGTTGCGCCGTCTATTGGGGGTGTTAAAAATGGTCGGCCTGGAGGGTGTGGCAGTATTTTGCACCGAAGTGGAGGCTGCACTCAGCGAGCTTGCAGCCCAGCCTCAGCAAGTTACAGAGGCGCGGCGCGATGTGCTCCATCGTGCTTTGTCCAGCGTCGTGCATTATCTCGATGCGCTGTCCAACGGTGCAGGCAATGCAACGCTGCGTTTGTTTCCCCAGTATCTGGAGCTGCAGCAGTTGCGCGGAATAGAGGCCGCATTTGAAGCGGATCTGTTCTTTCCGAATCTTCAAGTGCGATTGCCGCAACAAATTCTGAGCATGACTATCCAGGGCGATGCGCGTGCAGGCCTCAAGGTATTGCGCAGTCAGTATCAGCAAGCCTTGCTGCGGTGGTTGCGTCAGGAGGATGCCGCCGCCGCGGTACTACAGATGCAGCAGGCATTGGAAGGTGTAATGCGCTGCGTGCCACAGGATGAAGGCCGCGCGTTTTGGTGGGTAGGTAGCGGCTTGCTGGAATGTCTGAAGTTAGAAGGGCTGCCACCCGAACTGAATGCCCGCAAGTTGCTGGGCCGCATAGACCAGCAGATACGCACGGTTGCCGAGGGTAACAGCGCTGATGTGCGTCTGGTCATGAACGAGATGCTTTATCTGATCGGGCGCAGCCACGCCGTGAGCGGGATGTTGGAAGCGATCAAGCAGTTATATGCACTGGATAATTACCTGCCAGAATCTTCTGCACTGCCTCCCGGTGAAGTGGAACAGTTGTTAAGCAGCATGCGCGACCAATTGCGCATTACCGAAGAAAGCTGGGAACACGCAGTACAGGGCGACGAGTCATCCTGCGAAAAATTCATGAAGCATGCCGAACAGCTTGTGCTTCTGAGCGAGAAGCTGGATCGCAATACCTTGCAGTATCTGGCCAAACAGATACAGGTGTTGTCGAACTATGCGAGCACTCCGGAACACGCACGGCCCATCGCGATAGATATGGCGATGGCCCTGCTGCTGCTGGGCAGCGGAATCGAGAATTACAACCGCCTTGACAACGGCTTCCAGGAACAGGCGCGCATCCTGTCCGAGCGCATGCAGGCTGCGGTAAAACAACAGCCTGAGGATACGCGGCAGCTGAGCGAACTGGTCGATCTGCATTACAAGATGGAACAGGGCGAAGTGATGATTCCTCTGGCCAACGAAATGCTGGTGAATCTCCAGCATGTTGAACAGGGTTTGAATGCCTATTTCAACGGCGCGGTACAGAGTCAGGAGTTGAACGGATTATTGCGCTTGCTGAGCCAGATACGGGGCGGCCTGCTGATCTCGTCACTGGATAAGGCCGAGCAGCTGCTCGTGTCCATTCAAGACGAGGTTCGTAACTTTTCTCAGAGCAAGGATGCTCCCAAGCCAGTCGAAAGATACGCCTTGGCCGATGCGGTGAGCGCGCTGGAAAACTACATGCAGCACCTGACACATGGGCAGAAAATTGATGATTCGCGATTGCAAAAGGCATTGGCCGAAATAGCCAAGCTGCATCAAGCCCAAGGCGAAAGCAACGCTCCGCCCGAGTTACCCCAGACTGCCGTGCCGGCGGCAAGCGCTCCGGTTGTCCCGCCACAGACGGTTGCTCAGGCGGCAAGCGTCCCGGTTGCGCCGCCACAGGCATCCGCGCCAGTTGCGAGTGTTACGGTAGCGCCGCCCCAGGCTGCTGTCCCGGCGGCAAGCACTCCAGTCGTTCCGCCCCAGACAGTTGCCCCAGCCGCAAGCGTCCCGGTTGCGCCACCACAGGTAGCCGCGCCAGTGGCGAGTGCCCAGGCTGCTCCGCCCCAAACAGCCGCGCCCGCTCAGCGTCCATCAGACGAAGACCAGGAATTGATCGACATATTTCTGGAAGAAGCGCAAGAAGTGTTGGGCAGTATGCGCAGCAACCTCGAGATTTGCCATTCGCAACCAGGCGTTATCGATCCATTGGTGGCCATCAGGCGGGGCTTTCACACCCTCAAGGGCAGCGGACGGATGGTTGGCTTGACGGATTTGGGCGAGGTAGCGTGGTGCGTCGAGCGGGCCATGAACAAATGGTTGCAGGGGAACAAACCGGCCACCAGCGGTTTGTTGCGCTTCATCAGCGCGGCGGTGCAGTCCTTTGCCGGTTGGGTCGATGTACTCGGCAAACAGGGCGAACTGCATATCGAGGCAGGAGACTTGATTGCGACTGCGCAAAAAATCGAGAATGGCCTCGACATTGAAGCACCACCCGCTCCGACCCCAACTGCAGCCGCAGTGACTGCCGAGGTTGAGGCCGAACCCGAACCAGTTGCTGAACCTTCTCCTTTAGCTTTTTTGGAATTTGATCTTGCCGTAGCGCCTGAGTCAGAACCAAAGCCGACTCCGCTGCCTGAACTTGAATTTGAGCTCGAAGCCAAGCCGTTGACTGAGCCTGCATCTGTACCGCTTGCTGATCTGAAACTCGATTTGGAGATTCCGCTTGAGTCAGTGCCTGAACCCGAGCCAACCCCGCTACCCGAACTTGAATTTGATTTCAAGGCGGCACCGTCGACTGAGCCTGAAGCGGCACCACGGACTGAGTTTAAATCAGAAACGCGGGAGGCGCCACCAGCAGAACCGCCTGCAATTATTGCAACCGGATTTGAATCAGAAGCTGTATCCGTACCTGCGCCAGTGCCTGCTCCTGAACAGGAATTCGTAGCTAAGCCCGTTCCTGAAGCCGAAGCTGAGGAAGAGATAATCAGGGTCGGCGAGATAACACTGTCACAAGCATTGTTCAACATCGCCAGCTCGGAGGCCGTGCAAAACGTGGCTATCCTGCAAGAGCAGTTCGACGGTTTGCATGCGGCAGAGCAGCAAAGCGTGCAATACGATTTTATGCGCGCCGCGCACACCCTGGTTGGCCTGAATCGCACCATGGGTTTTGATGTGGTAGTGGATTTGGCATACGCCCTGGAAGACTGGTTGAGGGCGCGCATGGATCAGCCTTTCTCGCCAAGCGATGAGCAAATGCAAATGCTTGAGCAGTCCATTGCCGCGCTGGGAGATATGGTGTTGAGCATTTGTGACCGGCAGATGCCACAGGGCCGCAGCGATCTGGTCGATCAGTTGCATGCTGATTCCGGGGAGCTGTTGGCCGGACATCTGATGAACAGGCCCGGCGCGACGGGCGCTGAGCCGCTGAGCATACCTTATGCGGAATTGCAGTCGATCAAAGAGGAATTGCTCAGGCCGTCTGATGCCCGTGCCGAAGCGAGCATGCTTCAAGTGCGCGGGGAGAAAGGCGACGGCGGTAAAACTGTACAGGGATCGGCTGGTTCGCCGGCGCTGGATTTGCAGCAAGCTGCACCTGCCCCGGCCAAACCCGGCGATGAGCATGACAAGGCTGAAGAGCCCCAAGTGCAGGATGACATCGATGAGCAGTTGCTGCCGGTTTTCCTCGAAGAAGCCGATGACTTGTGTCCAAAGATCAGTGAGGGACTGCGCGCCTGGCGAGAGAACCCGCACGATGAGCAGCATGTGCAATCGTTAAAGCGTTTGCTGCATACCATGAAGGGCAGTTCACGGATGGTGGGCGCGATGCGCATCGGTGAGATCGCCCATGAAATGGAAGATCGAGTGTCGGCGGATGTACAGGCGCGGGAAGAGGCCGGATATTGGGATGCGCTGGATAGTGATTTCGATCTGGTCAACGCACTGCTGGAGGAATTGCGCGGCGGCAAAGCCGTGGTCATGCCGGCCAAAGCAGCTGCAACCGAAGCAGCAGAAATCAGACAGGCCGAAACCGGCCGGCGCGCTTCAGACAAGCAGGCCGGCGAGCCCAGGGTCGATCGTCGCGCATCCGATCAGGGTGCGGAGCGTTCCGCGCTTGGCAACGTGCTGCGTGTACGTTCGGAAGTAGTGGACAAGCTGGTGAATGATGCCGGAGAAATCAGCGTTGCACGTTCGCGCATGGAAACTGAACTGCGCACATTCAAGGACGGTCTGCTGGAGCTGACTGCCAGCGTGATGCGGTTGCGCCATCAGTTGCGTGAAGTGGAGATCCAGGCAGAAAGCCAGATGCAGGCACGCGTTTCACTCGCGAAGGACAGTGCCGAAGAGTTCGATCCGCTCGAATTCGACCGCTTCACCCGCTTGCAGGAATTGACGCGTTTCATGAATGAAAGCGTGCATGACGTGCAGACCGTGCAGCGCACGCTGTTGAAGAACCTGGAGGAAGCGGCTGCCGTGCTGCTGGTGCAGGGCCGCCTTAGCCGCGAATTGCAGCAGAATCTGATGAATGTGCGCATGGTGTCGTTCAACAGCATCGCCGACAGGCTGTATCGCATCGTGCGACAGACCGGCAAGGAGTTGAACAAGCGCGCGAACCTCGAATTACAGGGTACCGGCGTTGAGTTGGATCGAAGCGTGCTGGAGAAGATGGTCGCACCGTTCGAGCATTTGTTGCGCAATTCCATCGTGCACGGCCTGGAAAACGATCAGCTGCGCGCGCAGGCCGGCAAGAATCCGATTGGTGAAATTCGCCTGAGCGTGCGCCAGGAGAGCAACGAGGTGGTGTTCGAATTCAGTGATGACGGAGCGGGCCTGAACTATGCGAAACTGCGCGAAAAGGCCATAGCAAAGGGTATGTTTCAGGAAAGCGAAGAGGTTAGCGACGATCAATTGGCGCAACTGATCTTTACTGCCGGCCTTTCCACGGCCAGCGAGATAACGGAGATCGCCGGACGCGGAGTCGGAATGGATGTGGTGCGTAGCGAAATCACCGCGCTGGGTGGAACTATAGATGTCAAATCGAAGCGCGGGCAGGGAACGCAGTTCATCATCCGGCTTCCTCTTACGCTGGCTGTCACGCAGATCTTGCTGGTGCGTTCGGGCTCAACGACTTATGCGGTTCCATCAGCCATGGTTGAACAAGTCAGGCAGGTGAAATCGGCAGATATGAACACGCTGCATGCCGATCGTAAAATCGAGTGGCAGGACCGGACATATCCGTTGCACTATCTGTCCCAGTTGCTGAGTAATACCGAGGTTGTTCAGGAAAACCATTTGCGGAATTCCGTGCTGCTGTTGCGCAGCGGTGAGCACCGTATCGCTTTGCATGTCGACGAATTATTGGGTAACCAGGAAGCAGTGGTGAAAAATATCGGCCCGCAATTGGCCAGACTTCCCGGGATCGCCGGCGCGACTGTGCTTGGCAATGGTGAGGTAGTGCTGATCCTGAATCCGCCATTGCTGGCGCAACGCGCCGGCATCAGCAGGGCAGGCAAGGCCGTCAAGGCGGAGACCGAGAAGAGCGTCAAGCCGTTGAGCAACCTGCCGCTGATCATGGTGGTTGACGATTCCCTCACTGTGCGCAAGATTACCTCACGCATGTTGACACGTGCCGGTTATCAAGTGGTGACCGCCACGGATGGCGTAGATGCTCTTGAGCAGTTGGAAGATTTCACGCCGGACGTGATGTTGCTGGACATCGAAATGCCGCGGATGGATGGATTCGCACTTGCCAGGGAATTGCGGCGCGATCCGAAGACGCAGAGCATGCCTATCATCATGATCACTTCACGCACTGCCGACAAGCACCGCGATTACGCCATGCAACTGGGCGTCAACACCTACCTCGGCAAACCCTATCAGGAAGATGAGTTGCTGCAGAACATCGCGGATTTTGTGGCGGTGCATAAATTGGATGCCTAGCCTGTATATTCAACGTTATACTTAATTGCATGAAAGTTATCGTACTTCAAGAGTTGCATACGTGTTTAGCCCAAAACCAGAGAAACCATGATGGACAAGCAAAAAGACACTTACTCGGTTGAAGTCCTAGGCTTTACCGAAACTGAGCAAAAAGTTCTGGCCAGTGTTTTCGGTCTATCCTCGCGTCGCGTTCCGAGGTTTCTGCGTCATGACTCGGTCGATGCACTTCCCGATATTTTTCTGGCCGATGCGAACGATCCGGCGGCTATCAAGTTGCTTGCCGAACGCAATGCAGCGGGACAGATTCCGGCTATCCTGATTGGCGACTCGAATTGCGGAACCAATTGGCCGGTTCAGGCCCGTCCGATACGCTGGATGAAACTTTTCCAGGCGTTCGATACGGCTGTCGCGGCGCCATCTGCCGGGATACCGGCACCATCTGCCGAACCTGATAAAGCGCCTGATATAGCGAGAGTGCCCAGCCCCATTCCGGTGAATGCGCCCGCCCATACGCAGCCTGGCCCCCGTGTCGTTCCCCCGGAGATCGCTGTCACAAAAACTGCTCCGCCAGCGGGCGAGTTGCCCGGTACGCGGCAAGCCAAACCCCAGGCCGACTGGGTGCTCGTCGTGGATGATAATCAGACGGTGCGCGAATTCATGAAGAGCAAGCTGGCCGCGTTCAATTTCAACGTCGACTATGCGGAAAACGGCGAGCAGGCCATCGGATACACCGGACAGAAACACTACACCTGCATATTCCTTGACGTGATCATGCCCGGCATTGACGGTTACCAGGTGTGCAAGTTGATCAAGTCCAACAGAACCGCGCAAAAAACCTCGGTGATCATGTTGACCAGCAAGGATTCGCCGTTCGACAAGATACGCGGCAGCATGTCCGGTTGCGACGCCTACCTCACCAAGCCTGTGGATGAAGAGAAACTTCTGGAAACAATAGTCAAGTTTCTGCCAACGCGTGCCTAGACCAGGGCAGCCATGACAGTCCGCAAGGTTTTATGCGTAGATGATTCCGCGGCGGATCTCAGTGCAATTCGAAAAATTCTGAATAGCGCGAATATCAATGTTGTGTTCGCGACCAATGGCAAGGATGCCATACAGTATGCAAAATCCGAAATGCCTGATCTGATATTTCTTGATATTGTAATGCCCGATATGGATGGTTTTAAGGTGATGAGAGAATTGCAAAAAGATCCTTCCACCAAGGACATCCCGGTAGTTTTTGTCTCCAGCAAAAGCCAGAAGGCAGATCAGGCGTGGGCAAAAATGCAAGGCGGCAGGGGATTTGTTCCCAAACCTGTCAATCCGGAGGCAATATTGGAGGTAATCAGCAGGTTTTAACTAGTCAATCGCGCTCCGCTTTGAAATAAGCCGAAAACATTCGGGGCGGACAGTGCAGTTGCAGTGAACTTTTGGAATTGGAATACCAGCATGCACGGAGAGGAAATATTGGCGTTTGCGAAATACTTTGTCTTGACGTCACTGTCATCTTTTCACTCAACCCCTATTAGTATGCGATTTTGAAATATGCCCCAGCCGGATTTTGACCAAGCCGTCGACATCGATGCCTTAAAGGCACAGGTAGATGCCGAAATCGCAGCCAGACTGTTGATTGAGGTTGAGTCCGCTAGACATATACATCGCCGGGGATTTCGCATCGGGGAGTTGAAGTTGCTGGTAAGTTTGGATGCCACCAGTGAGGTGGCCGAAATTCCACCGTTGTTCCGTCTGCCGGGAGCGCCCACCGGTATCATCGGCTTGGTGAATCGCCATGGGCGGGTGATGCCGGTGATGGATTTATCCGTCTTATTCGGGATTCAACAAGAGCCTGCTGCAGGAACCTGGTTGCTGACCTGCGGCCGGGGTGATGAGGCTATCGGTTTGATCATCGACAGCTTGCCGGAACGAAAGAAGTTTGTTCAGGGCGATGAGATCAGTCTTTCGGATGTTGCCCATCCGATCGCGGCTCACGCCAGAGCGGCTTATCGGGAGGGAAAAGACATCTGGATCGATGTTGATTTCGAGAAATTTTTCACCGAAGTATTGCAAGTCCATCCATCAGTCATTTGATAATATCAACTTATGTCCGCCCGGTAGTCAGGAGAACGTTATGTTTGCAACCATTCGTGCCAAATTAATAGGATTTGGTTTTATTTCGCTGCTGTCCGTCGTGCTGGCGGGTGGAGCCGGATATTATGGCTACCGCGTTTCCAGCGGATCCCTCGCGGACACACAGGCAAGGTTTGATGCGGTGAACACGCTGCTCAGAACGGATCTTGCGCAGGATGCGGTGCGCGCCGATGTGTTGCAAATATTGCGTGTGGCAAAAAGCGGCGACCCGGTTGCCTACGAAGAAGCTCAAAAGGAGTTGAACGGACACCTTGATGTCCTGGAGCAGGCTGCCAGGAACAGGACTTCGACCGCGCTTGCAGAAAAGGTCCGGCAGGCGGCCACAGCCGTTCGTGCTGACGAGGAAGCTTACACAAAGGCGGCGCGGAATATCGCTACGCAGGCAATGACGAACAACAGCGGAGCCGAAGCGCAATTCACGGCATTTAATGAGTCGTTCAACACCCTGAAATCAAACCGTCAGATATTGAACAATCTGGCCGTTGCCGATATGGATGGTGCGCGCAAGGCTGCCGATGCCGCTGCGCTGCGCGCACGCGATATCATAATCGCGGCTGTCGTGGCGGCATTGGTTATTGTTGCGCTTTTTGCATACTACATCTTCAACGGCATCACAAATCCGTTGAACCAATTGTTGAAAGCAATCGGCAAGGTTGATTCGGGCGCCTTCGAAGTGCGTGTGAATCTGCGCAGCAGGGATGAATTGAATACGGTGGGGCGCGCTTTTGACAAATTGCTCGATGATCGCATAGCCGCGCTCAGCCAAGCTGCAAGCGAGAATGAGCGCCTCAACAATTCTGTGATCGGGCTGTTTACCGCGATGGGTGCTTTGTCCGAGAAGGACCTGACGATCCGGGCGCCGGTGACCGAGGATATCATCGGCACCCTGGGTGATGCCATCAACCAGCTGACCGATGTCACGGCAACCGTATTGCACCATGTGACCAAGATCGCCGGTGTGGTGGAACACGCCTCGGAACGCATGAAGCAACAGTCTGATGTGGTGAATGACATGGCCAAGGAGGAAGATGTCATCGTCGCCAGGCTGACATCAAACCTGGAAACCGCGATGGCATCCATAGGTGAGGTGGCCATTTTTGCGCGGGATTCGAGCCGGGCGGCTTCTGAAGCGACCAAGTCCACCGAAAGCGCGATGCAGACGGTACAGGCGACATTGAGCGGCATGAGTGTGATCAGGGAAACCATTTCCGAGATGGAGAAACGTATCAAGCGGCTGGGCGAGCGTTCCCAGGAAATCTCCCAGATCGTCAACCTGATCAACACGATTTCCGAGCGTACCCATGTGCTTTCATTGAATGCCGCGATGCAGGCGGCAATGGCGGGCGATGCGGGACGAGGTTTTGCAGTGGTGGCCGAAGAAGTTCAACGTCTGGCCGAGAATTCCCGCCAGGCCACCGGTCAGATCGCCAATCTGGTGCAGAACATCCAGGTTGAGACGAACGACACCATTGCAACGGTGAACAAGACCATCGATCAAGTGGTCAAGGAATCCGAGCTGGCGCATAACGCCGGTGAAAGAATGCGAGAGACACATGAAGCCACGGCGCGACTGGTGCGATTGGTCGCTACCATCGCGAGCAGTTCGGCAGAACAGACCAAGATTGCTGTTTCTTTGCGATCGGCCGCGGACGAGATCACGCAATTCACTGCAAAAACAGCCGAGCAGCTTGCCGCGCAAAATCAGAGTGCTGCGAGTCTTGTGACATCATCGAAGAAATTGATGGAATCTGTATCAGTGTTCAAGCTGCCTCCGGAAGTGGTTTAGCGGTCAGGATGTTTATGTCTCGCCGAATCGATACGCGGCACATGGGCGCTTAATCCGAACCGCCATGTCCGTCGCCGCGCTCACTCCGTTTCTTTCCGAAATGCGCAAGGAACTGTCGCAAACCGCTCCTGACTTCGAGCGATGGATAAGCACGCTGTCAACTGCCGCCAACGACGACCCGTCATTGATGGAGGCTTTGGAAGACTATGCAACCCAGCTGGAGCGTATCGGTCAAACGGCGGAAATGATAGGCATGGCGGGCTTGGGGGCCTGGTGTACTGCTCTCAACGGAATTCTGCCTGGGGTGGTTTTTCTGGAAGGAGATGCTCGTGCACAGGTGTCACAGCACTTGGCCATCTGGCCTGCACTGGTGGATAAATATTTGCAGGATCCGGCAAATTTCGATGCCTCCATGGCGCTCGCCGAGTATCTGTCGGCCCCCAGCTTCGGCCAGCCTGCCGATGAAAATGCCGGCCTGATCCTGATAGAAGCATTAACCGCCCCGCCGGTTGTGCCTGAAGAGCTGATGGCGCAGCTTGCCAAAGCGGAGGCTCCGGTCAGCGTGAGTGTTGCGGACGTATCGCTGGTCGTGTCAGATACCGTCGATCGTGATGTGTATGATGCATTTATCGACGAAGCCCCGAACAACCTGGAGACGTTTGCGGCGCTGACCTCAAAGATTGCTGCAGGCCTCGCGGATATCAATGATATGCGCACTGCCAAGCGCATCGCGCACTCCTTCAAGGGTTCGGCCAATATCGTCGGTATTCGCGGCATCGCCGCACTCGGGCACCACACCGAAGATGTGCTTGAGTACTTCGAGCAGAATCCGGTTAAGCCACCTCGCGCGCTTGGGCGGGCGCTGGTTGCGGCGAGCGATTGTCTCGCTCAGATGGTCGGTTACCTGCGCGGTGACGAGAGCGCGCCGGATAATGCACTCGAGGTATTGAACGAAATAGTCGCCTGGGTCAACAAGGTCAAGTCTGGCGACATCGCAAGCATGACTGACGATGCGGAAGTGGAGGCCGTTCCCCCACCGCCAGATGTTGCTCGACAGGAAGCACCAGCTGCTACTGTAGCTGAAATCGAAGCGCAAGCCACATTGCGCGTCCCGGTGAATACCGTGGATGAAATGTATCGCCTGATAGGCGAAATGACAACCAAGATCGCGCGGCTGGAATCTCAGGTGGCGAATATGACCGGCCGTGCCAAGGCATTACTCTCCCACAATTTGGTGGTGCAGCAGCGGGTCGTCGATCTTGAAAAACTGGTGATGCTGCGCGGCATGTCGCTCACGCCGGCAGATGCCGTGGAAAATGAATCATTCGATCCGCTCGAAATGGATCGTTATAATGAATTGCATGGCGCTACCCGCGCATTGGTGGAAGTGACCGCCGATGCACGTGAAATGACAGACAGCCTTGAGGCCAGCGTGGCAAATCTGCGCATCGAAGTAGTTCAGCAGTCACAGATCAATAAAGAACTCCAGCATCAGGTTATTTCAACCCGGCTAGCCCCTGTCAATTCACTGGTTGCGCGTCTGACACGCAATGTGCGCCAGACCTGCGTGCAAACCGGCAAGCAAGCCGCGCTGGTCATTACCGGCGGAGATATTCAGGTTGATGGTGATGTGCTCAACAAGCTAGCCGACCCGCTGCTTCATCTGCTGCGCAATGCGGTGGATCATGGTATCGAGCTTCCCGAGGACAGGGCTGCCGCCGGCAAACCGGCCGAAGGACGCATCGGTCTCAATTTCTCGCGCCAGGGATCGGGGATAGTCGTAACCATACGCGATGATGGCAAGGGTCTCGATTACGAGCGCATCCGCACCAAGGCTGTCGAACGCGAATTGATACGCGCCGATCAGCAATTGACGCGTGCCGAACTTGCGCGCCTGGTGTTGTTGCCGGGATTTTCGACGCGCGATCAGGTCAGTGAGATCTCCGGGCGCGGCGTCGGGATGGATGTGGTCGCGACACGGCTGGCCAACATCAAGGGTACAGTCGAACTCAGTTCTGTACCGGGGCAGGGTTGCGAAATCGTGCTCAGATTCCAGGCTTCACTGGTGACCCAGCATACTTTGATGGTGGAAGCCGGAAAGCAACTCTTTGCCATCCCGATCCACTATATCAGGGAAGCTTTCCCGGGCGGGCTTGGCCAAGTGCGGCAATTGCCACCGGCAGGCGATATGAAGGACTCAGGTTCGGGAATGAAAGTTTCCGGGGACGGCGAATGGCAGTTCACCATTCGTGACGAGAGTTTCGCGATGCGTGACCTGACGCCTCTGACCGGTTACCCGGCGGCTCCACCGAGTGCGGAGCGTTATGCTGCAATGCCCAAGGTGTTGATACGCACGGCTGACGGCTTCGTTGCTGTACTGGTGGACCGCGTTGTCGAAAGCCGCAGTGTGATGGTCAAGACCATGGGGAAATTCCTGCCGAGGGTGCATGGGGTATCGGGTGTCACATTGATGGGTGATGGCTCTCTGGTGCCGTTGCTCAATCTGCCGGAGTTGCTGGTTACACCGGTTGCCATTACCGCTGCCGCCGCCGATCTGGCTGCTGCTGCACGCCGTCAGGCACGCAGGATACTGGTTGTGGACGATTCGCTCTCGGTACGCAAGGGACTGATGCAACTTCTTCAGGATGCTGCATTTGAAGTTAAAGGTGCAGGTGACGGGATGGAGGCGATACGCGCGCTCGAATCCTTCCAGCCTCACTTGGTGTGTACGGATATGGAGATGCCGAACATGAACGGGCTGGAACTTACCCAGCATTTGCGGATGAATGAGGCAACCCGGCAGCTTCCCGTCATCATGATCACTTCCCGATCTATGGACAAGCATCGCGAGCAGGCAATGCAGGCCGGGGTGAACGTATATTTGACCAAGCCATACACCGATGCCGATTTGCTCCAGAAGGTGCATGGCATCCTGCAGGAAAACTCGATACGCGAACAGCCAGCGGCAGGCTGATTTGGCGCGAATCACATTGCCGGCCGTCCGACCGCATTGTGGTTCCATATTAAACTCGGTAGTATTTGCCGGTTAGCGGGCATGGCAACGAATAAGCATTGCCTGCCATAAATTAAGGATGGGATATGGAAGTAATTTCAGGGATTGCCGGATCATGAAAAATTACTCTCGCTTGGCCATGGCTGGCGTAGTGATCAGCAGTGTGTTGCTGACGGGTGACGCGCTGCTGTATTTCAACAACATTAATTACCTTCTGGCCGATTTGTTGCTGTTTCTCGCCCTGCTGGCGTGTCTGGGCTATTTGCTCAAACATCTCAATCTGGGCAAAGACCAGTCTACAGGGGGCCGCTTCATACAGGAAAGCAGTGCTTTCCATAAACAATTGGGCAACGAGATATCCGATCAGCTCAGTTCTGCACATACGGAACTGGGCAACACCCAGGCGATACTTAGTGATGCCATCGCCAAGTTGGTCAGCAATTTCATTGCCATATCCGACGAAGTGCGAAATCTTTCCGACAATACCAACAAGTTCAGCAAGCAGATACACGAACTGGCCAGCGATGTCGGCGAAGCGCTCGCTGCGGCAGAGCGCTCTATCAAAGGACTGACTTCCGGCGATATGTCTGTGGTGATGGATTCAAAGAAAAATGTGGAGTTCATGATCACAGAGCTCGCCGCGTTTAATGAAACTGTCGCTCAAAATGCGGTCGAGCTGAATCTGATCAGCACAAAGATTGAACAAAACGTTCTGGTGGTGATATCCACATTGCAGTTTCAGGATATGAGCACGCAGTTGATCGAGCATGCCAGATTGCGGATGTCAGCCCTGCAGGAAGTCGCCAATGAAATGGGCAAGGGAGTGGATAACCAACAGAATAACAGTGAGTATCTGGAGCGCATCGCTGCCTACAATCGCTTGCTGGATAAACATGTCGCTTCGCTGGACAGGCAAAAAACCAATCCGGTCGCGCAGAAAGATTATGGTACTGGTGACATCGAGTTGTTTTAGTGGAGCTGTCGATTAGGCAAATCGGCAAAGCCATTGGTTAACGCTGGACAAATCATTCGGACATATCTTTCGGGATTGGCAAAGGGTCAATTGCATTTTTCGGGTAATTAATGCAATCTGATGTGGCAACTAACAATTACTCATTAATCACTTATTCGAGCGCGAAATATGGCCAAAATAATCTTAGCTGTTGATGACTCCACCTCAATCAGGCAAATGGTGGCATTCACTCTTAAATCTGCCGGCTATGCCGTCATCGAGGCGGCGGATGGCCAGGAGGGACTGGATAAGGCCAATGCCAGCAACGATACGATCAGCCTGGTGCTGACCGACCAGAACATGCCCAAGATGGATGGCCTGACCTTGATCAAAACCCTGCGCAGTCAGCCGAAATTCGCGGCTACGCCGATTCTGATGCTGACCACGGAGTCGAGTGACGAAATGAAGTCGCAGGGCAAGGCGGCTGGGGCCACGGGTTGGCTGGTCAAACCGTTCGATCCGCACAAATTGCTGGAAGTGGTCAAGAAGGTAATTGGATAGTGTCGTCGTATTGGTCTTGGTTCTGACTCGTGCGCCAGTCAGAAATTCTCACACCGTAAACCTAGGAAAGAGCCTATGTCCATAGACATGAGCCAGTTTTATCAGGCGTTTTTTGAGGAGACCGTCGAGCATCTCGGTAGCATGGAAAGCCTGTTGCTGGCTCTTGATCTTGAAGCGCCAGATGCGGATCAACTGAACGCCATTTTTCGGGCGGCACATTCCATCAAGGGCGGTAGCGGCACATTCGGTTTCAACGACATGACCGAAGTGACCCATATTTTGGAGACCCTGCTTGACCGTATACGCAAGAACGAGATCGCCATCACCTCCGAAATGGTGGATGCCTTTCTGCAAGCGGTTGATGTCCTCCGCGAAATATTGGCTGCACACCAGAGCGGGGGCAACGCCGATGAAGCGGCATCGATAGCACTGTGCGTCAAACTTGAACGCCTGACTGCGAAGGGGT
>Ga0209253_10002866_pt1 | contig 15211 bp, 12 predicted proteins | sample FrelakmetBRP12BR_FD_187145 | JGI IMG/M metagenome (GOLD analysis project Ga0209253, IMG submission 187145) | Freshwater lake sediment microbial communities from the University of Notre Dame, USA, for methane emissions studies - BRP12 BR (SPAdes)... | ecosystem: Environmental > Aquatic >...
GGGAGGCCTTCGAGAAGCTCGATGCCCCGTACCTGAAGCCGCTGCCGGCGACCCGCTTCGTGCTCGCCCTGTGGAAGCGCGCCCGCGTCAATATCGACTACCACGTCGAGTTCGACAGCCATTACTACAGCGTGCCGCACGCCTTGGTCCGTCAGGAAGTGGAACTGCGCATCACCCGCAGCAGCGTCGAGATCCTGGCGCGCGGACCCCGGGTGGCCAGCCATCTCCGCAACCTCCGCAAGGGAGGCTACTCGACCGTGGCCGATCACATGCCGGCGGCGCACCGCGCCCATGCCGAGTGCTCGCCCGGCAAGCTGCTCGCCTGGGCAGGTTCGGTCGGCCCCGCCACCGGCGAACTGGTCAGGCGCCTGCTGATGGAGAAGCAACATCCCGAGCAGGGCTAGCGCTCCTGCCTGGGGCTGATGCGCCTGACCCGCACGGTCGGCCGCGCGCGCATGGAAGCCGCCTGCACCCGGGCGCTGGCAATCGGCGCTCACCGCTACCGCTCGGTCGCCTCGATTCTGGAAAAGGGGCTGGATCGCCACCCGCTCTCCCCCGCCCAGACCGAATCACCTTTGCCGGCGCACGCCAACGTGCGCGGCCCCGCGTATTACCACTGACCAAGGAGAGCCCGATGTTGATGGAACAGACGTTGCAAACCCTGAAATCCCTGCGGATGCGGCAGACCGTCGCCCAGCCCTGAGCGCAGCCAGTACATTACCCGCTCCGGCGTGCGGCTGAAGATCGGCCTGAAATTCTTCCCTGGCAGGTACGTCTTCGCCCGGAAGTCATAAACCATGTTGTCCGGGGCAAGTTCCTTGTTAAGCGCCAGTTCGCGGCTGGCCTGGATCGATGCCCGGGAAAAGCGCCGCGCGACGTCCGCCCGCCGCAATTCCCCCAGGAAGAACAGCCTGGCCTCGATAAAGGACAGCCTCTCGACCTGAGAGCCTGTCAAAAAAATCCCCCGTGGGAGCGGGGCTGCCCGCGTAATGTCAGAGCAATCAAGTAGCTATCGTGGCCAAGGCCGCTCGCACAAGAAAAAATTCACAAGCTCTGGGCGCTGGCGTGCGTGTGCGCCGATTCGCGAGAGACGAACGGGCGCCCGCTTGGTGCGGCGACCGACTTGGCGTGTTGTTTGATCGTTTCGGTTTCGCGCTCGAAGAACTTCCCGGCATCCTAGAGCAGAATCCCGCACTTGGTCAGATAGATAGCGACCCAATGCGCCCGCGGGAAACATCGAGGTCAGGCGCCCTTTGAAGATCACCCGGTCAAATCCTTCAACGACGCCCGGGATTGCATCGCGGTGCATTTCGAGGACAATGTCCATGTCGCCTCGGTTGCCGTGCGGTGGTCTACCTCCAAGTGAGGTCGAGGATATGGTCCTCGCAAATTCAATCCGCCGGCTTTGGGGGCGGCCCCAGCTCTTTTTTTAGTGGCGGCCAGAGGCCGCGCTATGGCTAACCTGAATTGGGCCCGTTCAAATTACAGCATGGGGAGGACATCATGGGCGACAAAATCTGGCTGAAAAGCTATCCGGCGGGCATGCCGGCCGAAATTGACGCCGACCAGTTCAGCTCCGTCCCGGATCTGCTCGAGAAGATCGTCACCAAGTACGCGGCCAAACCCGCGTATCACAACCTCGGTCACACCATGACCTATGCGGAGCTGGAACGGCGATCGCGCGATTTCGCCGCCTTTCTGCAAGGAATGCCGGGCATGGTCAAGGGCGAGCGCGTTGCGATCATGTCGCCCAACCTGCTGCAATACCCGGTGACGCTGTTCGGCATCCTGCGCGCCGGAATGACAGTGGTGAACGTCAATCCCCTGTATACGCCGCTCGAGCTGGAGCACCAGTTGAAGGACTCCGGCGCCAAAGCCATCGTCATTGTCGAGAACTTCGCCAATTCCCTGCAATTGGTTCTCAAGAACACACCGGTCGAGCATGTCATCACCACACAGATCGGCGATCTGCTGCCGATCCCGAAACGCTGGATCGTCAACTTCGTCATCAAGAAGGTCAAGAAGATGGTACCCGACTGGCGCATCGATGGCGCCGTGACATTGCGCGCGGCGCTGGAGCGCGGTGCGGCGATGCAGTTCAAGCCGGTCAAGCTGGCGCACGAGGACATCGCGTTCCTGCAATACACCGGCGGCACCACCGGCGTTTCGAAGGGCGCGATGCTCACCCACCGCAACATGCTCGCCAATCTCGAGCAAACGGGCGTGTGGATCTCGGGCAGCTTCAAGGAAGGCAGCGAAATCGTCATTGCGCCGCTGCCGATGTACCACATTTTCTGCCTCACCTCGACGCTGTCGTTCATGAAGTGGGGCAGCCTGATCGTACTCATCACCAACCCGCGCGACTTGCCGGCCTTGGTCAAGGAGCTCGGACAATGGAAGTTCAGCGCGATGACCGGCGTCAATACGCTGTTCAACGGCCTGTTGAACACACCCGGATTCGAACAGCTCGATTTTTCCGCGCTGAAGGTGGTGGTCGGCGGCGGTGCGGCAGTGCAAAAGGCGGTGGCCGAGCGCTGGCAGCAGGTGACCGGCCGTTATGTCACCGAAGCTTACGGTCTGACCGAGTCCTCGCCGGGCGCCTGCGCCAATCCTTTGGGAACGCCGTGGAACGGTACCATCGGCCTGCCCTTTCCTTCCACCGATGTGTCGATCCGCGACGACAGCTTTAACGAGTTGCCGGTTTGGACCGGCGAAGGCGACATCGAGAAGCACACCGGCGAGATCTGCGTCCGCGGCCCGCAGGTGATGAAAGGTTACTGGAATAATCCGGGCGAAACCGCGAAGGTGATGCAGAACGGCTGGTTGAAGACGGGCGACGTCGGCAACATGAATGCCAAGGGCTACATCACCATCACCGACCGCAAGAAGGACATGATTCTGGTGTCGGGTTTCAATGTCTATCCGAACGAGATCGAGAGCGTGGTGGCGACGCACCCCGGTGTGCTCGAGTGCGGTGTGGTGGGCGTGCCCGACGAGAAATCGGGCGAGGCGGTGAAAGTGGTGATCGTGAAGAAGGACCCGAGCCTCACCAAGGAGGCGGTGATCGAGCACTGCAAAGCACGGCTCACCGGCTACAAGGTGCCGCGCCACGTGGAGTTCCGTGACGTCCTGCCGAAGACACCGATCGGAAAAATCCTGCGGCGCGAACTGCGCGACGCGCCGAAGAATTAGCGGCTCGGAGGCGATGGCGCAGCTCTCCAAGCAGTTCGGGGTGCCGATCAAGAAGGCGGAACCGGTTGATTACCGCGGGTAGCGGCTTGGCCTTGGCTTGCTCATAGCGCGAGAAGGCGTTCGGCCCGCCGCCGGTGATCTTTGCGGCTTCCCGCGGGGTGAGCTTGAGTTTCTCGCGGGTACGGGCGAGTTCCGCTGCTTCGCCGGCGTCGATCTTCGCGGCAATGCGCTCGATGACTTCGGCAAAGCGCACGCCCTCGCCGGAATCGAACTTGGCGTCATGGCATTGCGGGCAATGCCAGCCCGACACCTTGGGAATGACCGTCACGTCGCCCTTGTATTCGTAGGGCAAGTCCCTCGCCGCATGCCGGAGCTTTCGCTGGCCGCGGTTCAGGCATTCACGCGCCATCTCATCTGTCGTATAACTCAGGGTGCGCAATGATTCCAGTGTAACTCCGATTCATCTGTCGGAATCAGCCCTGAGCGCGGCGAGCCAGGGCGATGCCTGCCAGCACGGTCAATCCGCCGAGCGCCTGAAGGGGTGCGATTGCCTCGTTCAAAACCATCCAGGCGAACAGCGCCGCCAGCACCGGTTGAACGAGCAGCCCTACCGAGGAGAAGGAAGCGGGGAGATGAGCCAGGGCGAATGTGATGAGACTCTGACCGACGAGTTGTGGAACCGCCGCCAACGCTGCAAGCGTGAGCCAACCGGCCGTACCTTTGGGCCAGACCCTTTCCCCGGCGAGCAGCACCACGGGCAGCAGCGCCGCGCAGGTCACGCTTCCACCGAAGAACATGATGCCGGCGGTGGGCCACGCCAAGCGCGCCCGCGAAACGGCCAGAATGTATCCTGCATAACTCACTGCCGCAACCACGGCGAGACCGTCGCCTGCCAGTCGTCGCGGATGCACGCTGAAACTTGCCTGCACCATCAGGCTGGCGCCGAGAAACGCAACCAGCATCGCCAACCAGAACAGCGGGCGGACATGCTGGCGGAACAGCCACCAGCCCCCGAGGGTCACGAAGAAAGGCGCCGTATTGACCAGCAGAGTCGAATTGGCGACCGGCGTCAGAAGCAGCGAGACGTGCCACACGCCGAGATCGCCAGCGAAGAATAGCCCGGTCCAGAGCAGGATCGTGCAGCTTCGCTTCGCCTCTGCCGCCGGCGTCGCGGTGCGGCGTTGGCTTCGCCACCACACCCAAGCAACCGGAAGGGAGAGGAGAACTCGCCAGAATGCGGTAGCCAAGGGGCCGGTTTCGGACCACCGAACCAGAATGGGCGCGGTGGCGATCGCGACCGCACCGGCGAAAAGGGCGAGGGTAGGCGCGGCGCGCAAGTACGCAAGACCGGTTCGACAGCCGGATCGTTACTGCTGGCTCAACGCCAGGGATGCTTCGATGGTCTGGCGGCCGTGCGGGGCAGCCATCGCCACGAGGATATTGCCGGGCCGCACAACGAAATCCGCAGCCGGGTTGAACACCCAGTCATTGCGGCTGCGCACCGCGAGCAGTACAAAGTCCGGGCTGTGCAGGTTGAGCACGTCGAGGCGGCGCGGGGCGAACGATTCCGGCACCATCACCTCTTCAATGCGCAACCGATGCTCGGTGCGTAGCATCTCGTCGAGGAAGGAAACGACATGGGGCCGGATCATGGCCGAAGCGATGCGCATCCCCCCGGTGAAGTCCGGCGAGACCACCATGTCAGCCCCGGCCTTGCGCATCTTTTCGATGTTGTGCATGTCATGACATCGCGCGACCACGCGCACACTCGGATTAAGCTGTTTGGCCGACAGGCTGATCATCAGATTCTTGCTGTCGTCGCCGGTGACGGCGAAAACGCCGCGGGCATCCGCCACATCCGCCTTGATGAGCGTGTCGTCCTCGCTGGCGTCGCCGTGCAGATAGAGCAGATCGGACTTTTTTTCTTCTTGGGACTGCAGAATTTCCAGAATTTCGTCGACAGCGACGTACTTGCGACCGGTCGCCTCCAGCTCCTCGGCGACGTTGCGGCCGACGCGCCCGAAACCGCAGATGATGTAATGCTGCTGCAACTTCATGATCGCCCGCTCCATGCGCCGCCTCCGCCATTCCAGGCTCAGATCGATTTCAATCAGGAAAACCGTAAAGGATGCGGACAGAAACCAGAGCGTCGCCAGCCCGCACATTCCAATAAACACGGTGAACAACCGGCCGTACGGATTATGGGACAGATCGATGATCTCGGCGAATCCGATGGTCGCCACCGTGATGAAGGTCATGTACAGGGCATCGATCCAGGAATATTTCTCATCGCCGACGAAATAGTAATAACCGATCGTACCGATCATCATGACGACACTGGCCGCGACCATGGCTGATGCCATCTTGGAGAGCAGGCGAGCATGGGGTGTTCGCAGGGTCACGTGGATCCCTTGCGCCGTGACTGGCGCCGGCGCCACGCTCGCACCAGATAAGCCCGGTAGATGCCGCGCACGGTGAAGTAACCGATAGCCGCGAGCAGCGTTGCCAGGATCAGCACGCCCACGGCCAGCGGCTTGCCCAGTCCGACCATCCATTCGAGGATCGCGCCGACCCAATCACGGAAGTGCGCGAAATCGAAATCCGGGGGCGCGACGAATTCAGCCGCATGCGGGAACACCACGGCGCCGAGTTGAAAGGCGATGAGATACAGCGGGACAATGGTGAATGGATTCGTGTACAGCGTTGTGATCAACGCCAGCGGCAGATTCACGCGGAATATCATGCAGGCGGCGGCAGCGCCCAGCATCTGGAACGGTCCGGGAATGAGGCCGCAGAAAAGGCCGACCGCCACGGCGCCGGCCGCGGAATGGCGGTTGAGGTGCCACAAGCGCGGGTGCAGCAGGGTGTCGCCGAACATTGCCAGCCAGCGGTTGGCGCGCACTGACTCATGGTCGGGAAGAATGCGTCGGAGTTTCTTGCGCATGCCTGCGGTTTCGGAGCGAAGCGCGATTCTACCGAAAATGCCTTGAGAATCGGATGGCAACTGTCTGAAACGGTGAGGTAAAGCGAGATAATGCGTTGCGCCGTGTTGGGTTTCGCTGTCGGCATCTGGCTGGCGCAGCGCCAGCCGGAACTGGCTGCCTGGCACCAGTTGGCGTGGGCCGCGGCGGGCGCGGCAGTTGCCTATGGCTGCGCCTTCGTGGTATCGCGCCTCGGTCTGCGCATCGCTGGAGTTGTCTTGGCAATCGCCGCCAGCGTGTTGAGCGGTTTTCTGTGGGCTTCGATCCTGGCCGGGCTACGCCTGGCCGATGCCTTGCCGGCCGGGAATGAAGGCCGGGATATCCCGGTCGTCGGGGTGATCACGGGTCTGCCACAGGAGTTCGAACGCGGCGTCCGTTTCGAATTCACCGTCGAAAATGCCGAGGCGCAGGTGCCGTCGCGGTTGTGGCTGGCGTGGTATCGCGGCTGGCACGAAGACGAATGGCACGCGTTCCGCGAGGTCCGCGCTGGACAGCGCTGGCAACTTGCAGTCCGGCTCAAGCGACCGCATGGCAATCTGAACCCGCACGGTTTCGATTACGAGGCCTGGTTGTTCGAACATGGCTTGCGGGCGACCGGTTATGTACTAGGCCGCGAGCCCACTCATCTGCTCGACGAGTTCGACCTCACGCCAGGCAACGTCGTCGAGCGAATGCGCGAGCGCATACGCGAGCGTTTTCAGCAAGCCTTGCCCGACGCGCAGTACGCTGGCGTTCTCGTCGCGCTGGCGGTCGGCGATCAGCGCGCCATCGAGCCGGAGCTGTGGCAGCTTTTCAATCGCACGGGTACGACGCACCTCATGTCCATCTCCGGCCTGCACATCACCATGGTGAGCGGGTTGGTCTATTTCGCCGCGAGCTTCCTCTGGCGGCGGGTCCCACGGTTTGCGCTGTCGCTGCCGGCGCCAAAGGCGGCAGCGATCGGCGGCTGGTTGGGCGGCTTCGCTTATTGTCTGCTGGCGGGTTTCGGCGTGCCGGCGCAGCGCACACTATTCATGCTGAGTGTGGTAGCCGTTGCATTGCTGTCCGACCGGCAGGTGTCGCCGAGCCGGGTGCTGGCGGTCGCTCTCGGGCTCGTGCTGTTGCTTGATCCGTGGGCCGTGGTATCGGCGGGTTTCTGGCTATCCTTTGGCGCGGTGGCGCTGCTGTTCCATGTCGGCGCCGGCCGCCTTTCTCGCCGACATTGGCTGATGGAGTGGGGACGCGCCCAATGGGCTGTCACGCTCGGGTTGATTCCGGCGCTGCTGGCGCTTTTCCACCAGTTCTCCCTGGTCTCGCCGGTCGCCAACGCGATTGCAATCCCGGTGATCAGTCTGGTCGTCACGCCTATCGCGCTGATGGCGGCGGCGCTTCCTTACGATCCGCTCCTCCAGTTGGACCACTGGATCCTTTCGCTATTGATGGCCGGCGTGACGTGGCTGGCCGCGTTTCCGCTGGCGGTATGGCAGCAGGCCGCGCCCGAACCGTGGGCGGTAGCGCTCGGCGTGTTCGGCTGCGTGGTGCTGCTGCTGCCTCGCGGCGTGCCGGCGAGAAGCATCGGGGTGTTCCTGTTGGCGCCACTTGTGCTGGTTTCCCCGGACCGCCCGGAAGCCGGAACCGCGCGTGTCACCATCCTCGACGTGGGACAGGGCCTGGCGGTCCACGTACAAACCGCGCGTCACGATCTGATCTACGACGCCGGGCCGCAGTTCTCGCGCGATGCCAACAGCGGCAACCGCATCATCCTGCCCTACCTTCGCGCCCTGGGCGTAGCGGCGTTGCAGGGGACGATCATCACGCATCAGGACAACGATCATTCGGGTGGCGCTTCAGCGATCGCGGCGGAGATGCCCGGCGGCTGGATGGTGACCTCGCTTCCAACGACCCACACGTTGCGCCTGGAATCGGCCGTACACAGATCCTGTACCGCGGATGAAGCATGGACCTGGGATGGTGTGAGGTTCGAAGTCCTGCATCCCGCGGCCGCGGCCTACCTGTCACCGCCGGCGAAGAGCAATGAACTGAGCTGCGTGGTGAAGCTGGCGACGGCCGGGACCAGCATGCTCCTCACCGCGGATATCGAAGCACGCTCGGAGGAAGCCCTGCTCGCCCGGTTTCCGGAGCGATTGCATGCCGACGTGTTGCTGGCTCCTCACCACGGAAGCCGCATGTCCTCGATACCGCCGTTCCTCGATGCGGTCAAGGCCGGAACCATTGTGATACCGGTGGGCTACCGAAGTCGCTTCGGCCACCCCCACCCGGACGTTCTGACGCGTTATCGGTCGCGTGGCGCGCGCGTGCTCCGCACCGATCTGGATGGAGCGGTGTCGATTCGCTTGACTCCGCAAGCGATCCATATCGAGACAGAGCGAGAGCAGCGACGACGGTACTGGCACGCCCGCTAGGCCGGCGGCGGTGCTAGACTTTGAGGCGGCTGAGCTGTGTCGCTGATGAGGACGGAAAGATGTCACAACCTTCGAACGGGAGTTGACGGACATGGCTGTGGACGAGAATCGGTCAGTGCCGGTGCGCGAGCGTGATGTCCTTTGCATGGGGCCTCACGGCTTGCATCGAATCGCTTACCGGGAATGGGGCAATCCGGAGCATCGGAAGGTGTTGATGTGTGTACATGCCCTGACGCGCAACAGCCATGACTTCGATTTCCTCGCGCGAGCGCTCGCCGATCATTACCGGGTGATCTGTCCCGACGTGGCGGGGCGCGGGCACAGCGACCGCCTCCGTGTCGCCGACGACTACGTACTTCCGACCTACGCCAACGACATGATCACGCTGATCGCCCGCCTGGACGTGGAGCAGGTGGACTGGGTCGGGACCTCGATGGGTGGGCTGATCGGCATGGTGATCGCATCGCAGCCTGGCTCGCCGATCCGGCGTATGGCGCTGAGCGATGTCGGCCCGCTGATAACCGCCGAGGCGATCCAGCGGATCGGCGATTATGTGGGGATGGCGCCGAAATTCGCGTCGGTCGAGGAGGTCGAGCAGTACATCCGGGTGGTCGCGGCGCCCTTCGGTCGCTTGCCTGACGCGCATTGGCGACACCTGGCCGAGCATGCCGTGCGGCCGGCCGCCGGCGGAGGGTTCGAGATGAACTACGATGCGGCCATCGCCGAACCGTTCCGCAAGCTTTTCGTCGAAATCGGCAAGGACGTCGACTTGTGGCCGGTATACGATGCGGTAAGCTGTCCGACGCTGTTGCTCCGTGGCGCCGAATCGGATCTCCTGACCCACGCCACGGCCGTCGAGATGACGCGCCGGGGACCGAAAGCGCGACTGGTAGAGATTCAGGGCGTGGGGCACGCACCGATGATGTTGGACGATTATCAGATCGAGGTCGTACGCAACTTTCTGCTGGAGCAATAACGTGAAAGTCGCGCCGGCTTTGACGCTGCGGGGTGACGATTCCGCCATGCCCGTAAGCCGGAGCAATCCCATCGCAACGGATTGAACATGACACCCGACGCCTTTGCCGCTCTCATCGCCCGCATCACCGGACGTATCCAGGGAATGGATCTCGACAAGAAGCTCGAAACCTTGCTCAATGACGAATTTGGCGCGGGATCGGCCGCGTTCGAGGAGGTGTTCTTCGCCTGCAGAGAGGCGGTCGCCGATGGCTGGATGTGCAACCGGGAAGCGGGCGGGATCAAGTTCGGCCGCGTCATCAAGCCCGGCGATGGCACTCACGGCTTCAGCGTCGACGTGGTCGAGATGAACGACATCAAGGGTCCGCACCATCGCCATCCGAACGGGGAGATCGACCTGATCATGCCTTTGGTGGGGGAAGCGAGGTTCGACGGCCACGACAAAGGATGGCTTGTCTATGGTCCGGGCACGGCGCACCATCCCACGGTGGCCGGAGGCAAGGCGCTGGTCCTTTATCTGCTGCCTCGGGGAGCGATAGATTTTGCCTGAGTGATGGGTGTTGGGTCGGGTGATATCATGAGCCGTCAGGGTATTGACGACAAACCACAAACGATGCCAGGAGGACAGGGATGGATGACCAGAGGAAGACCACGGACCGCCGCGATTTCCTGAAGACGGCGGCGGCCGGTACCGCGCTCGCTGCGGCGAACGGAATTTTTCCGAGCTTCGCCATCGGCCAGCAGGCTAAGCTCCGTGTCGGGCTTATGCTGCCTTACACAGGCACTTATGCGCAGCTCGGTGTGGCCATCACGAACGGCTTCAAGCTCGCCGTCGGGGAGAAGGGCGGCAAGCTGGCGGGGCGCGAAATCGAGTATTTCACGGTCGATGACGAGTCCGACCCGGCCAAGGCGCCGGAAAACATCAATCGATTGATCCAGCGCGACAAGGTTGATCTGGTGGTCGGCACGGTGCATTCCGGCGTACTGCTCGGGATGGTCAAAGTGGCGCGCGAGACCGGCACACTGTTGATCTGTCCGAACGCCGGCGCCGACGAAGCCACCGGACCGCTTTGCTCGCCCAACATCTTCCGCACATCATTTTCCAACTGGCAGACGACTTATCCGCTCGGCCAGGTGTTCAAGAACAAGGGCCACAAGACCGCGGTGTTCATCACCTGGAAGTACGCCGCCGGCCAGCAGATGCTGGAAGGTTTTCGGGAAGGCTTCGAAAAGCTCGGCGGCAAGCTCGTCAAGGAGCTGTTTCTGCCCTTCCCGCAGGTGGAGTTCCAGCCGCTGCTTACCGAAATCGCTTCGATCAAGCCGGACGCGGTGGCGAGCTTCTTCGCCGGGGGCGGTGCGGCCAAGTTTCTCAAGGATTACGCGGCCGCCGGGCTCAAGGGCAAGATTCCACTCTATGGCTCGGGTTTCCTCACCGACGGTGTGCTGGACGCGGTAGGCGACGCGGCCGAAGGGGTGGAGACCACGTTGCATTACGGCGACGGCATCGACCTGCCCCGCAACAGGCAATTCCGGCTGGATTATGCCAAGACATACAAGCTGCAGCCGGACGTCTACGCGGTGCAGGGCTTTGACGCCGGGCAGTTGCTGGCAGCGGCGGTGGAAGCGGTCAAGGGCGACATCGGCAACAAGCAAGGCATGATTAAGGCGATGGAGTCGACCAAGATCGACAGTCCGCGCGGTGCGTGGACCATGTCCAAGGCCCACAATCCGGTTCAGGACTATTACCTGCGCAAGGTGGTGGGAAAGGAAAACAGGGTGATGGGCGTGGCGCACAAGGCGCTCGCCGATCCCGCGCGCGGTTGCAAGATGGGTTGACAACCGGTCGCCTGGGTCGCGGGCAACGGCAGCTTCGGCTGCCGTTGCCGTTTGTGTCGGCACGTTGAAGTTTCGCCGGCAAGCCGGCTCCCCAATCGGGTTCTTCACTGGCTCCCGGAATGCGAAGTCGATCGGAGGCCGGAAGGGTGGGTTGAACAACCCGAGTCGTTCCCCGCAACAAAATCTGCCGGGCGCCGGTCGAGAGCACACAGCGAAGGCCCTCGGTTCGGGCAAATCCGACCCGCGAGAGAAGCTTTTTCACATGGTAAAATCCAAGTTTTTTTAACCCGATTACGAAGCCGTTTCCGCCTCGCTGTTGATGACCCAGTTCGCCAAAGAGACACTGCCGATCAGCCTCGAAGAGGAGATGCGTCACTCTTATCTCGATTACGCCATGAGCGTAATCGTGGGAAGGGCGCTGCCGGATGTGAGGGATGGCCTGAAACCGGTGCATCGGCGCGTGTTGTTCGCCATGCACGAGGCGAACAACGTCTGGAACCGGCCCTACGTGAAGTGCGCGAGGGTGGTCGGCGATGTGCTTGGGAAATACCACCCGCACGGCGACGCCGCGACCTACGAGGCCCTGGTGCGGATGGCGCAGGACTTCTCGATGCGCTACACGCTCATCGATGGCCAAGGCAATTTCGGCTCCGTGGACGGCGACCCTCCGGCGGCGTACCGATACACCGAATGCCGCCTCGAAAGAATTTCCTCCGAGTTGCTGGCGGACATCGACAAGGAGACCGTCGACTTCGTCCCGAATTACGACGCCAAGGAGTTCGAGCCGACCGTCCTGCCGATCCGGATTCCCAACCTGATGATCAACGGCTCGTCGGGGATCGCGGTCGGCATGGCCACCAACATACCTCCGCACAACCTTGCCGAAGTGATCGACGCATGCCTGGTATTGTTGGGCGACCCTGAAACTCCGATCGAAGACCTCATCGAGATCATCCCGGCGCCCGATTTTCCCACCGCTGGAATCATTTACGGCGCGGCCGGCGTGAGGGAAGGCTATCTGACGGGTCGCGGCAGGGCGATCATGCGAGCGCGCACCCATTTCGAAGAGGTCAATGGCAAACAGGCGATCATCGTCGACGAGCTCCCCTACCAGGTCAACAAGCGTGTGCTTCAGGAGCGCATCGCCGAGCTGGTCAACGAGAAGAAACTGGAGGGCATCTCGGACATCCGCGACGAATCGGACAAGTCCGGCATGCGTGTCGTGATCGAGCTGAAGCGCGGCGAGCTGACCGAGGTGGTGCTGAGCAATCTGTTCAAGCAGACGCAATTGCAGGACAGCTTCGGCATCAACATGGTTGCGCTCGTGGATGGCAAGCCACGTCTGCTCAATCTCAAGCAGATGCTCGAATGCTTCCTCGCGCACCGGCGCGAAGTGGTGACGCGGCGCACCGTGTTCGATCTGCGCAAGGCGCGTGAGCGCGGCCATGTCCTGGAGGGTCTGGCGGTCGCTTTGTCGAACGTTGACGAGATCATCGCGTTGATCAAGTCAGCGCCCGCTCCGGCCGATGCGAAGCGCGAGTTGATGGCTCGCACCTGGCGCTCGGCTTTGGTCGAAGAGATGCTTCAACGAGCGGTGGAGGAAGCTTCGCGGCCCGACGGGCTGGCGGCGAAATACGGCCTGCACCCGGATGGCTACCGCCTGTCCGACGTGCAAGCTCAGAGAATCCTGGAAATGCAGCTCCAGCGTCTGACAGGCCTGGAGCAGGACCGGATCGTCGCCGAGTATCGCGAAGTCATGGACTTGATCGCCGACCTGCTCGACATTCTCGCCAAGCCCGCGCGCATCACGAAGATCATCGGAGATGAGCTGAGACAGGTCAAGGAGCAGTTCGGCGACAAGCGCCGCTCCGAAATCGTTCTCAGCACCGCTGACATCAACGTCGAAGACCTCATCGCGCCGCAGGACCTGGTCGTGACGCTATCGCATGGCGGGTACATCAAGGCCCAGCCATTGGCGGACTATCAGGCACAGAAGCGCGGCGGTCGAGGCAAGCAGGCAACCGCCGTGAAAGAGGACGATTTTGTCGATCACCTCTTCATCGCCCACACGCACGATTTCATCCTATGCTTCTCCAACCGCGGACGCGTCTATTGGCTCAAGGTATACGAAGTGCCGTTGGGTAGCCGCGTCAGTCGCGGCAAGCCGGTCGTCAATCTGTTCCCGCTCGACGAAGGCGAGAAGATCACGGCAGTATTGCCGGTACGCGAGTTCGACGACCAGCATTTCGTGTTCATGGCCACCGCGCAGGGCACGGTGAAGAAAACGCCGCTGTCGGACTTCGCCAATCCGCGCAAGGCCGGGATCATCGCGGTGGATCTCGACGAAGCCGATTATCTCATCGGAGTGGCCATCACCGACGGAAGCTATGATGTCATGCTGTTCTCGGACGCGGGCAAGGCGGTTCGGTTCGCCGAGGAGGATGTCCGGGCGATGGGTCGCACCGCGCGTGGGGTCCGTGGCATGTTGCTGGACGAGCATCAGACGGTGATCTCGATGCTCGCCGCCATGGGGGAAAAATGGTCGGTGCTTACCGCGACGGAGAACGGGTATGGCAAGCGCACACCCATTTCCGATTACACGCGGCATGGGCGCGGCACCAAGGGCATGATCGCGATTCAGGCGAGCGAGCGCAACGGCAACCTGGTGAGCGCCGTATTGGTCCGCGACGAGGACGAGGTGATGCTTGTATCGACAGGCGGCGTGCTGATCCGTACGCCTGTCAAGGAAATTCGCGAGACGGGTCGCTCGGCGCAGGGCGTCACATTGATCGCCCTGGACGGCGGAACCAGGCTTGCCGGCATCGAGAAGGTCGTGGAAACGGAAGACGAGCAGGGGGAATTATGACCAGAGTGATCAATTTCAGCGCGGGTCCGGCCGCGTTGCCGCTGGAAGTGCTCGAACGCGCCGCGGCCGAGATGCTGGACTGGCACGGTTCGGGCCAGTCGGTGATGGAGATGAGCCACCGCGGCAAGGAGTACATGGCGATCCAGGCTCGGGCGGAAGCCGATCTGCGCGAACTCATGAACATTCCCGCCCACTACAAGGTTCTGTTCCTGCAGGGTGGCGCGACGTTGCAGTTCGCCATGGTTCCGATCAATCTGCTGCGGGGCAAGCAAGCGGCGGACTACGTGCACACCGGGGAGTGGGCGAAGAAAGCGATCAGCGAGGCCAGGCTTTTTTGCCGCGTCAACATCGTCGCTTCGAGCGAGGACAAGAAATTCACTTATGTCCCGGAACGGGCGTCCTGGAAGCTTGCCGAGGATGCGGCTTACGTGCACATCACATCCAACGAAACCATCGGTGGCATCGAGTACCAGTGGGTGCCTGACACCGGCGACGTGCCGTTGGTCGCGGACATGTCATCGGACATCCTGTCGCGGCCGATCGACGTTGCGAAATATGGTTTGATTTATGCGGGCGCGCAGAAAAACATCGGGCCGGCCGGCCTTACCATCGTCATCGTTCGGGATGACCTGATCGGGCAGGCGCCACCCGGGACCGCGGTGATGCTGGACTACAAGATCCATGCCGACAACGATTCCATGTACAACACGCCGCCCACGTACGCCGTCTATGTCGCCGGTCTGGTGTTCGAATGGGTGAAGAACCAGGGCGGGCTTGCCGTCATGGAAAAGCGCAATGGCGAAAAAGCGCGACTTCTCTACGACTATCTCGACCTGAGCGGGTTCTTCGTGAGTCCCGTGCGTCGCCAGGACCGTTCGATCATGAACATCCCGTTCACGTTGAAGAAGCCCGAACTGGACGAGGAATTCCTGAAGGGCGCCAAACGGCGGGGCATGGTA
>Ga0209253_10002867_pt1 | contig 15209 bp, 11 predicted proteins | sample FrelakmetBRP12BR_FD_187145 | JGI IMG/M metagenome (GOLD analysis project Ga0209253, IMG submission 187145) | Freshwater lake sediment microbial communities from the University of Notre Dame, USA, for methane emissions studies - BRP12 BR (SPAdes)... | ecosystem: Environmental > Aquatic >...
CTCCTTCTCTGTTTTAAACCCGAAATCCTTGTTCAGGTGCTTCGCCGGATTTGGCATTTCGCCCTCCTTTCTATTGATGATTTTTTTGGCGCGCCGGGCGCTCCTGTTTTCTTGGCTTGTCCGCAGCAGGGCAGTCTTCTAAGATGAATTGTGATCGCGGGCCGAAAATCAGGCTTTTTAACATTAGGGATTTTTTTTAGCATATATATTTACAATTGTCAAGATAAAAGATATAATTTAGGTCAATTGAATTATTTATGGCGCTAATTAAGTTCACAATGAGGAGGCTTCGATGATCGATGAGCTCGAGAGAAAGATTGTCCGGGCGATGAACCAGAATGCCCGCAAGAGCTTTCGGGAGATAGCCAAAGAAGTCGGGACTTCGGCGACGGCCGTCATCAACAAAGTCAAGAGGATGGAGAATTCGGGCGTGATCAAAGGATACATTCCTGTCGTCAGCGGCGAACACTTTGGGCTTGACCTTGTCGCCATCATCGCCCTCCGCATTTCCAAGGGGAAGCTTCTCGAAACGCAGCAAAAAATTTCCGAGGACCGCCGGGTCACCGCCGTCTATGATATCACCGGCGAATGGGACTCTCTAGTCATCGGCGGCTTTAAAAGCCGGGATGACCTCAACGACTTCATCAAAGGTGTCCTTTCGCTTCCCTTCGTCGACAGGACAGTGACCCATATCGTCCTGAACGTGGTGAAGGAAGAGAAACGCGTTCCAGTTTAAATCCGGGCCAGAGAATTCCTTGACAGAGGGATAAATTAGGCCTAACGTATGAACCTATAAGGGAGAGGAAAAATGCCCCAGAACATCCATGAGACGATCGGCCGCCACTATATCGTCGAAGCCTCAGGCTGTGACGCGAACATCATCGGCAGCATCGAGAAAGTGCAGCAGATCCTGGTCAAGTCGGCCGAGATCGCCGGCGCCCAGGTCTGGTCCATCTCCTTCAGCAAGTTCCCTCCAAACGGCGTGAGCGGAGTCGTGGTCATCTCCGAGTCTCACATCTCCACTCATACCTGGCCCGAATTTGGATACGTCGCTCTGGATATATACACCTGCGGGAAGAATGTCGACCCGGAGAAGGCTGTCGTGTTTGCTGTTGAGGCCTTCGGGTCGGCCACATCCCATATCACCGAAATCACGAGAGGAATTGACGAGGGCGACTCGATTTATTATCACAGCTTTGTCACGTGGGAAGAGGATTTCAAGAAGGAAAGCTTTAAGAAGCAATAAACCTGAGGCCTGAAGGAAGGCCTGTAAATTATTTTTACAGTCGGCTCAATAACAACGGCGGCAAGAGATCCATCTAACAGAGAAAAGCCGGAGAGCACGTCCGGCCATCATTTGGCACAAAAAGTGCTCTTTTTTAAATGTGATAGCTGATGCGGGTAAGATGCTGCGCGGAGTCTTGTGTTTTTGCTATAATTAACCCATGAGGAAAATCATCCTCCTGCTCTTGGCGGGCGCCTTTTTTTCCCTGCCTTTTTGTTATTCCACAGAAAATCAGAGCCTCCAGGATTTCATCTCCCGGCTGAAGAAATCTCTCGAATCCCGAGATATTGAGTCTTATATCGGGGCCTTCTCGCCTGAATTGCAGGAAGGCCAAAGAGGTGCACTCTCCTTCTATTTTGATGACCTGAAAATGGAGACGGCGACGTTCTACTGGGCGAACGAGAGGAGCATACATCAGGAGGACCCCAGGGCCTTCCTTCAGGTTATTTACCAGAGTCCCTATTCGGCTTTAATAGAGACATGGCAGTTGGCCCTCGAGTCTGTCGCCGGCGAGTGGAAGATTACAGAGAAAAAGGTTAAGGGCGGCATCAGCCAGCTTTATAAGATCAGGATTCCTTCCGACCGCGTGGAAAGAGTGGAATCCGTTGAGATCAAACACGTGGACATCAATCTGACCTTCAAGAACGCGCTGATCTTCTACGACAACATTCCCGATGTCGAGACGGCCCTACTGATCATGGGGGAGGGTCACCTAACCTTCTCGCCCTCCCGGCCGAGTGAGAGGCATCAACTTGAGCTCATCCATAAGAACAAGGTACTCGAAGGCGTCGTCAAGCACGCTTTTCTCCGCTTCTCCCAGTCTTTTTATGAGGAGAATATAAAGATCGTAAGAAAGCCGGGCCCTTCAAAAGACGCGGCGAGCGAAGCAGATAAGGCCAGGGCGTCTGACTTATTCATGAGATATCGACTCCACTATTTCACGATTCAAAGCCCGCTCAGCCCGGAACCCCTTTCCTTTCTGCCGCAGGCCGATGAGACGGTCATTGAATTCAGCGGTAAAAAGACGGGCGATCTGGCCTATGTCTATTCGCCTTTTGCCGATGAAGAAATCACCCTTTATGAGCGCTCCCGGGATCGTTATATCAATCTCTACTCGCCGGCCACCCAGGAGGAATTGAGGCGCCTGGTGATCACCTTCGGACAGAAGTACGATGTCCAGGACTATCAGATCGAACTCGACTATGACCCCCAAAATTTCTTCCTTTCTGCCAAAGCCAAGATCAGGGTCCAGGCCCAGGTGGAGGGGCTGGACGCCGTCAAATTCAAATTCAACCCCCTGCTGCAGATCCTGCGCATTTACGATGAAGATAAGAGAGAACTCTTCTTTACCCAGGATAAAATAGGGAAGAGCCTCTACATCTATTTTTTTGACCCCGTTCCCAAAACTATGAGCCTGGCGGTCGAAATTTTATACCGCGGAAAACTGGAGCCGCCCGCGCATACGGTGGATACAGTGACCATCCCTCAGCAGAGCGATTCCGTCGTCTTTATTCCTCCCCGCTATGAGACTCTTCTTTTCAGTCAGTCAGCTTTTTGGTATCCGTCTCCGCCGGAAGGAGACTACTTCACCGCCCGCCTCAAGATTATCGTCCCTCCGGAATATTCTTCTGTTTCCAACGGGCTCCTCCTTGAAAAAGGCACTTTGAACGGTGTCCAGCGGGTGACTGAAATCGACAAGATGGGAAGCTCCTATTCCGTCTTCGAAACAAAAGACCCGGTCAAATATCTTTCCTTCTTGATCGGCAAATTGTCCCTGACTCAAGAAAAGCCGGGCCCCGTCCCTCTTTCCACCTATGTTTCTTCCGATGTCCGCTGGCTGAGGAAAAATTTCCTGGAAGATGCGCAGAAGATCCTGGGCTTTTATGAGAGCCGATTCGGCGTCTTCCCTTATGAGAGCTTACGCATCATCCAGAGGCTGTGGCCGAACGCCGGAGGCCTCAGCCCGGCGTCCTTTATCGTCCTGAATGAGCTGCCCCGGACCCCGGACGGCAAACCTTCTGGAACCATGGTTATGAACCCTTATAGTCCGGTGGATCTGGCGCAATGGAAAGAATATTTTCTGGCTCACGAAATCGCCCACCAATGGTGGGGTCAGGGAGTGACCTGGGCCACCTACAGAGACCAATGGCTCAGCGAGGGACTAGCTCAATACTCTTCGGTCTTGTACCTGCAGGCGGGGCATGAAGAGGGAGCTTTTTCTTCCATCCTCAAGAAGTTCTCGAGATGGACTCGGAAGAAGTCCAAATGGGGCCCCATCACCTTGGGTTCTCGTCTCAGCGTCCTCGATTTTGAGGCCTACCAGGCGATTGTCTATGACAAGAGCTCCCTGGTCTTGAATATGCTCCGTGATCTCCTTGGCGACGAGCTCTTTTTCGCTGGGCTCAGAGAGTTCTTTAATCGTTACCGATATTCCGCGGCGACGACGGGGCAATTCAAAAGCGTCATGGAACAAATCTCCGGCCGAGACCTGGCCGGTTTTTTCTCCGGCTGGTTCGACTCCCACCTGCTTCCTGACGCTCAGGTGAGCTATGACATCCAAGAAAAAGAGGCGGGGACAATTCTCCGGGTTAAAGTGGACCAACTCAACGACGTCTTCGTCTTCCCGCTGTGGCTTGAATGGACGGAGGCAAGCGGAGGACCTCTTCACCGAGAAAGATTGATCATAGAAAAGAAAACTCAGGAATTCGAGCTTCCGCTTCCCGTTAGGCCCCAAAAAATAGGGATCAATCCGGATGAAGCGGTTCCGGGAAGGCTGGTTCTCTCCAAGGGCTGAGGCGATCAGGACAAATTTTCTGAATTGATGTTCAGCCTCTTGATCATTTCGTTCAACGTGGTCGGCTTCAATCCCAAGGATCGGGCCGCTTTTTTCTGAACGCCTCTGGCGTTCCGGAGGGCCTTCAGGATGACCTTCCTCTGGTACATCTGAGTCTGCTCCTTGAAGGTCACGTTCTCCTCATCGGGGAGGGACAGACCCTCTTTTCTTGACTGACCCCGGAGGAGGAAAGGAGGGAGGCTGTTCCGGGTGATCACCTTGGCCGTGGTCAGCACGATGGCCCGCTCGATGAGGTTTTCAAGCTCCCGGACATTGCCCGGCCAGTCATAGCCCTCCAGGATCTCCATGACGTCTTCAGTCACCCCCTCGATGGTCTTCTTGTTCTCCAGATTGTAGAGGTCCACAAAATGCTTGATCAACAGGGGGAGGTCTTCCTTCCTCTCCCGCAGGCGAGGGAGTTCGATTTTGATGACGTTTAGCCTGTAGAAAAGGTCCTGCCGAAAGCGCCTCTGGGCGATGAGTTCCTCGAGGTCGGTGTTCGTGGCGGCGATGATGCGGGCATCCACTCTGATGGTCTTGGTTCCGCCGAGTCGCATGAATTCTTTGTCCTGCATCACCCGCAGCAGCTTGGCCTGAGTCTCCGGGCTGATCGTGGAGATCTCGTCAAAAAAAATACTGCCCTTATCGGCCTCTTCAAACAGTCCCTTTTTCTGACTGACGGCTCCCGTAAAAGCTCCTTTGACATGGCCGAAGAGATGGCTTTCCAGAAGGTCGGGGGGAAGGGAGCCGCTGTTGACGACGACGAACGGAAAGTTGCGCCGATCGCTATTCTGATGGATCGCCCGGGCCACCAGCTCTTTTCCTGTTCCGCTTTCGCCCTGGATCAAAATCGTGCTTCGCGTTGGGGCCGTGGCCTTGATCAGTTCGAAAATCTTAAGCATCGGTTTGCTCTTGCCGATGATATTGTCAAACCCGAATTTTCGGGAGAGCTCGTCTTTGAGGCGGATGTTCTCATTCTGGAGGCCCTTGTGCTCCAGGGCCCGTTCGATTGTCAGGAGCAACTCGTCGTGCTTGAACGGCTTTTGAATGTAATCGTACGCCCCCATTTTCATGGCGGCAATGGCGGACTCCACCGAGGCGTAGGCCGTGATGATGATGATGACGGCCTGAGGATCGAATCTCTTGATGCCCTTGAGGACTTCGATACCGTTGAGGCCGGGCATCAGGAGGTCCAGGAGGATCAAATCATAGGCTTGGGAGGAATGCTTTTGGAGCGCCTCCTCGCCGGACGAGGAGAGTTCCACTTCATATCCTTCCGAGGTCAAGAGCTGGCTCAGGACCTCATGGATAATCGGCTCATCGTCAACGATATGGATCATCCCTTTCTCAGCCATGTCATCTCCTAACATAGGAAGATTTGCCGGTCATCTTTTTCTCCTCGAGGTTGGCCGGAATGAAAATGGTAAAACAGGTGCCCTTTCCCGCCTCGCTCTCCACAGCGATATGGCCTTCGTGCTCTTTGATGATCGCATAAGAGATAGATAAACCGAGGCCTGTTCCCTTGCCGATGCCCTTGGTCGTAAAGAAGGGATCAAAGATGTGGGGCAGATGCTGCTTCTTGATTCCTGGGCCGGTATCAGCGATTTTGACCACAACTTCATCCGCTTCCTCATAGGTGTCGATTTTCAGCGTCCCTCCGTTAGGCATGGCATCGATGGCGTTGATGATAATATTAATGAAAACCTGCTGCAGCCTTTCACTCTGGGCCCAGATGAGCTTGACGGGAGTCAGGTTCAGCGCCAAGTTGATGTTCATGGCCTTGAGCTTGTAGTCGATGAGGGAGATGATCTCTTGCAGGTTGTCCACGATATTGACCTTGTGGAAGGCCGAATCCGACGGATTGCGGGCAAAATTGAGGAGGTTCTTGATGATCTTGGTGACCCTTTCGGTCTGGGCTTCGATCTTGCCCAGGATCTGGGAGTAATGGGAATCCGTCATCTTTTTCTGAAGGAGCTGGATGTAGCTTGAAATCCCGGTCAGCGGGGTGTTGATCTCGTGGGCCACGCCGGCCGAGAGCAGCCCGATCGAAGCCAGCTTCTCTGAAGTCACCAGCTGCTGCTGCAAGTGGATCTTCTCCGTGATGTCTTCGAAGACGATAATGGTTCCATAGGGGCTCATCATATTATCGAGGAGCGGGGTCTTGGCGATGTCAAAGATTCGTTTTCTTCCCGCCGGCATCTCCATTGTAATCTCGCTCAGCAGGCGAAAATCCTGCTGAGTGTCCGAGGGAAAGAGGGCCAGGAAATTCTTTGCTCCGAGGACCTCTCTGAGCGCCTGACCGAGAACCTGTGGTTTTTTCTTGGAAAAAATCCCCTCCATGACGCGGTTCCAGCCGATGACCTTGCCGTTCTGGTCGAGCACGGCAACTCCGACGGTCAGGCTTTCGATGATGTTCTCGCTATAATCCTTGAGCCTCTCGAGCTCCATGGCCCGGATACTCGCCTGATTGTACAGGGAGGCGTTTTCGATGGCCAGCCCCACCGGCAGGGATATGGTCGTCAGCAATTCCCAGTCTTCGCTGTTTAAAAAAGAGTTGTCTGTTTTCTTCCCCATGGCCAGACAGCCGACCAGCCCTCCTTCGACCTTGAGGGGCAGAAAATGGGCAAACCCCAGGGTTGAGGAAATTTCCGCCCCCCTCTGAAGCTCCTTCTTGTCAGAAAAAGAATCAAACGAGATGAACTCCTTTTCCTTAAGGTTTTGGTAGAACTGGGAATCGAAAGTGATCGTATCCGGGAAAGTTGCGGATTCGCCCTTATAGCTGGAAACAAGAAAGGGGTGGCCTTCGCCCTCCTGGGAAAGAAGGAGGGCTAGGCTCTTTAGGGAAAGGGCATTGGTGATAAGATCGGTCAGCGACTTGGACAGCCGTTGGAGATTCCTCTCCCGGCTCAGCTCTTGGCTGATAAAGAGGAGCGTTTTCCGGTACTTGTACGCTCTTTTGTAAAAGAACCGGTCGAAAAGGGCGGAGAACAATTTTTTCAACGGTGTATAGAGCGTCGCGCCCAGGATCATGGCCAGTATTCCCAGGATGAGCACGTTGAGCTTGTTCTCGGAGAACATCTCGGTCTGGGAGCTCAGAACGAGATAGAGGCAGGCGAGAACGAAATAGGAAAAAATCAAGGTGGCGGCTTTCTTGAGGAGCACCTCGAAATCCATAAGCTTGTAGCGGGAAACAGAGTAAGCAAACGTCAAAGGAATGAGCGCTTGAAAAAGAATGGTCAGCTCACTCAAAGGCGAGGGCATCTTCCCCAGAGAATAGGGGATGCCGTAGAAAGCGACAAACGGCAGGAAACCGATCCCCAGACCGGCGAGGATCCAGCGAAGCTGTTTTTTGATGAGCGGGCTCGGCGGGCGTCGAAGGCTGGAATAGATCAGGAGAAGAGTGATGATCGTGAAAAGAGAGAACTGGAGGATTTCCAGCCTTTCCATGGCGCTGTAGATGGAGAAAACGACACCATCATCCCAGCCGCTGGAAAAAGGCAGATTCAGGATCAGGTTGATCAAAAGAAGAAGAAGGCCGGGCAGGTAGAGAACGAAGACTGACGACGCCTTCTCCTTGATGATTTTCCGGCGCTGAGGAAAGATGAGGAAAAAATGGAGAAGGAGGGGAGGGAAGAGGAGTAAAGCGATCTTGTCCAGCCAATAGAACAGGCTATCCAGGAAACCCATCTCTCCCGTGGGGGAGAAGACATAAAGAGAGTAAAGCGAAAAACAAAGGAGGTAGAAATAAAGGTAGGGCATGGTAAAGGTTTTTTTCGAGTTGAAAAAAACGATGACCCCCATAACCAGGGTGGTCAGCCCGATGAGGGCCAGGTAAAAATAGGCCAGCTCTGACCCTTTAAAGGCCAAAAAAAAGGACGGGAACAGCAGCTCCCCCTCCCGGCTGATTTGATATTTGACTTTCTGTCCGGTCATCGCTGCAGCCCAATAGCTCTTGGCGATGTCAATCTTGGTCGTTATCGGCAGGTCGTTAATTGAATAAAGAATGTCTCCTTTTTTTATGCCGGCCAGATAGGCCGGTCCGTTCAGTTCAATCCTTATGGCAAGTAACCTGCCGGATTTTTCTCTCCAAACCACCCCGTCGGTCGGCTCTTTCCAGGCGATCTTCTTATAGATATTTATCCCTCCGAGCGCCAGGAAGATGGCGATGAGAACGAGGGCTAAAAGCAATCTCTTATTCATCGCGGGAAAATCCAGAAAATTGAATCATGCCGGGGAAAAAGACTTGTGGCTGCATGGTCAGTCCAGAATATGTCTTATTTCTGTCCTTATCGCCCAGATAATACTTTTTTGCCCCAGCAATTTCTTTAGAGCTTGATCCTCTTTTAATCCCAGGGGTTTTGTATTTCTTGAATAAAAAGAATTCATATAATTGAACTTTGACTTTTTAGCCGGGAACTCCTGGGGCGGAGCCGGCAAGGTTTCAGGGGGCTGGGTTGGTTTAGAAGGAGGCGGGCTTTCCTGCTGCTTGGGGAAAAAGACCAGGGGGATAAGAAGGATGATCATCATTCCCATCAGGAGTGTTTTCTTCATTAAGTTTAAAATAATTCTTTCGCCATATTTTGTCAACTTATGGGGGGTTAGGACCGACTAAACTCAGGGGGGAAGGTTTGGCTTCCGAGGGCAGCCTTTTTGAGGGTTATTTGACAAAACAGCCTGGATAACCTACTATGAACGTGTCATTTAATCAAGAGTGACGAACGAGTTGGTTTATAATACCTAAAATGCCCTATTTCCTTTGCCGCCTGGCTACCGAAGACGGTCATCATCTTTCCCAGTCTTTTCTGGCCTCCTCGGTCGAGGAATGCCAGAAATATTTTGAGTCAGAGGGTTTCTGCGTCCTGTCCGTCAAGAAAGACTGGAAAAAACTGCCCCTTCCAGCCATCCCTTTTGAGAAAAGGATCAAGGACCGAGACTTCATCCTGTTTAACCAGGAGCTCATGGCTCTTCTCCGGGCGGGTTATCCCATTCTTAAGAGCATAGAGCTCATCGCCAGCCGGACGAAAAATGTCCGTCTCAAAGAAGTCCTGCTGAAGGTGGAGGCAGATATCCGGAGCGGGAAAGCCCTTTCCGAGGCTTTCAGTCCGTTCGAGAAGAATTTTACCAAGGTCTATATTGCTTCTCTCTTGGCTGGAGAACAGAGCGGCAATCTCCCCGGGCTGATTGGCCGTTTTATCGATTATGCCCGAGTGATCTCTCAAACAAGGTCACGGATCAGAGCCGCCCTTGTCTATCCGACCCTCCTTCTGGCTTTCTCCCTGATGCTGATGGGCGTCCTGATCAATTTCATTTTGCCGAACTTTTCCAGGTTTTATACTGATTTTGAGGCTCAGCTTCCGGCCATAACTCGCTTTCTCATGGGCCTCTCCAGCATTTTGAGAGCCTTGACGCCGGTCCTCATCATTTTGGCGGTTGTCCTGGTTCTGGTCGGTCTGCGGCTTAAAAGGACAGAAAAGACGTACGTTGTCCTGGAAAAGCTCAAGCTTAAGATTCCCTATGCGCGGACGATCTGGACGGACACGGCCATCTCCCTTTTCAGTCGGACGCTCGGCCTTCTCTTAGAGGCGGGAATCACCCTGCTCCCCGCCCTTCCTATCGCCTCCCAGGCTATTCCCAACAAATATCTTGGCCAGCGGACGCGCCATCTGCCGGATGACATCAAGAACGGAGAGAAACTGTCCGACTCGTTAGAGAAAGCCGGCTTCTTCAGCCAGTTAGCCGTCGACATGGTCCGAATCGGAGAAAGCTCGGCCAACCTGCATGGGTTGCTAAGGGAAGTCGCCGACGTCTATAATGAGAAAATTCAAGCCAGGATTGACACTTTTGTTTCGCTGATAGAGCCGGTGATCATCATTTTCATGGGGACGCTTGTGGCGCTGATGCTCCTGTCTGTCTACCTCCCCATTTTTAATATTATCAGAGTGACGAGATAGAAATGAAGAAAGAAGAGGCCAAAAGAACGATTCTCGCAGAAGAAACGGAGACGAGAAAACTGGCGGAAAGATATAATGTGCCTTATATCGACCTGTCCAATTATTCCGTGAACCGGGACCTGGTCCAATCCTTCCCTCCGGAGTTCCTGTATCGGGCCAATTTCATCCCGCTCGAGGAGAACGACGATTTCCTGAAAATCGCCATTGCCGACCCTTCGGATATCGGCACGATTGATTCCATCGAATCCTTTCAGGGGAAAAAAGTCCAGGCTTATGCCGCTTCTAAGAGGGCCATTCAGGAAGCCCTGCGTAAAAGTGAGACAGCTCTCCAGGTCCTCAAGGACGCCACGGAGGGGTTCATCGTCCAGGTTGTGGAGAAAGAAAGCGGGGAAGGGGAAGAGGTCATCTCGCTGGAGAAACTGGCGGACCAGGACGGCTCGATTATTAAACTGGTCAATACCATCATTTTTACGGCTGTACAGAAGAGGGCGAGCGACATCCACGTGGAATCCAGAGAGGACGGGGTCAAGATCAAGTACCGTGTCGACGGCGTTCTCAACGAGGCCTTGGAGCCGATCGACAAGAAGTTCCAGTCGCCGATCATCTCCCGCATCAAGGTCATGTCCGATCTGGACATCTCCGAACGACGTGTTCCCCAGGACGGGCGCTTCCGGCTCAAGATCAAGGACAAGACCATTGATTTCCGCGTGTCCATCATGCCCAGTATCTACGGCGAGGATTCCGTGATCCGCATCCTCGACAAGGAGATGATTACTGAGGCCATCTCGGAGCTGAAGCTGGAACTGCTGGGTTTTTCCGACGAGTTGCTCCGCAAATTCCGGCGGTACATCACCCAGCCTTACGGGATGATCCTCGTTACCGGCCCGACGGGAAGCGGGAAGACGACTTCTCTTTACGCGGCCCTGACGGAGATCAAGTCGCCGGAGGATAAGATCATCACCATTGAAGACCCGGTCGAGTATCAGATTGATGGCATCACCCAAATTCCCGTGAACGAGAAAAAGGGACTCACCTTTGCCCGGGGCCTGAGGTCTATTCTAAGGCACGATCCCGATAAGATCATGGTCGGAGAGATCAGGGACCCCGAGACGGCTCAAATCGCCATCCAATCGGCCTTGACCGGCCATCTCGTCTTCACTACGGTTCATGCCAACAATGTTTTTGACGTTATCGGTCGTTTCCTGCACATGCAGGTGGATCCCTATAGCTTCATTTCGGCCTTGAACTGCATCCTGGCCCAACGCCTGGTGAGAGTCCTTTGTCCCAAATGCAAAGAGCAGGTCGAATATGGGGACCAACAGCTCCTCGAGTCCGGCCTGGCTCCCGAAATCTATAGGAGACAAAAATTTTATGAGGCCCGCGGCTGTTCAAACTGTGGCTTGACCGGATATCAAGGAAGGACCGCCATCGCCGAACTCCTGGAATTATCTGATGTGATCCGGGAAATGATCTTAGTGAGAAAGCCGCTTTCCGAGGTGAAAAAAAGGGCCAAGGAAGAGGGTATCGTCTTCTTGAGGGAAGTAGGCTTGGAGAAGGTACTCCATGGGGTCACGAGTCTGAAAGAATTGAACAAAGTGACCTTTGTCGAATGACAGCATGGCTCAACTCATAGAAAAGATCAAAGATTTTTTTACGGCCCCTCCTTGTCCTTCCCTGGTCTTCCAGTTCTCCTCCTCATACATCAGCGCGATCCAGGTCGAGGTCAAGGAGAAGAAGGTCAAGCGTCATGCCATCCTGCCTCTTCCCGCCGGTCTGATTGAGCCGCATTTCGACCGCAGGAATCTGCCGGAAGCCGCCGCTTTAGCCGGGCTGATGAAAGAAGGGCTGGGCGGGCTCCATTTCTCTGGAGAGAAGGCCGCCTGCCTTATCCCGGAATCCTGTTTCAAGATCTTTATTCTCCCCTTCGAAACCTTCCCGCCGTCGGGGCGTGAACGGGAGAAGCTCCTTCTCTGGCGGATCAAAAAACATCTCCCGGTTTTGCCCGAGGACGCCCGCTTGTCTTTTGAAGAAATCGCCTCCGGCGCTTCGCTGAAGGTCTTCCTGTCATTGGCCAGGATTGCCGTTATCCAGGAATACGAGGAATTGTGCACCGGGCTTGGCCTGGACGTAGGAATACTGACGGCCCCGACCCTGAGCCTTCTCAATCTGGTTGACCAGGCCCAGGAAAAAGACCTGATCTTGGCCAATATCGAAGAGGATTCCATAAGCCTTGCGGCCGTTACGCCTTCGGACATTATGCTCTATCGAGTCAAGCCTTTTATCATTGAACGCCGGGGCCGGATTCCAACGGGCCAAAGGGTCGAGACGGTCATAAAAGAAATCGAGAATACGGTGCATTTCATCGAGGACAGAGAAAAGCGCAAAATCCAGTCCCTCTGGCTGCACTCGAGCCTGACCGATCATCAGGAAGTGCTCTTCTCTGAGCTGGCGGCCAGGCTTCCTTTTCCCATCAAGCTGATCGACTCTCCCTGCCTCGGTGAGATTCCGCCGTCGGAGAAAGCCTTCCTGGTTCCTTTGGCCGGACAGATTCCATGAAAAGAATAGGCTTGAATCTGGCAAGTTCTCCGCTCCGCAATAGAAGGCTCTTCCTTTTTCTCGGAGGCCTTCTTGGACTGGCGATCCTTGTTTCGGCCTTTCTCGCCGGCCTGTTGTTTCTCCGCTTCACCCTGAAAAAGAGGGCCGTCCAATCCTCCCTGAAAAAGAACCGAGAGACGATTCTCCTAAATCAGAGAGAAGCGAAGCGCCTGTCGACTAAGAATAAAGAGGCTGCCCAGAGGGACAAGGGAACAGTCGACCAGGTCAACAGCATTATCCTTAAGAAGAGCTTCTCCTGGACAGAATTTCTTTCCAAACTCGAAGAATGCCTTCCGGATTCAAGCTATATCCTCTCCCTCGCGCCCATGCTGGCCGAGAATTCGACGGTCCAATTTCGTTTCAAGGTTGTTTCGCAGAGCCTGGATGACCTGCTCAAGCTGATCAACAATCTCCAGGCCCAGAAATTCAGCACGCCCAGGGTCGAAAGCGAAGAGAGAAATGAGCGCGGGCAACTGGTCTCGGAAATATCTGTAAGCTATGAAAGAAATATTTGAGGGTCTAAACGAAGGCGAACGAAAGCAGCTCAGCCTGCTCTCCCTGGGGCTCGTTCTTGTTCTGTCCTTCCTCGTTATTGCCTCTCTTGGTCAGCGGCGCGGGTATCTTGGTGCGCTCGGCGACCTCAGGGACCGTGAAAAAGAAGCCGCTGACACCGAAAAGACCCGGCTGGCAAGCGCTGAAGAATGGGGAAGATGGGAACAGGCTTACCGTGATATCGAAGAATTGAAAAAGACCTCTTTTTTCAAAGAGGAGCAGGGTGTTAACGAGCTTCGCCTCGACCTCCAAAAAATCCTAGCCGAATCAGGAATCATGGCCCGTTCACTCCGCTATAACTATGTCAGCCTGAGCAAGGAAAAGCTCAATAAGATCAACGTCATTTTTACTTTCACAGGCTCCTATATGATCCTTAAAAAATTCCTGGATGCCGTGGAGAGGTTTCCCAAATTTCTTCTCCTCGAGAAAATCGACTTCATTAAGATCAGCGGCGAGGGAAACCTTCTCGAACTCAGGATCTTTCTGGCGGGCTACTATGAAAGCACCTAAGCTATTGGCTGCGGCTTTGATTTTTTCCTGGGCTGCGGGAATCTCTGCGGGGGGGGTCTTCGGCCAGCCGGTCCAAAAGGCCTCGGCCGATAAAGAGAAAAAGAGCCTCATCAGGAAGGATCTTCTCCAGTTTCAGAGGAGCGAGGTCGGCCTCCCCAAAAGGAACATCTTCGCTCCCCAATCATCCTTCAGAAGCCCGGTGCCACCGGCCATGGAGGCGACTCCAAATCCTCGACCGGGCCAGGGCGAGGAGCAAATCGTCACTCCTGGGCAGGAAGCTCAGTCTCCGCCGGCTTTAACCATCAACCTGCGGTATATCGGGTTCATCGAGTATGTCAAGTCATCAAAAAAATTGACCGCTCTGATCATCCTGGAGGGTCAAGCCATAGCTGTGGCAGAGGGAGAAGTTGTCGGGGAGGGAGTGAGAATCGGGAAGATCACGCCAAAAGAGCTGGAAGTGATCATGCCTGACGCCACGACTAAGAAATTTTCCCTGGAATTAGAAGGAGAATGAGGATGAGAAAACATGCCTTTCTGATCGTCATATTGGCCCTTTCCGTCTGGGGCTGCGCGAGCTTCGGTCCTCATTACTATAAACTTGGCGCCGCTGCCGAAGTCAATAAGAATTGGGATGAAGCAATCAGCTACTATGAACAAGCGGTCACGGAATCTCCTATGGAATATTCGTATAAGTTGGCCCTGACCCGAGTGAAGCTTTCGGCCAGCTTCTCTCATCTCCAGCAGGCCCGAAAGCTCGTCGCCGAGGGGAACAAGCCCGAGGGATTAAAGGAATATGAAAAGGCACTCGGCTATGACCCGTCCAACAGAGCTGTTTCTGAAGAAATGAAACGCGTCACCCAGCCTCCCCCCCAAAAAGAAGAGCCTAAGAGAGAGAAGCTGCAATACCCGGTCAAGCTCAAAGTGAGCAAAGAAATGATCCAGCTCAAGTTCACCGAAGCCAGCCTTCGTTCGATCTTCCAGGCTTTGGGAAAACATGCCCAGGTGAACATCATTTTCGATGAGCTATTCAAGGACCTCCCGTTGACGATCGACCTTTCAGGCAAGGGGTTCGCAGAAGCGGTCGGTTTCCTTTGCCTGGCCAGCAAAAATTTTTACCGGATTATCGATGAGAGGACCGTCATCATCGTTCCCGACCAGCCGGTCAAGAGAATCCAGTATGAGCAAAACGCCATCAAGGTCTTTTTCCTGTCTAACATCAGCGCCCAGGACATCTTTGCGGCTCTGCAGCAGATGCTCCGGACGCAGTACCGGGCTCCCAACATCTTCGTGGATAAAAACCTCAATACCGTCACGATCAGAGACACCCCCAGCAACATCGATTTGGCCGCTGATTTGATCAGAAAATGGGATAAGCCCAAGGGCGAAATCATCATTGACCTCGAGATCCTGGAAGTTTCCCGGCAAAAATTGAGAAATATCGGCCTGGACCTCAGCGCGCTTAACCTGGGATTCAGGTATGCCG
>Ga0209253_10002868_pt1 | contig 15207 bp, 8 predicted proteins | sample FrelakmetBRP12BR_FD_187145 | JGI IMG/M metagenome (GOLD analysis project Ga0209253, IMG submission 187145) | Freshwater lake sediment microbial communities from the University of Notre Dame, USA, for methane emissions studies - BRP12 BR (SPAdes)... | ecosystem: Environmental > Aquatic >...
ATATTTTTGTTTTTAAATAGGCACCATTTTTATTGCATGCGGGTAAAATAAGCGCATGCAAGATTCCGTCCAAATTTCTGAAGGTTTAACTCCGCGATTTATACACTTGCGCTGTCATAGCGAGTATTCGATTGTGGATGGCATTGTGCGCATTGACGACTATATTGCCGCCGCCAGAAAAGATGCCATGCCTGCGGTGGCGCTTACAGATTTAAGTAATTTATTTGGTGCGATTAAATTTTATAAGGCCGCGCGCGATAAAGGCATTAAACCGATTTTAGGTTGTGAACTTTGGCTGGAAAATACCAAAAATCGCGACCAGGCGTATCGTATTTTGCTGCTGGTGCAAAGCAACGCGGGCTACCTAAAACTTTGCCAAATATTAAGCCGCGCTTATCTTGAGAACCAATACCGTGGCCGCGCGGAGGTTAAGCAGGCGTGGCTGCATGACTCGGAAGGCTTGATTTTAATTTCCGGGAACGCCCAAAGTGATATTGGCGCTGCCCTGCAAGCCAATAACCATGCGGGCGCTGAACAACTAGCAAATGCTTGGTCTGAGTTATTCCCGAATCGTTTTTATATTGAGCTGCAACGCACTGCTACAAACAATTCTGCGCAAGAAGCTTTAATTAACAGTGCCTTAAATCTGGCAAGCCAGTGCGATCTGCCTGTGGTCGCGACGCATCCCATCCAATTTACCACGCCAGATGATTTTAAAGCGCACGAGGCTAGAACATGCATTTCTGAAGGATATATGCTGGCCGATTCAAGGCGGCCGCGTAACTTTACCGCCGAGCAATATTTTAAATCGCAACAAGAAATGTGCGAGTTGTTTGCAGATATTCCCGAGGCTCTGGCCAGCTCGGTGGAAATAGCGAAAAGGTGTAATTTAACCATCACTTTGGGTAAGAATTATTTACCTAATTTCCCAACGCCTAATGGCGAAAGTTTAGATAAGTATCTCATTGAGCAATCGCATATTGGCTTAGAAGCACGATTGCAAATGTTGTATCCGGATGAAAGTATGCGTGAAGCAAAACGTCCGGAATACGCGGCGCGGTTAGAATTTGAATGCAAAATTATCAACCAAATGGGTTTTGCAGGCTATTTTTTAATTGTGGCGGATTTCATTAATTGGGCCAAAAAGAACGGCGTGCCGGTTGGTCCTGGGCGCGGATCTGGTGCTGGTTCCTTAGTGGCGTATAGTTTAAATATTACCGACCTTGATCCGTTAGAATATAACTTGCTGTTTGAGCGTTTCTTAAACCCGGATCGCGTTTCCATGCCAGATTTCGATATTGATTTCTGCATGGATGGGCGTGACCGCGTCATTGATTATGTGAAGCAGAAATATGGCTTAGATGCGGTTTCTCAAATTGCAACATTCGGTACCATGGCCGCCAAGGCGGTGATTCGCGATGTAGGCCGCGTGCTAGATTTGCCGTTTAATTTTGTTGATGGTATCGCAAAATTGATTCCGCTTGAGCTCGGCATTACGCTGGAATCTGCATTGGAAAAAGAGCCCCAGTTGCAGGAAAGACGAGAGGCTGAAGAAGAGGTTGCCGAGTTGCTGGAGCTTGCACTCAGGCTTGAAGGCTTGGTGCGCAATGTCGGCATGCACGCGGGTGGTGTGCTCATTAGCCCAGGTAAGATTTCAGATTTTTCACCGATTTATTGCCAGGCTGACGGTGGCAGCCTAGTGAGCCAGTACGACAAAGACGACGTAGAAGCTGTCGGCTTAGTGAAGTTCGACTTTTTGGGCTTGCGCACTTTGACGATTTTAGAGCTGGCCTTAGAAAATGCCAATAAACAGCGCGCTGCATTAGGTGAGGCTCCGCTTAGTTTTGAAACATTGCCTTTGGATGATAAGGCAACTTATAAACTGCTCAAAACTGCCAACACCACTGCCGTATTCCAATTAGAGTCGCGCGGAATGAAAGACATGCTTAAGCAAGCACTGCCCGATTGTTTTGAAGACATTATCGCGCTGGTGGCCTTGTATCGTCCAGGTCCGATGGATTTGATTCCTGATTTTTGTAGACGCAAACACGGTAAACAGCGCGTCGAATATCCGCATCCTGCGACTGAATCCATACTCAAAGAAACCTACGGCATTGCAGTGTATCAAGAGCAGGTGATGCAAATCGCACAGGTAGTAGCGGGATACAGCTTGGGTGCTGCTGATTTGTTACGTCGCGCTATGGGTAAAAAGAAGCCGGAAGAAATGGTGGCGCAGCGTGCGATCTTTACCGAAGGTGCACTTAAAAATGGCTTAACAGAGCGTCAAGCCAATGATTTATTTGACTTGCTAGAAAAATTCGCCGGATATGGCTTTAATAAATCGCACGCTGCGGCTTATGCGCTGGTTGCGTACCAGACTGCTTATTTAAAAACGCATTATCCTGCGGCGTTCTTGGCGTCCACTATGTCGGCAGACATGAATAATACCGACAATATTCATCTATTTTTTGATGATTGCGCGCCGAATAAAGTTGAGGTGCTGCCGCCCGATATTAACCAGAGTGGTTATCGTTTTGAGCCATTGAATAATTGCGAAATCTTATATGGGCTGGGCGCAGTGAAGGGGACGGGACTCGCGGCGATTGAGGTAATTCTGGCAGCGCGCGAAAGTGATGGACCTTTTAAAGATTTGTTCGATTTTTGCGAGCGTTTAGATTTACGTAAAGTGAATCGGCGCGTGATTGAATCGCTGATTCGCGTCGGCGCATTTGATAAACTGGAGCCAAATCGCGCAGCCCTGCTGGCCGGCGTTGGTATGGCGATTGCCGCGGCCGAACAATCTAACAGCCATGCGGGGCAAAATAGCTTATTTGGCGGTGTGAGCGAGACAAAGCACTTGCTCCCAAGCGTGCCGGCATGGTCGCCAGAACAAGCGCTGATAGAGGAGAAGGCCGCATTAGGTTTTTATTTGAGCGGACATCCTTTTTTGAATGCTAAAGAAGATATCAGTCAATTCGTGCGCGGAAGCCTTGCCGATTTGCAGCCTCAGGAACAGCCTAAATTATTGGCAGGCATTGTGACAGGCGTACGTATCCGTATGACACAGCGCGGTAAAATGGCGATTGTGACCATTGATGATGCGGTCGCGAGAGTGGATGTGGTAGTGGGTAATGAGCTATTGAATCAATATGCAAATTTAATTAAAGAAGACCAGCTACTAGTGATTGAAGGTCGCGTGAGTAATGATGATTTCTCTGGGGGAATCCGCGTCAATGCTCGCAAGCTGTATGATCTAGCCACAGCGCGAAGTGCTCATGCCAGCATGCTGAAAATATCCTGCAATGGCCAATCGGATGCAGCAAAACTGACGACAATATTAAGTCCTTACTGTAAGAAATCAGCCGATTCAGACAAAAAATTGTGTCCTATTAAAATTGAATATCATAATAGCCTAGGCCAAGCCAGTTTAATGTTGGGTGATGCCTGGCGTGTGGAACTGCAAGACGAATTATTGCAAAATCTACATGCATGGTTATCAAAAGAAAACGTAAAAATCCTTTATAATTAGCACAGTTTGTATTTAGGGCATTACACGATATGAAAGTAAGCTATTTAGATTTTGAGCAAGGTATCGCTGATCTGGAAAAACGCATTGATGCGCTGCAAGTGTCGCATGACGATCATGATGATTTGGATATTTCCAAAGAGCTGGATCAATTGCAGAAAAAAAATAAAAAACTGCTCGAAGATACTTATAAAAATTTAAGTGCATGGCAGATTTCTCAGGTGGCACGTCATCCACAGCGTCCTTACACGCTTGATTATATCGCTGCCTTATTTACCGATTTTGAAGAGTTACACGGTGACCGGGCTTATGCGGACGATCCTGCCATTGTCGGTGGGTTAGCACGTTTCGAAGGTATTCCGGTCATGGTAATCGGTCATCAAAAAGGGCGTGATGTGAAAGAACGCCAATATCGCAATTTTGGTATGCCGCGCCCAGAAGGCTACCGCAAGGCTTTACGTTTGTTCAAACTAGCGGAAAAATTCGGTTTACCGATTATTACGCTTATTGATACGCCGGGCGCATATCCCGGTATTGGTGCGGAAGAGCGTGGCCAATCAGAGGCCATCGCGCGTAACTTGTACGTAATGAGCGAGCTTAAAACACCGATTCTTGGTGTGATAATTGGCGAAGGTGGCTCGGGAGGCGCTCTGGCGTTGGGTGTGGTTGATCAGCTTTTGATGATGCAATATTCTACCTATTCTGTTATTTCACCTGAAGGCTGCGCTTCTATTTTGTGGAAAAGCGCGAGCAAGGCGCCAGAAGCCGCAGAAACGTTGGCAATTACGGCCGATCGTTTAAAAGGTTTGGGTTTGGTGGATGTGATTGTGAGCGAACCGCTGGGTGGCGCGCATCGAGATGTTGATACTACCATGCAATCGCTACGTGGTACGTTAAAAACCGAACTGGCAGCTCTGCAAAAGAAAAGCACCGATAAGCTATTGGCGGCGCGCTACGAGCGGTTGATGGGTTATGGCAAGTTCAAAGAAGCTGCCGGCAAGTAAAACTCTTTCACATCAACTTAAAAGTTTTTTAGTTGATGTATTCAAGCAAAAAAATCTAAGCAATCCCAAACTGGTCGTGGCTTTCAGCGGTGGTTTAGATTCTGCCGTTTTGCTTCATCTTCTCGTCGAAAGTCAAAAAACACTCCCTTTTCAATTACAAGCGCAGCATGTGCATCATGGTTTGAGCGCCAATGCAGATGCCTGGGTGGAATTTTGTGCAGATGTTTGCAACAAATTGAATATTCCACTGACGGTTTCAAAGGTTAAAGTGAATAAAAATAGCGGCATAGGTACTGAGGCCGCCGCCCGCGAAGCTAGATACAAAGCGCTCCTTACTACAGAAGCAGATTTTATTTGTTTGGCACACCATCAGGATGATCAAGCAGAAACACTGTTGCTGCAACTCGCCCGTGGCGCTGGAGTGAAAGGTTTGGCAGGGATGCCGGTTACAAGTAATAAATTGCTGCGACCCTTGCTGGATGAGCCTCGTAGCCGTCTGGAAGATTACGCAGAACAGCACAAACTAACGTGGATTGAAGACGAAAGTAATTTTGATACAAAATTTGACAGGAATTTTCTGCGTCATGAGATTTTGCCGAAATTAGAAAAGCAATACCCCGCCATCAAGCAAACCATTAGCCGCGCTGCGAGACACATGGCAGAAGCGGATAATCTATTAGATGAATTAGCTGAAATTGATGTGAGGAGTTGCCAATTAAATCAAGAGGATAGCAAACAAATTGCATTAAAACCGCTGGCAGCTTTAAGTGCGGCGCGCATTAACAATACGCTGCGTTGGTGGTTGCTTCAAAATGGTTGCGATATGCCGAGTACAGCGCAATTGCAGCAAATCACGCAACAACTTTTATATGCAAAAAATGATGCAAACATAAAAATTAACGTGTCTGCAAACCATACTCTGCGGCGCTTTCAGAGCAGAGCTTATTTGGTTAAAAACGTGCAAATAGCTATGACAAACCACCAACGCAGCACATTTAACCTGTCTTGGCATGGTGAACCAGCAATTATTTTGCCCGATCAATCACGCTTGGTATTCAGCGAAAAAATTGGTGCTGGTATGGCTAAGCGGCATATTGAAAAAGCACAATTGCTTATTCGCTATCGTGAAGGTGGAGAAACCATAAAGCCAGCAGAAAATAGGCCTAGCCGCAGTTTGAAAAGCATTTTTCAAACATCCGGTATTCCGCCATGGGAGCGTGAGCGCTTGCCTTTATTGTACCTTAATTCAGATTTGGTTATATTGCCGGAAATTGCTGTAGATGCGCGGTTTAGGGCTGCAGCGGACGAACCTGGGTTAGTCGTAAATTGGCAGGATGGCTAAAAAGCAACCCTGCAACCCGCATGGATATTGCCTTGCAGGGCATCATTTTGGCGCTAATTTCCATCTTATAACTTTTTACACTTGGTTGACTATAACCATGTTGGTGGTTGTGTACAACCACAATTTGTGCTTATAATCACTATCCAATAGATTTAAATTTAAATTACCTATTGATTTCATTAACTTTTTTAAATTGCTGAGTTTAGGAATGAATTTTGCATATAAGTAACGATGTATAAAAATTTAATCCTAGGAAATCATATGCAAAACTCATTACAACCAAAATTAATCTTTATTGCAATTATGGCGGCATATGCAGCCCCAGTGTTGGCAGAAAACAAAGCTGAAATACTAGAAACTGGCACAATTGAGGTGATTAGCACCACGCCATTGCCAGGTATTGGCACTACGATTGACCAGGTGCCTGCAAATGTGCAGTCAGTAAATGCTAAAGATATTGCCAAGCAGCATACGCTGGAAATGTCTGACTACATCAATAATAATTTGGGCGGTGTAACGGTGACCGAGGGGCAAAGCAACCCTTACATGGCTGATGTGAATTTCCGTGGTTTTACAGCGTCTCCCTTGGCAGGTGCGCCGCAGGGCTTGTCGATGTTTCAGGATGGTGTACGTATTAACGAACCTTTTGGTGACACGGTTAACTGGGGTTTGATTCCGCAAAGCGCGATTTCTAGCGTCAATTTGATGCCAGGCTCTAATCCGGTGTTTGGTCTCAATACACTGGGCGGAGCGCTTTCTGTGAATACTAAAAGCGGTTCAAGTTACCCAGGTTTTGCTGCTGAGGTGATGGCGGGTTCTTGGGGGCGTCGTGGCTTGAATGCAAGCTACGGCGGTGCAAGCGGCAATATCGATTATTTTGTGACAGGTAATTTTAATAAGGAAAACGGCTGGCGTGATTCTTCCGTAAGTGAGGTGAATCAGCTGTTTAGTAAAGTGGGCTGGCAAGATGATAAAAGCGATTTGGATTTAAGTTTGACGCTTGCACACAACAATTTAAATGGTGTGCAAGCCTTACCAAAGAGCTGGTTAAATAAGCCAGAAATCGCATATACCTATCCTGATAGCGTAGGCAACCGCATGCAGATGCTGAGCTTGAAAGGTAGCCACTTTTTCTCAGATGAACATTTGGTAGGTGCGAACGTTTATGTGCGGAATAGCCACATTAACAATTTTGCCAGTAATACCAATGATTGTTTTGCAAGTCTAGAAACTGCTGCTGGTGAGGCATGTGACCAAACTTTGACCGAACCAGTTGATATTGCTAGCGAAGGTGCAAACGAGCAATCTTCCACTCGTCAGCTTGGTTATGGGTTTGCTGCGCAATATTCCTATCTTGGCGATGTAATGACACATAAAAACCAGCTTACTACCGGCTTTAGTGCTGATTTGGGTCGTACAAAATACAAATCGGAAGAACAGACAACGAACTTTAGCGCAAATCGCGGCGCAGTAGCGAATAGTGATTTTGAACTCGATACCGATATTGTGACCCACAACAAATATTTAGGTTTATATGCCACCGATATTTTTTCAGTGAATGACAAATTCCATGTCACCATGTCTGGCCGTTATAACTATGTGCAGGTGCGTGTTAAAGACAATATGGAGGCCGACCCGAATACAGGTAAATTTGTAGCAGGTGATAGCAATCATGCTAAACATACTTTTAACCGCTTTAACCCTGCGATTGGCTTAAACTATAACCCAACAAAGACATTGGGTGTGTACGGTGGCTACAACGAAGGCATGCGCGCACCAACGCCAATCGAGTTGAGCTGTGCTGATCCAGCAACGCCTTGTCGTTTACCTACAGACTTTTTGGCCGATCCGGTGTTAAAACCAGTGATCTCCAAAACCTTCGAAGCTGGCCTACGGGGACAACTAAATTCAAGCGTGCACTGGAATGCAGGTGTGTTTCATACTAAGCTAAAAGATGATATCCAATTTATCAGCAGCGGTAACAGCTTTAACCAGGGCTTTTTTGACAACATTGGCGATACTCAGCGGCAAGGTATTGAACTTGGCTTGGGTGCTAAATTGGACAAGTTAAGCTTAAGCGCCAATTACCAATACCTGCGTGCTACATTTAAAGATAGTGTGCAGTTCCATAACGAAAACAACTCATCTGCAGATGTGGACGGAAACTTCACCGCCAAATCTGGTGATTTCTTACCGAACGTTCCCAAGCACTCAGTTAAACTCCGCGCTGCTTATGACTTTACACCAACCTTAACAGTAGGGTTAAATATGATCGCAAATACGAGCGTGTTTGCACGTGGGGATGAGAATAACAAGGATGAGAATGGCAAAGTTGCAGGGTATGCCGTCTTTAATATGGATGCAAATTGGCGCTTCCATCAGAACTGGAGCGGTTTCTTAAAAGTAATCAACATTGCAGATAAGGATTACTCGACCATGGGAATTTTGGGCACTAACGCCTTTAATACCGCGGATAAAAGCTTTAATACTGTTCCGGCAGATTGGCAAGCTGAGCAGTTCCAATCTCCTGGTGCCCCGCGCGCTGCTTGGGTGGGGGTGCGTTATGAGTTCGGCGGCGCCAAAAATGGCGCTGCGACGATAGATAACGACTAAGAGGGTAACATTGCTCGTACAACAAATTCACACGGAGCCCAAACACCCCAGCCTCAATCAAGCTCAAAAAGTATTGATTATTGAAGACGAGGTGCTGTTTGCGCGCGCGGTATTGAAGCGTTTGCAAAAAGCGGGCTTTGAGTGTGAACATGCCGAATCTTTAGAAGACGGGCGGGCAATAGCTAAGCAATTTAGTCCGGATTTTGCTTTGCTTGATATGCGTTTGCCTGATGGTAATGGTCTGGATCTATTGCCAGAACTGGTTTCCAGCGGCATTGCCGTAATTGTAATGACAGCGTATGGGGATATCAGCGACGCTGTGAACGCCATTAAACTCGGCGCAACGGATTATTTAAAAAAGCCTATTGATTTAGAAGAGCTTTTATTGATCGTGCAGAAAAACGAAAAAACTGCCGAACTTAAAACCAGTCTTGATTATTCACGGCAACGTAATGCGCATACAACAGAGGGTGTAGTTCTGGTGGGCGAAAGCCCTGCAATTCAAAGTCTGCGCCTGCATATTGCCAGAATTGCGCAATTAAGCAGTATCAATGAAGCAACACCGCCTACAGTATTAATTACAGGTGAAACGGGCACGGGTAAAGACGTAATGGCACGCCTGCTGCATGCTTCTTGCCATAACAGTGATAAACCTTTCGTGCATGTGGATTGTGCTTCGCTACCTGCCGAACTGATTGAGAGCGAATTATTCGGTCATGAAAAAGGTGCATTTACCAATGCAGTTGGCGCGCGGCCTGGCTTGATAGAAGCGGCAGAAGACGGCACTTTATTTCTGGATGAGGTTGGCGAGCTACCTTTGCCCTTGCAGGCGAAGTTACTTAATGTGCTGGAACGCCGCGTTGTTCGCCGCTTGGGGTCTACTAAAGAGCGTTGCGTGCCTGCGCGTATTATCGCCGCCACTAATCGTGATTTGCACGAAATGGTGAATGCCGGAAAATTTCGCTCGGATTTATATTATCGCTTGAATGTGATGACAATTTCGCTGGCGCCATTACGTGAGCGCGCAGATGATGTGCTGTTGTTAGCAAAACACTTTATCAACCTGACAGAAAAGCGCTATGGCCTGCAAAGTCACACGCTTAGCCCAACCGCTGTTGAAGCGATCTTGCACTACACATGGCCTGGCAACGTGCGCGAATTGCGTCATCAAATTAGCCGCGCAGTGCTGTTAAGCAATCAGCCGCAAATTTCCGCAGCAGATTTGGCTTTGCCTGCAATTAAAGCTGAGCAACATTCAATGAATTATCAGGTGCAATTAACCTTGGATGCATCAGAAAAAAGTATGTTGTTAAGCGCACTGGATTCATCACATGGCAATGTATCAGAAGCCGCGCGGAAGCTGGGTATCACGCGTATGACCATGCGTTACCGCATGGACAAACACGGCATTAATCTATAAGTTTAGTCTGTTGTAGCGCGTCAGAAAATAATCGCCTCGTGGTATTATTCCAGTAATTTCTCACTGGAGTTTTCAATGCAAATCGGCTCACCTTTAACCACCTCCGCCACTAAAGTAATGCTGCTAGGTAGCGGCGAATTGGGCAAAGAAGTCATCATTGCCTTGCAACGTTTTGGTGTGGAAGTCATTGCGGTTGATCGCTACGAAAATGCACCTGGGCATCAAGTGGCGCATCGCGCCTACACCATCGATATGACAGATGCTGCAGCCCTCAAAGCATTGGTCGCCAAAGAAAAACCACATTTAATTGTGCCGGAAATAGAAGCGCTGAATACCGATGCGTTGGCTGACATTGAGCGTGAAGGCTTGGCCACCGTTATTCCTACCGTTAAGGCCGTGCAACTCACAATGAACCGCGAAGGCATTCGCCGCTTGGCCGCAGAAGAACTTAAATTGCCCGTTTCGCCTTATGCGTTCGCGCGCAGTGCTGATGCTCTGCAAGCCAGCATCGACGCGGGTATTGGCTACCCATGTTTTATCAAGCCCACCATGTCATCTTCTGGCAAGGGCCAATCGCGCGTGACGGAAAAATCACAAGTGCAGGCTGCATGGGATTACGCAGCAACCGGTGGGCGCGTGAATCAGGGTGTGGTGATTGTAGAAGGCCAGATTGATTTTGATTACGAAATTACTTTACTTACAGTACGTGCCAAAAATACATCCGGCGAAATCCAAACTTACTTTTGTGAACCTATTGGCCATGTGCAGAAGAGCGGTGATTATGTTGAAAGCTGGCAGCCGCAGGCAATGACGCCGAATGCGCTGCAAGGCGCGCAAAATATTGCCAAAACCATCACCGATGCACTTGGTGGCTTGGGTTTGTTTGGTGTTGAGTTATTTGTAAAAGGTGACGAAGTGTGGTTTTCAGAAGTAAGCCCACGCCCGCATGACACTGGTATGGTAACTATGTGTTCGCAACGATTGAGTGAATTTGAATTACACGCGCGTGCTATTTTAGGTTTGCCTGTTGACGTAAGTTTGACAAAAGCCGGTGCCAGCGCAGTGATTTATGGTGGGATCGAGTCTAAAAATATAAAATATGATGGTCTGGAGGCCGCTCTGAATGTGCCTTGCAGCGATGTGCGTTTATTCGGTAAGCCACAGTCTTTTGTAAAACGCCGCATGGGCGTAGCGCTGGCGACAGGTAATGACACCGATGAAGCGAGAAGCCGTGCGAAATTGGCCGCAAGTTTAGTTAAAACCAGTAATTAGGGTCAGGTTAATGCTTGATAAAATAGAAGAAGCTGGTAGCAGTAAATCTACATTTTTTGAGTTACTGGGCGGCGAGCAAGGCGGTATAGAAAAAATCCGCAGGCTGGTAGAAACCTTTTACGATGTGATGGATAGCGACCCTAGAGCCAAAGGAATTCGTGCAATGCATCAAGTGGATTTAACCAGTGCTCGCGAGAAACTGTTTATGTTTCTCGCTGGTTGGACAGGTGGCCCGCAGCTTTATATCGAGCGTTATGGGCACCCTATGTTACGCCGCAGGCATCTACCTTTTTCTATAGGCGAAAGTGAGCGCGATCAATGGATGTATTGCATGATAAAAGCCATGCAGACATTAAATTTTGAAGAAGGCTTAATGATTAAACTTGCTGAGCAGTTATACGGTATCGCCGATTTCATGCGTAATCGGGCTGAGTAAGATACAAAAAGTTCCAAATCTTAGTGCTAGTTGCTATTGATTCTATTTATACTGGAACAAACTGGCTATAAAATGCATTATGCGATGTTATGGCCCGAATGGGTACAACAAGTTTCGCTCATTCCACCCGATTTTTTCATTTTAGATATACAATTGCCAATTATAAATGGATCTGAGGTGCTAAAACGCATCCACTCAGGCTCAATAGGCAAAGACATCCCTATTATTGCAATGACGTCATTTGGCATGTCCGGCGATAATATAAAGTAGTTAGCTGGTGACTGAACTGCATGTATAGAAAAGCCGAGTGAATCTATGCTGGTGATTGGCAAATACAGGAAGTGATTGCTGAAAAATTTTAAATAGCAAAATCATAGGTTGTAAAAGGGAAAATGGTTGCGAAAGAAAAAATGAGAATTTTAATTGCCGAAGGTGACAAAAGCTCTAGACAATTATTAGAGGCCGCGTTGTCTGCAGAGGGCTATGAGGTTGTTAGCTTCGACAATGGATTAAAAGCTTTAGCGTATCTACAAACCAAGAATGTAGATCTCATCATTTCTGATATATTAATTCCAGAAATGGATGGCTACGGCTTATGTCGTGCTGTTAAGCAAAATTACTCTCTACAAAAAATCCCTTTTATTTTTTACACTGGCACTCATACAACGTCGCAGGACGAACTTTTTGCAATTTCTCTTGGGGCCAAAAAGTATTTAATTAAACCGATAGAAATTTCGGAATTGTTGAAGATAATTGCTGCGGCAATATTAACTACACCGGATCTGAAATCTAATGGTTCTAAAAGCCGTGATATAAAGCCTTCAGTGCCATTAAAAATAAATAAACTGCTCGCAGAACGTGTGCATTCTAAGCCTGATGAAAAACCGCTGGAAGAACGGGTCCATTCCAAGACGGATGAAAAACCACTTGTAGAGCCTATGCATCCCAAGCTAGAAGGAAACTTACTTGAACTGTATGAAGAAAAACAAAAACTGATAGAGAGTGAAGCGCGCTTTCGAGATTTTGCCGAGGCTTCTGCAGACTGGTTTTGGGAATCCGATGATCAGCTCAAAATTTATGCTATTACAGGTGGGCCAGCAGGCTTAAATTTTTATAGCTTGATTGATTTGGCCGAGGCTTGCCATAGTCATACCTCAAACGAAATGCTTAAAACATTGCAAGATCATGAACGCTTTGCTGATTATGTAGTGCATTTTATGGATGAAATGGGGAAGCTGGTGTATTTGCGGGTTTCTGGCAAGCCAATATTCGACAATGACGGCAAATTTACTGGTTATCGCGGTGTTGGACGAGATGTGAGCGAAATGGTGGCGCTCAATCGTCGCGTAGAGTTTTTGGCGTCGCATGATGAATTAACCGGTTTGCCAAATCGCAGTCTGTTCAGACAACGCTTGGAACATACCATTGCCAAGGCTGAGCGTACCGGACAACAAGTATTGTTATTATTTTTTGATTTAGATCATTTTAAATTGGTTAATGATACGCTCGGGCATGAGGCGGGTGACCAATTATTAATGATGGCAACTAAGCGCATCACTGAAAAGGCACGAGCTACCGATGTTTTGTGCCGATTAGGCGGTGATGAATTTGTAATGTTGATGGAAGGCGCATCCCCACAGGATGGACATCGTTTGGTGCGCGATATTATTGCTGCATTCTCGACCCCTTTTGAGATTCAGAAACAGAAGGTGTATTGCACCACGAGTATAGGGGTGAGCGTGTATCCAGATGACGCAACAGATCCTGAAACTTTGGTGGTTTATGCGGATTTGGCGATGTATCGCGCTAAACAAAATGGGCGCAATGATTTTGAATTTTATACCAGCAACCTTAACTTTATCGCGCATCAATGGTTGGATATGGAAAATGGTATTCGCCATGCCCTAACAGAAGATCAATTTTTTATTGTGTTTCAACCACAAGTAGAAAACGATAAAAATCAATTAGTTGGTATGGAAGTTTTACTCAGATGGCGTCATCCTGAACGCGGGTTAATTCCACCGGTGGAGTTTATAAAGATTGCAGAGCAATCGTCATTGATCAATCAAATTGGTGAGTTTGTATTTGATAAGACTTGCGAGCAAATGCGCGACTGGCTGGATAGAGGATTCAATGTGCCGCGAGTTTCGATCAATATCTCCGCACGGCATTTGCGTTCTGAAAGTTTAGTTAAAACTCTGGCTACAATTACTGCTAAGTATGGAATCTCGCCCAAAATGCTTTGTATTGAAATTACCGAGCATGCCCTGTTAGAAGAAGGTGAAACTGTTAAGAAAAACATGCGACTAATTGAAGAAGCGGGCTTTAGTCTTTCCTTGGATGATTTTGGTATGGGTCATTCATCGTTGCTGTACCTCAAGCGTTGGGCGGTAGATGAGGTGAAAATCGACCGTACTTTTGTGGATGGACTGGTGAATAATGCAGAAGATCGCGTCATCGTTAGTGCCATAGTAGCGCTAGGCGATGCACTTAGCTTACAGTTGGTGGGCGAGGGCGTAGAAAATCAATTGCAGGCAGATATTTTGGCTACAAGCGGCTGTAAAAATGTACAGGGTTATTTCTATTCACCGCCAATTGAGGCTGCAGAAATGGAATCCTGGTTAAAAAAATAGGCTATTTGTTAATTCTTAAACCACCTAGTAAAGCCGCAACTGGTGCTTTACGGTTGGTGCCAGATATGGGTTTTGTGCTACTGGAATCGCTTATCACACTAGGTTCGTAAGGCTTATCAAACCAAGGATCCACAGAGGGTTTGCGGGTGTGTTGACGCGGTTTGGTCGAATGTTTAGTTCTGTTGGAATCAATTACATCCTCTTCATTTCTTGCTGCATATTCATGCTTAGCATGGGCTGGTTTGCGCGATGTTGATGTCACCTCAGCTTTTTCTTTATCAATGCTGCGCTTAATTAACTTTTCGATTTCTGCAAGATATTTCTCTTCATCTTCGCATACGAGTGAAATTGCCACACCGCTGGCGCCAGCACGGCCTGTACGGCCAATGCGGTGTACATAATCTTCTGGAGCGCTGGGGATTTCATAATTAATCACCATCGGTAAATCGCTAATATCTAAGCCACGTGCAGCCACATCGGTGGCGACTAGCGCAGTAATTTTTCCTGCTTTAAAGGCGTCTAATGCTTCCAGTCGTTCTTTTTGGCTTTTATCGCCATGAATCGCATCGGCGGCGATACCTTCTTTTTGCAAGGCACGGCTTAATCGGCTTGCAGTAATTTTAGTTTTTGTGAAAATAATGACCTGTTTATTGTCTTCAGCCATAAGTAACTGCGTGAGCAAAGCTTGCTTCTTGCTTTGCTCAACCAAATACACTTTTTGCGTGACATTTTCAGCGGTCGCGTTGCTTCTCGCGACTTCTATCAAAGTCGGGTTAGTTAAAAAGTCATCTGCTAACTTTTTGATTTCATTTGAAAAAGTGGCTGAAAACATCAAATTTTGCCGTTGTTTAGGCAGCAAAGCCAAAATGCGTTTTAAATCTGGCATAAAACCCATATCCAGCATTCTGTCCGCTTCATCCAGCACCAGAATTTGCACTTGGCCGAGGTTAAGCGTTTTTTG
>Ga0209253_10002869_pt1 | contig 15206 bp, 9 predicted proteins | sample FrelakmetBRP12BR_FD_187145 | JGI IMG/M metagenome (GOLD analysis project Ga0209253, IMG submission 187145) | Freshwater lake sediment microbial communities from the University of Notre Dame, USA, for methane emissions studies - BRP12 BR (SPAdes)... | ecosystem: Environmental > Aquatic >...
CGGTTCAGTAAGCGAATACCGGAGTACGGCAGATAGTGGAAACCGTATGAGTCGTAAGTTCTGCCCCAATTGCGGCTCCCATTTGTTTGCAAACTCCTCTGGCCGCCCGCAGTTGACCGTTGTTAGGGCGGGCACCCTAGACGACACCTCAACGGTTCACCCAACAGCAAATATCTGGTGCCTAAGCGCGCCCGCCTGGGCTTGTATGGACGGTAAGCTCGAAAAGATAGATAGACAGCCTGCGCCACCAGCCAAGCCGTCGCCAGCAGCCTAACCTTCGCTGCAGGCGCGACGGCCCTGTCGGGCCGCGGCCTGAGCTGAAACGTTGGGGCGCATGAATTCCCCGGCCTATTCCCAATCGGAGACGATATCGCCCTTGAGAGCGGTCACCCCCGGGAGTCTGCAGTTCGCGCGATCCCAATAGAGAAGAAATTCGGGCAGTGCATGCGAACGCAAACTGTGGTGGCGGTGGCCGTCAGGTGGCAGCCTGGTGAGCACTTGTTCTCAAGTGATCATCCAAAGGTAAGCTTCCTCCGCTGTGCTACGGAAGCGTCCTGGAGACACGGAACCCGAGGTAGTCGAGCCGGTTCGAGGGCGAGACCCTGTTGCGGATGGCAGAACGCACGACCTGGGGCCTGTCGTTCCACGAGCCGCCGCGCAGGACGCGCGCCTCACACTTGCCCGCCTCCCAGGCACTGCCCTCGGTCGGCGCGCCCGCATAGCTGTCGTGGTAGCAGTCCTGCACCCACTCCCACATGTTGCCCATCATGTCGTACAGCCCGAAGGCATTCGCTTTGTAGGTGGCGACCGGGGCGGCAAACCAGTGCCCGTCGCTGCATTCGTGTTTCGGCTCCCAGGAGATCCCCTCGTAGGTCGTGGTGTCGGCCACGTTGGCATAGGCGCAGGCCCCCTTCGGATCCTCGCCCCAGGGGCGCGCGCTCGTGCTGCCGGCACGCGCGACATACTCCCATTCGGCCTCGCTCGGCAGCCGGTAGCCCTTGCCGGTCTGTTTGCCCAGCCACTGCACATAGGCCCGGGCATCTTCCCAGCTCACGCACGCCACCGGGTGCCGCTCGCCCTGCGCATAGCCCGGCTCGCGCCAGTTGCGCCCGGCGCGCCAATCCCACTTCTTGTCGCTCTTGTCCCAGGCAAAACAGCCCCTGCCCGCGTCCTGCTCGGCGCTGGTGCGGTGGCCGCTCGCCCCGACAAAGCGGCGAAACTCGCCCACCGTCACCTCGGTCTGGCCCAGGGCGAACGCCTTGCCGATCTTCACCCGATGCTGCGGGCCTTCGTCCTTCTCCCGGCCGGCTTCGCCCTCCGGCGAGCCCATCGTGAATTCCCCTGGAGGGATCACCACCATCTCCGGGCAGTCGGGGCAGTCGCGGAAAACCTGGCCTGGCGCGAAAAGATCAGGCAGGGCCGAGGGCGTTGCGGGTCGTCCCTCGGGGGGCATCGGACGCAACGGGGCACCGCTCTCGGCACCGCTGCTGGCGGTGGCTTTCCTGGTAGACATCGTTCGAGACAGCGTTGAACACATCCTCCAACCGCCGGCCGGGTTGGGTCAGCCGCTTCAGAAGATGCTTGGTGTACAGACCGTTCGGCTCCCTGGGGTTGTCGTCCGCCACCGCACCCGCCGCGGTCGCAAAGGCGATCACGGAGCGCGGGGGCGCAGATTCGATGCGCGCCAGCCCTTTGGCCGCACTGCGCGCACCCCGTGGCAGCGGATAGTCGCGGCAGGCGTCGAGCACCACGATGTTGAGCGCGTTGCCCGCCGCCTCCATGCGGTTGAGTACCTGCTGTGCTTCCACGGCGAAGAGGTCGATGTCGGCCTCGCTGTCAAAGCGCCGGCCGACCGGAAGCAGGTAGTTGCGCGCCCCCACGCGCACGCCGTGGCCCGAGAAGTAGAAGAAACCCACGCCCTTGCCGGCAGCGAGCTGGCGCCCGAACTCGGCCAGCGCGCGCTTGATCTTCTCCTCGTCGCCGTCGAGGACAAGCTGCACCTCGAAACCGAGCTTGTGCTGGAGCAGGCGCGCCAACTCGCTCGCATCGTTGCGGGGGTTCTTCAGGGGCGCGCTGGCATAGGTGGAATTGCCGATCACCAAAGCAACCCGCGAAGACGCACCCAGCGCCGGCGCGCTCAATAGGGGCAGCCACGCGAGCGCGAACGCTGCCCACACGCGCAGGTGCCGTGAACCCATCTTGACCCGCCCCTCCCCAGACTTCGTCATCCGAGTTGCTCGTGCTCGGATCGCTTGCATCAGGCGCCAGTGCTCCGCGCGGCAGCACTTGCAGCCTATCACCAGCGCGATGCGCTGCCCGGCCTCCCAAACGTTAAGTTTTCGCCGAGATGACTCCTCGAAATCAGATAGTCAAATCCCCAGGCGAAGCCAGGCAAAGCCGGGGGCTTGACATGGTGAGCGGATGTACGCGCGGACAATGTTCTCGTCCAACCCGACCGTGGAGACGAAGTATCCCCGAGTCCAGCCGTTCTCTCCGGTGAAGTTCTTCTGGCGGCTGCCGAACTTCCTCGCGATGTCGAACGTGGCACAAGACGCGACCGCCTCAATCAGTAGGCGTAGTTGAAGCTGATGATGCTGAAGGATCCATCGACCGCTCCGTTTATTCTCGACTCGATCAGTCCCTGATCCTTGCGGCTGTCCCGACGCTGGTGTCGGATCGGTCGGGTTCTGTGAGTTTGGCGGGCGCCTCGAACCACTTCGCCTTCGGCACGACTTGGGGCGACCTTGGATCGGTCACGTAATGCGGCGACATGATCTGCACGTCATATTCGTTGAACACATCCTGCACATTCGCGTGGAGATCGCTCATGGCTCGCGCGCGCTTCGCCGGTGCGGTGGGCCCGGCGTAGGCGACGAGGCGGTACTCGACGTAGAAGTCGGAAAGCGCCGCCTGGATCACGTAAGGGCGCGGATCGTCCAGCACACCGGCGGTGCGCCGCGCCGCCTCGAGCAGCATGGCGTGCACCTGTCGCCACGGGGTCCCGTAACCGATGGTGACCGTCACGTCGAGGATGTAGCCCTCGCCGTCAGTCGCACGCGAATAGTTGCGGGTGGTATTCGATAGCACAAAGCTGTTCGGCAGCACCACCTCTTCACCGAGGCCGGTTTCGACACGGGTCGCGAACATGCCGAGCTCCGTGACGGTCCCGTGGGTATCGCCGATCTTGACGAACTCGCCGGGCTTGAGGGTACGCGAGTAGATGAGGATGAGCCCGCTCGCTGCCTGCCCCACCAGGTTCGACGCGCCAAGCGAAATCATCAGACCCACCAGCACCGACAGCCCCCTGAAGGCCTCGGTGTGGGAACCGGGGAGGTACGGATACGCCATGGCCAAAGCGAAAAGCCAAAGCAACGCGACGCAGATGCGTCGGGTCGGGCCGGCGGTGTCCGCGTCCAGCCATCCCCACGCAGCGCGGCGCTCGGAGAATTGATCGAAGAATGCATGAGCGAGTCGCGACAGGAAGCGCGTGATGACGAAGATGATAACGACGGTGACGAGCCCCGGAATCGAATCCAGCATCCCGCGGGCGATCGTTGCGAAGGTGTCCAGCAGAAAGCCGCCCAGCCCTTCGCCCCACGGCCGCGTGAAGGGAAACTGCACCAGCACGAATGTGAGCCAGAGGTAAAGAGCAAAGAGTCGCAGCAACCACGCGATGAGGCCGATGAACCGGCGCGTGATGACCAGGCCCTGCTCGGCGCGGACCGCAGTGATGCCCGCCACTTTGAGCCTCTCGATGCGGGCCTTCACCGCAGCGGCAATGCGTGCCCCAAGCCACCGGTCAGCCCGCACGACCGCCCATACCAGCAGTGCGAAGACCGCCGTGGCCACCGCGCTTCGCGCAAGCCCAACCAGGAGCCGCGTAAGATCGCGTCCCTCGCGCGTCTCTTCGATAGCCGTCGTGAGATTGGTGACCACCGACGCCACCGTGGAGTCCAGGGTCTCCCCCTCGAGGGTGTTGACGTCGCCCGGGGTCACGATAAACACGAGCACGCCACCGACGATGATCGCGGTGCCCTCGGAGGTCATCTTGGTGGTAACCTCTGCCGGTCCACCGCGCTCCAGGACTTCGGCGAGCCGCTCTTCGGCCCGCTTGACCCGGTCAGACGGCGGATAGCCCAGCAGGAACCCCCTCATATTGAACACGGGGCGGTTATAGAGGACCACGGTCGCGCTATCGGGAACTTGCGCACCCGCTTCTACCTTGTGTGGTGCGTCCTGGGGCTGCCGCTTCTCCGCGACCGCGAAACCGCTAGCAAACAGCAGCGCGGCCAGGAGCAGCAGCACACGCCAGAGTCGAATCACGCTTCCTTTCACACCGCTCTCCGGTTCCCCGACTTCCGTCGGTCCAGACGACATGATGTCGCGCAACGGCGCGTATCCCCCGAGTCGAGAGGAAGCCGGTGATCCCGTCGCATGGGTCATGCGACCTCAGACAATAGTCGCGAACCGCACTTTCCGCGAATGCGCCTAATGTACAACGAACGGCTGCGGCTCCCCGGACGCATAGCCCTGGCCGTAGTCGACACCGATCTCGCGCAGCTTCTCAAGGATCGCCTCGTTTTGCACCCACTCCGCGATCGTTCTGAGCCCCATGATGTGGCCGATGCGATGCACGGCCTCGACCATCGCACGGTCGATCTCGTCGGTGACCAGATTGCGGATGAAGCCGCCGTCGATCTTCAGGTAGTCGACCGGCAAGGTCTTAAGATAGCTGAACGATGACACACCCGTGCCGAAGTCGTCGAGCGCGAAACGACAGCCACGCGCCTTCAGGATATCGATGAAATGCAGCACGTGGCCGAGTTCGGACACGGCGGATGTTTCGGTGATCTCGAAGCACAGCTTGCGCGCCGAGACGCCGGTCCGCTCGATCGTCTCCACCACGAAATCGAGAAAATCCGCCGCACCCAGGGATTGGGCGGACACGTTGATCGAGAAGGTGGCATTGTCTCCACCGGATGCGTCGGCGGAAAGCGCCGCAAGTGTCCGACTCACGACCCACCGGTCGATCGCGAGCATGAGCCCGTAGCGCTCAGCCGCCGGAAGGAAGGCGCCCGGTGGCACGATCCGGCCTTCTTCGTCCAGCATGCGGAGCAGGATCTCGCCGTGCCTTTCATCTTGCGAGCTCCGCGCAATCGGAACGATGGGCTGGTAGTACAGGCGGAAGCGATCGTCCGCGAGAGCCTGCTGGATCCGGGGCATCCAGCGCATCTCCCCATGACGCTTTGCCAGCACGCTGTCATCGGCTTCGTAGACGTGAATGCGGTTGCGACCCTTCTCCTTGGCGGCATAGCAGGAGCTGTCAGCAGCGCTCAGGACGCTGGAAGGCGTTTCGCCCGCCTCAGCAATTGGCGCAAGTCCAATGCTGACACCGATTTGAAAGCTCTTGTCCTGCCAGCCGAACCGAAAACCGTGTACCAGCTCGCGCAGGTTATTGGCGATGCGCTTCGCTTCCGGCACCGCGCAATGCTCCAGCAGGACGCCGAATTCGTCTCCGCCCAGCCGAGCCAAGGTGTCGCGCGCCCGAAGCTTGGTTCGAAGGAGCGCGGAGATCTGCCGCAGTAGGTCGTCGCCCGCGGCGTGGCCGCAGGTATCGTTGACGACCTTGAACTGGTCGAGATCGAGGTACAGCAGTGCATGGGGGGCGTAGGGGCTCGCGGAGGCGAGCAAATGCGTCAACCGCCGCTCGAACTCGCGGCGATTGACCAGCTCTGTAAGCGTGTCGTGGGTCGCCTGGTGAGACAACTGCTGGGCGAGTTTGCGTTGTACAGTGACGTCGCGAAAAACGAGCACGGCACCGATGGTGACGTCATTGCGGTCGCGAATCGGTGCCGCCGAGGCGTCGATGCTGATCTCGCGCTCGTCGCGGCAGATCAGGATTCCGTGTTCGGGCGCAATAGTCGTCTCGTTCAACGTGAGCCGCCCGCTCACCGGACCTTCTGCCGGCTCGCACGTCTCCTCGTCGATGATCCGAAATACTTCGGCGAGCGGGCGTCCCCGGGCCTCTGCTTCTGCCCATCCGGTCAGCTCTTCTGCCACCTTGTTCAGATACGTCACGTGTGACGACGCGTCCGTCGTGATGACAGCGTCACCGATGCTCGCGAGGGTCACGCGAAACAGCTCCTTCTCGGTTCGCAAAACGTCATTGGCCTGTGCGAGCTGCGCTGTTCGCTCGCCGACCTTGCGTTCCAGTTCCTCATAAGCCTGGCGGAGCGCCTTGTCCGCCTGCTTGCGAGCACTGATATCGCGACACAGGGCAATGACGCGGCGATGGCCGTCCATCATCGCGACGGTCGCGTTCACCTCGACTGGAATGATCTGCCCTGAGGGCTGCACATAGTCAATCTCAAGATTGCGGACGTGGCCCCGCTCCAGGCATTGATCGATCTCCGTCGCGTTGCGGGTGACATCGTGGCGCGCCGTCCACTCTGTCACCTTGTGTCCCTGGATCTCGGCGAGCGTGCGTCGTCCCGTAAGCCCGATGTACTCCTGATTGGCGTCAAGAATTCGACCCTCCTCGTCCAGGATGTGATATCCGGTACCGGTCGTGTCGACCAGCGTTCGATAGATCTCGTTGCCGGTTTGAAGGGCTTGCTCGGTACGCCAGCGCTCGTGCATTTCCGCCTCGAGCTCGCTGAGCGTCGCGTTCTGACGGTCTCGCGCCACTGCGATGTCGCCAAGCAGCGCAAGGTTCTCAAACCGCAATTGCAGTGACTGCCCGATTGACACGTACAGGCGACGCGAGATGGTGGACATCAGGATCGCGAACAGCAGCAGCAAGGCGCCCATCACGGCGTAGACGTCGGTCAGATGAAGCGCGAATCGCACGGCCAATGGCGCCAGGGCCGGCGCAGTGAACGCGAAGAAGGCACCGCGGAAGGACGATAAGGTCGACATTCCACCTGCCGAGAGGCCTGCCAGAACAAAAGCCAGGAACAGCTCGTGAATCAGACTGGGTTCCCGGAACGGGAATAAGCCCGCGACGCCCCACAACGCGCCGGAGAGTCCCACGCCGAAGACGAAGGCATGTCCCCAGCTCGGTGCCTCGTCGGGTGGCGGCCCGATCTCAACATAGCGCCGCATCAACCATACTCTGCCGAGCGTCAGGAGGGTGATCGCGGTGAGCCATCCCAGCAAGAGGGTTCGCGCCACCTGCTCCCAAAGGACGAAGACCGTGACACATCCGATAACCACCGAGGCGAACAGCGCGCTGGGAAGCTGCTGGTAAAGAAGGCGCACCCGCTCGGCGATGATTCCCTGCGGGCGCGGAGCGGCTCCCGCTGGAGCCTCGGGTTCACGCCAGATGTTGAGCCCCCCCAGCCATCGATCAACGACGGTCAGGGGGGCCGCGAATGCTTGTAGGTAGCGACTCCAGCACAAGGTAGCTGTTCGACCGGTGGGCGGCTGCGTGCCGTTCCCGCGCCGAGTTTATTCCAAGCGCTACGGGCGTGCCACGGGGTCATGAATGACCCTGGCACCCAGTCAGCGGACCAGGAGCCATGGAGGCCGAAGGAATTGCGTCCCGCTTTCGATCGGGTGAGTGAAGGTCTACGCCAGTGCGCTGGCACGCGTGCATGGACCGCGGCTGCAGCGCGAGGATCAAAGCTACTTCTGAGACGGCCGGAGGGTGTTGGTTGACACCTCGTGCGTCCAAAGCTCGCTGCCGTCGGATGCAAAGGCGCGAAAGACCAGCTTGCGCCCTGTGCGTGGACCACTCACGGCGAGCGTGCAGAAGCTGCGCGCGCCGAGGACGAGCGTGCCGGACACGCGCAGCGGATTGTCCTTTTCGTCATCACTGATGCGGGCGCCCGAGGTGAGGGGGGAGCAAGTGAGCTCGTACAGCGGGTAGCTGCCCGGGCGTTCACGCCGCAGGAGCTCGGTATGGTGGCGATCGCCGGACAGGAACACGACGCCCTTCACGCCTTGGCGCGCAAGCCAGTCCAGGAACTCTTCCCGCTCCTGCGGATAGTTGTGCCAACCCTCCTGCCGGCTCGCGTCGTTTAGGAGCTGACTGCCGTTCGCGATGATCTTGAACGTCGCCGTGGAGGCGACGAGCGCCTGCTTCAGCCAGTCGATCTGCCCGCGCCCCAGCAGCGTACGCTCCGAGTCCGACACACCGCGATCGGCCGAGCGGTACCACCGGTCATCGAGCAGGAAGAAGTCGGCATCCAGATAAGAGAACGTGGTGAAGATGCCGGGCATGCCCGGAAGCCCGTAACTCGGATTCGCCCAGTAGCGCTGGAAAAGGTCAAGCGCTGCACTCTTGAAGACGAAACTGCGGTTGGTATCGTTGGGGCCGTAGTCGTGGTCATCCCAGATCGCGTAGTGGTGCGTAGCCTGTAGCAATGGTTGCAGCGCTGGTAGCGCCCGTTGCCGCCGCCAGCGGCGATTCATGCCCCACGGGCTTTCATAGTCGACCTCGAGGTAGTAGAGATTGTCGCCGAGCCACAGCATGAAGTGATTGCCGGGCGTCGCGCGCGCTTTCGCGGCGATCGTCTCGAAAATGAAGTAGTCAGCGCCGTACGGATTGCCAGGTCGATCGTAGGGCGGGTCGTTCACATACGCACAAGAACCCATGAAGATCGTGAAGTCGGGCGGATCGTTGCGCCACCTCCAAAGCGGCTGGGTGCGCACGAAGAGTCGCTCCTCGAGTGCCACGGGTCTGCCATCCAGCAGAATACGGTACTCGTAGCGGGTGCCGGGGTCGAGCGCGACCAGCTGGAATGTGGCGGTGAAGTCCGTGGCGTCACGAAGATCGACCTTTGCGGAGCGCTGCCTCGCCTTCGGGTCAGCGGCCTTCCAGTACTCGACCTGTGCCGCGCCGGGTCCGTCGGCCTGGAGCCAGATGTTCGCCGTGCGCATCGTGACGTGCCCGGGCATCGGACCGGAGGACAGGCGCGGTGAAGCGGCCGTGGCCGCCGCCAACGCCAGCAGAAACAGAGCGAAAAGGGTCCTCACCGTCAGCGGCGTGTACCGCGCCATCCTGGCAGCGGTGTTGCGGCGGCTTCCAAGAAAATGGCGTCGAGTAGGCAGACCGTGAACGCGTAGACTTCTGGTTCCTTCGAGCTCCGCGGGCCAGCGACATTGAGTACCCGCACCTCATGTCGTCCCAGAAAGGCGCGCGCCGTCTTGGCATCTGCCGTGTCGTGAGCGACGTGCAAACAGGGTTTGCCAAGCCGGCGTGCCACGGCCTGGGTATAAGCCGAACCGCCCGTAAGATCCGGTGCGAGGGAGACAATCAATGTCGCGTCGCTATCGCGCACATTCCACTCCGTGCGCTCGGCATACTCGGCTGTCGACGTCTCGCGCAGCCGATAGCGGTCGGCAAGCGCGCCGTCCTCCGCGAGCCGCCCGCGCGGGCACCAGCCGCGATGGGGCACGTTACGTGCGATCGCCCAGTCGAGCGCCGCGCGGTCCGCGCCGGTCTGGCCGCCGGAGACGATGATGAGGCATTCAAGCAGGAGGTCGCGCGTACGCATTGAACGCGTGTGGGAGTCACGAACCGTGGCCGCAAATAAGCACTGCAGCATCAGCGCACCTGCCTATTGTGCCCCGCCGGCAAAGCGCGCGAAAGGGGGACCGGCCCGCGTTCCGAGGTGGGCGCGCAAGAAGAAAAAATCGCCGGCAGTGAGCCGGCGTAAGAACGGATGCTGGTGGCTGCGACGCGGGAGGACGCGTCATCCTGCGTCGCAGGGGAACCGCTGCATGCCGCGGGCGGTCCCGCCTTGGTCGGAGGGCTCGCCCCTGCTAGCGGCTGGTCGCGGCCGCCGCGCCGAACCCGGTCTGCGCGCGCACGTACTGATCCTCGAACGCAGCCCTTTCCTTGGCTGCCTGCGCACTGATATCCAGTTTGGATACCAGCCAGCAGACGAAAAAGGCGAGCGGCATCGAGAAGATGGCAGGCTGCTCGTACGGGAAGAGCGGTTTCGGGTTGCCGAGCACCGTCACCCACACTGCCTCGGAAAACACGACGATTGCCACCGCGGCGACGAGCCCGATGAAGCCGCCCCACACTGCACCCCGCGTCGTGAGACCCTTCCAGTACAGGGAGAGTATCAGTACCGGGAAATTGCACGATGCTGCGATCCCGAAGGCAAGACCCACCATGAAGGCAATGTTGAGCTGCTCGAACAGAATGCCCAGCAACACCGCGATCACCCCCAGCCCCAAAGACGAAATCTTGGAGACCTTGACTTCAGCCCCTTCCGAGACTTTACCCAACTTGATGGCGTTGGCGTAGATGTCGTGGGAGATCGCCGACGCCCCGGCAAGCGCGAGACCGGCCACCACGGCAAGGATCGTGGCGAAGGCGACCGCGGCGAGGAAACCGAGCAGAAGGTTGCCGCCGACTGCCTGGGCGAGATGCATGGCCGGCATATTTTCCCCACCAATCATCTTGCCTGCTACGTTCCCACCCTCGAAGTACACTGGGTTCTGGCCGACAATCACGATAGCGGAGAGACCCATCAGACACACGACGCAGAAGAAGAACCCGACGCAGAATGTCGCCACAAAAACACTCCTTCGGGCCTGCTTGGCGTTTGGTACGGTGAAGAAGCGCATGAGGATGTGCGGCAGACCAGCAGTACCGAACATGAGACCCAGCCCAAGCGATATGGCGGTGACGGGATCCGATAGCATGTTGCCGGGCGCCATGATCTTCACACCGTCGTTGTGCAAGGACGCCGCCTTCGCCGCCAGGGTCTCGAAGTTGAAACCGAACTGGGAGAACGCCAGCAGCATCGTGATGGTGCCCCCGCTCAGGAGCAGACATGCCTTGATGATCTGCACCCAGCTCGTGGCGATCATGCCGCCGAAGGTGACGTAGATCACCATCATGACGCCCACCAGCACCACCGCGAGCCAGTAAGGAAGGCCGAACAGCAGCTTGATCAGCTGTCCCGCGCCCACCATCTGCGCGATCAGGTAGAGCACGACCACGGTGAGCGACCCGACCGCCGCCATGGTGCGAACCTTCCGCTGGTCCAGCCGATACGATGTGATGGCTGCGAAAGTAAACTTGCCGAGATTGCGCAAGCGTTCCGCCATCAGAAACATGATGATCGGCCAGCATGCAAAGAAGGCGATGCAATAGACAAACCCGTCGTACCCCTTCGAGTACACGAGACTGGTAAGACCGAGCAGCGTCGCTGCCGACATGTAATCGCCGGCAATGGCGAGACCGTTTTGCGTGCCGGTGATGCCGCCCCCTGCGGTATAGTAGTCGCTAGCAGTCTTGGTGCGCTTCGCCGCCCAGTAGATGATCCCGAGCGTCGCGGCCACGAAAATCAGAAACATGACAGCGGCGTGGATGTTGAGCGGCTGCTGCTGGGCCTGCTCCACGGCAGGACCCGCAAGCGCGCATCCGCTTGAGGTCGTCCCGACGAAGGGGGTCACCCAACGTGCACTCGAGCGCGTCATTTCATCGCCTCCTTCACGATCTCCGCGTTTATCTCGTCGAAATCCCTGTTCGCGCGGTGAATGTAGTACCCCGTCAGCAACCAGAAGAATACGATGATGCCGACGCCAACGGGAATCGCGACAGTTGTCACCGCCCCCTCCCAAAGCGGTGTTGCCAGCAGCGTTGGCTTGAAAGCCACGACGAGGATGAAACCATAGAAGACCACCAGAACGATGATCGAGAGCGTAGTGGCGAGATGGCCGCGCCTGGATACCAGGTCTGCGAACTTCGGATTGCGGCGAATGCGATCATAGACATCCGTTGACATCTCATTTCCCCCCTGTGACGCTGTCCGGAAACCCCTCTTCGACGCGGGCCACACTGGACCGAGCCGCGATGAAGTGATACAAGCACGGCGCAAGGCTCGGGCCGACCATTCTCGGATTGATTGTTGCGTCGCCGCCTACCCCGCGCCAGACGATTATCGTCGGAGATCCCGCTTCACGCCATAGACGCTAAGTGCGAACCAACGTCAAAGCAACGCTCTCGCTTATTGCTTTTCTGGCGCTTTTTCTGAGCGTGGTTCTGCTTTCGACGATCGCTTTTTGCTACGACCTGGACCCAGAAAGCAAGAGCCGCTTGACGGAAATTCTGTTACCGCGGGCCCAGCTCGTCGTCGCGCTCGGTGTCGTGGTCCTCGCGACGCTGGGTGTGATGTTCCTGATCGCGTACAACCTATACGTGAGGGGCACGCTCAAGGTCACCGATGCGCTGCAGATCATGCGCCAGGTCAATCCGGGGTACCGCATCGAAGTCGCTGGCCCACCGGAGATCAGATTGCTCACGAAAAACGTGAACGACCTCGCGCAGCACATGGAGAGAATGGGGCGTGAGTTCGAATCGAAAGTGATCGAGGCTAAGGGGTCGGTGGAGGAAGAAAAAAACCGCCTCGCCGCCCTCATGTCTGAGCTGTCGCAAGGCGTGCTCGTATGCAATATCGATGGGCGCATTCTGCTCTACAACGAAAGCGCCCGACAGGCGATCGCCGCTCCCGGTAACGCGCCCGGCACGACCTCCGCGTCGCTCATCGGTCTTGGGCGATCCATTTTTACCGTCATCGATCGCAGCCTGCTTGTCCACGCGCTGGAAACGGTGCAGTCGCGGAGGGAGAGAAAAGAGGCGGAGTTGAACGCGCAGTTCGTGACGACTACGCGGGGCGGGCAGTTGATCCGCGTGCAAATGGCACCGGTGCTCGCCGCCCGCGGCTCGCGAGCGCCCGATCGCCAAGGTCCGGCGTCGGAAGGCAGACCCCAGGAGGCAACGCCGGCGGCGCTCGAGCGCGCAGAGATAACGGGATTCGTGATGATGCTGGAGAACATCACCCGCAGCTTCGAACGCGAGACCCTGCGCGACCTGCTGCTGCATTCCTTCACTGAGGCAAGTCGCGCCTCCCTCGCGAGCATTCGCGCCGCCGTGGAAACGTTGACCCACTACCCCGACTGCGAACCCCACCAGCGCGACCGCTTTATTCGCGTCATCAGCGAAGAGGTAGCGAACCTGGGCAGCCGCCTCGAAAAGACCACGGCCGACTACGCCTCGTCACTGAAGACACGCTGGCCATTGGAGGAGATGCTCGGAGCCGACGTCGTCGAGGCATTGCGGCGCCAGATCGAAAACCGCCTTGCCCTGCCCACCAAGACCGGGACGCTCGACAGCTCGCTTTGGATCAAGGCCGACAGCTATACCCTCATGCAGGCGCTCACTTATCTGGCCGGCCGCCTGAAGGAAGAGTTCAAGATACGAGAGCTCCGCTTCAACCTGACCCAAAACGGTCGCTTCGCCGAGCTCGATCTCATGTGGACTGGACCGACGATCTCGCAGCAGACCGTTATCGAATGGGAGATGGATGCCATGAACGCGGGGGGAGAATACAGCCCCCTCACCCTGCGCGACGTCACCGAGCGGCATGACGCCGAGACCGCGTTCATGCTCGACAAAGTGCGGCAGCAAGCGGTGTTTCGGCTCTTACTGCCGCTCGCGAAGCCGGTTGAGCCGGCACACGGCGTGCCTCGTCTTCACGGCGAGAGCAGACCCGTCTTCTATGACTTTGACCTCTTCCACCAGAGCAGCCAGTCCCCTGAGCTCGACAGCACCCCGCTCTCGCTGCTGAGCTATACCGTCATCGATACGGAGACAACCGGGCTCGATCCAGCCGGGGGTGACGAGATCGTCGCGCTCGGCGCCGTCAGAATCGTGAACAACCGGCTGCTTCGGTACGAGACGTACGAGCAGCTCGTGGATCCCAGGCGACTGGTCGGAACCGTGTCAGAGACGATCCACGGTATTTCGCAGGAAATGCTGCGCGGGCAGCCCGCGATCGAAGAGGTCTTGCCGAAGTTCCACGCCTTTTGCGAGGACACCGTACTGGTCGGCCACAACATGGCGTTCGACATGCGCTTCCTGCAACTGAAGGAAGCGCCGACGGGCGTACGATTCACGCAACCGGTTCTCGACACCCTGCTCCTGTCCGAGGTCCTGCACCCCTATCAATCCAGGCACGCCCTCGAGGCGGTCGCTGCGCGGCTCGGCGTCACCGTCCTCGCGCGCCACACCGCCCTGGGCGATGCGCTGGTCACCGGAGAGGTGTTTCTGCGCATGATTCCCCTGCTCGAAGCGCAGGGTATTCGAACCCTGGGCGAGGCCCGCGAAGCATCGCGGAAAACGCTGCGTGCCCGGGTGGAGTATTGAGCGTGCGTGCCGCCCAGCGAGAGCGTGCGGAATCCGGGGCGCCCGAGGGTCGGAATCGTGACCTGGATCCGCATTCGATGTACAGCCCGCTCTCACGAGTGATCGGCCGCGCGCCGCTCACGTGCGCGCCGAATCTGACGATTCGCGAGGTGCTCGGTCGCATCAACGAACACCGTGTGGGCTCGATGGTCGTCGTCGATCCAGCTACGGGACACCCGATCGGAATATTCACGCTCCGCGATCTGCTCCAGCGTGTCGCGCTCCCCGTCTGCGACCTCGATCGGCGCATCGAGGACGTCATGACGCGCAAGCTGGTAACCCTGTCTCCGGAGGCCTCTGCTTACCAGGCGGCGCTTGCCATGGCGCGCAACGGCCTGCGCCATCTCCTCGTCGTCGACGGCGAACACCTGATCGGTGTGGTCTCGCAGAGTGACCTCTTCAACCTGCAGCGGATTGGGATCCGGGAGATCAGCGCCGACATTCGCGACGCGACGGGCATCGAGACCCTGGTACGCTCCGCGGGGGACATTCGCCAGCTCGCGGAGCGGATGCTGCGCCAGGGCATGGGCGCGGAAACGCTAACGCAGCTTATCTCCACGCTGAACGACCTGCTCGCAATCCGCATCATCGAGCTGCTCGCCCCCAGGTTCGACCTGCCCGCCGTACCGATGTGCTGGATTGCCCTCGGTTCCGTGGGTCGCTTCGAGCAGACACTCAGCACTGATCAAGACAACGGCATTATTTTTGAGCCCCCGACCGAGCAGGAAAAGGAAGCCATCCGGAGCCGCTTGGTGCCGTTCGCGCAGGCAGTGAACCAGGCGCTCGATGCCTGTGGATTTCCGCTCTGCCGCGGGGACGTCATGGCGGGAAACCCGCAGTGGTGCCTGAGCCTTGAAGAATGGAGGGGAAAATTCACCGACTGGATAGTGAGCCCCACGCCAGATGCGCTGCTCAATGCCACGATCTTCTTCGACTTCCGACCCCTCTACGGCGAAGAGTCGCTCGCCGGACGCCTTCGCGAGTGGCTGATGCGGGT
>Ga0209253_10002870_pt1 | contig 15199 bp, 16 predicted proteins | sample FrelakmetBRP12BR_FD_187145 | JGI IMG/M metagenome (GOLD analysis project Ga0209253, IMG submission 187145) | Freshwater lake sediment microbial communities from the University of Notre Dame, USA, for methane emissions studies - BRP12 BR (SPAdes)... | ecosystem: Environmental > Aquatic >...
GTGAGTAATTACATGTTTATTATAGCACAAATGTTCTGTTTCCACAAGGGATTTATGGGAATTGGACATCGAGAAAAGCACTCGATGCAAGATATTTTAAGGTTGGGGAGAAAGCCGCTAGCTCTGAGGCTTTGAGCTTTGAGAAAAAAATATTAATAAAGTGAAAAAGCCATCAAAGGCTGGTTTATTAATCTTTACCAGACTGGTTAGAGGATAGGTATTCGATATGATGAACCAAGAAGGCTGTTCACCAGAAATGAAAAGCCTGGTGAGAGATACGTTCACCGTATTCTTTCACGTACGCAAGCGTATGTAGAGCCGTTATGCGGGGACGTGGGAATGAGGATGTGCTTTATGGAGACGTCCCGAGTAGGCGTCTCTACTTTTGATGAGGCGATCATCGATCACCCCTACAAGAGCAGCACTGGGAACCTCTCCATACGGGCAGGGGTGAATACTACTTATGGGGATACGAATCACGACCATGCGGTGACACAGATGGGCTCAGACAGCTACAGTTATGATGGTAATGGGAACCAGGTGTTCGGTAGGTTGCCTGGTTCCAAATAATAGTGTTGGGTTTCGGAACCTCGCTCAATGCTTTCGCGAGGATCCTCAACCCAACCTACTTGTACTTACGACCTGAGACGAGTATCATCGACATGCTGGCAAAAAAATCACCATCAGCATTTGCTTGTTCCCAAAAATAATGTTGTTGTTCGAGTCCTTGGATCGTGATGACACCCTGAGCCAGTGCTTCACGCTCACTTTTATCCATTAGCAGCATCTGGCGAGTAAAAGGATAATCCGTAAAAGTGACACCGCACATTTGAGTAGAAATTTCTACTAAACCTTGCTGCTTAAACAAACGATACAGATGCCGTCCTGAATAACCATTATTCATTATGTGCTCTGCAAAGAAACGCACCAACAGTCGTTCGGTTTCGGTCTCACCAGCATCCATGGAGAGCGTCCCCCAATCGGAATCCAATACAACTATCCATCCGTCCGACTTAGTTACCCGAACCATTTCCGAAAATGCTTTCGTGGGATCGAGTAAGTGTTGAAACAATCTTTCGGAACGGCATGCGTCAAAGTAATTTGATTCAAAAGGTAGTTCAATGGCATCTGCATATTTATGGATTACCCAGGTTCCTACCCCTGCTTTTTGAGCGCGATGCTCAGCCTCAGCAATCATTTTCGTGTCGTAATCAACACCAATAATCTGACCTGACGAGCCCACTTGCTGCGCCAATGGGATCGTATCCGTGCCAGGTCCGCAACCTACATCCAACACCCTCTGTCCTGGCTTGATATGGATTTTTTCATATGTAAGTATTTTATAGTTGTTCAGCAGTTTTTGAACTGTGTCGAGGTAGGTTGTGTCTACATATCCTTTTGGTAGGGATGGCATTGGTCTCCTTTTTATCTCGAAGCAACACATTTCATCGTAATCGTTATGAATTCGAATTGCATAGCTCATCCTTTTTATTCCGGGATCTCCCAAACCATTCATCAAAAATACTATAGCACTTATTTGAGTCTATTTCAATGCGCAGGAAGAATGACAATTTTTTAAGCTGGGAGGGAAGGCGAAATATGATAAAGAACGCGTGGTGTAAATATCCCGTGTATTTCTGTTACAATCACGAGAGTTTACCTCACACCAAACCAGGATTGTATATGCTCTCTCCCGACATCGTTTCCCTCGAACCCGAATCCATCACCCTCAAGGATGGTACACAGATAATCATCCGCCCCATCCAGCCGGATGACGCTGACGACCTGCAAGCTGCCTTCCAGCGCCTTTCAATGGAGAGTATCTATTTGCGCTTCCTATCCTTTAAAAAAGTGCTGACTGACGAGGAAGCCCGTCAGCTTGCTACATTGGATTACATCACCCGTATGGCTTTTGTGGCAACCTGCCTGGAAAATGGCAAGGATATCGTGATGGGTGTGGCGCGTTATGCCTTGCTGGATACCGATGACCCTGAAATGGCTGAGGCAGCAGTGGTGGTTGAGGATAAGTACCAGGGGCGCGGGATTGGCAAGCTGTTGCTCTGGCGCCTGGTCCATTATGCGCGAGCCAAGGGTATCCATTTCTTGCGCGGCAACCTGCAGATAGGCAACGACCGCATGCTGACCTTGGTGCAACGCAGTGGGCTATCCCACCAACAGCGCTACATGGATGGGATCTGGGAAGTGACCATCGATCTCCAATCGGCAAATCAAGGGACATGAGCTCCTGGGAAACCACATCACCCATTGAGTTGGCATTAATATTTAATAAAGAGCAGCGTGCCCTTTCTATCCACACCACCGACAGCGAACGGATTCTCCGGCTGAAGTACTCAAATTTATTATGCCAGGCTTCTGCTGAGTATGTGATGAGCTTTGCCAGCCATCTGTTGTTCACGCATGGTTACCGGTGGCAGGCTTATGAAATAATTGCTGCACACAAGGGGGCATTCCAGAGCCTGCGTACGGATGAGCTGGAAGTGCTGGGTCAAGGGATCAACAGCTGGTGGACGGTGGATGCCTTCGCCCGGACCCAGGCGGGTCCAGCCTGGCGGGATGGATTTGTCCCAGACGAACTGATCGTTATGTGGGCAGGATCCCCCGACCTTTGGTGGCGGAGGGCTGCATTGGTGAGCACGGTGGCATTCAATGTACGATCGCAGGGCGGCAAGGGGGATGTGCCGAGGACATTGGCTATTTGTAAATTGCTGGTGGCAGACCACGAGGATATGGTGGTTAAAGCCCTTTCGTGGGCACTCAGGATGCTGGTGTATTTCGACCCCAAAGCGGTGGAGGAATTTTTGCTGGAGAATAAGAATGTTTTGGCAGGCAGAGTGAAACGCGAGGTGGGAAACAAGCTGAGGACGGGGCTGAAGAATCCGAGGGGGAAGAGAAGTGTTTAGCGGTTAGCAATATCAAGAAAAGCATTTGATACAGGTTAGCAGTTTGTGGTTAGCGATTAGAAAAAAAGCCAACTTCTCCCGGCTGAAGGGAACCGCACAAAGATCGTGTAGGTGACCGCTCGGCTTGCCCGCCTCCCCAAAATCCTAAGGAGCAGGATTTTGGGGAGAAGATTATTTTAAGCCCGGGTGGATTCCATCTCGGTTTTGACGGCTTTGTAGAGTGTCTCAGCCTTGAGCTCACTGAGGGTGTAACAGGGGGCTTCTAGGTGGTCTGCCAGGGATTGAGCCAGGCCCTGGTCGAAGGCGGTGTGTTCCATGTTAACCACAACACAGTGTATATCATCAGAAGCGATCTGGTCAGCCAGGCGGTGGGCTTCATCCTGTGGCGGCATGGAGGTCATGGATACATTGCCGGCACCGTCGGTGAGCAGGATTACCAGGGGCTGAACATCCGGGTGCAGGATGCGCTCGCGCAGCAAGGTTTGATGAGCCATGTAGAGCCCGGCTGAGAGGGGTGTTTTGCCGCCCACCGGAATATCCACCAGGGCACGCTGCGCCAGCATAACCGAGTTGGTGGGCGGCAGGACCATGGTAGCCCGGTCCTTTTGGAAAACGATCAAACCCACACGATCACGCCTCTGGTAGGCATCGGTGAGAAGGGATAGGATCGCCCCCTTGGTGGCAGACATGCGCTCAGCAACTGCCATAGACCAGGAGGCATCCACTACGAACAGGACAAAGTTAGCTGTCTTTTTCACCCGCACCTTGCGCTGGAAGTCACTGGCTCGGATGGCAAAAGCCACCCGTTTACGCTGTTCCTGGCGATCCTTTTGGAAAGGGGCTGCGGCTCGAATCGTGGCGTCAAAAGCCAGGTCATCGGTCTTGCCATTGGCTGGACGAGCCTGGATATAGCGCCCACGTTTACGGTCGGTGTGGGTGCGCGAGCGCCGCCCTGCACGCTTGCGGTAGAGCTGGTCCAGATTGGTATTTAGATTGCGCGGCCGGAAGGATTCACCAACCTTTACTTTCTCTCCCCCATCCCACCAGTATGCATTACCGATATCAAAGATACTCTGCCGGGCAGGCTCACTCTGGTTCGGACTCGGTTGGTTTTGCTCCGAGGTGAGGTTTAGGTCTTTTTTTTTTATCAAAGTGTGGAGTATGATCTTCGTCCTCCTCCACTGGTTCTGGCTCGCCTGCGCTGGCTGTTGAACCATGCAGCTGTTCGATGCGCTCTTGAAGCTCGTCTTCAGAGACCATCGCTTGTTGGAATGGTCCCTGCCTGATGCGGTGAGGCAATGCCAGCTCGGCAGCCAGGGCGATATCCCGTTCCGTGATTGATTTTCGACCTTCAAAGGCAGCCTGGGCACGGGCAGTTTTGAGAATCACAAGATCCGCCCGATGACCTTCCACGTTAAGGGAAGCGGTCAAGGCAGCGATTGAAAGTAGATCACGGCTGCTGTAGGTGACTTTGTCCACCAGCAGGCGTGCCAGTTCAATCTGGTGTGAAAGCTCTTTTTCCTTGTCCAGCCACTGCCTGCGGAATTTTTCGGGATCTTCTTCGAAAGCGAGATTACGTTCCATGATCAACACACGCTCGCGCGCTTCGCGGATGCCATAGATTTCAGCTGAATGAGCGAAACGGTCCAGGAGTTGCGGACGTAGGTCACCTTCTTCGGGATTCATCGTGCCCACGAGGATGAAGCGGGCGGGGTGGGCAAAGGAGATACCTTCACGCTCAACCACATTGACACCCATGGCGGCTGAGTCCAGCAGCAGGTCGACTACATGGTCATCCAACAGGTTGACCTCGTCGATATAGAGCAAGCCTCGGTTGGCAGCTGCCAACACGCCAGGTTCAAATATGCGCTCACCCCTCTGGATGGCGATTTCGATATCCAGGGTGCCGACGACGCGATCTTCCGTGGCACTGATGGGCAGATCGATAAAGGCGATGCGGCGTTTAACAACTTTTAAATCAACGCCTTGAGATTTCCGTTCTTTCACCCAATCCGACCAGGAGAGAGGCGCTTCCGGGTCATCGTTGAAGGGTGAATCAGCGAAGACATTAATTTCAGGCAGCAGGGCTGCCATGGCGCGTGCAGCGGTGGATTTACCGGTGCCGCGCTCACCGCGAATGAGCACACCACCAATACGCTGGTCCACTGCATTTAAGACCAGGGAGCGCTTCATGCGTTCCTGGCCGACGATGGCTGTGAAAGGGTAGACGGGTCGCATTAAATTCCTGTGATTGGTCAATGATCTGGCAAGCGAATATTATACTACTACGATGGATATTTACACTTTGAATATGACCTTGCGAGATATTTACCCAATCCGAGGTTAGGTTTTTCCCTGTATGGACAACTCCCTGATCTCCATCCAGGCTTGTTCAGGGTTGGGTAAGGTTCCGTATCTCAACCTGCTATTGGGTGGCAGGGCTGCGTACTGGTTATCGACCCAGATCACTAAGCTCATAGATCTGCTGGGAGCAATATCCGTACGCAGGATCTCCACCCCATCCATGTAAAACTTGACCTGACCCGTATCCCATTCCAGGCTGTACTCATGCCATTCTGTAACGTTGGCATCGACCAGGCTCGCCGCTTGCTTGATCACGCGGCGTAATGCCCTGCGTATCGTTTGAGCAGTTTTAGGGATCAAGGTCAGGGCCAGGGCAGGCGAAGCCAATGCCAGATAAGCAGGGGAAATTTTTTTAGAGCTAAATGTAGCTGCCAGGAAGCCATTTGCTGGAAGATCATCCCTGAAGGACAAGTAATTCTGAGGTGAAGCATGGAAGAACCAGGCGGCATCCGGTAGTGTTGGGAAGCGAGGCACTACCCGGTTATTGGCAAGCAAAAAGCTGAAGGGGTCATTCCACATGCCGAACCCCCATGTGCCAGGAATTTCCTTCGATGAGACGCGCGCTTGTAAACTCAGCTTTAGGGGAGGCCGCCAGGGGAAATTTCGCCGTTGAAGTGACCCATGGTCGTCCAGTTGGGCTAATCGATACCTACGCCTGGCATCGGCAGGGATTTCCAGGTGCCAGCTGCCCTCCCCAATATTACTTACCAAGGCAGTGGGAGATATAGTGATATCCAGATAATGAATTCCAGGAGCCATTATAGAATTATCATACCACCTGTTCAAGAAACGGTCTTGAATTCGTCATTCTACGCAAATGATATAATTCACCATCATTGGAGGTTGCATGGAAATCACCTGGTATGGCCTATCCTGTTTTCGTCTGACCGAACGTAATCTGGCAACGGTTGTCACTGATCCTTACGATAGCCAGGTTACCGGATATGAGCCGCTTAAACTCCGGGCGGATATCGTCACTGTCAGCCATGAAGCTCCTGGGCATTCTACCACTTCTGTAGTTAAAGGATATTCGCGCCTGATCAACACGCCGGGTGAATTTGAGATCGGTGGAGTATTTATCACGGGCATCCAAACCAATGGGTATGGAAAGAATGATACGGATGAGCCGCGTAATACCCTGTATGTTTTCGATTATGAAGGGGTAACTGTGGCGCATTTGGGTGACCTGCGGCGTGTGCCAAGCCAGACCGAGATCGAAGCACTCGGTACCGTGCATATTGCCCTGGTACCTGTGGGCGGAGGTGGTGGATTGAATGCTGCCAAGGCAGCTGAGGTGGTCAGCTTACTGGAACCCGGGTTTGTCATCCCGATGCATTACGGGACTTCGTCCGGTAATATCAAGCTGGCGCCGCTCGGCAAATTTCTCAAAGAGATGGGCTTGGGTGATATCGATCCTCAGGCATCACTCAAGGTCACCAAGAGTATGATCCCTGATGAAACGCGTGTGATCGTGCTGGAATTCCAGCACTGATCGAATTGGAGTTTAGTTGTGACCGTTAAACTAATCATGACCTGGGATATAACTCCCGGTCGAGAACAGGAATATTTTGAATTTGTTGTGCGTGAGTTCATTCCACAGGTACAGCAACTTGGAATGGAGCTAAAAGACGCCTGGCTTACGATGTATGGCGACCAGCCACAGATCATGGCTTCAGCGCAGATGCCTAACCTACCAGCCATGCAAGACGCCCTGGATTCAAAGGAATGGCAGGGATTGGTCAACCGCTTGTTGGATTACGTCGAAAACTACCAATATAAAATTGTCCCGGCACGGTCAGGCTTCCAGATGTAAGACGAGATGCCTATAGGAAAGTTTTCCGCCAGCTTTCTAGCGGCAAAGCCTTCAATGTTGTTTTCCAATGTAGAGGTATATGACCAACATGATGTTGCTCTGGCAGATTTTTGTTCTCTTCACCCGCGTAGCAATGTTCTCCTGGGGTGGTGGTCCTGCTTCACTGGCTTTAATGCAGCGTGAAACTACCGCTGCCACATGGATTCCGCGCGGTCAAACTGAGCCTGCCCCGTGGATCACGGCGGATGAATTTGCGGATGCGGTCGCGCTAGGTAACGCTATCCCCGGACCGATCGCCCCACAGGTATCCGCTTATGTAGGTTACAAATTAGCTGGGGTCCCAGGTGCAATATCTGCTGCGGTTGGGACGGTGATTCCGACCACCGTGCTGATGCTTTTCCTGGTGGTCCTTTTTTTTGGGGTTAAGAGTAGCCCAGCGGTTAAAGCCATGCTCCAGGCAGTCCGTCCGGTGGTTGTGGGGCTGCTGCTTTGGACGGCTTATGATATGGCAGTTTCGGTATTTGGGGTTAAAAAACTCGGCTGGGGCCAGGCGTTAGCTCAAGGCTGGGATAAGCTGCTCTTTGTGTTAGCGGCTTTTATATTATTGACCTTCACCAAGGTTAATCCAGCCTTGATCATCCTCGGCACTGCTATCCTTGGCTTGATCTTTTATCGTTAAGATTATCACTTCAGGTTCATTACCCCCACGATTGGATTCGTCACCTTGGATAAAAAGCATTTCTCCACGCGTTTACTCAGCTGGTATGCAGAGCATAAGCGCTCACTCCCGTGGCGAGGTCACCCTGACCCTTATGCTATCTGGATTTCCGAGGTGATGCTCCAGCAGACGCGGGTGGAAACCGTGATCCCATACTTTGAACGTTGGATGAAATTCTTTCCAACCATCCATGCCCTGGCATCCAGCTCGCAACAAGAGGTATTGGCGTTATGGGAAGGGCTTGGCTATTATGGCCGGGCGCGCAATCTGCACAAAGCTGCTCAAATTGTTATCGAGGAATATAACGGTGAGCTACCTGGTGAAGTGCGGTTGCTTCGTCAATTACCCGGCGTGGGGCGTTATACTGCGGGTGCCATTGCCTCGATTGCTTTTTCCCGTGACGAACCCACACTGGATGGTAATATCCGCCGAGTAGTGGCGCGCTACTTCAACGTTAGCGAAGATGCCCGTTCCGCCCATGGGGAGCATCACCTGTGGATGCTTGTGTCACAACATCTACCGCTTGGACACGCAGGGGAATACAACCAGGCATTGATGGACTTGGGTGCCAGCTTGTGTTCCCCGCAATCCCCTAAATGTGAACAATGTCCGATAAAAGATAACTGCATCGCAAAGTACCTTGGAATACAAGAGCAGCGACCAGTGCGCCTCCCCAAACCTGCAATCCCGCACCATATCGTAACCGCGGCAGTGATCAGCAAGGACGACAAGGTGTTGATTGCCTGCCGCCCGCCCCGGGGCTTACTTGGGGGGTTGTGGGAATTTCCGGGTGGTAAACTTCAAGATGGGGAAGACTTGCAAGCTTGCCTACGGCGCGAGATATATGAAGAGCTTGGCGTGGAAGTGGAGGTGGGCACTCAGTTGGGGGAGTATCGGCATGCATATACACATTTTCGGGTAACCCTGTATGCCTTCTGGTGCAGCCTGCTGCAGGGTGAGCCATGTCCGATCCAAGCTACCGATGTGCGCTGGGTTCTTCCGGGTGATCTGAGACAATTTCCAATGGGAAAAATCGATCGCCAGATTTCCCAAACTCTGATATCATCTACTTCCCTATGACTGCTCCCCTGATTGTTGATGCGCATCAAGACCTGGCCTGGAATATGCTCACCTTTGGGCGGGATTACACCCTGTCCGTTGCTGATACCCGGAAGCGGGAAGAGGGTAGTCTCGTCCCACAGATGAATGGGGACACCCTGCTCGGCTGGCCAGATTATCAGAGCGGTATGGTTGGGGTGGTATTTTCCACGCTTTTTGCGACACCTGACCGGCATAAGCTGGGCGAGTGGGACCAGCAGTGTTATACCTCAGTTGAGGAAGCACACATGGTGTACAGCCGGCAATTGGATGCCTATACACGCTTAGCGGATGAGCATCCAACAATGTTCCAGGTGATTAAAAAAAGGCTTGATCTTCAGACAATCCTGGCCCATTGGAAGCGGAATGACACCCAGGAGCATCCGGTTGGCCTGGTAATCCTGATGGAGGGAGCCGAGGGCGTGGGCGAGCTGGCTGATCTGGAAGACTGGTACCAACGAGGGGTGCGTATTATTGGACCTGCATGGGCTGGGACGCGCTTCTGCGGCGGTACACACGAGCCAGGTCCACTGACCAGAGAGGGATACGCATTACTGAACGGGATGGCAGATTTTCGTTTTACCCTTGATCTAAGCCACATGGATGAAAAAGCTGCCTTACAAGCAATGGATGCTTATGCTGGTCCGGTCATTGCCTCGCACGCCAATGCCCTGGAATTGTTGACAGGATCGGGCAGCAACCGCCACCTGACGAACAGGGAGATACAGGGTCTGTTGGAACGGGGAGGGACGATTGGTATCGTGCCATCCAATGGGTTTTTAAAACCGAACTGGCAAGAAAGCGGGGGAAGAGCTAGCGTTACGCTGGATTATGTTACTGCACAAATTGATTATATCTGCCAGATGGCTGGGGATGCTTACCATGTTGGCATCGGTAGTGATTTCGACGGTGGGTTTGGCTTGCAATCGGTTCCCTCTGATGTTAACTCAGTGGCTGATTTAAGAAAAATAATTCCACTTCTATCCCAAAAGGGGTATACTGAGAGTGATATTTCTGCAATCCTGGGTGGGAACTGGCTGGCTCACCTTCAAAACACCCTGCCGGAGGTTTTATGACTTATGTTGTGCCTGATCGCAAGGCGAATGGGGGATTCCGCATCCGTATTGGTTTGGGGGTAACCAGCTTAGGTTTCATCATATATCTGCTAGGTGCTGAACCTGGGATATTTCATCTTGATCGCAGTCCAGTGGTTGGGTTTGTGCAAATTGCCACCTTCCTGGTAGGGCTGGGATTTATCTGCCTGGGGGGATATGTAAGCCTGGCTGCCTTATGGAATGGTGGACCCAAATCGATCCCTTCTGATATTGGTTTACGACTAGTTTGTACGGGTTACGTGATTGCGGTCGCATGCGGTATGGCAGATATATTTGGCTTTGGCAGCAACAATTACCCCACAATTCCGGTTTTTGGCATTTATCAGCAGTTAGGTGTTCTAATTGGCGAGATCGTCATCGCAGTTGGTTTGCTGATGCTGATACCTTATAAGAAACCTCAACCTCAAATAGGCGAATTACAAAAAATTTAATCCTGGAACGACCCAACTTCCCGGGTTGATTCAATTCAGTCCCATGGCAGCCAGCATCTCATCATTGGTGGCATATTTAAAAGCCGGCAGTCCTGATTTTGCTGCCTCTTCAGCGCTAACTTCAGCAAGTTCCTTTAAATCAGATTTTAGGATAATGGGTTTATTGAGTTTTTTTTGTTTACCCCTAAATTCATCCAAGATGCTGTTCGGATCCACCAAATTCGGTGCGGTTTTCAGGAACTCCAGTACTGCGTTGGCACCATTCTCACCATCTTTACGCGCCACACCCACCAACCCGCTGCTGGCCTCACGCGACCATCCTGCAACAAACACACGATCGATAGGCCGGTTTAAATCTGGATCGTATGCCTCATAGGATAAACCATCCACGGGGTAGAATGGATCAGGATGCTTAACAAACGCATTCCTTCGCACGGGCAGCCCAAACGTTTCATCCACCTTGTCGCCGATACAGAATATAACTGTATCCACATCCAGGATTCGTTTTGTGCCCAATCTTTTTGCTTGAACCTCTCCTTCTGCACATATCAGGGTGGTATCCTCGACTTCAAGACCCATTACATAACCCTGGGCATCTCCCAATATATGGGTTGGCGAAGCCAGGAAATCAAAATAAAAGCGGGTGTTTGAGATTGGCTCAAGGGCTTTGGGCAAAGTCGATGAGATGTATTCTTTTGCTTCACCCACATTTTGCCCCACCGCATCGGCGATAGGTTGCGTGCGCTCCATCTCAGACTCCAGTTTAGCTAAGTCCAGATTTTGTACCACCATTTTTAGCTCTTCTTTTGAGAACTTGACTTCGTTGGGGCCTCTTCGAACAACCGCGATAACCTCATCTACTTGTAAATCTCGGATCAACCAATGAGCCATATCCAGCATCACATTCCCCGCACCAATCAATGCCACACGCCTGCCGATATGGAAATCCATGGTACTGTAGGGAGGTAATAAATTGTAATGGAATACCAGGTCCTTGGCGTGGTATACACCGATAAGGTTTTCGCCAGGCAATCCCAGCCACTTGGTTCCTTGTGCACCAACAGTCACCAATAAGGCTTGAAAACCAAGAGCACGCAGATCCGACAAGCTGAAATCACCTTTTTCACCGATGGTGAGATTACCGTAATAGTCGATCAAGGGATTATCCAGTATTTGTTGAAATTGCCTGTGCAGCCCTTCTTTCATTTTGAACTTGTCATAATAAATGCCATATTCTGCCAGTCCACCTGGAATAATATCCCGGTTTAATAACACCACGTGGATGCCATGCATGGCAAGGATTTTTGAGGCAAAGAGACCCGCAGGACCTGCCCCAATGACCGCAACGAGGTGTTTCCCTAGTATTTCATCAACCAATTGTTATACTCCTCGAAAAGACGGCTCTCGCCGTCTCCGTGCTAAATTATAGCTCTCCTTCACCCTACATAATTAGAAAATTTCCAGATTAAACAGGGGCAGCTCAATTTTAGCGTGAGGAGGTTAAATTCACAAGAGAAATTCCCTGATTCGTACCTACCATTTACCGCTCCTCCTGGCCATGATTAATTAGCTTTCCTAATCAGCCTGTTTGTGCTATATTCAGCTATATATTCAGGAGATGAACCATGGACAACACCAGGCCAGATCTGTCAGATGAAGAACGAGAGCCAATACCTGACAATCAACCAGAATCCCCCCAGGAGTCACAACCATCCACTGCGGCTGGATCGGAGGGTTATGTAAATGAGAACATCACCAAGGCTTTCGATCGGGTAAAAATTTGGTTTGCGGAAGTTAAAGCACGATACCTTCGCTCACCACGCCTTCAAAAGATTGTTTATCAGGGGAGGTTTATGCCTGCCTTCTGGACGGTTACGGCGATTTTTTCACTCCTGGTCAATATAATCTTTATAGCTATCCTGATCCTTTTCGGGAATTATTTCTTTGAACTTAAAAAGCTTGTGGCAGATGGTCTAGTGACTGGAGTATCCAACAACCTGGCATTGATGGATAAGGCTCATATCGTCACCACTGTCCCTGTTGAAACGACTGTTCAGCTGCAGGATGACCTGCCAGTAGTTTTTGACCTGCCGATCAACCAGAGCACCCAATTATCGATAACCGAAGACATACGGATACCTGGCGCAACTATTTATCTAAATAATACGCCTGTGCTGACCGATCTCACCCTGCCAGCAGGTACGCCCATCCAGGCAAACCTCGATATAACCATCCCTGTCAGCCAGAGCGTTCCGGTTGACATAACTGTCCCGGTTTCACTCCTAGTGCCATTAGATATAGCGATCGACCAGACTGATTTACATCAATCCATTGTTGGTTTGCAAACCGCCATTGACCCCTATAAGGTCTTGCTGGGCACGAAATTCAACTCAAAAGAAGATTTACCCTTGTGCAACCATTGGTGGACTGGCTGGCTTTGTAGTGTCGTATTTGGCAACCAATGAGCCCCGGCTTTATTTATACCGCTATCTATTAAGATAAAAACTATACTCGATGTGAAATAGCAAATGAATGATTCATTTACAAAACTAACCCTTCAAAATGGCTTGCTGGTTTTGTTGAAAGAGATACATACGTCACCAATCATCAGCCAATGGATATGGTACCGCGTTGGTTCGCGGGATGAAGTGCCCGGGCTGACTGGCGCTTCTCATTGGGTGGAGCACATGATGTTCAAGGGCACCCCGCAATACCCGCAGGGTGTGTTGGACCAGGTGATCTCACGAGAGGGCGGCTACTTAAATGCTTTCACTTTTCTGGATTGGACGTCATTTTTTGAATCTCTGCCAGCAGATAAAATCGACATCGCCTTACGCCTGGAAGCAGACCGAATGTTCAACAGCTTATTTGATGACCGTGAGGTAAGCTCTGAACGAACTGTGGTCATTTCAGAACGCCAGGGGAGTGAAAATGAACCTCTCTTCCGATTGAGTGAAGAGGTTCAGTCTGCTGCTTTCCGGGTCCATCCCTACCACCACGAAATTATTGGCGACCTAACAGACCTTTATTCGATGCAATGCGAGGACCTGTACTGTCATTACCGTTCAAACTATATTCCCAACAATGCGGTGCTTTCCATCGCGGGAGATTTTGAAACCCCATCCATGCTTGCCTGGATTCGTGAGTTGTTTGAACCCCTACCTGAAGGTCCGGTTCCAGCACGCCTGGAACGTACAGAACCACCCCAGGCAGGCGAGCGGCGGGTATCGGTTGAAGGTCCTGGAGAAACAGTATACCTGCAGGTCTCGTACCGGGCACCCAGGGCGGATGACCAGGATTTCTTTGCGTTGATTGTGCTGGACAGCCTGCTCACTGGACCAACGAATCTAAACATGTTCGGAGGAGGCACCACCAATAAGACTAGCCGCCTGTATAAAGCCCTGGTGGAAAATGAGTTGGCTGTCAGTGTTAATGGAGGCGTACAAGCTACCATCGATCCTTATCTTTATACGACTGTTGTTACCGTCCATCCAAAACATACTGCGAGTGATTGTATTGCTACCATGGAAGCAGAAATCAAGCGATTACAGGATGCTCCACCACCCAACGAAGAGCTTGAGCGCGCAATGAAACAAGCGCGCGCCATATTCGCATATGGCAGTGAGTCAATCTCCAACCAGGCATTCTGGCTGGGATTCTCGGAGATGTTCGCTACGATTGACTGGTTCAATGGCTATCTTGAGCGGCTAGCAGCAGTCACCCCAGCAGACGTTCAGCGGATTGCCCAGAATTATCTTAAGCCACAGAATCGTACCCTGGGTGTGTATCTTCCCAGCGAATCATCCCAATAATCGATGAGAATCGCCTAGTCCGATTGAGCGACACATCACAGGAGTTTTTACACTTGAACACCCATTCTCTTCCTGGTCCTGATAATATTACCCGCTGTACCCTCCCTAACGGTATCACTGTTCTGGCTCGCCCGAATGCTGGTAGCCTATCTGTGGTTATCAGCGGATACCTTAATGCTGGTGCGCTCAGCGAGCCAGACGAGAAACTCGGCCTGGCTGGCTTCACTGCACTTTCATTAATGCGCGGAACCAAACAACGAGACTTCCAACAGATCTATGAAGCGTTGGAATCGAATGGCGCCAGCCTGGGAATCGATAGCGGAACCCATACCACCGGTTTTTACGGACATGCCCTGGCAGAAGACTTGGATTTACTCACCGGAACACTTTCAGAGGCTTTGCGCCAACCCGTTTTTCCCGCAGACCAGGTGGAACGCTTGCGCGATCAGCTGCTCACCGGCCTGGCCATCCGCGCTCAAGACACGTCGGAGTTAGCATCACTGGCGTTTGACGAGATAGTTTACGCCAACCATCCATACCGAAGACCAGAGGATGGCCACCCTGAGACGATCCGCTCGATTACGCGTGATGACCTGGTTTCTTTTCATGAGCAGTATTATGGGCCGTCTGGGATGGTCATATCCATTGTTGGTGGAGTAGAACCGGAACGCGCTGTGGATTCTGTCTCCCGCTTCATGGGGGATTGGAAAAATCCTGCCCAACCGCATCCGCCTGAATTACCTCCATTAGAACCATTGAATGAAATGATCACCCGCCAGGTGAACATCCCGGGGAAATCTGAGGCCGACATCATCATGGGTGTAGCAGGTCCACCGCGCCGGTCTCCAGACTTCCTGGCAGCCTCACTCGGGAATAATATCCTTGGTCAATTCGGGATGTTCGGGCGCATTGGTGAATCGGTGAGAG
>Ga0209253_10002871_pt1 | contig 15195 bp, 11 predicted proteins | sample FrelakmetBRP12BR_FD_187145 | JGI IMG/M metagenome (GOLD analysis project Ga0209253, IMG submission 187145) | Freshwater lake sediment microbial communities from the University of Notre Dame, USA, for methane emissions studies - BRP12 BR (SPAdes)... | ecosystem: Environmental > Aquatic >...
GGAGGAAGCTTTGCACCGTCCTCTGGACTTACAAACGCAACGGGTGACTTCGCCACCGTTTACAGTACGCCAGACATAGCAGGCCTTACGAATGTTAGGATTGTCACGAGAGCTTCGCTGAGCGGGTATACCCAAGGTTCAGACTACGAGTACATAGAAGTCCTGCCATTTCTTTCCGTTCAGATAAATCCCAGCTCAAGCGCCGTCAAATCCGAGGGGTCCACATCACTAACAATCAACGTTTGGAGTAATGATCAACCTGTAGCCAACGCCTATCTTACGATATCTTCAGATAACGGAAACCTTTCTTCTGTTGTTGGAATAACCGATTCTTATGGTACCTTCCCTCTGGTATTCACCGCGCCTATGACTACACAGCGTCTAACCGTCACCATTACGGTAGGTGCTAGAAGAGTAGGATACATTGATGGAGAAAGCAGTACTCTGATTACAGTAGAACCAAAGGTTCTGGATACCAGCGTTTCCGCTGATCCTGCCATAGCACTCTCCGGGGCGACGATAAACGTGACTGTTCACGTCGAATACGAGATGACCCCCATTGAGGGGGCGAGCGTTGCCATGAAGACAGAAAATGGAACTCTTTCCCAGATCACAGGGTTGACAGACATTAATGGATCAATCACGTTTGAACTTACAGCACCGGCAGTAAACACGCAAACTCCCATTACCGTCATGGCAAATGCTTCGATGTATGGATACGTAGGCAACCAGGGCCAGACAGTCATCATTGTGAATCCAAAAACGCTTAATGTCACAGTCAGAGTGAACCAACCTACAATCCAAACTGGAGAGACCTTGAACGCAACAGTCAGCGTGACATGCATCGAGGATGGAAAACCTGTTGCAGACGCTTTGGTCACAATGTCGTCCAGCGAAGGGAGCTTGTCTGAACAAACTCAAGTCACAGATGAAAATGGTCGCTGCACGTTCCTATTCAATTCCCCTCAAACGACTGCTCAGATAACTGTGGTATTGACTGCTAACGTAACTAAGAACGGATACTTAGACGGCGGAAATCAAACAACAATAACAGTGACGCCAAACCCTGTCGCAGAAACTGGAGGTGGCTTCCCCATATGGACGCTGCTGTTGATCATCATCCCAGTGGTCATCGTCGTTGTCTTGGCTGTCCTGATCAAGCGGAAGGTCATCATGGTTTCATCTGAGGAAGAAGAGTAAATGCGTGTAACGTTTCGTAAGACGTAATATTTAATAGAGTGAACATGTCAATAATAAGTGCACAGGAGAACTACAATGACACAACTCAAAGGATCGCTCGCAAAGCTGAAAAGGGTCCACATCAAACTCAGTTTGGGGAAACACGAACAAGTAGCAATCCAACCGCCCCAACCGAAGCCAGTGCCCCGGGGCTTCAAGATTATCGAAAAGTATCCACTTTATGAACCCTTTGCTCATGTCGCCATTGCACAGAACCCGAAGACCGGCGAGTACAAGTACATATTGGATGAGCTTCAGCTAGATCCTCTTGAAAGGAGCGTCTACAATCGCATTCTTGAGATTCTGCTTGCAGAGATAGAGTCTCCTAAGGGGGAAATTGCTGACCCCAGAAAGTTCTTTGCAGAAGAGGCAAAGAATATCGTTGACAAGTATCGTATCAGTCTCGGTTGGCTGCCTGACGTTTCATGGTACAAAATTCTCTATCATGCTGAAAGGGACCTCGTCGGTTTTGGCCAAATCGACCCGCTGATGCGAGACCCGAACAATGAAGACATTTCATGCGACGGAGTCTTGAGGCCTGTATACGTTTGGCATAGGAATTACGAAAGCATTGAAACAAACATCCAGTTTGGAACTGATGAAGAGCTTGACAACATGGTCGTTAAGCTTGTTCACATGGCTGGAAAACACGTCAGTTCGGCCTTTCCTATAGTAGATGCCTCACTACCAGGCAAGCACAGGCTTGCAGTTTGCTACAGACGGGAAGTAACACCCTTCGGAACTGCTTTCACTATCAGGAAATTCAGAGAAGACCCCTATTCAATGATAGACCTTATTAACATAGGCACTTTCTCAGAGGAAATGGCCGCATACCTCTGGATATGCCTTGAGAACAGAGCCTCCATAATGGTCCTGGGTGGAACAGCGGCTGGAAAGACAACAGCCCTCAATGCCTTGGCTTGTCTGATCAAACCTGGAAGCAAGATAATCACAATTGAGGAAACGGCAGAGTTGAACTTGCCGCACGACAACTGGGTTTCACTCATCGCCCGACAAAGCTATGGTCTCGGTGGAAGCAGCGTCGGTGAAGTGGCGCTCTTCGATCTAGTGAAAACTTCAATGAGGCACCGACCTGACATACTCATAGTAGGCGAGATAAGAGGCCAAGAAGCTTACGTGCTATTCCAAGCTTTGGCCACAGGACACGGAGGCATGGCCACAATGCACGCCGAAAACGTGGATTCAGCCATCAAACGTCTGACGCAGAAACCTATGGAAATCGCGCCGGCCTACATTCCACTGATGAATGTCATAATGTCAATCCAAAGGGTTCACCTCACGAAAGGCACCGAAAAGAAAGCCTACCGACGCGTCATGAACGTCAACGAAATCGCGGACTTCGAAGACTACAGGGGAATCTTCAAATGGGAAGCAGCAGAAGACGAACACCGGTCATCATTCGACAAAAGCGTCCTTCTGTCTTCGATATCTGAGAGGTTGGGCAGTAACAAGAAAGATCTGCAGGTCGAGATAGGAAGGCGAAAAGACGTTCTGCACTGGATGCGCGAACGCAACATACGAAGTTACAGGGACGTAGCTGCGATAATCGCGGAGTATTCGGCCAGACCGAAACAAATCTATGAGAAGATTCTTGCAGGAGAAGAGGTGAAAGCCGTTGCAGTACCTAGAGACTCTTGAGGCGTGGTCATTTCGCCTCTTTGGCAGGGTAGCCCCCTCCTTCCTGAGGAACGTTTTCGAATTCAAAACATGTTTGGAACGAGCGAAAATAAAAATCTACCCCGTAACTTACGTTTCAATGATGTTCTTCCTTGCCTCACTGACTATCCCAGTCTCAGTGATATCGATAGCCATAGTAATTCTCTACGGGTTCCTGCCGATAATCTTCTTGGTTCCGCTTCCATTCTACGTGATGATCGGGTTTCTGTTAATACCTATGTCAAGAGCCAGCGACAGAGCAAGTGGTCTTGAAAGGGAGATGCCCTTCGCAGCTGCCTACATCAGTGTTATGGCCTCAGGCGGTATAGCTCCATACACAAGTTTCAAACGTCTTTCCGAAGTCGACCTGATGCCTGCAATGAGAGGCGAAGCTAGAGAGATCATAAAAGACGTGGAGATCTTCGGCATAGATCCTCTCTCGGCCCTGGAGGGCGCTGCGAGGAAGAACCCACTTGACATATACAAGGACTTCCTCTCAGGTTACGCCTCGACGGTAATCATAGGCGGCGACATCGGGCACTTTCTCGAAAGGAAAGCCGAGGACATTTTCAAGACCAGAGCCTTACGCGTCAAGGCCGCTGCTGAAAGGCTTGGAATGCTATTGGAGACATTCATCATCGTGATGGTCTTGATGTCCCTTTGTTTCTACATCCTGTTCAGCGTTGAATCGATCTACAGCGTTGGCATGGGCCTGTCCTCAGGCATAATCCTCTACACCTACCTGTTCACGCCTATGCTTTCAATGTTGTTCATCTATCTCGCACACAGCATGCAACCCAAGACTCCTGTCGTTGAGATGCGCCCCTACAAAGTCTTTGGAATTTGCGGCGCAATCGCAATAACACTGTTCCTCCTGCTGACGAATTTCATGGGCCTCATGGATGTCCCCTTCCTCAGCCTGATCCAGAGATATGTTGACTTACCGATAGCGATAGCCATAGCGCTGTTCGTGGCAACTGCCCCAGCTGCAATAGTACACACCAGGCTATCAGCCAAGAAAGCAAGTACCGAAGCGGGCATCAACAGCTTTCTGAGGGACTTGACTGAAGTCAGAAAGACCGGACTGTCCCCCGAGAAATGCATCGAAAGCCTAGCAAATCGGGACTATGGGGAGTTCACGAAGGGACTCCGCAAGATCAGTTCAGAGATTTCATGGGGTGTCCCCGTCAGAAAAGTGATACTGGACTTTCTCAAACGAACGCGAAGTTGGATGACACAGATTATCATGTTTCTGCTGGTTGAAACGATTGACGTTGGAGGAGGCACGATAGCCATGATTGAATCGCTAGCGCGCTTCAACAACTTGACTCAGGAAGTTGAGAGGGAAAAGAAAAGTGAGGTGCGCCCTTACATAATGATGCCCTATTTCGCAGCAATTCTCCTCGTGGCGACGACGACTATGATGATCGGTTTTACGTCGGGCACACTCGGCGTGGCCGAAACAGGCACTGCGCCAAAGGACCTAACCCCAATGATAACCATATTCACCACATCATGCATTTTCCACAGCTACCTGATCGGACTCGTTGCAGGCAAGATCAGCGAAGAATCGATTTCAGCAGGCTTCAAGCACGCAGCTCTACTGGTGATCATTGCAGTCCTCGCGGCAAAACTGGTGCCCATGTTCATAAAATTCTGACAGGAGGAAAAATGACGAAGACAAGAAGCTTCCTGCACGATCTGAAGAGCAACAAAAAGGCGGTAAGTCCCGCCATCTCCTCAGTCATCCTCACGAGTGCTGTCGTAGTTCTCCTGCTAGTCACGATTGTCTTCGCTAACAATTTCCTGAACGCACGATTGGCCGAGAACGAGTTTAGCGCCATGAAACAGTTCATGCAGACAACTGGCCTTCAAGTAGACGATGTTGCCTGGACCATCGGGCGAACCCAAACAGTCCGCTACACGAGCAGGGATGGCCTCGTCAATTTTGAGTCTTCGACGCTGAAATACAGCGTCTACGTGGATAGAGGTGCGGGGTACGTTTTCCTTGTGAACTATAGCGTTGGCATTATTCTGTACAACATGCCTATTAGTAGATACTCGGTTGGAAACGGCTACAGCGAACGCATTCAGCCTTCATCAGATCGCTCATTCCTTCAGAAGGGCACCTCGGCACCCGTATGCCACGTATTCGTGATTGAAAAGCTACCGATGAACGATGGAAACTACATCAGAGTGGTGGCTGCACCGTCAGTCAGAATGCTCAATTCGACCATTTCTTCAAACGGAGAAGTCAAGGACTACTTCAAATTCTATCTGCCTGTTCTCTCTTCCGGCACCAAACCCCGCAATTCGCAGTCTATAACTCTTGTCGGAAACATGGTTTCGGTAAAGACTGAAAGCGGGATTAACAAAATCAAGATTCAGGTTTCCAACCCGAAGGCCAGTCTGGGATTTGATCAAAGCTTCTTCGGTTTTGATAGCACCGCAAAGGAGATTGATGTTCCAGATGGCTCTATCATGCAGTTCTACACTGGTGAGGTGTTCGTTTCGCTAGGGCTACATATGTAGCTCTTGTTTGGAGGACTAGAAATGACACACATAACTATCGAATACATGATAATGTTGCCCGTGTTGATCCTGCAGATATTCCTATTCCCGTTTGCAGCAAACTTGCTGATGAATGTCTGGGTTGATTCACGCAGAAGCATCGCACTTCAAGACGCAGCCAGCCACCTGGGAAGCGCCATGCAGCAACTGTATTTCTCACTGAATCACCAAACCATATCGACTGGGAAGGTAACATATTCGCCTGGACTTCCACCGTTCATAGAAAGCAACTACTACACAGGAACCGCAACATTGCGAACGGTTCTAGGCCCAACGCTAAACTCGAGCAAGATTCTGGAGCTAACGGTCACGTTGGCGAACACAGGCGCAACGGCGCATGCCTCAGTCATTCTAGGCCCAAATGTCCAGTGGCAAGCCTCGAGCTTCGTGAGCAACTCCACAAGTGCATGCGTCAGCGCTGAGAAGTCTTCATTCCCGAATGGTACGACGAGCATACGCCTGCAATTTGGCGAGTGAGGGGAAGAAATCAAGATGACTGGTGCAACAATAGATCACATGATCTCCGTCACAGTTTTCGTAGGAGCGATGCTGCTTTTCATAAGCCTTTTTAACCAAACGATCCAAACGGCGATTCTGTATCAACGCCACAGATACATTGCGACCAAGTGCAGCGACATGCTCGATGGCATGTTGTTGAACCCTGGAAATCCGATTGAATGGGGGAAAACAAACAGCGCACCAACAGGTTTCGGGCTGCAGGATCCGGAGTTCACCCAGTACAGGCTCAGTCCGTATTCGCTCATGCGGTTAGTATCATCGACCGGAACGCCAATAACCTATCCGAAAACGGGAGCTACATACAGCAACATGAGTATGGGATTTGGCAATTTCCTATTCGTACCCTACACCAAGGCAATTAACTACTCCATAGCCACGAAATTGCTGGGAATAAACAATACGTACGGGTTCCAACTAACGATCACGCCAATAGTGACAGTCAGCGTGAAGGAAACACACTCAGCAAACCCGCTGACTCTGACGGTCAACGTAACGGGAACAGGCTTCCCGCTTGCAAACGCCACAGTGAGCTACTGTTTTCTCAAGGTTGTCCCGAAAGGCCAAGGACAGTATCCATCATACACAAGCTCGTTTGGCACCGCTTTCGCAGATGTTGAAGGTGAAGCTGTGCTCAGCTTCCCTGGAGTTACTTCGACAGATTCCTACGCATTAATTGCATACGCGCATCTGAGCGGACTCGTAGGAATAGGCTACCACGAACGTGTAAGCCCCGGCGCGCGCACACGCTATGTGATTCCGTTCATTGACAGTTTCGCAGACAGGCGAGTGATAATGGCGCACAGCTATGACGTGCACTATTTCGAGCCGCCTGAATCAGCGGTGTTCTACAATGCGACTTTCGTGCTTCTCACGGAGGACTTTACGCTACGCGAGATGCCTATGGAAAATTCCACGGGAAAAGCAGACAAGGTCAACTACGGAGAGGGACAGCCATACAAAACAGTAACCATTCCGACCTACAATCCGGGCATTCTGATAATCACTTACATGAGCAACAACGAGTATGGCGTTGTTTTGATGCCTTGGGGCATGAGCTCCATGGCTTTTCCAGTGACTTTCGGCGACAGCCCGCTTGGCAAAGAGTGGGTTGCGACTGACACACGAATGGTTCTAGTTAACGGCATAGCCTACAGGGCAATGCTCTCGCTGTGGAGCTTGGCGGGCTATTCGGTGGTATCTTAGTATGATGCGGACAGTCGAGATATTTCTCGTGATAATGATTATCACGAGCGCCTTCATAATAGCTTCTTTTTTCGCAGTCCTGCCTTCACCGCGACAGGTCTCACCGCTAAACCTCAGAAGACTGGCATTAACGACGCTCCAAACACTGGACGCTGACTATGACCTAAGCGAGACCATCTTCAAGCCATCAGGCGACCCTGAGTGGGCTGAACTTCAAATCGCCTTGTCTGCATGTCTTCCTCCGAACATCGTTTACAACTTGACGATCTACGAAGTTCTGAACGGAGAAAACATGCTGTACGATGCGAAGAAATCTATCTCGAACGCTGAAAGCCTTGGCATAGGCTCTGACGCGTCTTCGTATCTTGTAGCCTCATCCAACGTGACTTTCAGCGTAACACCAGAGAAGATAGGCGAACAATGGGGCGGAGGAACCCTGTACATACTTAATTGCAGCGATGCTAACGGATGGTGGATCACCGGCTACACCGCGCAAGGCCTAGCGAAGGATCTGAGAAACCTCCTTTCACCGTACTTCGAAGATACAATTATGGTGCAAGACACCACACAGCTCGGAAAAATACTCAACGGCACATCACTGCAGGGTGAAACCTTGAGGAATGCTGTCGTGATAAACACTTTCGGAGAGGCTGTGCCAATCCCTGCAGGCTACTACAGCAGTCCAAGCGTGGGATATGACGAAACTCACACTTCCTATGCTCGGTACTGTAACACTCTAGGCCTAAGGGTACATCAGTACAATTGGACTTGGGCCAGCATAGTAGGGTGGCCATTGTACTACGTTAGCAACACTGCAGCTTTCTCAGGCAATCAGAACAGCTGGGGAATCTATGGAATGCGTATGGTCGGAAGCTACGGCCTTCGAGCGTTCCTTCAAGGCCTGGACAACCAGCCTTATTCATACAGCACTAGCTCCACAGGAAGCCCTGGAGTCGTCTACCTTTCATCTGAGGCTTCATACTACTCCAACTACTACGGGATCTACCCCTCTCCCTATCAGACTTCGACGAGAGCGCTGCCAACCTCAATACTGACGGACTTCAATCTAGAAGTCGGATTGAGCGTGTTCAACCAAGTTGGCTCTTGGATCCCTGGAGCGATCTACAGGCACGTCGCAGGAGGCAGCACGATCGTCACAGGCTCATTTCTTGCATTGGGGCTGACTAGAACGCCTGATATCAGACTTACTGCCGTTAGTCTTCTGGCCTACTACCAGCCCAGACTGTACCGTTCTGATTACTCGGCTGCAGGAACCTCTCGACTTGCTGTTTTGCAGCTGGGGCAGACAGGAGGCATATAGTGATGAACAGCAAAGGCCAGTTCTCAATTGTCGCGGCTTTGTTCGTAGCAATAATCCTGATAGGCACTGTAGTAGTAACCTATTCCACCATCCGCAACAGCCAGATTCGCGATCAACCGCAGGTTCTCAGCGCAATAGATGAAACCAACTTCGCCATAAAGCAAATCCTTGGCTTCACAGTCGGTTACTATGGTTCGGTTCTTCGAGTCACTGGTAACTCGACCTATGCAAGAATGCTTGCCTTGGAATATCTACGAAGCGGATTGGTCAACATCGCGAGCATGCACCCTCAATGGGGAACGTCCTACGACGTAAACGATTCGGACATGCTTACGAACTGGTTCACGAGCAGTAGCTATAGTACCGGAAACCTCGCTGTGAACTACAACCTGACAGGCCTGGGGATCTATGGAATAGCCTACGAAGCCTCATGCGAGCTAAATGTAAAGATTGCAGGCAGTGTGACCGGCAACACGGCGACCCTGAGCATAACCAAGGATGGGGACGAGCCTGTCATAAATCTTGGAAGAGGGAACTTCAAGTTCTATCGCTATGTGTATTCGGACTCGACTTGGGAACTGGCAACCCCAAGCAGTGAACCCAGCGCGTTTGCGAATGGCACGTATGTTATCGATATTCCATCCGGGGTAGACCCGTATTCTTACGTAGTACAAGTGGAAGACCCTAGAGGCATCATAGTCGTGGCTTCCTCCTTCAGCCGCTACTCGTGCACGCTCGAGTGGAGAGGTACGCAGACCAAATACGCCGTGACAGGAACGGCACCAGCGACACTCGGTGAACCAAACAGAAACTATGCAACTCTCAGCAAAGGTGCCACCTGCAACGTGACCGATTATCAAGGAGGAACTGGAAATATCAAGCAAGTATTCTTCAACATCACATACTATGGCTCGGTTTCCGGATCTTTGGAGTGGTCCTACCAACTTGATGGCGGAAGCTGGAACAAGATCGAGGACCTGCCGGAAGGCGGGACCGCAATGTCTCCACTGAAGAGAACCTATAATGCTACAGGCCTAAGGCCGTCATGGACTTGGAGCAACCTCAACACCACCAACATAAGCTTCAGAAACAACGATGTTGGCTCTTCCGAGGACGCCTACGTGGATGCCGTGTATGTCACGATCCGTAGTCAGAGCGCGGACGTCTACGCTGGCCTTCAAGGAGCAACCGTGGTCATAGAGCTTTTGCAGAACGGCACTATGCGGTGGCTGGGCCAGAATCTGCAACTAACGACGCAGGCAAAGCCCATTCCACCAATCCCAGTCAAGACAATCCACGTGAACCAAACGATAAACGGCTTAAACCGTGAAGTCCCGTTCCAGATAGAGGACTGGAACAACAACTATCAAGTTCCAGCCGGCCTAACTAGCAACGCAAGTGTCTTTGGCAACAGACAGATGATAGTGTTTCTCGCAAACAAGAATACGTCGAAAGTCACTTTCTGGTGGGAAGGAGTGGACACAGCAAAGCAGACTGCTTATGCGTTCACCAACCGATATTTCACGAATGACGACCCTGCAAACGGGATACTGACCAACGGGAAGCTTACTCTAGGCTTGGGCAATTGGCTAACGTCAACTTCTGGCACCACTTCTACTAAGGCGGACTTCATGAGGATCAATGGCATGACGCCTGGTTATGGGTCGAACTTGGCTTATATCATTCATCACGGCATCGTCAGAGACGTGATACATCAGGAGGCTGAATGGTCCGGTGGAATCCCGAATTGTCCTAACGTCTATTCGCAGATCGTTATCACGCTTCCCGCCAACGCGACCTACTACACGTATCAGCTGCATCTGATGTTTGTGCAGTCGCTGCAGAGCCGGAGCATCACAGACTTGTGCCCGATTAAGCTGACAGCCTCATCGGGTATGCTGCCTAAGACCGAAAATGGCACGTCAAGCGAATATCCTGTGGACTCGGCCGCAACAGGCACATTCTACAACTACTCAGCCTCGACGTGGGAGCATCACTGGAGCCAGTTTAACTCGTCAGCAAAAGGCACCGGCATAATGTTCACGAGTAGCGCCAACCAACAGCTATATCGTTTCGATGCTCTTTCTGGAAGTAAGACGGGGGGGCTCAAAGCGGACGCGACTGCTAGAACGATTGAGCTGTTACCGATAACGAGATTCCCAGTACAGTTCACGTCGGCTCTTGACGTTACTTGGTTCGGCGCGGTTGTGACTTTTGATGGGTCAACGCCAATCTACAAGGTCGCTGCCGGTAAAGGGACAGGGCTATGGATATGCGTCGAATACCCACCGACGGTTTCGGTGACGACTGGAAGCTGATTGATTCGCCGCTTTCAAGCGTATCTCCAATGTGGATTGGAGGTTCATATAAGTTAAATAAGCAATCGCAAGAATTCCTACACAACAGAAAGGTGAAATTATGCACATGATCAAGATGTTGAAATCAAGAAGAGCGATATCTCCGATATTGGCTACGCTGCTATTGATAGTCATAGCGGTTGCCGCAATCGTTGTTACGTATGCCTGGATAATGACGTACATGGGTGGAATCACGCCACAGGCAGGGGTAAGACTGTATCCTGAAAACGTTAGATTCTATGGTTGGCCTGCAGACTCCGCAAGAAACAAGACAGACTTCACGGTCCAGAACACTGGGAAGACTAACACGGAAATCGTGAGAATGTATATGGGCAACTCTTCCGGAAACCTGATTGACATTACTGCCTCCACCAACATTAACTCAGGCAGATCCCTTCTAGGTGAGGACAGAACCACAATAACGATCAACTGGCCAAACGCCGTGGCACTCAATTGGGAACCACAAGAGACTTACTACTTCACTATTGTGCCAGCCCAGGGGCAGTCTCTGGAGAACATTCCAGAACAGGCACCACCTTAGCTGCGCTCAGCCTCACCCCCTCTTTCACACTATGAGCGCCTTTTTTCGTTCTAAAGTGTTTTAACTAGCCAGCAGAGATAAGACTCGCCAAGGTTCCTCCGATGCAGTACCTGCTTGAAGCAGCTAGAACGGTTCTGTCCCTGTCATTTCTATTCTACGCGTCTTGGAGCGACTACAAAACACGGGAAGTGAGTAACGCTGTATGGATTGTATTCGCGCCTCTCGCGTTCGTGCTGACCTTTGTTCAGGTCTGCCTCTACGAACCGTCTTGGCTGGCTTTCTATGGGGTCAGTTTTGGTTTGACTGGAGCAGTCTCTATTGTGCTTTTCTATGCGGGAGGCTTTGGAGGAGCAGACGCGAAGGCGCTGATGTGCCTGGGGCTTGCCTTGCCATTCTATCCCTCAAGCCTACTCTCGTCCGGCCTATTTGTAGCCATAGTGGGAGAGAGCTCGCCAATCACCCGACTGCTGTTTCCAGTGACAGTGTTCAGCAACGCCGTTTTGTTTGCGGCGGCGACGGCCGTGTACATCCTCTTCCGCAACGTTTCTTGGCGTCTGAGAACTGGCGAGAAGCTCTTCGAAGGAGGCCAAGAAAAAGAGGCTTTAGGAAAAAAAGTTCTTGTTTTGTTGACTGGCTATAGAATGTCTATCAGCAAGGTTAAGGAGAAATGGCACTTATACCCGTTAGAGGACGTAGAGGAAACTCAAACTGGAGAGCTCAGGAGGAAGCTCGTCGTCGTCCCCAGAGACGAGACCAGAGGAGCGATGCTTGAGAGACTGGACAAGGCATTCAAGAAAGGAGCCATCCAAGACATGATCATGGCGACCCCGGGTTTACCCATGCTCATTTTCGTGACCGCAGGCTTAGTCATGGCTTTGCTCGTCGGCGACATCGTGTGGATATGTGTCCGTCTACTCCTCGGCTAGAGACTTGGCTACTTGCATCTAGATCAGGCTCGCGATCGATCGACCTGCAATGTAGGTTTATCTAGGTTCAGTGCGAATGTCTGTACAAGTGAGCTTGCCGTGGTTGCTCATTCCATCAAAGAAGTGCAGAGATTCCTGAGGGAGGAACCTGAGGAGTTCAATGTTGTGGTTATGCCAGACTTTTTCCTAGATCGGCTTGTCAGTCTAAGGTTTAGTGTGGAAGCGTTCTGTGGTGATCTCAGGGCTGCGGCGAAGAGGAAGGGAGGAAGCATCGACGGAATAGGTCAAACAGATATGAGGGGAGGCAACGCCGTGAACACGGCCTCTGCGCTTGCAGGATTGGGCGCGAGCGTCACGCCGATAGTGTGCACCAGCAAGCTTGGTCTTCAGCTGCTCAAGCTTCACCTTGGGTCTATGAAGCTCAATCTGTCCCACGTTAAGATCCACGATAGGCCTTCGATTACGACGGCAGTCGAGTTTCCAGCTGAAACTGAAAGACTGAATGTTATGCTCAGAGACGTAGGTGCCTTGGCGCATTTTGGGCCAGAGAATCTAAATCGCATGGACTGGGAGGCTGTTGAAGGCGCGGATTGCGTGTGCGTTTTCAACTGGGCTGGGACTCGATATTTCGGAACCGAGCTAGCAGGGACTGTTTTTCGTCATGTGAAAGCAAAGGGAAAGGGCAAGACCTATATCGATACAGCGGACCCATCGACCAACGCTACCAAGATTCCGGAATTGATCGAAAAAGTCCTGCAGAGTGGGTGCGTTGACGTCCTGAGCGTGAACGAGAACGAGGCAGCCTGTTACGCGTCGCGACTAGACGATGAACTGAACGGATTGCTCAAGGATTTGCGGTTGGAGGAGTTTGCGAAAAAGGCCGCAAGCATTCTGGCCTCATTCTTGTCTGCGAGAGTTGACTTACACGCAACGAACTACTCTGCCACGTTTGCCAAGGGTATGGAGTCAGATGTTCCCGCATTCGCTGTCCCAGTGCTGAGGACGACTGGAGCAGGTGATGCCTGGAACGCTGGGAACATTCTGGGAGATGCTGGTGGCCTTTCTGACGAGGGTAGGTTGACCCTGGCCAATGCGGTTGCTGCCTACTATATTTCGAGCCCTGCAGGCACGCATCCGACGCGGAGGCAGCTGGCCGAGTTCTGTGATAGGACGAGGCAAAAGAAGTGAGCTAGATCTGAAGCCTTGACTTCGGCGATCCTGAGACGACGTCCCGGCCAAGTTATTTAAGCGCATACACTGTTCTTACCATGAATGAAATGCGCGAGGAAGCTTATGCTTTGGGCTCGAGACTCTTTGGCAGCTCGGGTGTTCGCGGCCTAGTCAATGCTGAGTTGACGCCTGTCTTGGCGGCCCAGGTAGGCTTGGCCGTCGCGAGCTACTCCAACGCGAAGAAGGTGCTGGTAGCGCGGGACACTAGAGTTTCTGGTCTGATGCTTAATGATGCCGTGATCTCGGGTCTTCTGGCAAGTGGCGCCGACGCTGGCTGCCTGGGGGTCGTGCCGACTCCTGTGCTGGCTTTCCTGACACGGGAGCTGCATGTTGACGCTGGGATAATGATTACGGCTTCGCATAACCCGTCTCAATACAATGGTCTGAAGGTTTTCCGAGGCGACAGCTTGGCCTATGATGAGAGAGGCCAAGACCAGGTTGAGAAGATCATTGGATGCGGAGGTTTTCGACTCGCAAATTGGCAGAACGTTGGCAAGGCGGAATTCGTAGACGAAAGCGACCGTTACGTGGACATGATAGCGAAAAGCGTCAAGTTACGGAAGAGGTGGCATGTGGTCGTGGATCCCGGATGTGGAGCTACGTGCGACCTTGCGCCGATAACATTCACAAGGTTAGGGTGTAAAGTTGTTGCCCTCAATTCTCAGCCAGACGGGTTCTTTCCCGCCCGAAGCTCGGAGCCAAACGATGAGTCGCTGAAGCCTCTGGGCAACGTTGTGACAGAGCTTGGTGCAGATTTGGGTGTGGGTTACGATGGTGATGGTGACCGTGCGGCCTTCATTGACGAGAATGGAGATTTTGTGGACTTCGACCGCGGTTTGGCGGCGTATGCAGCCTATGCGGTCGGAGGAATCGGAGGAGACGTGGTCGTGACAAATGTTGAGGCGTCGATGTGTGTTGAGAAAATGGTGGAGGCGCGGGGAGGGGAGGTCGTCAGGACGAGGGTTGGTGACGTTTACGTTTCTAAGCTCATGAAGAAGCGCAGGTCTGTATTTGGTGGCGAGCCTTGCGGGGCATGGATTCATCCGCGATTTCATTACTGTCCGGACGGGATTCTCTCGTCGGTGTTGCTTCTGAAGGCCTTGGAGGATGAGGACAAACAATTGTCGAAGTTTGTGTCTGACGTGCCCGAGTTTTCGACGCTCAGAGAGAATGTCGTCTGCGCGAATAAGTTCAAGTATATGGTTGTGGATAAGGTGGGGAGGTTCTTAAAGGCCGCGTTTCCCGCTTACAAAGATTTCTCGGAGGCTGACGGCGTGCGCTTGGTTATGGATGATGGTTGGATTTTGGTTAGGGCGTCTGGAACTGAACCGGTTTTGCGGTTAACGGTCGAGTGTGAATCGTTAAATGTTGCGAAGTCGATTATGGAGGCAGGGTTGAAGCTGGTCAGGAAGGCTACTGGAGGGGCGGGGTGATGAAGGGTGTTGTTTTAGCTGCAGGCGAAGGCGTGAGGCTTCGGCCCATCACGTCGACTCGACCGAAGCATTTGATCAAGGTCGGGGGCAGGCCGATTCTCGAGCACTGTTTGAGCGCGCTGAAGGCCTGCGGGAAGCGATTCACGAGTCCGGCCATGGAGCGGATCGTCCGCTCGGC
>Ga0209253_10002872_pt1 | contig 15195 bp, 18 predicted proteins | sample FrelakmetBRP12BR_FD_187145 | JGI IMG/M metagenome (GOLD analysis project Ga0209253, IMG submission 187145) | Freshwater lake sediment microbial communities from the University of Notre Dame, USA, for methane emissions studies - BRP12 BR (SPAdes)... | ecosystem: Environmental > Aquatic >...
AAGATACAAGGAGCCATGAGCTGCCAGTTGACATAATCCGCACTTATCGGACGTAGCCGCGCACGGCCGCCGGCTGCCTTCTCCCCTCGTCTTCCCAAACGACGGGGCGGATGAGCGGCCGCCCGGCTGCGCGCGCGAACGCTGCCACCCTCCGTGCGGAGCGCGGTAGCTGCGTAGCGCCTCCCGGGCGGGGCGGTCAAGACGCACCGCGGCGTCGCGTCCCAGGGCCGGGGCGGATGGGTGACCGCTGGGGGTCAGGCCGGGAAGTCGAAGGCGAGGTCGGGGCCGGCGCCCGGGGGCGCGCGGGGAGGGTCCGCGACGGGGGTGTCGGTCGGGAGGCCGAGGTGGCGGAGGATGCGCTGGACGACGGGCGGATCCTCGATGGTGGCGATGAAGCGCAGGCGGCCCCCGCAGGTGTCGCACGCCAGAACGTCAATCTGGAAGGAACGCTTTTCATACTGCACCTCCCGCAGTGGAACTGACGAGCGGGTCGGAGGATCGACTCGCTAGGGGTTGGACGGTGTCCGGTGGCCAGTAGAGCCACTCTCCGTGGTCGTTGCAGATGCGAGCCTGGATACGACCTTGGTGCCGCCACCGGGTGAGGGTGTCCCTGCTGATGCTGAGCTGGGCACAGAGCTGCTTCCTGGTCATCATGCCCGCGTCGAGCAAGCGTTGCTTGAGGCTCTTGAGCTTGGCCGAAAAGCGCACCCACTGGACGCTCATGGGGTCGAACGCCTCTCCCGCACCCGTGCGGAGCCCGCGCTCGTTGAGGAGATGGGCGACCTGGGCGTCGCTGTACTCGTCGAGCAGACGGTCGATCTCCGCGCGCACGGCGGCGTGTGTGGCGCGCTGCTGCTGAGCGGTCAGCGGGCGGGGGAGCGTCACGGTGGTAGTCGCGCCGCCACGGAACCGCACGGCGGCCGTGATCTGGCGCTGCTTCAGCAAGGTGACGTCCTCGATCACGAGCGCGAGCATGCGCTTGCGCTCCCGCGGCGGCGTGTCGGGATGGCGCCACACGGCGGGGAAGTCGGTGGCGAGCGCCACGATGCGCTGGCGTTCCTGCTGGTCGACCACGAGCCGATCAGCGGCCCGCTGCCGCTCGTAGTCCTCCTGGGCCGCGGCGAGCGCGCGCAGCCTCGCGTTCCAGTCGGTCTCCAGCGAGCTGGCGACGAGGCGGTTGGCGGGATCCACCTGCAGGTAGCGGTGGCGGGCACGGTCGGCCTCGTACTCGGCCCGTTCGACCTGCCGGTGACGGAGGCGATCGGCCTCCTCGAGGCGGGTGGCGATCTCCTGCTGAATGGCGAGCGCCAGCTCGAGGGCCAGCGGCGTGACGCTCTCGACCACGAGGGTGGCGATGGCGGCGTCGATCTCGGTGCCCGGCATGCTCTGGCACGGCGGATCGCCGAAGAGGCGGCCGCGGCCGACACACATGTAATTGGTCACGAGCGCGCCGCTGCGCCGCGTGTTGTACTGCACGTGCATGCGGCTGCCGCACACGCCGCAGACGACCCGGCCCTGCAGCAACGCCGGCCCTTCGCGCGGCGGCCCGCCGCTGCGCTCGAAGCCACTCGTCTGGGCCGCCGCACGGAGCTGCGCGGCGATGCGCTCGTACTCCGGCCACGCGATGTAGGCCGGGTGCGCCTCGCGAATCAGCACGTGCCACTGCTCCTGGGGCAGGCGTTCGTGCCGCGCCCGCCCGTCGGGCTGTTTGCGCCAGCGGCTGCGGCCGTACACGTAGGCGCCGGCGTACCAGGGGTTGTGGAGCGCGCTGGAGGCGCGGCCGATCGACAGCGGCGCCCAGGCCAGCTCCCCCTTGTACGCCCCCGCCGCCACGCGCGTGGGGAACAGCACCCCCTGCTGCCGGAAGTAGCGGACCGTGGCGTACAGCGTGCCCGTGCGGGCGAAGGTCGCGAACAGCAGCCGCACGCTGTCCTGCACCTGGGTGTCGGGGTCGAAGACCACCTGCCCAGCGGGGTCATACACCAAGCCGACCGGCAGGCGACAGCGCAGCTCGCCCCGGCGCGCCTTGTGGAGGATGCCGCCGCGCAGGCGCGCCCGCAGCACGTGCAGCTCCGCCTCGCTCATCGTCCCCTTCAAGCCGAGCAGCAAGCGGTCGTTGAAGTCGGCGGGATCGTAGACCCCGTCCTCGTCGAGGATCAGCGTGTCGGTGAGCGCACAGATCTCCAGCAGCCGGTGCCAGTCGGTCGAGTTGCGCGCCAGCCGCGATACCTCCAGCCCCAGCACGATCCCGGCGCGCCCCAGGCCGACCTCGGCGACCAGCTGCTGGAAGCCGGCGCGGTCCACCGCCGAGGCGCCGGACTGGCCGAGATCCGCGTCGATGACGATGATCCGCTCGCGCGGCCACCCCAGCGCCACGGCCCGCTGGCTGAGCCCGTATTGGCGCTGGGTGCTCTCGGTGTTTTCGAAGACCTGCCGCACGGTCGACTGCCGCACATACAGGTAGGCCTGGCGCGCGAGATGGCGGGCGGTGACCTTCTGATGGGGGTCGCTGCTCATCGACGACTCCTTTCGCCTCCGTGTGCCATCGCCATGGTGGCCAGGACGCGCACCAGGCTGGCGTGGTGGTCCGCGGGTGCGTACGGCCCCTCCACGGACCGCGCGGGCGCCGCGGGTGCGGTGGCCGCAGCCGCGCGCGGCGCGATCCAGGCGGCGATCCCTTCGCGGACCAGCAGCACCAGGGCGCGGGCGTCGCCCGCGATCGGGCTGCGCGCGAGCACGTGGCCGCGGAGGCGCTCGTACGCCGTCACCGCCGCCTGGGCCTCCCCGTTCGCGACCGCGGGCCCACTCGCCGCCGTTTTTTTTCCCCGCGGGCGAGCGCCCGCTCGACGCTGCGGGGATGGACCGTGCGCCCAAACCGCTGGCGCACGTGCCGGGCCAGCTCCACCGCCCGCAGCGAGGCATCGGCGGCGCGCAGCTCCTGCAGGAACGCCAGCACGTCGGCATCGAGCTTGTGGGCACGCCGCGGCCCCGGCTTGCGGGGCACCAGCGCCGCCAGTCCTCCGCGCGCGAGCGCGGCGCCTGCCTCGTAGAAGGTCGGCCGCGAGAAGCCGAACGCGGCGGCGCTGTGGCTGACCGGCTGCCCGTCCACGCGCACGCGCCGCACCATCTCGTACTTGACCTGGACCAGATCGCGGGCGTCGAAGAAGTCCGCGGTGGCGAAGAGCGGGTCGGAGACCTTCTCGGGGTGGGGGTTGAGGCTGCCATGCTGGCGCAGCGCGTGGGTCTTGCGGTCGGGGGGCGTGGGCATGGGCGTCGCGTCGGCGGCGTTCTGTAAGTGCATTTCTGCCACATGCGTCCGCGTTTGTCAAGGCGGATGTGCCGTCCCTGCGGCTGCAGGCGGCTTGTCCCAGCGACTGCACCACCGTCGTGTGCGCACGCAGCACGGCCAGCAAAGCATCGAACGGCAGAGTTGTCTTTACACTCACGGCAAAATTCGCCTTACGCATCCCGCGCACGACGCGGCCCGCGCTCACGACCGCAGCTCCCGGACCAGCGCCGCCAGCACGCCGAGGTCCGCCGCGCGCAACCGCGACCGTCCTGCCGCCATGACGACGAACGGGTCCTCGGCTTCGACGCTGGTCCAGCGTGCCGGGAGCGACGCCAGGTGTCCCTGGCGGTCGCGGTAGAAGACTCGATCCTCACCCCAATTGGGGCGGTGTTCGACGACCGCGATCTCCTGCCCGCATTGCGGATGGAACGGGTGCGTGATGCGCACACGCGCCGGCACTTGCCCGGCGTGGCCTGCAGTTAATCGTGTGGACGAACACGCGCCGCAACAAGTCGGCCCACGCGAAGGCCGGGCGCCGCAGCCGCAGCCGCGGTCGCGGGGGCGGTGGGGGCGTCGCAAGCGCGGGGCGAGGTGGGGTGGCGGGTGCGGGCGCCGGGTCGGGAGGGGCCGGGGGCTGCGGAAGCACGAGCGCCGGCGCGGGGGGCGCCGGCGCGGCGGGCACGGCCCCCGCCACGGCCGCGGGGCGCAGGCGAGCGCGCGGCGCGAGGATGCCGCTGTAGACGAGGAGGTTGATGCGGGGCTTGGGGATCAGAACCGCGAGCTTCTCCAAGAACTCGAGCGGGCCGAACACCAGCGCACGGGTGCCGTCGGTCCACGGGTGGGCGAGCGTGAGGCCGATGCGGCCGTCGGGGAGGAGCTCGAGGCGCTCCTGGGCGAGTGGCGGGCGGAGGAGATAGTGCAGGAGGCGCTCGAGCCCGGCGCGATCGTCGGCGCGGACGGTGCGGCCGGCGTGGAGATCGAAGCCGGCGTGGCGGGCGTGCCAGGGCACGTCGCGGGCGGGGCCCGGCGCATCGGGATCGGCGCCGAGGCGGAGGACGCGCGCGCCGGGGGTGGCGCCGAGGAGGCTCCGGCCGGTGATCGAGGCGGCGGCGAGCGCGGCGAGGGCGGGCGCGTCCTCGGCGAGGGCGTCGCTGGCCAGGTCCGCGTCGGATGCCGGCGTGCACTGCGAGCGGGCGGGCCTCATCCTGAACCGCATCCGCGGCGAGGCCGAGCTCGGGAAGCTCGCGATCCCCGCCGAGCTCACGCTGCTCGGCAGGGTTTTCGAGGATCAGGCGGTGCGCGACGCCGGCATCGACGGAGCCTGCCTGCTGGACCTGCCCGACGGCCGCTTCCTCACCGCGGTACGCGCCTGCCTGTCCCGGATCGGGATCCCGGCCTCCATCCCCCCCTCCATCCCCCCTCGTTGCACGGGCTGAGCCTGCATGCTCCTCTTACGGCACGAGGCAGCGCGCGACCGCGCGCCTCGGGAAGGAAGCCCGCGATGATCGAGCTCTTCACGGCTGCCACACCCAACGGTTGGAAGGTGTCGATCGCGCTCGAGGAGCTCGAGCTCCCGTACACGGTCCGGCCAATCAACCTCGGCGCGGGCGAGCAGAGGGAGCCGTGGTTCCTGGCCATCAACCCCAACGGACGCATCCCCGCCATCATCGATCATGACGATGACGACTTCCCGGTCTTCGAGTCGGGCGCGATCCTGCTCTACCTGGCCGAGCGCACCGGCAGGCTCCTGCCGCGCGACCCCAGGGGACGCTCCCGGGTGGTGCAGTGGCTCATGTTCCAGATGGGAGGCATCGGCCCCATGATGGGGCAGGCCAACGTCTTCTTCCGCTACGCCCCGGAAAGGATTCCGTTCGCGATCGAGCGCTACCAGCGCGAGGGACGGCGGCTCTTCGAGGTGCTCGAGCGGCGGCTCGCCGCGCACGAGTACCTGGCGGGCGAGTACTCGATCGCGGACATCGCCAACTGGAGCTGGGTACGCACCCATCCCTGGTCGGGCATCGAGGTGGAGGGGCTTCCCAACCTGCAGCGATGGCTGGACGCGATCGCCGCCCGGCCCGCGGTGCAGCGCGGCCTCGCCGTGCCCGCCCCCATGGCGATCACCAACACCGAGGACTTCGTGAAGGAGGCACGGAAGCTCCTCGTGTGATGGCGGCGCCGCAGCCTGGCGCCCGAATCCCTTGCTCCCGTCACGATCTTCGACGGCCGGCAAGGCGGAGCAACACAGCGCGGGATCCGCGGCCGCTCATGGACGTTCCAGGCCGCTTCGTGTACGGTGTTGTCGCACCCACGACGCGGAGGGATCCATGGGCCATCTCGGGCACCTGAAGGAGGAGTACCAGGAGCTCGTGGCACGCCTGAACGCCGGTCAGGTCGCGATGCCCGAGCCGGAGAGCCCGACCGCACGCGCCGGCTGGCAGGAGATCCTGGAGCTGATCTTCACGCCGGAGGAGGCGGCGCTCGCGGCGCGACTGCCGCTGATGCCTGCGACGCTCAGCACGATCGCCGCTCGCGTCGGCCTGGCGCCGGAGCAGCTGCAGCCGCGGCTCGAGGCGATGGCCGAGAAGGGCATCGTGATGGACCTGGTCCATCCCGACACCGGTGAGACCCGCTACGTTCTCGCCCCGCCGGTCGTCGGCTTCTTCGAGTTCTCGCTCATGCGCCGAGAGGATCTGATCCCGAAGAAGCGCCTCGCGGAGGCCCTCGACGCCTACACCCACGGCGACGACACCTTCGCGCGCGAGGTGTTTGGCGGCGACACGGTGGTCGGGCGGGCGATGGTGCACGAGACGGCGCTCGCCGGCGAGGTGCTGCCCGACGTGCTGGACTGGGAGCGGGCGACGGCGGCCGTCGAGGACGCGCGCCGGGTCTCGCTGCAGCTCTGCTACTGCCGGCACAAGGCCGAGCACCTGGGCAAGCGCTGCGATGCGCCGATCGAGACCTGCATGTCGCTCAACGCCGGCGCCGACTTCGTCATCCGGCGCGGCTTCGGCCGCGAGGTGGGACGGTCGGAGGCGCTGGAGATCCTCGCCCGGGCCCGCGCGAGCGGCCTCGTCCAGATCGCCGACAACGTGCGCGACCGTCCCACCTACCTGTGCAACTGCTGCGGGTGCTGCTGCGGGCAGCTCCAGGCGATCAACGACTTCGGGCTTCCGGCGGTGAACCCGAGCGGCTTTCAGCCGACGGTGCACGGCGAGCAATGCAAGGGTTGTGCGCGCTGCTCGCGGGCGTGCCCGGTCACGGCCATCGCGATGCTGCCGCAGCGTGTGGAGGCGCATCGCAAGAACGACCTGCAGCCGCAGATCGACGTCGGGCGCTGCATCGGCTGTGGCGTGTGCGTGGACGCGTGCCGCAACCACGCCATGGCCATGGAGCGGCGGCCGCAGCAGCCCTACGTGCCCCTGAACACGATCGAGCGCAGCGTGCGCATGGCGCTGGAGCGTGGGCGGCTGCCGCATCTCCTCTTCGACGTCGGGGCGAGCCGCGGCAGTCGCTTCCTCAACACGGTGATGGGGGCGCTCTGCGCCCTGCCTCCGGTCGAGCGCGCCCTTGCGAGCGAGCAGGTGCGGTCGCGCTTCGTGAGCTACGCGCTCCGTGCCGCGCCCGACCCGACCGGCGGGCACTGAACCCGCCTGCGGCCTGCCCCGGTTTGCGGGTCCTGCGGCGGGTGCTGAGCTGGCGTTTCGGCCTGCCCAGGTCGCGCGCGGTCCGGCGGCACCCGCGCTGGTCCGGCGGCGCCTGGGATGGTCCGGCGGCACCCGGGATGGTGCCGCGCCGCCCGCACCCCGGGAAGGCTCGCCGACGGAGGGTGACGCCGCCGGGGCACGGGCGCCTTGAGCGAATCTGCGGGCGATAATAGGGTTCCGGCCGTGGGCTACTATCCCGTCTTCCTCGACCTCGGCGCCGAGCCCTGTGTGGTCGTCGGTGGGGGGGAGGTGGCGGAGCGCAAGGTCGCGAGCCTGCTCGAAGCCGGCGCCCGGGTCACGGTCGTGAGCCCCGAGCTCACCCCCGCGCTCGCGGCGCTGGCGGAGACTCACGAGATCCTGCACCATCCCCGCTGCTATCGCCGCGGCGACCTCGCGGGGGCGGTGCTGGCCTATGCCGCAACCGCCGACGAGGCCCTGCACGAGGAGATCGCGATCGAGGCCGCGGAGGCCCGGGTCCTCCTGAACGTGGTCGACAGGCCGCGCCTCTGCACCTTCATCGTCCCGTCGGTGCTGCGGCGGGGACCGGTCGCCGTCGCCATCTCGACCGGGGGCGCGAGCCCGGCGCTCGCCCGGCGCCTGCGCCAGGACCTCGAGCCCGCCGTCGGCCCGGAGTATGCGGTCGCGGCGGCGATCCTCGGCCGGGTGCGTGTGCGGGTGGCCGCCAGCGCCGGCGAGGAGTCCGAGCGCGCCCGCCTCTTCAGGTCGCTCGTCGACGCGTTGCTCGAGGCGCTGCGCGCGCGCGACGCCGGCGCCGTGGACGCGATTCTCACCGGCCTCGCCGGGGAGGGGACGACGCTCGCCGCGCTCGGCATCTCGCTCGGCGAGCCCCTGGCGCCGGACACCGGCGACGGACCGTGACCATGGAGCTCCCGCTTCTGCAGATCGCCCTGCTCGCGTACCTGCTGGCAGCGGCGGGTCTTGTCTGCCACCTGCTGACGCTGCGCGAGTCGCTCCACCGGGTCGGCACGGCCCTGCTCGGGGTGGCGTTCCTCGCCCACGGGCTCGGCATCGCGGCGCGCTCGTGGGCGGGCGGTCACGTCGCCGTCACCACCGAGTACGAGGCGCTCTCGGTCTTCGCCTGGACGAGCGTGGGCGTCTACCTCGCCGTGCAGGCCCGCTATCGCCTGCCTGCGGTTGGGGCGGTCGTGGCGCCGCTCGCCTTCAGCGTCACGCTCGCGGCCGTCGTCTTCTACAGCGGGGTGCGCGCCCTGCCGCCGAACCTGCAGAGCGCCTGGCTCACCGTGCACGTGACGCTCGCCCTCCTCGGCAATGCCGTTCTCGCGCTCGCCTTCGCCGTGAGCATCGTCTACCTCTTCCGCGAGCGGCAGCTGAAGGGGAAGCGGCCCGGCAGACTGGCGGGCAGGCTGCCGTCGCTCGAGGCACTCGATCGCCTCAACTACCGGGCCCTCGCCTGGGGCTTCCCCCTCCTCACCCTCGGCATCATCACCGGGGCGTTGTGGGGCAAGCACTCCTGGGGGCGCCTCTGGTCATGGGAGGAGCGCGAGGTCTTCTCGCTCATCACCTGGCTCCTCTACGCCGGGCTCCTCCAGGCACGGCTCGTGGCCGGCTGGCGCGGTCGGCGCGCCGCCACCGTCACGATCGTCGGCTTCGCGCTCGTGCTGACCTCGTTCGTCTTCGGGCACATGCTCTTCCCGGGCAAGCATGGCGGGAGCTTCGACTAGCGTGGAGCGCGACCTCCTCATCGTCGGGCTCAATCATCGCTCCGCTCCCGTCGCGTTGCGCGAGCGCCTCGCATTCGCGGTGGCCGACCTGCAGCCGGCGCTCGCCCGCCTGGCCGCCATCCCCGGCGTCCGCGAGGGCGCGATCGTCTCGACCTGCAACCGCGTCGAGGTCGTCGCCTGTGTCGAACCCGAGCGGACGGATCTCGACCGGGACATCGCGGCCTTTCTGGGGTGCGAGCGCGGCGTGGCGCTCGCCGAGTTCACGCCCCATCTCTACGTGCGGCGCGGCCGTGAAGCCGTGCGCCATCTCTTCCGGGTCGCCGCGAGCCTCGACTCGATGGTCGTCGGCGAGCCGCAGATCCTCGGGCAGATCAAGGAGCACTACGCCGAGGCATCCTCCGCGGGCACCTCGGGCTCGATCCTGCACCGCGCCTTCCATCGCTCGTTCGCGGTCGCGAAGCGTGTGCGTACCGAGACCGCCATCGCCAGCAGGGCCGTGTCGGTTGCCTCCGTCGCCGTCGACCTCGCCGGCACGATCTTCGAGACGCTCGCCGACAAGACCGCGATGCTGATCGGCGCCGGCAAGATGAGCGAGCTCGTCGCCCGCCACCTGAAGAGCCGCGGCATCGGCGAGGTCGTGGTCACGACGCGCACCTTCGACCACGCGGTCGAGCTGGCCCGCGAGTTCGGCGGCATCCCCGTGCCCTTCGCGCGCATGACCGAGCACCTGAAGCGCGCGGACGTGGTGATCGGGTCGGCGGGTGGCGCGGCCTCCCTGGTCACGCCGGCGGTTGTCACCGAGGTGATGCGGGCGCGGCGCTACCGGCCGATGTTTCTCATCGACATGGGGGTGCCGCGCAACTTCGATCCCGCGATCAACGCGCTCGAGAACGTCTACCTCTACGACATGGACGACCTGGCGCGCATGACCGCCGAGAACGCCGGCGAGCGCGAGCGCGAGGCCGTGCACGCGGAGGCGCTCGTCGAGGAGGAGGTCGACACCTTCTGGCGCTGGTTCGCGAGTCTCGACGTCGTGCCGACGATCGTGGCGATCCGCGAGAAGGTCGAGGCCATACGCCGCGTCGAGCTCGAGAAGGCGCTGGTGTCGATGCAGGACGCGGCGCCGCGCCACCGGGCGCTCCTCGACGCGCTCACCTCGGCCATCGTCAAGAAGATCCTGCACGCCCCCCTGTCCTCGCTGCGCCGTCTGGGTAAGGAGGACGACGGTGTCGACCTGGTGGCGAGCGCGCGGCAGCTCTTCGACCTGGAGCCGCTGCCGCCCGCGCGCAAGGGGCACGAGCCGGAATGAGCGGCCGGATGCGGCTCGGCACACGCGGGAGCGCGCTCGCGCTGCGGCAGGCCGGGCTCGTGGCCGCTGCGCTCGAGCGCCGGGGCACCACGGTCGAGCTGGTCCGGATCCGGACCAGCGGTGACGCCCTCGCCGGCAGCCTCGCGACCGCGGGCGGGAAGGGGCTGTTCGTGAAGGAGCTCGAGGAGGCGCTGCTCGACGGGCGGATCGACGTCGCCGTGCACTCCCTGAAGGACATGCCGGCGAGCCTGCCGCCGGGTCTGCTGCTGGTGGCGAGCCCGCGGCGCGAGGACGCGCGCGACGTGCTGGTCTCGCGCGCCGGTGTCCGCCTCGACGACCTCCCGCGCGGCACGCGCGTCGGCACCTCGAGCCTGCGCCGCCGCGCGCAGCTCCTCGCGCGCCGCCCGGACCTGTGCGTGGTGGACCTGCGCGGCAACGTCGACACGCGCCTCAAGAAGCTCGCCGCGGGCGAGGTCGACGCCGTCCTGCTCGCCGCCGCCGGGCTGAACCGCCTCGGGCTCGCGCCACCGGGCGCCGTTGCGCTCGCGGCGGACGAGTTCGTGCCGGCGATCGGGCAGGGGGCGCTCGCGCTCGAGGCGCGCGCCGGCGACGAGGCGGTCCACGCCGTCCTCCGCCTCCTGGACGACCCCGTGACCGCCGCTGCCGTCGCCGCCGAGCGCGCGTTCCTGGCCGGCGTCGGTGGCGACTGCCAGACGCCGCTGGCGGCGCACGCCACGGTGGCCGGCGCACGTGTCCGGGTGCAGGGCGTGGTCGCTGAGGCCGATGGCAGCGGGGCCGTCGCCGCCGTGGCCGAGGGCGGGACCGACGCGCCGGAGGAGGCGGGGACGCGCCTCGCGGCCGCGCTCCTCGCGCGCGGCGCCGCCGGCATCATCGCGCGCGCGCGGCAGCGCGCCACGGCCCAGGGCGGCGGATGAGCGCGACGCGGACAGGGCGGGTGAGCCTCGTCGGCGCCGGCCCCGGCGACCCCGGCCTGCTGACGCTCCGCGGCCGGCGCTGCCTCGAGCAGTGCGACGTCGTCATCTACGACCGGCTCGCCAACCCGGCGCTCCTCGCCCACACGCGTGCCGACGTCGAGGTGATCTTCGCGGGCAAGCGCGGAAGCGGCATGCGCCTCACGCAGGAGGAGCTGTCCGCGCTCGCGATCGCGCGCGCCCGCGAGGGCAGGTGGGTCGTGCGTCTCAAGGGCGGCGACCCCTTCGTCTTCGGACGCGGCGGCGAGGAGGCGATGGACTGCGTCCGGGCCGGCATCCCCTTCGAGGTCGTGCCCGGCGTGACGGCCGCGATCGCCGCCCCCGCCTGCGCCGGCATCCCGCTCACGCACCGGGACTACGCCTCGGTGGTGAGCTTCGTCACGGGACACGAGAGCGAGAGCGAGCATGCGGCGCCGGCAGGCGGCGCGGCGGTGGCGGGGAGTGCGGCGCCGGCAGGAAGCGCGGCAGTGGCAGGAAGTGCGGCGCCCGCAGGAAGCGCGGCAGTGGCAGGGAGCGCGGCCCCGCCAGGGGGTGCGGCCCCGGGCGTGCCCTGGGACGCGCTTGCCCACCACGGCGGCACGCTCGTGCTGTTCATGAGCGTCCTCCAGCTCGAGGCCAACCTCCGGAGTCTCGTCGCCGCCGGCCTCCCGCCGGCGACGCCTGCCGCGGCGGTGCGCTGGGGCACCACGGCGCGGCAGCGCGTAGTGGTCGGGACCGCGGCGACCCTGCCCGAGCTGGTGCGGCAGGTCGGCCTCCGCCCCCCCGCGGTGATCGTCGTCGGGGCGGTCGTGCGTCTCGCCGAAGAGCTGCGCTGGTTCGACCGCCGGCCCCTCTTCGGGCGCCGCATCGTGGTGACGCGCCCCCGCCGGCAGGCAGCCGCGTTCGCCGAGCTCCTCGAGGCCGAGGGCGCCGAGGTGATCGCGCTGCCGACGATCGCGACCGTGCCGCCCGAGCGCTGGGACGAGGTCGACGCCGCGCTCGCGCGCCTCGGCGACTACGCGTGGCTCGTCCTCACCAGCCAGAACGGCGTCGACGCCCTCTTCGACCGCATGCGCGAGGTCGGACGCGACGTGCGCGCGCTCGCCGGGGTCGCGATCGCCGCCATCGGCCCGCAGACGCGCGCCGCCGTCGAGGGCCGCGGGCTCTGCGTCGCGCTCACGCCGGACGAGTATCGTGCCGAGGCCGTCGCCGGCGCGCTCGTCGCCGCGGGCGTGGCCGGGCAGCGCGTGCTGCTGGCGCGCGCCGCGGCGGCGCGCGCCGTCCTGCCCGAGCTGCTCCGCGCCGCCGGCGCCGTCGTCGACGAGGTCGCGACCTATCGCACGGTCCGCCCGCCCGAGGCGGCCGCCGCGCCCGCGCTCTTCGCGGGCGAACGCAAGCCCGACCTCGTGACCTTCACGAGCTCGAGCACCGTGACCAACTTCGCGAGCCTGTTCCCGTCCCCGGCGCTCGCGACCGTCCTCGCCGGTGTCGCGGTCGGCTGCATCGGGCCGGTGACGGCCGCGACGGCACGCGCGCTCGGCCTCAGCGTCGACGTCGAGCCCGCGGCGTACACGATTCCGGCCTTCGCCGAGGCGATCGTGCGGCATTTCGCGCCCGCCCCGCAGGAGACGGCAGGCTCCCGCTGACGCGCGGCCCGGTCAATAGACCTCCTCGGTGCGGTCGATTGCGCTTCTTGCTGGCGCTCGTGGATCCGCGCGCGGGTGCGGCGCCGCCCGACCGGACGTTCGGGCCACAGCGCGCCTCAGGGCCTGCCCGCCCCTACGGGCGCGGAGCGGGAGGACGTGGCAGCATCAAGCCAGCCGGGCGTGCGCGGACATCCTCATTGCGCAACGCTGAAAGGAACGTGGCATTGTCGCATCCGGGCCTTGGGGCATCCTTACAGGCCCTAACGGGTCGCGAAGCAGACGTAGGTGGTGGCTGCGCCCATGCCGGCGGATAGCGCCAGGTAGAACACGACGCCTGACGAGAGCGCGAGACGTTTCGAGGGGGTGCGCTCCGCCGGATGAGGCAGATCGGCTCCAACGCCGCTGCCGCGCGCGAGCTCGACGAGACGGGCGTCGTAGAAGAGGTAGATGCGGTGGCGGCTGTACACGAACGCAGCCGCGGCGAAGGTGGTGAGCGCGACCCCGAGACCGACGATCCAGGCCGGTATCGGCGCGAGTGACGAGCGCTGCAGCAGGACGAACGCGCACAGGCTCGCGAGCAGGGCGACGGCCCAGAACTGCTCCGAGGTGCACTTGTCGAGGCGTTGCTGGTACACGTGCAGGAGCGCTTCTTTCATGGCTTCCCTCTCAACGTCTCCATTCAGTAGGTGGATCCGCGGTGTGAGGCAGCGATCATGAGCACGATCCGTTCGTCCTCGTCGATCTCGTAGAAGAACCGCCACGCGCCGATGCGGTAACGCCACGTCTCGGGCGTATAGTTCTTGCGCTTGCGGATGTTCCCCCCGAAGTGCGGGTGCTGACGGAGCTGCGGGTACACGATGGACTGGAGCTTACGGACTATCTGGCCCCGTCCCGACCTCGCGATAGCGGTGAGATCCTCGTCGAACTGCTTGGTTTCGAAGATCCGGTAGCTATCCAACCAGACGCCCTCTGCGGCGACGTGCATCACGCGAACCGGCGCCCAACCGCCTCACGAGGGCCTCGTTGCCGAGGATGTCGATCATCTCGGCCTCGTCGACGAACTGCTGGTCGCGCACCCTGGCTAACGCCGCTGTCTCGATCAGGTTGGAGAGCGGGCGCCGCTCCGCTTTCGCGGCCTCGCGTAGTTCCTCGTACGTACCGTCGTCGAGCCGTAGAGTGACCGTTCTCGCCATGATGCACCTCCGTATTCGTATGTATTCTTCTGGATTCATCCATACTCGTCAAGGCTTCTCCTCGGACGGTGCCTTGGAGGGGGACCCGAGCCCATGGGGGCAGGGATGGCAGGTACGCCCGCCATTGCTCGTCGTGCCGGTGACCCGGGAGTGCCCAACGCCGCGCGCTCGCGGGGCCAGCGGCTGTCAAACGGCGGCTCAGCTCGCCCTGACAGAAACATCGGGCGCGCAGGGGGCGGGGGGCGCGGACGGGCTTGACCGTCGGTTCACTGATGCAATAGCATCAGATGCGTGCGCACCACTCTCGACATCGACGACGACGTGCTGCGCGCGGCCAAGGAGCTGGCGCGGCACCAAAAGAAGACGACGGGAGCTGTCGTCTCGGCCTTGATGCGCAAGGCGCTGACAGCACCCCCGCCGGTGCGCGCGCGCGCGCCAAAGGCTTCCCTCGGCTTTCGGCCGTTTCCCCGGCGCGGCGGCATCGTCACGAACGAGCGGATCGACAAGTTGCGCGAGGACGACGCGTACTGATGCGCGGGCTCCTCGACATCAACGTTCTCATCGCGCTGCTGGATCAGGACCACTCGCTGCACGAGCGCGCACACGCCTGGTTCGCGGCCAACGCCGGTGATGGCTGGGCATCGTGTCCCATCACGCAGAACGGGTGCGTGCGGATCATGTCCCACCCCGGGTATCCCAACGCCTTGCCCGTGCGCGCCATCATGGAGCGCCTGGCGGAGGCGACTGCGACCGCACACCACCAGTTCTGGGCGGACGACGTGAGCCTGCTCGATGCCCGCGTCGCAGACCGCACGCGCATCCACGGTCCTCGCCAACTCACGGACGTCTACCTGCTCGCCCTTGCCGTCCGTCACCGCGGGCGGTTCGTGTCGTTCGACTCGTCGATCCCGCTGAGCGCGATCAAGGGCGCCGACGTCGAGCATCTGGTCGCCGTCTAGGATCCCTGGCAAGGCCAGGTCGGTCCGGCGGCCCGTCGAAGGCTCAGGCCCAGCGTTGCAGGGAGTGGATGCGCAACCACCGCCAGATGAAGAAGCTGCTGCGCAGAATGGAGACGCTATCCCTCAAAGAAACTGATCGGATCCTGCGAACGATATCGGATTCCTGACCTGCGGAAGGTAGGATCCAGGTGCGTTCGGCGGTCTCATGGGAAACCTGCCGTTCGGTTAGACACCTTCGTCGCAAAGGGGTAGATCGTCGACCGATGAGGTGCCTCCTCGTCGCCAATCGCGGCGAGATGGCCGTACGCATCCTGCACGCCGCTGCCGAGCTCGGCATCCGCACGGTGGCGGTGTTCTCGGAGGACGACGCGCGCTCGCTGCACGCGCGGTGGGCGGACGAGGCGCATCCCCTGCCGGGGGC
>Ga0209253_10002873_pt1 | contig 15191 bp, 11 predicted proteins | sample FrelakmetBRP12BR_FD_187145 | JGI IMG/M metagenome (GOLD analysis project Ga0209253, IMG submission 187145) | Freshwater lake sediment microbial communities from the University of Notre Dame, USA, for methane emissions studies - BRP12 BR (SPAdes)... | ecosystem: Environmental > Aquatic >...
GACAATCACCGTTAAAAGTAAAATTGAAAAGGGCTCCATCCGTCTCCCCAAGAAGGTGGGGTTACCGGATGGCACACGGGTTCTCGTTAAGATCGAACCGATACTGAAAACAAAAGAAAAATTGAAAGTTATTTCCGAATTATCAGGAGGGTGGTCCGACGATCCCACCATTATTCCAATCTTTGAAGAGATCGATAAGGAAAGGCACAGCTATTTTGGCCGCGAGGTAAATTTCTAATCTAAATTGGACCCGTTCCCTTTTCCCCTAGGAGGATGAGTTAAATGCCAAAAGTAAACAAATTTGAGTTTGACCCAGAATATGATGTGCCAGAACAAGCAAGGCTGGCAGATATCTGGAATAGAGCGGAAGAAGAATACGAACCATTCCTCTATGGTACTGAATGGCTTGATCCGAAGTCTATTTTATACTTTAAGGTAAAACAATAAATCACTCGATAAATTCATCGAGTTTCTCAGGAATGTGCCTCCGGAAATTAAGTTGAGTGAACCTTCATCCCAAAAGCGAATACGGTATAGGGACGTTCGGACGTGCCCAGCCAATCCAATATCTTGACCTAACCTATTTAGACACCTACCTTTCTCTTGCAATCCTTGCCCCTGGAGAGCTGGGCACCCCAAGACGCCTGCCAAGGAAACTCTGCATGAACGCCCCTCTTTTTCTTTCCGAATTTTTCATTAGGATTTCTTAAGTAAAGCTTCAAGTTCATCTGAAGTATGACTTTTTATATATTTGTCAAATCCAATAATCGCATTGTCAATTAATTTAGGGATTGAGGTATTCCATTTCTCTCCGTCAACATCGTTGTTAGTCAATTTTAAGTTCTTAACGATTCTGTGGGTTTTAGTAAATATATCTGAAAAGGTTTGGAATTCTTTTTCAGCCTTAACATGATACTTGTTGCTGCCGTAAAAGTAGGGCATCGTATACGTACTATCAATTGGCATCACCAAATCGGGCAATAGGAAATGCATGGCTTTGGATATACCAACGATTCTTCTTCTGGATTTCATTATTTCCAGATGGCAAAAGACAAATTCCAGGTCTCGAATTATTTTTCGACCATTATTGTCCTCAAGAGAATTTATGGAATCTAATTTATTTTTATATAAATCAATTAAATAAGGTTCGTGCTGCTGGATAGATTCTTTTATAATTTCAATTTCATTCAGCTTGGCACCCCTTTGGTTCATATTCCAGGTTTCTAAAGTGCGATATAATATTTTACAAAAATCATCTTTTTTTATTAGCTTTACGACATCCTGAACATTTCTATGCATATTAATTATTTCTCTATAAAATTTAAGATCATGACCAAACCGATACGCCTGATTACAGACATCTACAAAATAGAAAAAGATATTTCTTGATTTGGTTATGATATCTATTAGCATTTATCATCCTCTATTTTGTTGCGGAGACTGTGCTGCCCCTCAAAATGTCTAAACGCAAGCCTGACCTAAAACCCTCACATTACTAAGGCATATCTCGTTTACCTTCAATGACCAATTCATCAATGAAGTCAAAAGCCGGTTCTGTATTTGAATATTGCCTCCAGCGGTACTGGAAAGTGTCGATGTCCAGAAATTTAATCTCGTCTGTTTCTCCAGGTGGGCCATCATCAAGACCTACACCAAAACTAACTCCTCCCCTTTCAGTAAGGATATAACGGTTATGGAACCTCTCTCCACCCTCTCTCCCATGCCAACGAATAAAACGAACTTTGATTTCCTTTGGAATTATTTGTGGAAGCCTTTGCTTGCAAGTTTCTTTGAAGAAATCAGATGGTGCATTATCCCCCAGATGAACTTCAACCTTCATCAAAGGAACACCAGGGCGTCCTTGGACTGCAGCTGCCAGAAATGCCTCAAAAGGGCGTCTATGGCGTAAATTTTCTGGTCCGAAATGAGGATCAATAAACAATATGTCTTTAGAAATGCGAAGCAGGGGTGCAACACAGGCCGCCATGCCTATGGCATCTCTTTGGACTATACGCGATGTACACACATTCCAGAGTGGATGGGTCTCATCAATATTATCCCCTTCCAATACAAAATCTAGATGATTCGGATTAGTTTTCGCTAAAATAGCCCGGAATGGTCGGCAAATGTGTTCCCCCTCGGCATTACTGAGCCAATCTTGATGGTTGTCCCACTCATGTTGGCGCTTCAACATTCGTTCATCAATTAATCGAAGATTTTCTTCAATCCGCTTTCGTTCAATTTCGCCACAGGTTTTTAGGTTGTCATAAACCATCTTCTTCCAACGCTTTGGATAACGTGAAATTAAACGGCAATTTGGAACGCCAAATTTCTCGGTAAAATACCGAAAATCTTTCCAATTATTTAGAAGTATGGGTTCTAAAGCATATTCATAAATCATAGTCAAAAAAGTTCCTTAGCTCGTTCAGCGAAAAAACCATCTGGCCATTTTTCCAAAAACTCTCCGTCCTCAGATATACCTATGCTGTGCAGGACTGTCCCATTATCGGTTGGCTTTGCGTAAATCACCTGGACGTCACTGGGGTTTACGGCAATCATCCCTTCCGGTAACTCGCCTTCTTTAGTTTCGCGTATTCTCCTCAATATCCTAAGAATTAGATGTTCACTGTGTGATTCAAGAATAAATGTGTTACGTTGCTCTCCAAGTGCGGATTCTATAAATACATCTCCTAGTTCCGCTTGCAAGGCTGGATGTAAATGGATTTCTGGCTGTTCAATAGCAACCAAGGACTCTTTATTACTATAAGCGCTTACAAGAACAGGGAGGACTTGTGAAATTCCTACACCTACGTCACGATGGCTAACCATCGTTTGGGTTCTTTTATCCATTAATACCAGTTCCCTTACCTCTGCCAGGTTTTCCTCAATTGTTTTTAAATTGCTCGGTATGCTATATATATCTCCAAACATTTCTCCAGACACATCACCTTCATATTCAAGTTCTAATTGTTTTCCTTGTTTTTCGTAAAATTCTCCTTCGATTTTATCGACGATCTTAGAATAATGTTTTTCGAGATCATCGATTGTCAATAAATTTTTGATAACCAATTCATAGGGTGTGCTTAGTTTCTCATGGTTGCCTAACCATTCATTTATCTTCTTTCTTAGATCAGGATTTTTCCGGACCTCCTCCCAAGCATACCCACCTCCTGCGAACCAGTTTGGATCGTGATATTGGGAGAAAGCCAAATGTCTGGGGGGGTAAGATCTGAATGGCCCTAGGTATTGAAAACGATTTAATTGCTCCTCTACTGCCTCTGTTAGCCCTTTAATTATTTCATCAAGAACTCGGGGAAAAAACAGATTTAGGGCTTTAATCAAATCCTCTTTTCTACGACCTTTGCTTATTGCCAGGAGGGCCTCTGTTTCTCCCGAGATAATTTGGTTTTCTCTCCTAATCCCCCTTGGTAAAAATTTGGGTATATCCGCAGTTAATTCCGAAACTAATTCTGATACAGCGTTGTTTAAAATATTTAAATCTTCCGTAGTAATTTGGTCAGTTGTTGTTGAGGATTCCAAAAGGGCTTTTATTACAGATTGGAAGACAGGATGGTCACTATTAAGAGTATCTAAACGCAAGAAGCTACCTTTTCTTAGGCTCATTTTGAGAAGAAGTGAACCATCTGCTTCTATTCGGTATGTTTTTATTTGAGGTTCTCGGTACATTTCAAGAAAGTCTTTTATCGTGAAATTTAAGTATTTGTATTTTTCTATTTCTTTCGGATCATAAAATTCACCTTTTTTCTTTTTTTCCTCCTGATCGTGCTCTAATAAATCAGAATATTGTATGTCTATCGAGTTTTCGATTTGTTTTAATTGGTCCTCATCCATGTATCCAGAACTTCCTCTCTTGAGAGCCATACCTATCGTAATACCCACAATAACTTTCTTCGCTGGTTTGAAGATCTCATTTAATCTTCCCCTTAATTTTGTTACGTCTTGTTCTATTGCCCAATCGACCTGGCGTCGGGTATCTCGGTTAAAAATATATTGATTAAACCCTCCAAGGTCCACCGACTCTCCACCAATGGTAGTCCGGTGAACGTCCAACTCTCCTTTCTGCATGGCTTGATGTGCTAGCACTAGACTATGGATCAAACTCGATTTTCCTGAGCTATTGGGACCAAAAATAAGAGTAAGAGGTCGTATTGGAACGTATTGTGTTTCTGAGAATGCTTTAAAATTTCCTATTTTAAGACCTGAAATCATAATGAACCTCACAATTTAATTGGGGTTTAAAAATTCTTTAAAACTCTTGCCTGATCTTCCATCTCGACCAGGAGTTCTTTCATGTGGACCTCGCGCCACTTCTCCGTGAGACCGCCGGTGAATGCACAGTAGAGCAAATAGTGAAATGTTGTTTGTAATTTCGTAGAGGTTTCCTGTCGATTAGCCCTTATAATAAGAAGTTCCTTAAAGGCTTCTGTAAATTTATTTAAAGCTGTCTTTGAAGGGATAGGTACCCTAATGCGCATTAGAGCATCTTGAGCAACAGAGGCTTGATTTACCCAACGTTTAGCAATTGGAGGGTAGAACTTTTTTCCCCAGAGCAAGTGTAAGAAAGAAGATAGAAATTCAGGTGTAATCCTTGGGTCACGGATTCGGATTCTGACGAGATGGTTGCTAAAAAGATAGTGACGGTTATCCGGTGGGTAAAAAACACAGCTTTTGCCAATTTTATCTTCACTGTTTGTTCCCATAAAGAGAACGTCCCTCGCCTCAACACGGTATCTCTCTTCATCTCGATCTTCTGGAACTGTTCGTAGAAGGTCTAGGTTGAGTACACCCGCATCGTCGATGTTGTTCATCCGTAGGTGAGGAACCCCACCCGCAACATCCTTTTCTCCACATGCAAATCCGTTCTGGATTTCAATGTTCATTTGTCCTAGCGGGACTGCGTTATCGGATACCATAATGGTAAGTGGGTCGCCGAACATTTTGTAAAAGAGTGCGGGGAGGATGTGAGCGGCTTTAGTGTCGGCATCGGCGCCCTTCTTGCGCAAGGCATCGACCTGGTTCAGAATTCTTACAATCCGCTTCTGCTCTGATAAAGCTGGCAATGGGATCGATAAATTCTCAACATCTTCGCGGGTTATCCCTTTTATCGTAGCGCCACGTTGAGCAGCTAATATAAAACTCATCCTGCTCCTTATTGCAGCGATGACAAAATCATTAAACAAACCTCGCTTCAAAACAATCCCTGTGATATCCTGACTTATGGCAACATCCACAGGGGCAATGGCTATTTTGCCTACTCCAGTCCGAGTAACCATTAAAATCGAGCCCATAGGAACGACGTTGGTAGCACTATTTTCCAAACCAGATTGGTTTATGTACCTACGCCCAAGGATTACCTCGCCATCACTGAAGTCCGCCCCTGTAATCCAAGGGATGTCTCCACTCCAATAACCTTCGACCTTTGTGCTTGGTGTTCCTCCACTAATAAAGCGGTCAACTAGTTTGATCAGCTTATACTCAGGCCACTTCATTCCAGAGTCTCCACTTCTTGAAGCAATTTGTTTAGCCCATTTGCGATCTCGCGTTCAATGGCTAGTGTCTCGCGAATGAGTTGAGCTGGGTCCTCCTCTGGGGCTTTTTCTGCGATCTGCGGTTTGTATCGTCCGGCGGCGAGGTTATAATTGTTATCAGCTATAGCTTTGATGGTTGCCCACCAACAGCGGGACTCGTCACTCCCAGGCGGTAGCAGAGTCCCTGCCTCGACTCCTGGCACTTCCTTGAATCCCGATTGTTTGTAGATTTTCCACTGTTTTAGCAAATCAGGAATATCATTCCGTTCGGGAGTCTCAGGACGTCCACCACCTACAATTTTATCAGGATCGTAACCGTCTATACGAACTTCGTAGAACCAAATTTTGTCAACTTTCTTAGAATTACTACTAATCGGTTTGCGGAAAAAGAGAACTCCAGTCTTAACTCCAGCGTAGGGCTTGAAAACGCCAGCAGGGAGAGAAATAACAGCAACAAGTTCATAATCTTCCAAAAGTTTCTTGCGTAGCTCAACGTGGGCTCCAGTGGAACCAAATAGTAACCCTTCCGGAACCACGACAGCGCAGCGGCCTCCTGGAGCCAGGGCTTCCATCATCACACCCAAGAAAAGCAATTCGCTCTTCTTGCTATTGGTGGGCAAATCTTTTCGGATGCTGTCTCTTGGGAGAACTCCTGCAAAGGGAGGATTTGAAAGAATGACTTTGTATTTTCGACGGAGATCATCTTCTGTCAACCCTCCCAATTCTGAGAGTGTGTTCGCACGCTTTACTCGGGCTTTTTGGATACCATGAAGTACCAAGTTCATCATGGCGATCCGCATCATCTGACGGGAAACATCGATTCCAAAGATAGACCGTTCGAGAAGGCCCCAATCTGGGATTTTTTCCCCTGCTCCTTTTCGATAAGTTTGTAATGTTGGAATTTCTGCTTTTGCTTGCTCAATAGTTTGATTACGCTTTTCCACCCACTCCTCACCATAGATTGGAACCTCTATGGGGTCAGTTGAGTATTTAGCAAGAATGTATTCCACCGAATCGATGAGAAAACCGCCTGTACCGCAAGCTGGGTCGTAAATAGTATCTCCAAGATCAGGATCTACCAATTCAACCATCATGGTACGGATCTGGCGTGGAGTGCGGAACTGGCCATTAAGTGCTGATTGCCCAAGATGAGTCAATAGGTACTCAAAGATGTCACCTTTAACATCCGTACCAAGTTTTCGAAACTCGATGCCATCGATTTCGTCAACTACTGTTTTGAGGACATTTGGGTCGACTATTTCGAGAACGGCATCCCGGAAGTATTCAGCAATTTGGGGCTCTTCTTTCACTAAGGAAGCCATGTATGGGAAAACCTCATCTCGGACGAAGTCTCGCAAGTCGGGACCACTCTTGAAACGCCATTTGGACCAACGGTAACGTTCCGCTTGTTTTGGGAAAATAAGTCTGCTGTTCCCATTGCCAACTTTTCCCACGAGACGGGCCTGGAGCTCACGGGTTGATTCTCCTTCATCGAGCAATTTTAGATAGATGAGGTACGATAATTGCTCAATATATGTAACCGGATTTGTGACACCGCCGGCCCAAAGGGTATTAATAATTCGGTCAATTTTTCTTAGAATATCTTGATTCACTCTTTGCTCCTAAGCTACCTTTTGTCGAAAAACAGATTCATTCATGTCTTGTATGACGTCCTTGAGTTTCTGCTCCCCAAAAAGTTCAACCCCTAATCCTGCAGCATTAAGGATTGAAAGTGGAGGCTGGAAAAGATCATTAACCTCAATTTTTCCCCACACAATACCCCGGTTCTTAACAAGAGAAAGATATTGAGCCTGTTCGGGACTGAAATTCTTAGAAACAAGCCATGCCTGAAAATTCTCCGTCAACTCTTCTTCACGGCTTTTTAGTTTGAATCTACCCAGGGCTGCCCTAATAAAATCCATCAGCGTTCCACCTGGCCTCTTGTATGCTCGACGAAGATTATCTTCATTGAAATAGTACTTTGGATTATTAAGCTGCCCTGCCAATTTCTTCTCTTCTTCATCGGTCAACGGTTCTCCATCCCTCACCTTTTGAAGAGTAGGATCATCTCCGGCGGCTCCTCGAATCGTCTGCTCCCAATTAGTGATGTAATCATTCTTGTCAATCCTCTCACCGTCAGGACCTATTTCAACATACGTTACAGCCTCAAGCCACTCATCCATAAGGCCAAGTTCAATTAAGTCCCGCGGAGGTGCCTTTGGCCTCTCAACTCCTCCAGAAATATGGCCTACACCAGTGCCTGTAAAGATATCAGTATCACTATCGTTAAAATATTCGTGGTTGCGGAAAAAGTCGTAAATGACGAATTTCTTTTTTAATATATGGGGAGCAGTCCGGGTACCACGCCCTCGCATCTGCTGATAGAGAATCGGGCTACGCACTCGGCGACACATCACAAGGTGCAGTACCTCACGGCAATCAAAGCCCGTGTCAAGCATTCCAACACTCACCGCAACCTGAGGAAAATCTTCATGCTTGAATTTTCGGATTAAATCATCTGCCTCCATAACATCTGAGGTGATTACCTCGGCGTATCGCCCCTTTAAATCCGGATGCAAATCGTTAAGATATTGCGCTAGGCGAGCAGCATGGTGTTTCGTAATCGAAAAAACAATGGCCTTCCCAGGACCGATCTTTTGGCCTGGTGCGAGCTCTTTGTAATTTTCCCAGGCCAAGCGATCAAACTCCTTCATCATTTTACGGTTCGTATCCTCATTGGTCCACTTTCTCTCAAACTCCATGGGATCATAGTGCTCGTCATCCACATCAGTCCCTTCGGCTAATAGAACTGTAATCCCGGTAGCAAATTTGTAGGGGGTAAGGTATTCATCCTTAAAAGCTTCCCTTATCGGATAGGAAAAATCGGGCTCACCTATTTTACATTGGTAGAAAAGAAAAGTATTTCGCTCGATATAGGCTGAGGGGGTTGCTGTAAGCCCAATATGAATCGCATCGAAATGAGTCAGCGCTGTCTGCCAAGCCCCATAAATGGATCGGTGGCATTCATCAGCAATGACAACATCAAAATAGCCGCTAGTAAATTCCGAATACCTGCCGATCATGGTCTGGAGGAGACATACCGTTATTTGTTGCTCCTGTCTCACCATCCCAGCCTTTAGCCAATAGCTTCCATGCTGATTGAGTATGTCTTGAAGGGCCTCTATGGCCTGTTTCGCAAGTTGATCCCTATCAACAAGGAAAAGGACCCGTTCAGCTCGTCCGGATTCAAAGAGGCGCTTGAAGTAGAGACAAATAATATCGGTTTTTCCTGTGCCTGTTGGTAATTCAATCAAAAAACGGCGTTTCCCTAACTCTAAGGCATGGTCAAGAGCTTTCATCACTTCTTGCTGATAAGGACGAACAATGCGCTGTTCTCCCTGGCGAAGATAATAATCAGGGATAGAGATGGTGGCCAAGGGCTTTTGTTCATGACGCATTGTGACGAGTCGCTCAAGATCACGGCGGGAGTAAAAGGCATTAACGATTCGAGCATCGTCATTCGTATAATCCCAGAAATAAATCAGTTCTCCATTAGTCAAAAAGATAAAGGGCGCGCCAAGTTGTTTTGCATAGGGGAGAGCTTGTTGCTTAGCTACATAGGGTTGGGTGGCTGCTCTCTTGGCTTCGATTACAGCAAGGGGACGTCCGTTTTGAGAAAGGAGAATATAATCTACACGACCGGTCGGTATGGTATCACCATCGGAGGTCATAAGGATGGCATCACCCTGAGTGTCACTTTCTTGGACATAACGAGGAGTTTCTTGAGAACCTTTCCCATAAACGGCAACTTCTGTCAGCACCTGAGACTTGTCAGAAGGATCCCAATTCGCTTGACGAAGTTGGTCGTCAATTATGATTCTTGCATCTGTTTCTTTGGTATAGTCTTTCATCGCTGTTTCTCGTCCTATTTAGGGTCTTTGGGATAATACTATACAATAACCATGCCATCAATCCTCAATACCATATTTTTTCATCCAGTTGCTCACTGTCTGGTAGCTGGGAAGTCCAACCAGTGAAGCAATCTTTGTTTTATTGCCTTTACTCTCTGCAATGCCCCGTTTGAGATAATGACGGGCTACCTCCGCAATAACTTTAGACAAATTGAAGCCATTGCCTAAGGGGCGGTTTAGTATCATTTCATCGGACTTATGAGAATTGCCAACAGAAAAAAGTGCTGTTCTTATATCATCAGCCTCTATGATTTCGTTCGGTGTCCAGATAGCAGCTCTTGAAAGGGTGTTATAAAGCTCTCGCACATTACCAGGCCAGGGATGTTGATGTATAAGATTTCTTGCGCCTGCAGAAAGTTTCTTATGTTTCCAGCCGGGTTTGTCCTTAAACTCATTGTTTATGGTCTTCAGTTTATGGTCAATGATCGGATCGAGATCTCCGTGACGTTCCCGGAGGGCCGGTAGGTTAAGTACACCTACAGCGATACGGTGAAACAAATCTTCCCTGAATTGACCTGAGGAAACATCCTCAATAAGATTACGGTTGGTTGCAGCAATGATTCTTACATTTATAGATTGCAGTTTACTCTCACCGACCCTCGTTATTTTACCTTCCTGTAAGACGCGAAGGAGCTTGACCTGTGCAGGACGTGGCAGCTCCCCTATCTCGTCGAGAAAGAGGGTGCCACCATTAGCAACTGAAAAGTGACCTTCCCTGTCTAGAATAGCTCCTGTGAATGATCCTTTCTTATGTCCAAAGAACTCTGACTCAACAAGCTCCGGTGGTATGGACCCACAGTTGACCGCGATGAAGGGATTATCTTTACGAGGACTTGAGGTATGAATGGCTCTCGCGAAGAGCTCTTTGCCAGTCCCAGATTCTCCTTGAATGAGTACCGGGACATCATGAACCGCAAGCCTACGGGCCTGAGCAATGACCCTCTTCATCTCCTTGCTGCGGTGAATAATTAAGCCAAAATCCGGCGATTCAGGAGGAAGACCTTGGGTCAGTTTAAGCACCGTATCATCTTCAGGTTTAAGGATGTCAGGGATATAATCGGCAGAGATATCAAAAGGTAGGGATACCGTCCTTACGCCCTTTTCAAGTGATGACTCGATGACTTCGGCCGGATGCGATGTTTTCGATAAGATTATCCATACCGCTGCCATGGCTGGTGTACCCGGGCTTTGGTGATAGGTACAATGAATTTCTTTTTCGCCAAGCTTTTTTTTGACGTCATTTATCGTATAAACAGTGGCCTTGTAGATTTCCCCATATTCGGTTGGACTGGTAAGGTCTATATGATATTTAAAGATGATGGAGGGAGTAATTGTCTTGAGCCAGTCTATAAACTGCTTCTCTTCCTGCTTTTTATAATTGGAGAGGAGAACGATATGAGTATAAGTCCTTTTTTTTGCAGCCTGCCCAATAGGGCCCAATTCACCCCCAAGTTCGCCCTGAGACGCTTTGAGGTCGGTTCTGCCAATCCAGGCAAATAAAACCTTCCGCTCCATGGATCACATTATACAAGAATTTTTATAAATTACAAGAAAATTTATACTTCTATGGGTAGAAATTCAGAATGTAAATTTTCGCTCGTTAACCTCTAATTCTCCAAGCCCTTTAATTTTTAACACTTTTTCTAAAGTTTCGAAAATAATTTAGGTTGGCATAACGATTGCTTTATTCAGGGTGTACCTCAGAAAGGATGATTATGGTTTCAAATGAAGAATGGAAGAAAATGATGGAAAAGGGGTTCGAGGCGATGATTCAAGCCCTAAATACTTTTGGTCCATCCGAAACCTTAAATTTACTGTTGTGTGTCTCAAATGATGACCCGGTTGTAAATCATCTGCTGTCGAAATATCCGAGCGTGGTCGCCGTTGGTGAATTTTATAGTAGATTGCTTGTTTATGAAAATAAAAATGATGGGGTGAAAGGGGAGATTAAAGTTGAAAGGAATTGCGACAGCGAGGGTGAAGTTAAAAAAGAGGGTCCTTCTACTTTGGAAGATGCTTCAAAATTATTTGATGAGCCAACAACCCAACTATTTAAGAAAAATTTGAACTCCGAAGCGCGAACGTCATAAGGGAAATATGAAAAATAGAGAACTATGTCTGCAGTTAGCCTATTGTGAAACGGAAAAGGAGGTTATCGATCTGCTGGTAAAACAGGGGTTGTGGGATAACCCCGATACATGGCGTTATTTTGGAGATAACGAGAATAACTTTGCCACTATTGGCAATCAGCAAAGCAGACCAGAGGGGGCTTTGGTTGAAAAACTAGTTAATTCAGTTGATGCAATGCTCATGGCCGAATGTCTTAAAAGAGGAATTAACCCAGAAAGTTCAGAGGCTCCCAAAAGTATTACCAACGCTTTAGTAAAATTCTTCAATATTTATGAGGGGAAATTGTCAAATCTAAATCCCAAAGAAAGAGGAAGGCTTGCTGAAAATATTTGTCTCGTCGCAACCGGTTCAAAAACAAACCCTTGTTACTCCGTTATTGATAAAGGGGAAGGGCAAACACCCCGACGAATCTCTGAAACTCTATTATCAATAGGAAAATCCAATAAACTTCGAATTTCCTTTGTTCAAGGGAAATTCAATATGGGTGGCACGGGTGTTTTCCAATTCTGTGGAAAACGCAATCTTCAACTCATAATTTCAAAACGGAACCCAGAAATCTCAAAACTTGAGAAGGACGATTCAAAGCATAAATGGGGATTTACCATCATTCGGAGAGAGGACCCGAGCTCTGGGATGAAAAGTTCGACCTATCGTTATTTAGCCCCATATAGTGAAATTCTTTCCTTCGAGGGTGATGGCTTACCCCTTTTACCAGGTGATTATCCAGAGCCTTATGATGAAAAATTTGAATGGGGTACCTTTATAAAATTATACGAATATCAAATGACCGGATTAAAGACTAATATTTTATTTGACCTTTATAACAGATTATCTCTTTTAATGACCCAAATCGCCCTTCCAATCCGCTTTTACGAAAGACGTAAAGGATATACTGGTCATACCTTTGAAACCACCTTGTTTGGGTTAACGGTTAGACTTGATGAAGACCGTCGAGATAATCTCGAGGAGGGTTTTCCCACTTCGAGCAAACTATCTGTTTCTGGACAAAAAATGAACGCCTCTATATTTGCTTTTAAGAAAGGCCAGTCTGAAAAATATACAAAAGATGAAGGAATAATCTTCACTATCAATGGACAGACTCACGGTTATCTCTCAAAGGCCTTCTTCTCGCGTCACGCTGTTGGAATGGGTTATCTCTCGGACTCTCTTTTGGTGATTGTGGATTGTTCAGAGTTTGATGGACGTACGAGAGAAGATCTTTTTATGAATAGTCGTGACCGGTTGAGATCCGGAGAGCTGCGCTCCGAAATTGAACGGAAATTAGAAGATTTGTTAAAAAATCACCAGGGGCTTAGAGAACTAAGAGAACGTCGAAGGCGAGAAGAAATTGAAAACAAAATTGGAGATTCAAGGCCTCTGGCAGATGTTATTGAGAATATTCTTAAGAGATCACCCGCACTTTCTAAGCTATTTCTTGAAGGTGTTCGGATTCCAAACCCCTTTAAGTTTGAAAAGGCGAAAACTGGAGAAGATTATAAGGGAAGACAGTTTCCAACTTATTTCACTTTAGTTGGAAAGTATCCTGCCGAAACCCCTAAAAATTGTCCAATAAATGTGAGGCTTCGTGTTCAATTTAAGACCGATGCTCAAAATGATTATTTCAGTCGAGATGATGACCCAGGCACATTTTCATTAAAGGTGAATGGTATAGAAATCGAGGACTATTCACTAAACTTATGGAATGGTTACGCAAATTTGAATATTGAGCTTCCTTTCAAAATCAGTGTAGGCGAAGTATTGCATTTTAAGTGCGAAGTAAATGACATTAGTAGGACCGAACCATTCTTGAATGAGTTCTATGTCAAAATTCAGCCACCAATAGAAAAATATCCAAGTAAACCGGGAAACCGCAAACCACCATCTTCAGACAAAAAAGACGGGGAAGTTGAAAAAAGATCCTTTCTGGACATCCCTCCTTTGATCGAAGTTAGAAGAGAAGAATGGAGTTCACATTCTTTTAACGAGAAAAGTGCATTGAAAGTCGTAGACAATGGAGAGGATGGTTATGATTTTTTTGTAAACATGGATAATATTTACCTCCTTACAGAACAGAAAGGAAATGCGAAGATCGATCCAAAATTATTGGATGCCAGGTATAAGTATGGTATGGCACTTATAGGGATCGCTTTTTTACATGATCAAAAAACAAGGAATCATAAAAATCATAATGATAACGGTGAGGAAAATATATTGACAAAAATATCCTGTGCTACAGAAGTTATATCCCCTATTTTATTACCAATGATTTCAGCACTTGGAGATTTGGAAATCGAAGAGGGGGAGAAATTCTACGAAGAAAAATAGACACAACGTATTGGATATGTGAATTGATCCTGGAAATAGTCTGGTGACGGTATTTTTGAGAGTTTCATAAGTCTAACATATTGAAATCACATAATAAAGTTTGTGGAGACGGCAGGAATCGAATAAGCGCCCCAACTTGTAAGTTATTAAAAATTAAAAGGTAATTTTTTACAACAACTCATTGGATAGTGCTTTGATTTCTTTTTCTTGGATGTAAGTCCCCTTCTGATAACTTCCATAATTTCTGCTTCCAAAAAATTCAAAAACAGTATATATCTAAATCCATAATTGACGATTGATAACTTTGTATTTGACGGTTAGATGACTTCCCTAATGTTATGCGGGAAAATATGACGATAGCACGATGAGAGGGGGATACAGATGCCGCGCTACGACCGGCCGGATGAGCCATTTTATATTGACGAGGTGATTGGCAGCAATACTTCTTACCATCGTCCCACTTGCCACATCATTCGGTTAATCTCGAAACGTAAATACAGATACAAAAAACTTCACAATTACAAGGAAGCGTTGGAACTTGGATTGAGTCCCTGCCAGGTCTGCAACCCATACTGTCCTCCAGGAGAACCGATTTCGGAACTTCCCGAGGATGAAGCTGAAAAAGAATCGCTGCCCGTGCCCCATAGCACCATTATAACAGCGACTCAAATCGCAGATCGGCGACGGGTTTTGTTGCGGATTTTAGATGAAATCGAATTGGAGGCTGAACCTCCCAAACGTGAAGGCGTGGCGGCGCGGATCAATCGATTGAAGAAGGCGGAGGTGATTCCCCGCGAGGTGGCTTCCTGTATGCTGACGTTCATAGAGTTCCGAAATATAGTTGAATACAACAAAGGGAAGGAGCTATCGACCGCAGAAAGCGCTACGATTGAGGCATCATGGTCAGTAGTTAAAGAGTGGGCAGCCAATCGCAAAATAGAGATTTAAGACTGAGCCTTCCATTGATTATACAATCCAACGATTAGGTTAAGTCTTCGCTTCTATGCCCATGGAGAGGGCAACCAATTCGCTGAGGTCGGTCATCTTCAGCTTTGATTTCAAAGCATTGATGCCTATTTGTAATCCCTGGTAACAAAATGGACAGCTGGTGACCAAGCGATCCGCACCCGTCTTCTCTGCATCCTTCACTCTTTCCTGGGCCATTCTGTTTTGGATATCCGAAAAGCCTGGTTTGAATCCTCCCCCTGCCCCACAG
>Ga0209253_10002874_pt1 | contig 15188 bp, 12 predicted proteins | sample FrelakmetBRP12BR_FD_187145 | JGI IMG/M metagenome (GOLD analysis project Ga0209253, IMG submission 187145) | Freshwater lake sediment microbial communities from the University of Notre Dame, USA, for methane emissions studies - BRP12 BR (SPAdes)... | ecosystem: Environmental > Aquatic >...
CAGATTCAAGATGATCTCACTGCTCCCCTGGAGCAGGTCGTTGTACGACATGTCGTTGATGTACATCCGCGTCGGCTGCATACTGTAGTTTTCTTCGAAGTTCAACTCCGTGACCATGCTTGGGAACACCACGTTGCAGCTCGGAGCGATGCCGAAGAGCCACTGGGGCTTCGTCACGTAGTTCAAGATCCGGTTCGGGCGGAGAGGGTCCTCGGGCTGTTGCGGTGATCGCGCCAAAATCTCCGCACGCGCTGCTGCCTTCTCCTCTTCGATTTGACGATAGGCGTCGTCCACATCTATGGTTTGGGGGCTAGCCGCCTGTGCAATCTCTGCTGCCGTGTCAATCTGTGCATAGACGTCACGGATTTCCTGCTCACGCGCAGCTGCTTCTTGTTCTGGCGTGGGGATCATGAACCGCGGCGGACCCAGAATGTCACCGTTGGTCTTTGAGTTGGGGTTGTTGTCAATCTGCGCGATCGGCGCGGTGGTGATGGCTAGTATTTCGTAGTACATCGTCAGAAACATCTGCTGGAGCGTTCCCCAGATCGACGCTTCAGTTCCCAGTTGCGCCGCTTGTTTTGCGATGCTCCGGATGAGAATGTCGTCCCGCACCGCACGCAGGACCGGGAACACGCCCGCGTTTTCGTCGGGGTTCTGGAGGGGGTCAATCTCCAGAATGGGAGAGGGCACGAATCGATCGTGAAACCGGACGCGCCGCATGTACCGCGCAAAAAAGTTCGTCGCTACCACCGAACCCAAACCCTGCTGTGCGACGGATCCGGTGCACACGTCGAGAATGTTCGTGAGTAGGTCGTACGGACGGCGGATGGACTTGTCCTTGACCTGAAGCTGCGTTTTTCCATCCGCCTGTGGTTGCACACCAGCGACACCGTAAAAAAAGAGGTTCCACGGGAAGGTGATTGGATCTTGTGTTGTTGTGAATGATTCTGCGGCGGGCGGCATCGCCATGTTCAGAGCGATGGATTCAGGGCCGCTCAGAAAAACTGGTTGTAGGTCTTCCAGAACCCGCAAAAAGTTTCCGCATGTTAGCGCGATGAGTCGTCCGACCGTCGAATGGGTGTAGGACCACCCCAAGATCTCGCCCTCGAAGAGCAATCGAAAATCCGTTCGCGTCGCGCCGTAGGCTGCTGGGTAGATACTGTCCAAGTAGAACGCGGCGACCTCGACGCGGTCTTCCGCACCAAACCGCTCGAGGAGCGGATCGGGAACCATCGTCACCTGCGCCGTCGGATGCTGCCCACCCACTCCCATTTGGATCGTGATGCTCACAACGGGCACTTCGATACCAGCGATGTAGAACAGATACGCGCCTTCGTACGGTGGGTTTCGCGTGAGGGAGATGGAAGTGGTCATTACGTTCTCACGTGTTCTCGTTGATAAATGCCGCCGTCATGACGACGATGAGCGCCGCTGTATTTACCACGTAAATCGATGAATCATGTCGTAAATAACGCGACACCAGGCGTTTTTCATCGGGAGTGAACTGCGGAACTTCCGCAAGGGCATCGATGACCACTTGTTGATTTTGGCGAACGACGGCGTGCACATCGAGCATGGGTGTTCGATCGCAGAGTGACACATCAACCCAGTTGAAATTGAACAGGCCCGCGAGCAGAACGTTGAGCTCTGTCATGGAAGCGAGCACTGCCAGAGTGCGTGCGCGTACCTGCCAATCGGACGACAGGGTACATGCCACGCCGAGCAGCTTGCGGAGCTTTTCGACAGCGGGGTAGTCGACCAACGGTGCGGACAAGATGGCGTCGAGCGGGCAAGGGTCGCGCGTTGTAGGAGTCAGGTCTTCGAAGCAATGTGCAGCTGCCGTATTGAAATCACAGAACTGTTCGTTGCTATACGTGTCCAAGTCAATTGCGTACGCGTATACGGTGTAATCCGTATTCGCCCGCCAGCCATATTTTGGGCGAATACGAAAAGTGACGCCCTCTTCTTCAACGGGATTACCTGTTATTTCTCCGACAAAATTTGGCTGGATGACACCGCTGCTGACTGCGTAAGAACTCTGTACCACTCCTGCAACGGTGGCATCGACACGAATCCAACAATTGGGAACGTCGATCCCTGAGAATTCATCGGGGTCATCATACATGTGAACGTACAACGGTGCACGCACAGGTATTCCTGTTGTACCGGAAGAAACGCTGAATTCCACATACGGCGGTGAAGTCCCAACACCAGTGAAATCCGCAAAATTGAAAGCGGGGTCAAGAGGATTATTTGCCAAGTCTACTATAGGATAGTCGCCGTAGCTTGCTGCTATAACGTGGTATGCTTCATCAGCAACTTGTGAACTGGTTTCGAGCACAACGGTGTTCAGTGTTGTCCGTGTTGCCGTAGCGACCGTGAGTCCTGCACCGCCTGTGATGACATAATTGGTTCCCAATTCAGCTTCAAATTCTCTAATGGCTTCGCTAAAAGTGAGTTGAATATGCGTATTGTTGATTACTGTTGCTACCGGATCCAGTTGTGGGAAAACACCTATACCATAGAAAGTTGCAGTATTGTTTCCCAGGTCTAACGGCAAACCGCTAACACCTTCAACGTTGGTAACTGTTACGATGTACGGCGCCAGGTCATTTGTCATTTCATCAACTTCTACGCGTACAATCGTCGGGTCGGCTTGTTGGAGCGTAACAGCGACTACGATGAGTGGACTCTTATTGTATAGACCCAACGAGGTAAATTCATAGTTCGTCGGGTTCAGAGAATCTTTCGGATCGATCGAAAAAGAGTGCCGTGCTTCGTTGTTGTACGTCACGTCGACGTGTGTCGAATCAACGGCTACTGCTGAAGATACTTGCAGTAGTGTTAGTACGTGCCCCGGGCCTATGGGTAGTGCGTAAAAATCTGCCATCAGAACCCTCGCTTGCTGCTTAGCTAACTCTCTTCAAATGTTGCAAAATGGTCGTCCACGTGGTGCTCGACGACGGCGCAACTTACATCAACTCCAACGGGTGTTTCCGCCGTTGAATACCCCAATCCGGCGCCACTGTTATATAGTAAACCTACTTCGGTTTCCGTCAGAACACGATTCCATAAGCCCACTTCGTCCATGGTTGTACCAAACAGCGCGTACCCATAGTTATAGGGCCACAGTGTCATTGCGTGACTGAAAGTAGTGCTGGTTCTGCCAGCCCAGTTTCCGTCTACCACAATCACCGCTTCCTTGGTTGCTTCGTCATACGAGAAAAACAAATGGTGCCACGCATCCATGGTTATTGGTGCAGCAGTGCTTAGTTCTTCTCCTGGTGACCAGCTCCAATTTGTAATGGTGGGATGCCCATCTTCTAGTTGACAGTATGCCTCCGGAAAACCATAAATTAATACTTCCCAGTCTTCCCAAGGAACTGTTCCGTCTCGGTATACCCAACAAGAAAAAGAGAAACTCGTCAAATAATCCGTACGGATACCACCAGGATCGGCGTCAAATGCGCCACCGTCAAAATAGTAACCGTTGCTGAGCTTGCCCGTCACTTGAACAGGCTGTGGTGACCCTCCGCCGTCTCCGAGGTCGTACCCGTGACCAGAAACGTCTGACTCGTCTACATCGAACGAGTAATAGCACTCCAAACCAGAATCGAGAGAATTGCCAAATGCTCCCACTGTCTCGCCGTCTGAGACGAATGTTGCGAAATGATCGTCAACATGGTGCTCGACGAAGGCGCAGCTGACTTCGGTCCCAGGGCTCTCTTCTGCAAACGTCGCGCTGTGGTCGTCGACGTGATGCTCACCGAGAGCACAACTTACTTCTACTCCATCGTTGCCGTCTTCACACGGTAGTGCGGAAAAGTCTGCCATGGAGGCACCTATACGGTGGCCCCGGGTCCAATGGAAAGGCAACCGTTGTTCCACGCGGTACCATTTATCGCAGGGAACACCCAGTATGCTTTGCTCGTATCACCATCGATAAGCATTCGGTCACCGTTGGCTTGGGTCCCGAGAGTTGTTGCGAACATGAGTTGCGGAACGCCATAGACACCCGTGTTGTTCGCTGCTCTGCAAGCAATTCGTGCCATTCTGTAAATGTTTGCCCAGTCTGGGTCCATCCATGTTTCATCGGAAGTGCTCCAAATACCCGAGATTGTAGTCCCGGGAGAAGCAGAGCCGTCAGTCCCATTCGGATTGGTATGAGTATTGAAATACGTAGGAAAGCTAGTATCGCTGTTTGCGATAAGGCCGCACCAGGGGTATAGTCCGACGAGAGACCCTTTTTTGTAAGGCTGATAATTAACACCGTCGACTGTAAGCGTATCCGGACCCGATCCTACACCAGCCACGGTTACAATCTCACAAGATGCAGTGACAACGGTAGCAGCAGCGGCTTCAGGGGGATTGCCGTGTGTGCCGTCCGGAGTTTGATTTAATAGATAAACTTTCTGACCTGTTGTCACCAATCCTGTCAGATCGCGATCGAGGCTCAACACGATGTTATCACCCATAGTGGAAGTTGCTGCAGTTAATCGGGCTCGCCCACCTATCTTACTTGTGTCAGACAGGCCATTCAGCGGCTGTCCAAACCACAAGGCGTAGCACGTACCTCCTTGAACTACGACAAATGCAATTTCGTATTCGTTAATGACAAACCACCAGTCGTAAGCATCGCTGTCAGATACAGCCCAACTCCCGTAGCTACTCGACGATCTACGCGAGTATGAATGATCGGTGTCACAGTAGTCTATCATTGTGTTAAAATAAATACCGCTTGCGTGTTCTTGCATCACCATCCAAAGGTCCGCATCACCTTTGTAATAGGCATCACCGAGAGTAGGGTCTCCGACCCCATGGAAGATCATGAACTGAAAGGCGGTTTCTACGTAATTATTTCCGGTGTAAGGGTAATTCACCATATCGGGTGAGTAGCCCACTACATTGTTGTAAAGAGTATCCATCATGTGTCTTCGGCGCTTCAATCCGCTACTTTCGCTTCCTTTGGCACAATTGGGGGCGCTTCTGGCCATGGTTATTTTCTCCTATTGTTAGGTGCTAAGAACTCGGAGTTGAAATTGGCGCGGGGGAGACATCATTAATATAACTTTCTGTATCGAATGACGGCTGTACCCCCTCGTCCTTGGGCGCGACCGGCTGCTTCGTTTGGTAGGTCGGCATATTGACTGTCCGGATCGTAGGCGGCGTTCTCGTGACCACCTGCCCAAGCGATGCAAGCTCGCCGGTATTCACGCTGTAAGGGAGGGCTGGTGCTTGGGTCGCTTTGTGCCCCAACGTACGCGAGATGTCAATGCGCTGGACCAGAAGCTGGAAGCTGAATGTGCTGGCAAGCTGCATTTCAGCCGTGAGCACTTGAGACATGCTGACCAGTGCCCCCGTGACAGCGTGGTCATCGTACGCTAGCGTTACGACCTTGCCGCGCCGCGCGAGCTGCGTGCCGCGGAGGATTTCGAGGTACATAATCGTGAAAGCCGTACGCCAGTCATCCTGTCGGCTGTTGAAGAGCGTGCCGGAATAGCTGAACATGGGTGGCGCGGAGCCAAAGAAGTAAGCGACGTAGTTGTCGCTCAGGACGTCGACGACTTGCACTTTCTCCTGAAACTGTTCTTGCGCCTGTCCCAGCAAGAAATCCAAGTAGCCAAAGCCCAAACCCATGCTGTCTGTCGTTGAACCCGTCGTCGCCAGTGCGCGAGACAGTTGCTGCGCGTCTGGGGACGTGAAGGAATCCAAAAAATCTTTTACCTCGCGTTGGGCGAGCGGAATGAGGAGCCGCGCCATCGACTGGATGGAACGTTCTCCGTTGCCGGTGCTGTACTTCGGCGTCATCACGGGGTAGTTTGCGTGGACGCCTTTTCGGGTCGATATGGTGTTCGGATAAACCGAGGAACTTAGCTTCGCCGTAAATCCGCTGTCACCACCCAACAAGCGCGTGAAGATATTCTCCCCGCTTGCTTGTCCAAACCCTTCGGCGTTGTAACTCATGGCGCCCCGCCTTCAACCGTAGCCGTGTCAGCAAGCGTCGTCGTGCCGGTCCAGTCGGTCACGGGCAGCATACCCGTCTCGTGCACGAGAGTGAACGCTCGATTGAAAAGCATCGGCAACTGCAAGGACGCCGAGCGCTGCTTTCGAATGTTTTCCACGATGGTCTGGTTGATCTCGACGACCATGTTGATTGCAGTTGCGATGATCAATTTCTCTCGGAGTATTGCCATCAAAAATCTCCCGTGCGGGTACCCCATCGTTCACGATGGGGAGGAAGCACCGCTTTGTTAGACTTGTGTAATAGCCTCTGTTGTGGTAGTCTCTTTCTGCGATGGAGATCCGAAAAGCCTTCCGCTACCGCATCTACCCCACTCCTGAGCAGGAAGCTCGGCTCAGAGAATGGGAAGGTGCTCTTCGCGTACTTTGGAATCTGGCGCACGCGCAGCGCTTGATGGATCTCTCTCGCGTCAAGTACCACCGCAGCTATCCGACTGCTTTCGATCAAATCAACGAGTTGAAGGAACTTCGCGCTGAGCTCCCTTGGCTCGCTGATGTTCCTCGAGACGTTTGTGCTCAGCTTTTGATCGAACTCGACAAGGCTTGGCAGCGCTGCTTCAAAAAGCTCGCCGACAGACCTCACTGGAAAAAGAAAGGTCAGAGCAACGTCACCATCTGCGAGCCGCATCCCAAAAGTTGGCGCCTTGAAGGAAACACGATTGTGTTCCCAAAATTGGGAGCACTGCGCGCTGTGATCCACCGTCCGATCAAAGGAACTCCAAAAACCTGTTCTCTCACTCGAGACGTTGACCAATGGTTCGCATCGATTTCCTGCGTGATCGAAATCGCTGAGCCGGTTGCGCCGTCGGGTCCGCCAATTGCGATCGACCGTGGGGTTGTGAATCTGTTGGCTGATTCCGAAGGACGCATTCTCGAGCATCCTCGCTGGCTTAAGCGTCAAGAGAAACGTATCGCTCGAGCACAGCGAGTGGAGTCCCGACGGAAGAAAGGAAGTCAAAATCGTAAGAAAGCAAGCCTGCGGTTGAGTCGTCTGCACCGCAAGGTCCGACGGCAGCGGGACTATGTCTTGCACTGCGAAGCGAAGCACTATGCCAAAAGCCACAGCAAAGTGATCGTCGAGCAGTTGCAGATGCGGAACATGACGAAGAGTGCCCGTGGGACAAAGAAGAACCCAGGAAAGAATGTGCGGCAGAAAGCTGGCCTCAATCGAGCCATTCTCGACGGCGGGTGGGGTCGCTTCGTTGAGTTTCTGAAGTACAAAACTGTTTGGGCAGGGAGCCTCTTGCTGGAAGTCCCAGCAGCGTACAGCTCCCAGACCTGCGTCCACTGTGGGCAAGTCAACGCGTCGAGCCGCCGCAGTCAATCCGAGTTTGTTTGCGTGTCGTGCGGGCATCGCGACAATGCAGATTTGAATGCTGCCTTGGTGCTTCTCGGCCGTGGAAGCCACGGTCCAGCTGTCTGTGGAGGGCTCGCTGAAGTCAAGCGCCCAAAGAAACAGAAACTCCGCGTCGTGAGGCGCGGACCTCGTTTGAGCTCGGAGCCAAAAGCTCCGTCTTTCAAGACGGGGTAGCATTACGAAATGTCCTGTCCTTACATGTGCTCTATCGCCGTTGTCAGCTGTTCTACTGCCCCTGTCAACTTGCTGCTGACTGCATCTTTGAGTGCCTCGGCGCCAATTTTGAAATCTTGGGTCGCTGTCCCAAACGTAGAAAACATATCTTGCAAATCTTCGATGCCCTTGAGTTGGCGCTCTGTTTCTTCGATTTTCGTTTTGGCTTCTCCCTCGACTTCGCCTTCTGCGGAGGGGAGGACAATCTTTCCTCCTACAAGTTTTCCACCTAATCGCTCAGCTTTAAGAATAGCCGCTTCTTCCGCGAATTGAGCTGCGTATCTTCCTTCCTTGCCTCCTCTACCCCGCTTAATCTCAGCTGCGAAAGTTTCGTATTTGAGACCACCTGCGGAGCGGCTCTCTGCCTGTGCAATTTTTCCAAGAACAGTGGTATCAGCGCGGTCGTCACGCATTTTTTTCACTTGTTCCTGAGCAGCGGTGACACGCTTAGCCATTTCGGGACTTTGTTCTATAAGTCGGCCGATTTCAGCTCGTGCCTCGTCTTTCGTTTCCTGACTGATTCCTTCGCCACCTTCTGACGCAGCTACAATCGCTTCTAAGGCAGTTTGTTCAGCAGTTGTTCCCTTGCGCGTGAAAAAGCCCAGTGCAGCGCGCTCTTCACGCGTAAACTCCGTAACATATTTCCAGCGAAAAATGTCAAGTACTTGTCGACCAGCAATCCCTGACCGTTCGAGACCTTCATCCCTACGTTCTTGTGCCGTATCGTATTCTTTTTGTAATTCTTCGAGGTTAGTAGCTTGAATTCTTCCAGCAGTGTCTTTCGTTTCTTTAACTGCGCGTATTGCGTTGCCATCGCCACTGGACAAAATAGCCGAAGCGCCAAATTGGTTGAATGCGAGAGCATTGTCTTCAATTATACGCTTTGCTTCTGCTTCCGAAAGCGATGGGTTCTGTTGTCTCAGTCCCTTGTACATCTCTTCGCGCAAACGCGGCATGTCGATTGTGCCGCCGTTTTGACCAATGTTGCTGGCGTACGTTATTACTTTAGCACGCAGCGTATGTGTCGTTGCCGAATCCAAACCGCGTTTTTTGAATTCCCCGGTAAGTTGTCTCATCAGTGCGCCTGTGCGAACGGCGCCACCTTCGCGTTCTCTTTCTAGGAAAGACGCTGCTTTCAGTGTTTCAGCGTTTCTTTTGTTGACCTCAGCAATCCATGCGCGCTGTGGAGCCGAGTTATAGGCAGCACCCGTTTTAAGCGTATTTGCAACCGACAAACGGATGTTCTCTTCAGTACGAGCAACCCAGCTCCCAATACCCATCATTCCACGAGCGACCTGCGAGGCTTCTAAGGATTCAGCTGTCACCGTACCCGTGCCAGTTATCCCACCAGCAAGCATCGCTTCGTGCATTTGCGCGAATCGATCCAGCCCACCCGCGCGTAAGTCAACTTGGCCACGCGTGCGCGGGTCAAACTGCGCACTAGCGCGCATCTCTTGCATGATTTGCTCGTTGACATCCCGACCAAAATAGGCCGCTCGTACCCCAGCTGCCTCGTCTTGTTGTCGCCGCACATCCTGCAAATGTTCGCGGCGGTGAGTCTCTTGCATCGAGTTTAGGTACCGCCCCGCCCCCGCCCAGATAGACTCGTCGCCAATACCTATAGCGCTCCGCGCTTTTGACCAGTAGATTGCACTGCGTTCGTCTTCCCTACGTTCCCGCGCCGTTGCCGCAGCGTCACGCATCTCTTGCCGTGCTTGTTGCAGTTCTTCCTGTAACTGCGCGCGTCGACGCGAAATGAACGCGGGGTCGGTCGCTTGCTTGAGAAGAAGTTGTCCCTGTTCCGCCGAACCGCCGACCAGCGTCGCGGCGGATTGGAGCCCCATGGTTTTCCCCAAGCTCGCCATGGTGCCGAGCTGGAGGTTGAGCATTCCCTCGGGACCCAAACGCTGCGCCATCTCTGACTGCAGCATGGGCAAACGGTTGATGACCTCCGCCATCACGTCCTGCACCGAACGCCCTGTCTGCTGCGCCATCTGTCGGGCGATCTGCATGAGACGCTGCTGTGACTGTCCCGCCATGCCACTAAACGTCTGACCTTGTTGAAGACCTCCCGCCATGCGCCCGGGGTCCATGGACAGCTGTCCACCAGGGCCGAGAGTCAGCGCGTTGCTCATCATCGCCGTCATCGCCGGCCCTGCAAATTGTGCTTGACCGACCACGAGCTTCTGTGCTATGCCTTCTCTTCCTCCCATCAACTGTTCTTCAAGAGGGCTGAACGCACCCGTGAGTTGCCGCGCTCTCGCCTGCGCGGAAGCGCCGTACAACATCCCGGGGCCGGCAGCGAGGCCCGCTTGCCCGAAGGCCGTCATGCCCATCTGCCCGCCCTGTTCCATGAGCTGGGTGCGGGAGACGCCGGCAGCGCGGGAGTAGAATGCGAGCCCGCGCGTCGTGTCGACGGCTTGCTCGATGGTGAGTCCCATTGCTCTCAGATTAGCGATCTCTCTGAGGTTGTTCCGGAAGTCCGGATCGCCGGTGACCTTTGCCATCCGGCCCATGACCTTCATGAGCTTTTGCACGGTGTCCGTGATCTGGTCGATGTTGCTGGCGGCGTCGAGAAGGCCGTAGTTGCCCGCCATCTCGGTCATCTGCACCAGGTCACGCTTGTACGTTCCGATTTCCGCCTTGCCGACTTGATTGAAGATCCCCCGGCCCCGGTTCTCTTGCGCGGCCCAGCCACCGGCGATCTGTGAGTACCGCTGCCCCAAGTCGAACGCCGCGCCAGTGCCCAATCCGACCCCGCCGAGACCCGCGTCGCCGACGCCCATCTGCAGACGGCCGGCTGTCCGGTGCTGCAGGTTGGCCATCATCGAGAGATCTTGCGCGACGCCTCGGTTCATAAACGAGTAGACACCGCGCGTGACGGGGTTGTTGAACAGAAGGTCACCGGCCAGGCCGCCCACGACACTGCCCGCGATACCCGCGATGGGACCACCGGGGGCGAAGCCACCGAGGGTGCCGCCGATCATGTTGCCCATGGCGCCGGCGCGCTGCCCCCACTGCTGTCCCATGTAGGCAGCGGCGCGCGAAGGATCGAGGTATCCCGCCGTGGACATGAGGGCTTGCTGCGCGGCGGGGTTTTGGGTGAACGCGCCAGTCACTCCCGCGCCCGTCGCGAATGTCCCCGGAGAGAACGACTGCATTCCGGGCGTCTGGAGCCCCATGGCCATCTGCTGCGCGGTGTACGCCGGTCCCATGGCGAAAGGCATCGCCGGGGGCATCACGGGCATCGCGCGGCTGACCATGTTTGCCGCGAGCACGCTCTGGGGAATGAGCGAGCCCTGCATCCAACTGCCCCCGGTGCCGCCCGTCGAGAGAGTCGCCACTGGAGGGACGGGGGTCGCCTGGCTGAGAAGCTCGCGTGCCCTCTGTTCGCCAGATAAGTATTCGTCGAGTGTGCGCTGGGGCACGGTCAAGCTCCCAGTGCGGCGATGCGCCGCATTCGATCCCGCTCGTGGTAGAGCTCCGCCATCTCATCGAGCAAGCGCTGTCGGAGGTAGTCGGAGCTGTACACCGTCTGGAAGATGTAGTCTTCGGCTTCGGAGCACAGCGCTTTGACTAGCTTTTTAACATTTTCCGGAGAGATCCCTGACAACAGTGCTTTCGCGGACAGCTCGAGCCGCCAAAGGGCTACACGTTCCTGGCGATCACGATGCAACATTTCGATCAGCACCCGCTCCAAGAACGACCCCCGTTGAGGAAGAGCCCCGCTGCGGAAAGCGAGCGCTGCGCGGGTGTTTCCCCACGGGGTCCTTAGAAATTTTCGACGGACCCTTCGCTCATCACCGCTAGGATCATGCTGTCGAACTTCTCCAAGTACATCGCCAAGAGCCGTAGCACCGCGTCGGGCAGCATCTCGACCCGGCGCTGCCGCTCGGTGTACTCCAGCGTGGTCAGGTCGCTCGCGTTGAACTTCACCAAGGAGGCAGTCAGATTGGCTTTCGCCACAAGTTGCGCAATCGTGGCGGGGTACTGTGGGTTGTCGCTTTCGATTTTCTTCAGAATTCGGTCGGTGTCCGCGGTCATGCGCGTGCGAAACACGACGGTGTGCCGCGGAGTGATGCGGTAGGACTTCTCGTAATAGCCCTTGTCGAAGAGCATCGACATGATTTCGAGGGCGTCATCCAGAGAAAGATTGAAGGGTTTCAGCCGCTCGGCGTAGGTGTACTCCTTGGACTTGTCCAAGTTGTCCAGTGTCTTCTCGATGTCGGCGAGTCGACTGGTTGCTTGGACTTCGGCCGGCGGCGTGAACAGATCCGTCGGAGCCGGAGGGGGTGCTGTTAGTGGGGCAGGGGGTGGCGCTGCAACCGGAGCTGGCGGCGGAATGCCCATGAACGAATGAATCGCTGCTGCTCCGGGAGACAGCGGCAGCTCCGCGGCGGGCGCTACTGCTTGTCGTTGGAACTCACCGATTTTTGGTTGATGTGTCACTGAATCCTCTACTCTACTCTACTCTAGTTGTTGTGTTTGATGTACAGGCTTGCGCTTGTGCCCGTGCCTGTGTTTTCCGCGTCTACAGGCAGCTGAGTGATGTGGCCGGTTGCTCGGTACGCCGACGTGCATTCCGTGAGATTCACGTAGGCGCTCTGCGTGCCGACAGCAGTCGCCGCGAAGTTCATGGAATTCGAAATACCGTAACTGGCGCCGGTCTGGATGGCGTCTTGATTCGCCGCGATGAACACGAATTCCCACTTGTAGACCTCGCGCTGGTGCTGAATCATGTCGAACACCCGCGCACGCGAGAACTCGCGGGAAGAGTTTTCCTCCCCATCGGTGATGATGGCGACGAGGACCTTGCCTGGACGGCTGCTTTCCGGAGTCTGGCGCAGCCGCTCGCCGACTTTTGCGATGGTGATGCCCATCGCGTCCAGCAGGGCGGTGGCGCCACGCGGGATCAGAGTGTACGGTTGCACATCGCGAATCGGTTTGTTCTCGCATAACATCTCGTAATTCGTATCAAATTGAACCAATGTGAGCGTTGCTTCGCCGGGACACTTTTTTTGAGCCTCGATGAATGTGTTGAATCCTCCTTGGGCATCGGCTTGGATCGACCCCATGCTTCCACTGCGGTCCACAATCACGACAATCTCCGTTAAATTGGGGTTTGGCATGACCGAATGGTAGGCTACCCACAGGCCAAGTCAAGAAAAACAAGAAAATGTGGTAGAAGAAAACAGTGTGGATTTTGGCTTATTTTCGTTGACTTGACAGAGAGAAATGGGGATGCTGGGCCGAAAACAAAGGAGGAGTCGGTCATGGAACGTCTCAGCCCAACTTATCGAATCACGCTCATTTGTAAAAAGCAGGGGAAACTTACAACCGCGGAGAACGTCGTCGGGATGAGCTTTCGTTGTCCCCTGTGCAACCAGCCGCTCGCGTATCTGCATGGGGCGAACAAGCTCGGTGCTCACGGCGCAACCGATGCGTCAGTGGGCCACGAGCTCCGCAAAGTGCAGGAAGTCCGCACGGCGATTCTGTAACTCTCAAAGGAGGGGGCCATGCCCACGGAGCTCGGGCTCAATGATCTCTGCGCCCGTATCCGGCAGTGCGATCGTTGCCGGCTGCGCGCGACGTGTACCCAGGTCGTCCCGGGGGAAGGGTCCGCCTCGGCGTCGGTGATGTACGTCGGCGAAGGGCCCGGAGAAGAAGAGGATTCTACCGGACGCCCGTTCGTTGGACACAGCGGGCAATACCTCCGCGAGACACTTAGACAGACAGAAGTGGATCAAGTTCCCTACTACATCACAAATACTGTGCGCTGCCGTCCACCGGACAATCGCACTCCGAATCCGGATGAGTGCGCGGCTTGCTGGCAGTGGACCGAAGAGATCCTACGGGTCATCCGACCGCGGGTCATTGTGACACTGGGCCGTCCGGCGCTTGCGACGCTGTCGCAGCGGCTGGGGTTCTACCAGAAGGTCGGACAGAATGGGATCATCAAGCTCGCCGGGATACCGATGTATATAGATAAGCAAGATATCTATATCTATCCTATGTTCCACCCGGCGCACGCATTGCGGCGCATGGACGCACGCGCCGAGTTCTACGGGCACGCCGAGTATCTGCGCGTGGCGCTGCCGGGTTGGTTGCGCAGGCCGTTGAAAGCGGTGGCGGCGGCGGGGACGGGGACGGGGGCAGATCATGCAACGTAAAAACGAATACGAATACGAACAATTTATTCAACTGTACCAAAATATTCAATCAAACACACCTGACAAATACACCAAACCGCGCAAAGGGCGGAGTTACTACGTTCGGAAATTCGTGGCATTTCACCCTGTTACGCGCCGAGGCAAGCGAGAGCTCGTTCCGCGACCCGGCGAGTTTCCCTGCGATCGCTGCGCCAGTGCGAGGTACAATACCTTGTGTACCTTGCAGCAGGACTGTATGCCATATCTATATTGGGGTTGGAGCAAATCGAACAACATGCGCCCGGACACAGAAACATTAACAGCGTTTCTCAAAAAAGAAGAAAAAAGCCAAGAAGGAGTAACTCCATGCGTTGCGAAAGATGCAAACTGTGCTATCCCTACACCTATGCGGAAGCGACCTGTCTCACGTGCGGAACGCCGCTGAAGGTGTCGTCCGAGGATTTACTCGGTAAATCCCCCGTCCAAATTGTCCGCGAGACCCGCGGACCCCAAGTCGAGATGGCCAAGATGGTCGAGCAGTCGGTTGTGACCGGCGTGCCACTGGTCGCCGAAGCCGGCACTGGGACGGGGAAGAGCTTCGCGGTCCTGCTCCCGGCGATTCTCTCCGGGAAATCCGTCGTGATCTCGACGGCAACGACCCTCCTGCAACATCAATACGCCACGAAGGATTTGCCGTTCTTGCAGAAGGCGCTCGCCGAGCGCGGCGTTTCTTTTCGCTACGCCGTGATCAAGGGCAAGTCCCACTACTTCTGCCCCGCGGCGTACGCCGCGGCGAAAAGAAAGTTGGACCCGGCGCCGACTCCGGAGTTTACGCAGTGGGTGCAACAGATCATGGAAGGCGAGCTCGACGGCGATCGCATTGAGCTCGGCGAACGCAACATTGCGACGCCCGAATGGTGGTGGCGGGTCAATGCGGAAGAATGCCCCGGCGCCAAGCACTGTGCTTCCGTGCGTCGGTGCGGCTTCGCGCGGGTGCGTGCGCAAGTGAAAGAGGCGCACGTCATCGTCGCCAACCATTCCATCGTCGGCTACAACATGCGCTGCGGGCGCCGATTGCTGCCCGAGCACAGCATCTACGTCATGGACGAAGCGCATCAAGCAGAGAGGTATTTCCGCACCGCGTTGTCGTCGGAGATCAACGAGCGTGCAGCGTTGAACCTGCGCAAGTTCTTGGAGGAGAATGACTGTGTTGACTATTCGGCTAAGGGAAGCGTGACAGCGCTGGATCAGATGGTAGAGGCGTGTGAGGCGCTGTTCCACGAGCTTCAGCTGCGACACGGCGGGAGCGGCGGGAGCAGCGGAGCTGACGTAATCCTCGACCCAGCGGGGCTCAATGTGCTGATTGGCAAAATCACGGTGCCTCTCAACGTCTTGTACAAGCAGATCTCAGGCGAGGTGGTTCGGCGAGGTGAAGAGGGCGGTGGGGA
>Ga0209253_10002875_pt1 | contig 15176 bp, 10 predicted proteins | sample FrelakmetBRP12BR_FD_187145 | JGI IMG/M metagenome (GOLD analysis project Ga0209253, IMG submission 187145) | Freshwater lake sediment microbial communities from the University of Notre Dame, USA, for methane emissions studies - BRP12 BR (SPAdes)... | ecosystem: Environmental > Aquatic >...
CCAGATAGCCTTTCCCCTCGCAGTCATACAGCCACACGCCTGCGCCGCGTGCGATCGGCACCAGAGGGAAGGTTTCATAATGCTTCATCTGCGAGCAGGGATGCCACACCGCAGAGAGACTGCGGGCAAGAAGTGCAGAGTTGGTTAGATAGTGGTCAGGCATGCGCTTAATCATAGCGGGTTTTGGGGTTTGCCAGATGAACATGGCCGCATTACGCAAGATTCATTGCGTGGCATTTTCTGGCGAAAACTTAGATTCCCATTGCCGCCGGAGTCCGCCATCTCGCTTCCCTGATTGGCTGGATTCCGGTTGCGGCATGATGTTCAGATCAATATCCATTGTTAGAACCCATAAATCCAAATTGGCTTTACTTTGAGGATTGTCCCATTTGTGGCATCCTTCGCACTCAGCGTATGTGCATAAATAATCATTTTTGGCTTCCTTGGTATGTGCAAGGGGCAGTGGAAGGATGGCAGCAATGAAACGTGTTGATGATTTCCGCCTTCGCTTTGGCAAGCGCGAGGTAGTACCTATCATAATAGGCGGAATGGGCGTGGATATCTCCAGCCGCGAACTGGCTTTGGAAGCCGCTCGGCTGGGTGGGATCGGGCATATCTCCGATGCGATGCTGCCGACCGTGACAGATCGCCTCGACAAAACCAAATTCGTCAGCACCAAGCAAAAACAATACAAGCTCAACGTCGAAAAGACCGACAAGTCGATCGTCAAATTCGATCTGGCACAGGTGGCCGAATCGACCCGCTTGCACGTCAGCAAGACGATGGAAGCCAAGCGCGGCGATGGCATGATCTTCGTCAACTGCATGGAAAAGTTGACCATGAACTCGCCACGCGAAACTTTGCGCGTGCGGTTGTGCGGTGCGCTGGATGCCGGTATTGACGGCATCACGTTAAGTGCGGGACTGCATCTCGGATCTTTCGCATTGATGGAAGACAATCCGCGCTTCCGTGATGCCCAGTTGGGCATTATTGTTTCTTCACTGCGCGCCCTGCAACTGTTCATGCGCAAAAATGCCAAGCTGGATCGCCTGCCCGATTTCATCGTGGTGGAAGGCCCGCTGGCGGGTGGGCACCTGGGCTTCGGGATGGATTGGGCGCAGTATGATCTGCGCACTATCGTAACCGAGATCCAGCAGCATCTGCAGGCCGAAAAGCTGAATATCCCGGTGATCCCTGCCGGAGGGATTTTTACCGGCAGCGATGCGGCGAGTTATCTGGAAACCGGTTCGGCAGCCGTGCAAGTAGCGACACGCTTTACCGTTGCCAAAGAATGCGGCATCCCGGAAAAAGTCCAGCAGGAATACTTCAAGGCTGACGAAGACGACATCGAGGTCAACATGATCTCGCCGACCGGCTATCCGATGCGCATGATCAAGAGTTGCCCGGCGATCGGCGCCGGCATACGTCCCAATTGTGAAGCATACGGTTATCTTCTTGACTCCAATGGCCATTGCGCCTACATCGATGCATACAACCGCGAAGTGGCGTTGCATCCCGATGCCAAGAAGATCTCCGTCATGGACAAGACTTGCCTGTGCACCCATATGCGCAACTATGATTGCTGGACCTGCGGGCATTTCACTTATCGCCTCAAGGACACTACGCACCGCAATGCAGATGGGACTTATCAGATATTGACTACCGAACACATATTCCACGACTATCAGTTCAGTACTGATGACAAGATCGCCCTTCCCCCCAAAGTGGAAGCTGGCTAAGCCACACCCCGGACCACACTATTCCTCCGCTGAGGATATTCGCCATGTCTAAGTCATTCTGCTTTTCGCTGTTTCTTCTCTGCACAGCTTCGGCAGCCTATGGTGTTCCTGAGAGCACCACTGCGCTTAATGATCAGCAAGAAGTCGCGATCACCATTTACAACGAAAACCTGGCGTTGATAAAAGACACGCGCAAAGTCAGCATGCCGGCGGGCGATAATCGGCTTGCCTGGCGCGATGTCTCGGCAAAGATCCGGCCTGAGACCGCGCTGCTGCGCAATTTGACACATCCCAAAGGTTTTTTTCTGGTGGAGCAGAACTTCGATTTCGATTTGCTCACGCCACAAAAATTATTGGAGAAATACATCGGCCAAAGCGTGACTATTTTGCGCAGTCACCCCACTACCGGCGCAGATGAGCGCGAGGACGCCATCGTGCTGGCCACAAACAACGGCGTGGTCCTGAAATACCCAGACAGGATCGAAACCGGAGTTCCGGGGCGTATCGCTTACAAGAGCGTGCCGGCAAATTTGCGCGACCGCCCGACACTTGTAGTCAGCCTTATCGCGGCACAAGCTGCCACGGATACGCTGGAATTGTCTTATCTGACCGGTGGCTTAAGTTGGCGAGCGGATTATGTTGCCGAGTTGTCGAAGGGTGACGACACACTCGATCTTAACGCGTGGGTAACCTTGACCAACACCAGTGGCGCCAGTTACCAGAATGCGAAACTGCAATTGGTCGCGGGCGACGTGAACCGGGCACAGGAAGTCATGTATGCAAACAAGCTTGAACGCGGGCGGGCAGAGCCAATGCTGGCGGATGCACTCAAAATGACCGAGGAAAATTTGTTCGAATACCACCTGTACAGCATGAACCGGCCCACAACGATCGCGGAGAACCAAACAAAACAGGTAGCGCTGATGAGTGCGGAAAATATTCCTGCCGGCAAGGAATTTTTTCTGCGCGGCGAGAACTATTACTACCGTTCGAGCCACGGCGATATCGGACAAAAGATGAAAGTCGGCGTATTCGTCGAGTTTGAGAATAAAGGGAGGGGATTGGGTATACCCCTGCCCAAAGGCATTTTGCGTGTGTACAAGAAGGACGGCGCAGGCAATGCGCAATTTGTCGGCGAGGACAACATAGACCACACACCCAAAGACGAGAAGATCCGCTTGAAATTGGGCGAAGCATTCGACGTAACGGCAGATAAAAAACAAACCAGCTTCGAAAAGATCGCCGGCACTAGCCGTTACAACTACATTAGCGAATCAGCATTTGAAATGACGCTCAAGAATGCCAAAGACGTTCCTGTAGCGGTCAAGGTCATGGAACCAATCCCCGGTGACTGGCAAATGCTAAGCGAATCGCATCCCCACAAAAAGGCGGCAAGCAATACCGCAGTATGGATCGTGGACGTGCCTGCCAACGGAAAGACCAAGCTGGAATACAAGGTAAGGGTGAAGTACTGACCTATCCTTGCCGCGGTTCGCACTTTTCGGTCATTGACCGCTGAACTCATTTATTATGATTATCATTGCTGCGCCGTTAACAAGCTCATCCCTCCCTCGTTCCTGAAGCAAAAATAAATTTTACCTCCCCCTTGAAATCCGGCGAGGACGACCCGATTGTTGGCACTCGCTGGCAGAGAGTGCTAAACTCCGCTTCCACTTTTTTACAACCCCTTGTTTTAGGAGACATCAGTATGAAAATTCGTCCTTTGAACGATCGTGTGATCGTTAAGCGTATGGAAGAAGAACGCAAGACCGCCTCTGGAATCGTTATTCCTGATGCCGCAACCGAAAAGCCGGATCAAGGTGAAATCATCGCCGTGGGCAAAGGCAAGGTAGGCGACGATGGTAAATTACAAGCCATGAGTGTCAAGGTGGGTGATCGCGTGCTATTCGGCAAATATGCAGGTCAAGCCTTCAAGATGGACGGTCAGGAATACATGACGATGCGCGAAGATGACATCATCGGCGTGGTCGAAGCTTAATAATCATCCAGACTGGGCGCGGTAGAAAGCCACAACCCAGATTGGTTCTAGACATTCAGGAGAATAAACATGGCAGCTAAAGACGTAAAATTCCACGACGCCGCACGCAGTAAAATGGTGATAGGCGTGAACATCTTGGCCGATGCGGTCAAAGTCACATTAGGGCCCAAGGGCCGCAATGTCGTTTTGGATCGTTCGTATGGGTCACCAACTATCACTAAAGATGGTGTATCTGTCGCCAAAGAGATCGAATTGAAGGATAAATTCGAAAACATGGGCGCGCAAATGGTCAAGGAAGTCGCTTCCAAGACCTCCGATGTGGCCGGTGATGGTACGACTACCGCGACCGTGCTGGCGCAATCCATCGTCCAGGAAGGCATGAAGTTCGTCGCAGCCGGCATGAACCCGATGGATCTGAAACGCGGCATCGACCAGGCTGTGATCGCAGCCGTTGCAGAACTGAAGAAGATTTCCAAGCCTTGCACCACCAGCAAGGAAATTGCTCAGGTTGGAAGCATCTCCGCCAACTCCGACACAGTGATCGGCGAGAAGATCGCTGCAGCCATGGAAAAGGTCGGCAAAGAAGGCGTGATCACGATTGAAGATGGCACCGGACTGGAAGATGAACTGGACATCGTAGAAGGCATGCAGTTCGACCGCGGCTACCTGTCGCCTTACTTCATAAACAATCAGGATCGTCAGCTGGCCTTGATGGAAAACCCCTACATCCTGCTGCATGACAAAAAGGTTTCCAACATCCGTGACCTGCTCCCGGTACTGGAGCAGGTTGCCAAGGCTGGCCGCTCACTGCTGATCATCGCTGAAGATGTGGATGGCGAAGCGCTGGCCACACTGGTGGTAAACAACATTCGCGGCATCCTGAAGACTGTCGCGGTCAAGGCACCCGGATTTGGCGATCGACGCAAGGCCATGCTGGAAGACATCGCAATCCTGACCGGCGGCACCGTGATTGCCGAAGAAGTGGGACTTTCCCTTGAAAAGGCCACATTGGCCGAGTTGGGCCAAGCCAAGCGCATCGAAGTGGGCAAGGACAACACAATCATTATCGACGGCGCAGGCAAGGAAGATGCGATCAAAGGCCGTATTGGCCAGATCAACAAGCAAGCCGAAGAATCCACCAGCGACTACGACAAGGAAAAGCTGCAAGAACGCAAAGCTAAACTGGCTGGCGGCGTTGCAGTGATCAAGGTCGGTGCGGCAACTGAAGTGGAAATGAAAGAAAAGAAGGCGCGCGTGGAAGATGCGTTGCACGCTACCCGCGCAGCTGTTGAAGAAGGAATCGTTCCCGGCGGCGGCGTGGCATTGCTGCGCGCCAAGGTTGCGGTTGGAAAACTCAAGGGCGACAACCACGACCAAGATGCGGGCATCACCATCGTGTTGCGTGCGATGGAGTCCCCATTGCGCGCCATCGTGGCCAACGCAGGAGACGAGCCTTCAGTGGTCGCTAATAAAGTGATCGAAGGCAAGGGCAGTTTTGGCTACAACGCAGCGACCAGCGAATATGGCGACATGTTGGCCATGGGTGTGGTTGATCCGACCAAGGTAACGCGCGTCGCGTTGCAAAACGCAGCATCCATTGCAGGCCTGATGCTTACCACCGCTTGTATGGTGGCTGAGTTGCCGGAAGACAAACCGGCTGCCGGCGGCGGAATGGGCGGCGGCGGAATGGGCGGAATGGACGGCATGATGTAATAGTCGTTCTTTTTGCAGCAAACCAGCAAACCCCGCTTCGGCGGGGTTTGTCATTTGGTGCGTTGTCGGTATAATGCGCGGCTTCCGAAGTTGGCTGCACTTTTCAGTTTACAGGGCTTACTCAACGGGAAATTGCAGTACATGGCCTGGTAGCTCAGTCGGTAGAGCAGAGGATTGAAAATCCTTGTGTCGGTGGTTCGATTCCGCCCCGGGCCACCAGATTTCGCGTGCAGCAGCACGCAAAATTACCTAGGTGGTTCAGTTAATGGATTTCGCGTGCAGCAGCACGCAAAATTAACTAGGTAATTCAGTTAATAGATTCCGCGTGTGGCAGCACGAAAATCAATCGGGTGCTCCTGATGGAAATCAGGTGTTCTGATTGGTTAAATATATGGGCTTGTGTGATTGCAGAAATGCAGGCCATATTTTTTCCGTTTGCAAATGTAAAGACATTGTCTACAGTGTCAGTTTTGTTAGTCATTGCGATTCCGCCATGGCTTCTCCGAAGTACTGACTGGCGAATTCGTTAAGCTTTGCCGGGCGACAACAGCAGGAACTTTATTGTTCTAAACCATATTTGAACTAATTTGCATTAGCTTTGGTCAAATTTCCGATTTGTGGAGGGCGTTTGTCGCACCAGCTTTGAATTTAACCACGGGAAGCCCAATTTGAACCTCGGCAAAAAACTCCTTCTGACCGCACTCATCCCAATGTTGATCGTCCTGCTCTCAGGTGGGTTTGTCATGTGGCAAACCAACCGGATGCTCGAGAACTTCACTGTCGTCGACGAAACATACTACACCAATGCACTTGCGGCCCTTGAGATGCAGGTCGATTTCAAGGAACAGATACACCAATGGAAGAATCTTCTTCTTGGAGGCAATACCAAGGACAGTGGCAAGCACTGGGCAGAGTTTCAACGCCTGGAAAAAGAAATAGACACCGACGGAGCAGCGCTTATTGCCAAGCTGGGAGAATCCAAGGCTGCGCCGATGATCCGGGATTTTATAGACAGCCACAAGAATGCGGGCGAGGCCTACAGGAAATCCCTGGGGATGTTTCTGTCGGGTCACTATGATGTCCACCATGCGGACAAAATTATCGGAGGGATAGACAAAAAACTTTCAGAGAAACTCAAAGTTGCAGTCAGCCTGATTTCAAAAGAGTCCGACGCCTTTTCACAGAAAACCATGGATGATGCCTGGCAGCGCGCCATGATCAATCTTTTCGGTATGGTTTTCACTTTGTTCATTGCGATGTATCTGTTTCTCCGCTCGCTGAATAAGCACGTTCTATTTCCTATCGGCCTTTTGTCAGATTTCGCAAGAAAATTCGGTACCGGCGAACGCAGCCAGTGCATATACTTCAAATCGGACGACGAATTCGGAACGCTCACTGAAACATTCAATCAGGCCTGGGAAAGAATCGAATCCCTGGTTACCAACCTTGAAACATCGAAGACGCGATACAGCAACCTCATTCAGGGAATAGACGCAATTATTTGGGAATTGGATCCCAAAACGAACCGGTATACCTTTGTCAGTCAGCGAGCCGAAGAACTGCTGGGTTACCCATTATCAAATTGGCTTGGTGAGCCAAAATTCATGGAGCAGCACTGCTATCCGGCTGATCTTGCCGCTTACCGGCAAAAAATCAATGAGACCCTGGATGGAGGAACTTCGGGCGAATACATCCACCGTGCGATATCGGCAAGTGGAGATATAGTCTGGCTCAATAACCGCATCAAACTGATCAAGGACGAGCAAAGCAAGGAAACTTTCATTCTTGGGGTCATGGTCGACATTACCAGAATGAAGCATTACGAAGACCGGATGGTTTACCTTGCCAGTCACAATGAACTCACGGGATTGCCAAATCGGAACCTGCTCGTTGACCGGCTGGAGCTCGCCATCGTTCACGCGATGGGCAAGGGCAACATGACCGCCCTGCTGCTGGTCAATATTGACCGTTTCAAGTTGATCAACGAAAGCCTGGGGCACAAATTGGGGGATGACGTGATCAAATCCATCGCCCAAAGGTTGCAGAAAATCATTTGCGCAGAAGACACACTCGCTCATCTGGGAGGTGACGAGTTCGCAATCGTCTTGCGTGATGTCCATAAACCAGAAGACGCCGCCGAGACAGCCAGGGAAATTCTTCGCCTCGTTGGGCAGCCAATGGAAATCGACGGGGATTCCCTGGTCACAAACTGCGGCATCGGCATAGGCATTTACCCCAAGGATGGGAGCGATGCTGGCACCCTGTTGAAAAATGCAGGCTCTGCTTTGACGAGTGTCAAGCAGCAGGAGAAAAATAGTTTTAAGTTCTACACGGAACAAATGAATGCCATGACATTGTTCTCGCTGAAACTTGAGAACAAAATGCGTAGCGCAATCGAGAATTTGGAGTTCGCTCTTTACTATCAACCCCAAATCAATATTGCCGAAAACAGGATGATAGGCGTCGAAGCTTTGATACGCTGGATTCAGCCCGGCGAATCTGTGGTTCCACCGATGAATTTCATTCCTTTGGCCGAAGAGACCAACCTGATATTGCCGATAGGGGAGTGGGTGCTCCGCGAAGCCTGCCGCCAAAACAAGGCGTGGCAAGCCAAGGGGATGGCGCCATTTTGTGTTGCCGTCAACCTGTCCGCCAATCAGTTTGTTCAGCCGGACATCATTGACATGGTGGCGCGGATACTCAATGAAACGGGACTCGATCCACAGTACCTGGAACTTGAAATCACCGAAAGTGTGATGATGCAGGATGTAGAATGGGTCATCAGAAATCTTGAGGCTCTCCATGGCCTGGGAGTCAAACTCGCCATTGATGATTTCGGTACGGGATATTCGAGCCTGAGTTACCTTAAACGCTTACCGATAGATAAACTTAAAGTAGACAAGTCCTTCGTGCAGGACATCTCAAGTCATTCCGATGATGAGGCCATCGTGGCGACTATTATCGCCATGGCACATAATTTGAAAATTGACGTAATTGCGGAAGGCGTCGAGACCGAAGCACAGTTGCAATATTTACGCGACAAAAAATGTGATGAGGTACAGGGCTATTATTTCAGCCAGCCACTTGCTGCCGATTTGCTCGAAAGTTATCTGTCCAGCGAAAAGTTATCCTCCGCCCGATTGCGTCGAAATCCTGCTGAGACAGGCCGCCATCCGATCCAGCTGCATGGATGACGGAATGCTAGTGGCGATTGGCAATAAACAGAAATCGGGGAATCGTCCGAGTCGCCATAAATTCCTTGGAGTGTCCGGCGAGTCCGCAACCCTCTGATAATTAGGGATGCATGGAATAGAAACAAAATGATAAAATGAGCCTGTGAAATCATTGGACTGACAATCCGATTGTCGGTGGCTCAGGGTCTTTAATGAATTGACTGAAAAGGTCTACACGATAAACGTGCAGACCTTTTTCATTTTTGAATGTTTTGCAGCGCGCAAAGAAGGCAATAATGACCAACCCAGCAGAAAAGATAAACGCAGGCGCATCGTCAGCAAGTTCCGACGAAGTGGCAAGTGAAGTCAAACGCCGCCGTACCTTTGCGATCATCTCTCACCCTGACGCCGGCAAAACCACTCTCACCGAAAAGCTGCTGCTGTTCGGCGGCGCGATCCAGATGGCGGGCACGGTGAAAGCGCGCAAAAGCAGCCGGCATGCGACTTCCGATTGGCTGGAGATCGAGAAGCAGCGCGGCATCTCGGTGGCCAGCTCGGTGATGCAGTTCACCTATGACGACTGCGTGATCAACCTGCTCGACACCCCGGGTCACCAGGATTTTTCCGAGGACACTTATCGCGTACTGACTGCGGTGGATGCGGCGGTGATGGTGGTGGACGCCGCCAAGGGCGTGGAAGCACAGACCATCAAGCTGCTCGAAGTATGCCGTTTGCGCAACACTCCCATCATCACCTTCATCAACAAGATGGATCGCGAAGTGCGCGAGCCGCTGGAAGTGCTGGACGAGATCGAGTCGGTACTGAAGATCAAATGCGCGCCGGTCACCTGGCCTATCGGCATGGGCAAACGCTTTCAGGGCGTGTATCACCTGTTGAACGACGAAGTGTTGCGTTTCTCGCCGGGCGAAGCAAAGGCCGGACAGGAAGTCGAAATATTGAGGGGCGCGCAAATCGAGCAACTGGACAAGCTGTGTCCGAACGAGATGCAGACCATGCGCGACGAAACGGAACTGGTCATGGGCGCGGGTGCATCGTTCGATCTGCAGGAGTTTCTCAGCGGACATCAATCGCCGGTATTCTTCGGTTCCGGCGTGAACAATTTCGGCGTGCGCGAGATTCTGCGGGCCTTGGTCGATTGGGCTCCCGCCCCGTTGCCGCGCGCCACCGATGTGCGCATCGTGCAACCAACCGAGGCCGCCTTTACCGGCTTCGTGTTCAAGATCCAGGCCAATATGGACCCGAATCACCGCGACCGCATCGCATTCCTGCGCGTGTGCTCCGGTCGCTACACTTCGGGCATGAAAGTCAAACACAGACGCTCCGGAAAGGAAATGAAGCTCGCCAATGCAGTGACATTCATGGCCAACGAGCGCACTAGGATGGATGAGGCTTACGCTGGCGACATCATCGGCGTGCACAACCACGGCCAGCTTCAGATCGGCGATGTACTCACCGAGGGCGAGGCACTGACCTTCAAGGGCATCCCCTATTTCGCGCCCGAACTGTTCAGCCGCGCGCGGCTGCGCGACCCGATGAAGGCCAAGCAACTGGAGAAAGGCTTGCGCCAGTTGGGCGAGGAAGGCGCGGTGCAGGTGTTTTCACCGCTGGTGGACAATACCCCGTTGATCGGCGCAGTCGGTCAATTGCAGTTCGAAGTGGTCGAACACCGGCTGAAATCCGAATACGGCGTGGATGCGGTGTTCGAACGTGCGGGTGTGCACACCGCGCGCTGGGTGACTTGCGCTGATAAAAACCATCTCAACGAATTCGTCAAAGCCAACCAGGGCAGGTTAGCCAAGGACGTGGATGGCAACTACGCCTACCTCGCCGATACCGGAGTGAACCTGCGCCTCGCACAGGAGCGCTGGCCGAAAGTACAGTTCCATGCCACGAGAGAGCATGGCCAGCAACTAAGCTAACCTGCTTGCTGATTCGCCAAATCAGGTAACTTCACATTCATTGGTACAAGGCCGGAAATTGTTTGCGCAATTGTTCCAGCTTGGGCAGGTCATGCATCACGATATAGGGTTTATTCGGGTTCAGCGCCAGAAAGTTCTGGTGGTAATCCTCGGCCGGATAGAACTGTTGCAGCGGCACGACTTGCGTGACGATGGGTGAGGTATAGGCACGCGCAGCGGTGAGCTGCCGGATGTAGTTTTGCGCACTCTGCTGCTGTTCCGCACTGGTGTAAAAGATCGCCGAACGGTATTGGCTGCCAACGTCGGGGCCCTGCCGGTTGAGCTGGGTGGGATCATGCGCCACGCTGAAGAATACTTGCAGCAACTGCTGATATGAAACCCGTGCCGGATCGAAACTGACGCGTACCGATTCTGCATGGCCGGTATTGCCCTCGCTGACCAGTTCGTATTGCGCCGTGGCGGCACTCCCGCCGGCATAACCGGATACCACGTTCGATACACCTTTGACATGTTTGAACACCGCGTCCACACCCCAGAAGCAGCCTCCGGCAAATACCGCTATCTGTTCAGTTGGAACGGGCTTGGCTGGTGCAGCGACACTCGTTACTGCAGCCGACCAGAACATTAAAAATGCACCGCTATATAACAAGCCAGCGCGAATATATCTTCTTATTGTCATGATGACACTCCTAGTGTTCAACCAAAGGTAAAGGCGAAAGCCTCCGCACCTGAATCCAGAAATACGATGCGAAAAGTGTGCTCGCCGGTCGTTCCATCGTGCCTGATCAATTGATACAGCCGCTGCTCCCATATCACGCCATTACCCTCCCCATCGGTATCGGCGCCGTGGTTCACGCCAGGGGCAGCTCCATCTATCGTGATCCTGAAGCGCACCGGTTTGCCTTTGAGCGAACCCAGCACCAGATGCAAGTCACGACCACGGAAGCGGTAACTGATCGCCCCACCCGCAGCTTGCAATGTGGAGGACTCGGCAGACACCAGCCACCTCCCGCTTAGCGCCCAATGATTCGGGCTGAGCGAGCCGGGTGCGCTGTACCACTTGGCGCCGTCCTTTTTGACAGGTTCATACGAAGCCAGATTCTGCTGGCGCAAATAGCCCAGATAGGTTTCCGGCGAACGTTCCATGACTGAAGCGGCGGCCGTTGCGCCCGACCCCACCACCTGCACCAACTCATCGCTCATCGCCAATTGGCCCTGATGCGCCTCCTTGAGCAAAGCCTGGATCATCTGCTCGGTCTCCTGATACTTGCCTTCACCAAAGTGCTGATGACGGATCCGGCCTTGCGCATCGATCAAATAATGCGCCGGCCAGTATTCGTTCTTGTAAGCATTCCAGATCGCAAACTGGTTATCCATCGCCACCGGATAAGTGATGGCAAGGTCGCGGATCGCCTTCTCGACGTTCTGCTGGTCTTTTTCAAACGCGAACTCCGGCGCATGCACCCCGATGATGACCAGACCCCGGCTGCGGTACTTTTCATCCCAGGCTTTCAGGTAAGGCAGTGTGCGCAGGCAATTGATGCAGGAATAAGTCCAGAAATCCACCAGCACCACTTTGCCGCGCAACATCTCATCCGTCAGTGGCAACGAATTCAGCCACTGTGTCGCTCCCGACAAAGGCGGTGCGATGCGGCTATTTGCAGCGCTCTCAACATCCGGTTTGTAGGCTAACTGCGCTATCAGGCGCTGTTCGGCATCGGCAGTGCTCAAGAATGAAAATTGCGCCAGGAAGCGGGTGTCCCAACCCAGCGCAATGACCACCACGCCCGCCAGCACGGTTACCCCCAGGGTGCGCCGCAACCATTCTTCCGCGTCCAGTCCGCGCTTCATCAGGCTGAATACCCGCGCTCCCGCCAGCAAGGCGATCGCCAGCGAAGTCGCGGCCCCGGCGGCGAACACCAGCAACAACAGGGCGCTGTAAAGATTCGCGCCATTCAGTGCCGCACCTGCCAGCACCAGACCCAGTATCGGCCCGGCGCAGGGCGCCCATAAAAATCCCACCGCCACCCCCAGCAGCAAAGAACCTTTGATTCTGGATTGCTCGTCGGCGCGCTGCTGCAACCTGCCGCCGAAGGCCACGAACGGACGCATCAGGCGTTCCGACAAGGCAGGGAAGATCAGCGCCAGTCCCATCAGTAACAACAGCAGCATCGCCGCATAGCGGCCATATTGATTGATACCGACCAGCCATGCTCCACCCACTGCCGCAAAGCTGGCCAGCACCGTAAATGTCACCGCCATGCCGATCAGGATCGGCAGACTGGAATGCCGGAACGACTGATCGGGTCGCGCAAAGATGAATGGCAATACCGGCAACACGCACGGGCTGAAGATGGTCAGCACCCCGCCGATGTAGGAGAGTACAAAGATCAGCATGTTTATTTATAGGGTATAAAACGCAACGCTACCGTATTCATGCAATAGCGCAAGCCGGTCGGCTTGGGGCCGTCGTCGAACACATGGCCCAGATGCGCGTCGCACAACGCGCATTGCACCTCGATACGCCTCATGCCGAACATCCGATCGACGTTCTCTCGCACGTTCTCTGCGGCGATCGGTTGCCAGAAACTCGGCCAGCCCGTCCTGGAATCGTATTTCGTCTTAGCATCGAACAGCGCGTTGTCGCAACACACGCAGCGATACAGCCCAGGTTCATGCCTGTCGTAGCCCGGTTGCGAAAATGCCCGTTCCGTACCTTGCTCGCGGGTCACCTGATAAGCAAGCGGCGACAGGCGCTTTTTCCATTCGGCATCCTTGCGAACCTTGTCCAGCGTGGCGGGGCCGAGGCGTTTCCCGTCATCGGAAAACTGCATGATGGTCACCCTGCCGTTACCGAACCCTGCGTAAGATCGTGTCGCCAATGCCAGAGAGATCCCCGATAGTACGAACAAGAAATGTCTGCGTTGCATGATGTGTTCCTCCTGCGCGTTAACCTGGTTCAGGTTCAAACCATACACCCGGATCGGATGTTTGCTAAGTGTGATGTTGGTGACTGACAGACACGCTTGTCAACAGTTGGAGCGCTGAACGCAACTACAGTTCCAAACTCTATGCGAGCCGTACAATAACCGGGGTGATCATGCAGCGACTGTGTGGCCAAAGAAATTAATGCGATCCATTTATTGATCGCACCGCACAATCTTGAGGAGTATTATGATTTCAAGGCAATGACCGCGCCAAACATTTTCGGTTTGTCCAACTATGTCACAACTCGAAATCAGGAACGTTACGCGCCGCTTCGGCGATTTCATCGCGGTTGACAATGTCAGCCTGAGCATCGAAGCAGGGGAATTCTTTACCCTGCTCGGGCCTTCCGGCTGCGGCAAGACCACCATCCTGCGCATGATCGCCGGCTTTGATCTGCCCGATGCCGGACAGATCCTGCTCGACGGCAAGGACCTGGCCGATACACCGGCAGAAAAGCGGCCGGTGCATACCGTGTTCCAGAGCTATGCGCTGTTTCCGCACATGACGGTGGCCGAGAACATCGCCTTCCCGCTGAAGATGGCGCGCCGCCCGCCGCAGGAAGTTCAAAGGATGCTGAATGAAACCCTGGAGCAGGTGCATCTCGCCGACAAGGCCTCGGCCTATCCGCACGAGCTCTCCGGCGGGCAGAAGCAGCGCGTGGCGTTGGCGCGCGGCCTGGTAAACCGCCCGCGTCTGCTGCTGCTCGACGAGCCGCTGGGCGCGCTGGATGCCAAGCTGCGCGAAGAGATGCAGGTCGAGTTGATCAACTTGCAGCGCGATGTGGGGGTGACCTTCGTGTTCGTCACCCATGCGCAGGTCGAAGCGCTGGCGCTGTCGCACCGCATCGCGGTGATGAGCCAGGGCAAGGTCGAACAAGTGGACGAGCCGTCCAGGTTGTACGGCTTTCCGAGGAACCGCTTCGTTGCCGATTTCATCGGCCATATCAATTTGCTGGCGGCGCAAGCAGTCGAATCCAGCCATGGTCATCTGCGCCTGAGCATTCCCGGATTAGGGGAGAATATCCTCGCCCCGCCGGTTGCCGGCGTGGCTGACGGCAATCAGGGTGTGTTCGCCATTCGCCCCGAACAAGTGCGCATCGGCAAGCACAACGAGATCAACGAGCTGAAAAATCACTTTCCCGGTGTCGTGATCACGCTGCTCTACCGCGGCGATGTGACGGTGTACAAGGTGAAGCTCGCCGGAGTCACAATGATCGAGGCACTGCTGCCCAATTCCGCATCGGGACGCGCCGAACTGTTCGAGGCGGGCGACGCGGTGAATGTCGGCTGGCGGCATGACGCGGGGATGTTCCTGCATGAGTGACGGGAACGCCAATCTCTCTCCGGCGGCACGCCTGACCAAATGGCTGGTGAGTGGCCCGCCGTTCCTGTTCCTGCTGCTGTTTTTCGTTGCACCCAGCGTGATCATGGTGCTGGCATCGTTCCGCTACCCGGGTGAGTTCGGCGGGTTGGCGCCCATCGTCGCGGCAGATATCAAAACCTTGCAGGGGTTCACGCTGGAGACCTACGAGTTTTTTTTCAGCGATATTCTTTACAGCGAGATATTTTTAAAATCGTTCCTGGTTGCGCTCGCCACCACGCTGATCTGCCTGCTGCTGGCTTAC
>Ga0209253_10002876_pt1 | contig 15176 bp, 11 predicted proteins | sample FrelakmetBRP12BR_FD_187145 | JGI IMG/M metagenome (GOLD analysis project Ga0209253, IMG submission 187145) | Freshwater lake sediment microbial communities from the University of Notre Dame, USA, for methane emissions studies - BRP12 BR (SPAdes)... | ecosystem: Environmental > Aquatic >...
TCGACGCAGACGCGTTTCATCGCGAGCGATCCATCCGGCTGGACGACCGGCACGGCACAACCGGCGCAACCACCGACCGCGCAGGCCATGAACTCCTCGAGCGACACCTGGCACGGCACGCCGAATTTGCGCGCCACGCGCGCCGTGGCCTGCAGCATCGGGGTGGGTCCGCACGCGATCATTTCGACTTCCGCGAGCGCCCGGGCGTCGAGCGATGACAGCCACTGCGCCGCGAGGTCTGTCACATAGCCGTGGAAGCAGCCCGGGAAATCGCCGAAGCTGGCGAGCCGGCTGGCGATGCCCCAGTCGTCGAGCAACGGCATGCACGCGATCGCCGCGTTCGGCACGCCCGGCACCAGGATCTGCGACGGTCTGGCGCGGAACGGAAACTCGATCTCGGAGCCCATCAGCACGAGCGGCTGCCAGGACGCCTCGTCACGTCGAGTCCGCAGCGATTCCGCCAGGAACACCATGGGTGGGATGCCGACGCCCCCACCCACGAGCAGCGTCCGTGGTCGCTCGGGATGCGCGACGAAGCCGTGGCCGATCGGGCCCAGCACGCTGATCGTCGCGCCGACGGGCTGCTGCGAGAGCGCCTCGAGTCCGGGGCCAACGATCTTGTAGAGGATCTCGATCCAGCCCGCCTTCGCATCGACGCGCATGATCGACAGCGGCCGGCGCATCGGGCGCTCCCGGTCGCACGTCAGGTGCGCGAAGCTGCCGGGCACCGCTGCCGCCGCGCACTTCGGCGCCTGGATGCGGATCACGAACTGCTTGCCCGGGTATTCCTGCTGCGACAGCAGTTTGCCGTCCTCGACGAAGATCGAGTCGCGGTGCGTGCGCTGCTCTGCGGGCGCGCCACGGCTGCGGCCCGGCGCGTCGATGGTGCAGGTGCCGGGAACGGAGTTGCCCATCTGCATCAGACCTCGCGCCTGCCGGCCTGCACGTTGCGGACCTGCACGTTGCGGACGATCGTCGCGAGCACGGCCATGCGCACGGCGACCCCGTTGCGGACCTGCTGCTGGATCGCGGAGTGCGGCCCGTCGGCAATCCCGCTCGTGATCTCGACGCCACGGTTCATCGGGCCTGGGTGCAGCACCACGCAGTCTTTCTGCGCGAGCTGGATGCTGCGTTCGGTGATGCCCCATTCGCGCAGGAACGCGTCGACGTCCGGGATCTGCGACTGGTCCATGCGCTCCTTCTGGATGCGCAGTGCCATGATGACGTCGGCGCCGCGGATCCCGTCCTCGAGCGACGTGCAGCGTTTCGCGCCCGGGAACTCGTCCGCCTCGGGGGCAAGGCTCGCCGGGGACACGAAGCGCAGTTCGCCGACGCCGAGGGTCTGCAGCGCGGTCGCGGTCGAACGCGCGACTCGGGAATGGCTGATGTCGCCCACGATCGCGACGCACAGGTTCTTCAGGTCGCCCTTGCGCTGGCGGATGGTCAGCACGTCCAGCAGTCCCTGCGTTGGATGCGAGACGTGCGCCTCGCCCGCGTTCAGCACGCTGACGTGGGGCTGCACGTGGCCCGCGACGAAGGCCGGCAGGCCGGGCTCGGAGTCGCGCATCACGAACACGTCCACCATCATCGCCTGCAGCGTGTAAATGGTGTCGAGCACGGTCTCGCCCTTCACGCGCGAGGATGAGTGCAGGTCGAGGTTGACCACGTCCGCGCCGAGGCGCGTGGCGGCGAGTTCGAACGAGACGCGCGTGCGCGTGCTCGGCTCGAAGAACAGGTTCGCCACCGTGCGGCCGAGCAGCGCGCCGTCGCGGGCCGGGAGGTCGCCAGGTTCACGCACGTAGAACTGCGCGAGGTCGAGCAGGTGCACGATCTCGTCACGCGCGAGGCCTTCGAGCGTGAGCAGGTGGCGCAGGCGGCCGGCATGGTCGCGCTGCAGGTCTCGGCCGGTGTCAGTCTTCAAGGCGTGCCCATCCAGGTCAGCAGGATCAGCCGCGCCGCGTTCGCATCGATGTCCTCGGGACGGATGCGTCGCGCGCGCGTCCCGGAGCGGCGCTCGTTGCGCAACTCGTCGTAAGCGGCATTGGACGTCAGGCGCTCGTCCACGTAGTCGACCGGCAGCCCTGAGCGTCGCGCGAGTTTTTCGCCAAAGGCGCGGCAGGTCGCCGTCGTGGTGGTGTCCGAGTCGTCCATATTATAGGGGAGCCCGACCAGCAGCCGGGTCGGGGCCCATTGGGCGATGCACGTATCGACGGCGGGCCAGTCCGGCGCTCCATTCCGGGCGGGCAGGGTGCCGACGGCCGTGGCCGACCCGGTCATCGTCTGCCCGACCGCGACCCCGATGCGGCGGGTGCCGAAATCGAACGCCAGCACGACCTCGCCCGACGACGGGTGACCGCCGTGGGTGGCAGGCGGCGGCGGATCGTCTGCGTGAGTCGGAATCAGGCGTGGCCCGCGTCGCTGCTGAGGGAGAGCAGGTCGACGCCCAGCAACCGGGCAGCCGCGCTCCAGCGCTGCTCGATGGGCGTCGCGAACAGCACGCGCTCGTTCGCATCGACCGAGAGCCAGGCATTGCGCGCCATCTCGTCCTCGAGCTGGCCGGAGTCCCAGCCCGCATAACCCAGCGCGATGACGGCGCTGCTCGGGCCTTCACCGGCAGCGAGGGCATCGAGGATGTCGCGCGAGGTGGTCAGGTGCATGCGTTCCGAGAATGCCAGCGACGATTCATATCTGTCCGCCGGGGAATGCAGCACGAAGCCGCGTTCCGTCTGCACCGGGCCGCCCCGCAGCACCGGCTGGTCGCTGACGCGCGAGCGCGAGAAATCCAGGTCGAGCTGCTGGAAGACCTCACCGAACGTGATCGGCAGCGTGCGGTTGATGACGATGCCGAGCGCGCCGCGCTCGCTGTGCTCGCACACCAGCGTCACAGTCTGGGCGAAGTTCGGGTCGTCCATGGCGGGCATGGCGATCAGGAACTGGTTGGTGAGGTAAGCGGCCACGGGGAGACAGTATCGTGCTATGGGCCGGAGGTGAAGACTGCGCCGGCGCCGCCGAGCTGCCCGTTGATGAACTGCCACTCGTAGGCGAAGCGGAGTACGGGGTAGCGCTCGCGCAAGGCGCTCGGGAAGGGTTCAAACGGCGCCGCGAGGCGCACGATGCCGACGGCGGCGTTGTCCAGTTCGCGGTGGCCGCTCGTGCGCCGCACGACCACCGATTCGAGCGTGCCGTTGGCACGGATCGCCACTTCCAGCACGGGATTGCCCGACAGTTGCCGACGCCTGGCTTCGTTCGGGAAATTGACGGTGCCGACGCGCTCGATCCTGCGTTTCCAGCCGTCCAGGTAGGCGGCGATGGCGGATTCACGCGTATTGGCGAGGAGTTTGCCGTCCACCGACAGCTGGCCGCGCAGGCGCAGGTCGCGGTCGGCGACCGAGGCATTCAGGCCAACGGTCGGCGCGGCCGGCGACGGGCTGGCATGGAACACCGGCGGCTCCTCTCGCGGCTCCGCACCAGTGGCAAGCCGCTCGGCCTCCAGCGCGCGTCGCGCGAGCACCGACACTGCGCCCTCGGGCTCGGCGAGCCGGGCCTGCTCTTCCTGGTCCGAGGCGGGAGCGTTCGGCACCGCTTCCTGCTCCGGCCGCGCTTCGGGCAGCGAGGCTCGCCCGGCCTCCATGCCGGTTCCGGTACCTTGCTGCGTGCGCTGCGCGATATAGGCCGCCTCGAGGTTCGCCTGCGGATCGTCCGGCCCGGCCGGGACCAGCAGCACCTCGAGCGTGGGCAGGGTGTTGTCCGGCACGGGTGGGGCGCTGAAGCGCACACCCAGGATGACGAGTCCATGGACCAGGGCCGCCAGGAAGATGGCGGTGGCCAGGCGGTCCCCGGTGGGATCGCGGCTCCTGCGGAGGATGTCCGGGGTCGTCAACGCAGCCTGCCGCGGGTCGCGACACGGTGCGCGATCGCATCCATCAGTGAGCCGGCGATGTCGGTGCCGAACTGCTTGTCGATCTCGCGCACGCCCGTCGGGCTGGTCACGTTGATCTCGGTGACGAAGCCGCCGATCACGTCGAGGCCCACGAACAGCATGCCCCGGTCGCGCAGCGTCGGGCCGATCTCGGCGGCCAGCCAGCGGTCGCGCTCGTCGAGCGGGCGGCCGACGCCCCTGGCGCCAGCGGCCAGGTTGCCGCGGTTGTCCGCGTCGGTCGGAATGCGCGCGAGCGCATAGGGCACGGGTTCGCCGTCCACCAGGATCACCCTCGAATCGCCGGTCGTCACGATGTCCGGGATGTAGCGTTGCACAATCGCGTAGCGCGTGCCGTACTCGGTGAGCGTTTCGAAGATCACGTTCGCATTCTTGTCGCCGGCGTCGACCACGAAGATCGAACGGCCGCCCATGCCGTAGAGGGGCTTGCAGACTGCGCGGCCGTGTTCCTTGAGGAACGCGTGCATGTCGGCCATGTCGCGCGTGATCAGGGTGGGTGCGCAACACTGCGGAAACCAGGCCGTGTAGACCTTTTCGTTCATGTCGCGCAGGCCCTGCGGCCGGTTGACGACCAGCGCGCCCTGCAGCTCGGCCCGCTCGAGGATGTAGGTCGAATAGATGTATTCGGTGTCGAAAGGTGGATCCTTGCGCATCAGGATCGCGTCGAAGTCACCGAGCCGGGTTACCACGGCCGTGCCGCGCGTGAACCAGTCCGTGTCGTGCTCGCGGACGCCGATCGGGTGCGCACGACCCAGGGCGACGCCGTCGCGCAGCCAGATTCCGGACAGCTCCAGGTAATGGAGTTCCCAGCCGCGACGCTGCGCGGCGAGCAGCATCGCCAGCGTCGTGTCCTTGCGGGGCTTGATGTCCTCGATCGGATCCATGACGACGGCGATGCGCAGGGGTTTCAGGGACATGCGGACTCCGCGCGGGCGGCGGCCTCGGGGCAGATGACTGTGATGGGTGTCATGGTATCGAAAGCCGCCAATGGCAGGGGGGTGGCCAATATGTTAAAACGCCCTCGCGAGCGGCGGCCTCGCGCATAGCGTCGCACTCGCACGCACGCACACTCGACCCCGAGGTTTCGACCGTATGGAAAACACGGCTGCCAGCAACAGTCGGCCAAGGCTGGCTGGCCTCAAGGTGCTGGTCATCGACGACAGCAAGACCATCCGGCGGACGGCCGAAACCCTGCTGGCGCGGGAGGGTTGCGAGGTCTTCACCGCCGTGGACGGCTTCGACGCCCTGTCCAAGGTCGCCGATCATCAGCCGGACATCGTGTTCGTGGACATCATGATGCCGCGCCTGGACGGCTACCAGACCTGTTCGCTGATCAAGCACAACAAGGTCTTCAAGAGCATCCCGGTGATCATGTTGTCGAGCAAGGACGGGCTCTTCGACCGGGCCCGCGGCCGCATCGTGGGTTCGGAGCATTACCTGACCAAGCCGTTCACGCGCGAAGAACTGCTGAGCGCGATCGAGACTCACGTCCATCGCGCCTGAGCGCGGCTCGCGGAGGATACTGACTGTGGCACTCGTACTGATCGTGGACGATTCACCGACCGACGTTCACGTCATGCAACAGGCACTCGAGCAGCACGGCTTCACGACGGCTGCCGCGGCCGACGGCGGCGAAGGGCTGCGGCTCGCGCGCGAACTGCACCCCGACCTGATCCTGATGGACATCGTGATGCCGGGCGTCAACGGGTTCCAGGCCACGCGCGAACTGGCCAACGACCCGTCCACGCGCACGATCCCGGTCATCATGGTCACCTCGAAAGCGCAGGAATCCGATCGCGTCTGGGGCCTGCGCCAGGGTGCCGTCGACTATCTCGTTAAACCCGTCGCCACGGACCAGCTGGTGCGAGTGGCGCAGGCGGCCCTTGCCCCCTGACATGCAGCCAGGTGTCATGGCCCTGCGTTCGCTGCGCGAACGCCCGTTCGAGCTGCTGCGGGAGATCGACCGTCGCGCCCGTGCAGCCGCGCAGGGACAGCCCGAGTCGATTGCGGCCGGCGCGGAATGGGTCGGCGTCGCGTTTCGCCTCGGCGGCGAAGCGTTCCTGCTCGCACGGGAAGAAACGCGCGAGGTGCTTGCGTACCCGGCCTCGGTCACTCGCGTGCCGGGCGCCAAGCCGTGGATTCGTGGCCTGTCGAACGTTCGCGGACAGCTGCTGCCAGTCATCGACCTGCGCGCGTTCCTCGGCGCGGGTGCAACCTCGGTTACCCGTTCGAGCCGCGTGCTGCTCGCCAACCACCGCGAAGTTCCCGCCGGCCTCGTCGTCGACGAGGTGATGGGTTTCCGCCGCTTCTACGAAAGCGAATTCTCGGCCGACCTGCCGCCAACCCTGCTGCGCTGCGAGCGCTACCTGGCCGGCGCGTTCCGGCGCGGGGCCGAGGTCTGGCCGGTGTTCAGCGTGCGCGCGCTGCTCGAGAGCCCACAGTTTCTGCAGGCCGCGGCGTCCTGAGCCGTCGGCCCGATCCGACAAGAGATGGTGACGACATGACCAATCGAATCGACGCCGCCCGCCTGCAGCCCATGCTGCTCGGCGTGGCGTTCGTCGCGGCGCTGCTGGCCGCGGTGGCCTTGCTGCTTTCCGGCCGCGCGATGCAGCAGCAGGCACAGCTGCGGGAGCACATGTCGTCTCTTACGGCAATCGCGCAGAACATTCCATTGCAGGCAGGCGCCGCGGTCCGTGGTTCCGCCCCGGCGTTCGATGCGCTGGCGGCCTCGCGCACCCGGCTCGAACGGGTGATCGACGAGATCGATGCCGGCAAGTCCGCGGTCGGCCTGTTGTCGTCGCCGAGCGCCCGCGTGCTCGGCAGCGAGCGCGGCTGGCCCGCACTGCTCGAGCAGTCGCAGGCGGTGCTGGATGGCCGCGATGCGGCGCTGCAGGCGCAGAAGGCTGCAGCAAGCGTGCGCGAGGCCACGCCCCTGTTGCTGTCGACGGCAGCCGGTGTGCTGAAGGCGATGGGCCCCGGCCGTCCCGATGCCGTGAGTCGCAACTTCGAGCGTTTCGAACTGCGCGCGCAGGCTATCGACCAGGATCTCACTGCGCTTGCCGACGGCACGGCTGCGGTCGAGGCGGCGTCGCGCCGCCTCACCGACAGTCTCGAATTCATGGCGCAGGTCACGGCTGGCGTGAACGGCCAGGCCAATACGCTCGGAATCGCTGCGGCAGTCGGCGACGCGGCCGGTCCTGCGAACGCACTGGCGGTCGCGTTCGGCGCCGAAGCCGAGCAGGTCCGTGCCGTGATCAGGCTCGCCGACCAGCTCGAACAGATGCAGGCGGCGCGCAACGCGCTGACCGAGACCGGCGCGGACCTCAGTGCTGGTCTTGCCGGACTCGAGGCAACCGGCGCGACCGGATACGCCCGTCTCTTTGCCAGCCCCTGGCTGCCGCTGCTGTTCATCGCGATCACGCTGCTGACGCTCGGCACTGCCTTCTGGCTGCAGCGCGAACTCGCGGTCCTGCGTGACGCTGCGGAATTCCAGACGCGCCAGAACGAGCGCAACCAGCAGGCAATCCTGCGCCTGCTCGATGAGTTGTCGAGTCTTGCCGATGGCGACCTCACCGTGCAGGCCACGGTCACCGAAGACATCACCGGTGCGATTGCAGACTCGATCAACTACGCGATCGAAGCGTTGCGTGAGCTCGTCGTCACGATCAATGATTCGGCCGTCAAGCTCGATGGTGCAACGCGCCAGACGCAGGCGCTCTCGACGCACCTGGCCAAGGCCTCGGCAGCGCAGTCCAAGCAGATCGGCGCCGCTTCGGAGTCGATCGCGGCCATGGCTGCCTCGACCGAGGAGGTGTCCGGCAACGCCGAGCGTTCATCCGACGTCGCCCGTCACTCGGTGGATGTCGCGCACAAGGGCGGCGACGCCGTGCGCCGCACGATCACCGGCATGAACGCGATTCGCGAGAACATCCAGGAGACCTCCAAGCGCATCAAGCGCCTCGGCGAAAGCTCGCAGGAGATCGGCAACATCGTCGAGCTGATCAACGACATTGCCGAGCAGACGAACATCCTCGCGCTCAACGCCTCGATCCAGGCGTCGATGGCGGGTGAGGCGGGTCGCGGCTTCGCCGTCGTGGCCGACGAAGTCCAGCGGCTGGCCGAGCGTGCGGCCACCGCGACCAAGCAGATCGAAGTGCTCGTGCGCACGATCCAGGCCGACACGAACGAGGCCGTGGTGTCGATGGAGCGCACCACGACCGACGTCGTGGGCGGCGCGCTGCTCGCCGAGAATGCGGGGGCCGCGCTCGAGGAGATCGAGCAGGTCTCGAACCAGATCGCGAGCCTCGTGCAGAACATCTCCGCCAGCTCGCGCCAGCAGGCCGGCGTGTCCCAGAGCATCTCGCGCAACATGCAGGTGCTGCGCGAAATCAGCTCGCAGACGGCCGAGAGCACCACGGCCACGTCCACGTCGATCGGCAAGCTCGCCGAGCTCGCGGCCCAGTTGCGCAAGTCGGTGACCGGCTTCCGGTTGCCCGGCTCGATGATGACCGGCCTGTCGGGCGAGTTTCCCGCGCTCAAGCCAGATGAGCCCCCTGCAGCGGCGGAACCGGGCACGGATCGCATCCGTCGCGTCGGCAACCTTGCTGGCTGATCAACCGGACCGCCAAGCGTGAACCAGGATCCGCTGCCGCTCGCCACGGTCGACGAGGCCCACGCCTCGTTGCAGGTGATCTCGCGCGAAATCGCGTCGGAGCTCAATGAAGCGCGCGTGGCGCTCGAGGCGTTTGCCGAGCGTCCCGACGACCGGGGCGCGCTGCATCGCTTCGCTGCGCACATCCACCTGGCCCGCGGCGCGCTGCGCCTCGCCGAGGTCTACGGCGGTGCGTTGCTGGCCGAGGAAATGGAATTCGTGGCCCGCTACGTCGACGCACATTCCGGCGAGGGCAGGGCGGATTCGGACGGTCTCGACGCGTTGATGCGGGCGATGGAGCAGCTGCCGTCGTACGTGGAACGCGTCGCGACCGGCGCGCGCGACCTGCCGCTCGTGCTGCTGCCGTTGCTCAACGACCTGCGCGCCGTTCGTGGCGGTGCGTTGCTGTCCGAAGGCACTTTGCTGCTGCTCAACCTGCGTTCGGACGAACAGCCGCGGCCGTCGTCGCCGTTCGTCGGCGACCGTGAAGTGGCGGAACTCGCCAAGCGGTTGCGTCCGCGCTTCCAGATCGCCCTGCTCGGCTGGATTCGTGGCGAACAGACGGCCGAGAACCTGCACCATCTGTCTGAAATCGCCATGCAGTTCGAGCAGGCGGCCTCGACGCAACCGCTGTTCCAGCTGTGGTGGGTCGTCGGTGCACTGCTCGAAGCGCTGCAGGCCGGCGGTGTCGAGCCGAACGTGTCGGTCAAGCGCGTGCTCGGTCACGTCGACCGCGAGCTGAAGCGCCTGCAGGAAGGCGAGCAGCGCTACGCCGCTGCGCCGCCGGCCGAAGTGCTCAATAACCTGCTGTACTACGTCGCGCAAAGCACCGAGGCCGGCGAGCGCGTCGCAGCGGTGCGCGAGTCGTTCGGTCTGCACGACATGGTGGCCGCCGCCGATGTGGTCGCGACGGACGCAGCGGAAGCGCTGTCTGCACCGAGCGTGCGGCTGATGCGCACCGTTGCCGCTGCCATCCGCGAGGACCTGACACGCGTCAAGGATGTCCTCGACATCTTCGTCCGCAAGGGCGCCACGCACGTGGACGACCTGCAGCCGCAGCTCGAGATGCTGCGCAAGATCAGCGACACGCTCGGCGTGCTCGGGCTGGGAGCGCTGCGCGCGCGCGTCGAGGGCGAACTCGATTCGCTGAAGGCGATCGTCGAACGCCGCATTCCGCCGGACGACACGGCGCTGCTCAGCATCGCGGCGGCCCTGATTGCCGTCGAAGACAGCCTCGACGCGCAACTCGTGCGGTTGATCCTGCCCGAAGCCGCGTCCGGCGATTCGCCGGGCGAGCCGACGGACGAGGAGTTCCGCCTCGTGCAGGAAGCCGTGCTGCGCGAATGCATCGTCAACATGGCGCGGATCAAGGAGGCGGTGACGCATTCCCTGTCGGCGCCCGCCGAGGCGCAGGGACTCGACCAGGTGCCGCAGCTCGTGCGCGGGATCACGGCTGGACTGCTGATGCTGGGCAGGCAGCGTGCGGTCGAAGTGATGGAACGAGTCGGTCGCGCGCTGGGCACGATCGTGCGTCCCGACGAGCAGTCGCTGAGCCCGCCCCGCCTCGAGCGGCTGGCCGATGCGGTGGTTGCCGTCGAGTACTACATGGAAACGCTGCAGGCCGGGCGTGCCGACCAGTGGCAGATGCTCGATGCTGCCGAAGCGCGTCTTGCCGAGCTGGAACCCTCGCTTGCGCGCGTGATTCCGCTGCGCGAGACGAAGCCCGTGGACGAACAGGTTGCTGCGCCTGCCACGGCGACCGCAGCCCCTGCGCCCGCTGCGGCAGCCCGGCCATCATTGCCTGCGCCGGTCGCGGTCACGAGCACCGACCCGGAATTCCTGCAGCTGTTCGTGGAGGAGGCGCGCGAGAACGCGTCGCGACTCGCCGTGCTGTACCCGCAGTGGGAACAGAACCCGCAGGACGCCGCAGCCCTGCGCGACCTGCGTCGCGCTTTCCACACGCTGAAGGGCAGCGGGCGCATGGTCGGCGCGCAACGGATCAGCGAGTTCTCCTGGAGCATCGAGTCGCTGCTGAATCGCGTGATCAGCCAGACGCTGCTGCGTTCGCCGGACATCGTGTCCATCGTGCGCGACGCGGTCGCGGCCATGCCGCAGCTCATCGACGAGATCGACGGCGGTGAATTGGCCAGTATCGACATCGCCGCGATCATGACGCGAGCCGACGCGCTGTCGGGCCGGGAAGGGCCGGCGCTGCCGGCTACCGCAGTGCCTGCGCCCCCGCCAGCGCCGACCGCTGCGGAAGAGCGCGAGGCCGCGACTGCGGCAGCTCCGCTGGAAGAGGCGGTCATGGATCCGGTGCTGCGCGAAATTTTCCGCAAGGAAACCGCCGGCCATATCCTGGTCGTGCGCCAGTTCCTCGAGCGTTGCGCCCGCGGCGTCGCGCCGCACCTGGTTACGGAAGCGCTCTATCGCGCCTGCCATACGCTCAGCGGCATCGCCAAGACGGCGGGTGCGCGCCAGGGCATCAAGGTCGCCGAGCCGATGGAGCATTACGTCCGCAAGCTCTTCGACAACGGCCACGGCATGAGCAGTGACGCGCTCGAGTTGCTGCACGAGACCGTGCGGTTGCTCGAGACAGTGTCCGAGCACGTCGATGAGAACACGGGTTTCTTCCCCGAGCAGACGCGCCTGACGGCAGGTTGGCTGGCGCTGGACCTGCAGCTCGACGCGGAGCTCGCGCGGCTTGCCGATGCTGCGGAACGAACGCTCGCGCAGTCCTGGCAGCCGGGCATGCCGGCCGCGCCGGACCTGTCCGTGATCATCGACGATGCCGCGGCAATGTCGGCCGAGGAGCTTACGGACCCGGCGCTGCCGCAAATGACCGACGACGCGCTGCGTTCGTACGAACCGGACATCGACCACACGGCTCCGCACGAAGCGTTGGCCGCGAGGCTGGATCTGGCGCCAGTCGCGCCGGCCGAACCGCCCGCGCCGCCGGTCAACCTGCCAGTGCCGGAGGACGCCGAGCCCGGCTTTGGCGAGGACTTCGACGCGGACATCGCGGCGATCTTTGGCGAGGAAGCGACCGAGCTGCTCGAACAATCCGAGGCCGCGTTCGGACGCTGGCGGGCCGATCGAGCGGACCACGCGCAGGTCACCGAGTTCAAGCGACTGCTGCACACGCTCAAGGGCGGCGCCCGCATGGCGGGCATCCGCGCCATGGGCGACCTGAGTCATGAGGTCGAATCGTTCCTGGCCGCGATCGAAGCGGGCGCGTCGACGGCCGATGCCGCTGCGTTTGACGTGCTGCAAAGTTCGCTCGACGAGTTGCACCGGATGCGCGAGATGGCCAACTCGGGCCAGCGCCTGCCGTCGGCCCGGGATCTCATCCTGCAGATCCGGGCGCTGGCAGCGGTGCCAGCGACTGTCGCACCCGTGGAGCCGGCGCCGGCGGCCGCGCCGATCACGCCGCCGGCCGAGCTCATCGAAGTCGCAATCGGGACGCCCGCGGCCATCGAATACGTCGCAGTCGAACCCGAAGCGGCAGCCGAGTTGCCGGTCGAAGCGATCGTGCTCGAGACGCCGCTGGTCGAGCCGATTCCGGCCGCGCCCGCCATCGAGGCGCCCGCGGAGCCGTTCGTTGTCGCGGAGGCGGTCGAACCGCCTGCAGCGGCCCCGGTTGTTGCCGCAGAAAGCGAGCCGCCGATGGCAGAGCCGACCGCTGCCATCGAGCGCGCGCAACCGGCCGAGCTGCCGGCCGAGCTGCCGGCAGTGGCTGCCGCAGTCGCAGCGCCTGTCGCACCTGCGCGTTTCGTGGTGCCGACCCCGTCGCAGTTGCCGGCCACGTACGAGGTCGCTGCAACGGCGCACACGCCGGTGTTGCCGGGGCGCGAGCCCGTCGCGCCGGCGGAGCGCGGCGAACTGGCGCGTGTCGACGCGGACCTGCTCGACGACCTGCTGAACAATGCGGGCGAAGTGAGCATCTTCCGCGCGCGCATCGAGCAGCAGATGACCTCGATCGAATTCAACCTCGCCGAGCTCGACCGCACGGTCACACGACTGCGCGAACAGCTGCGCAAGCTCGAGATGGAGACCGAGGCGCAGATCCTGCACAAGCACCAGACGGACGACCAGGTGCAGCGCACCGATTTCGACCCGCTCGAACTCGATCGGTATTCGAACATTCAGCAGCTCTCGCGCGCCCTGGCCGAGTCCGTCAGTGACGTCGCCAGCATCGAGGGGCTGCTTGCCCAGCTCAACCGGGACACGCAGAACCTGCTGCAGCAGCAGGGTCGCGTCGTCACCGAAGTCCAGAACGGGCTGATGCGCACGCGCATGGTGCCGTTCCAGCGGCACGTGCATCGTCTCACCCGACTGCTGCGGCAGGCCGCGACCGAAGCGGGCAAGAAGGCCGAGCTGATCGTGGAAGGCGCGTCCGGCGAGCTCGACCGGCAGGTGCTCGAGCGCATGCTGCCGCCGTTCGAGCACATGCTGCGCAATGCGGTGGTCCACGGCCTCGAATCACCGGCGGAGCGGGTCGCCGTCGGCAAGCCCGAGACGGGTCACGTCACGCTGAAGGTGCAGCGCGAGGGTGCCGAGGTGGTGATCACCGTCGAGGACGACGGCGCCGGCCTCAATGTCGCGGCCATCCATGCGAAGGCGCGGCAGATGGGCCTGCTGCAGCCCGGCATGGATCTCACCGACGAGGAGTCGCTGCAGCTGATCCTCGAGCCTGGATTCAGCACGGCAGATCGCCTGACGCAACAGGCTGGCCGCGGGGTCGGCATGGACGTCGTCGCCACCGAGATCAAGAAGCTCGGCGGTGCGCTGTTCATCGAATCGAAGCGCGGCGCGGGGGCTCGCTTCACGATCCGCTTGCCATTCACGCTCGCAATCACGCAGGCGCTGATCGTGCGGGCTCATGACGAACTGTTCGCGCTGCCGATGGCCACGGTCGAAGGCGTTGCACGCCTTACGCGCAGCGAAATTCAGCGCCACCTGGACGAGGAGCCGGCCACGTTCGATTACGGCGGCCACCCGTACCGGTTCCAGCACCTGGGCGTGTTCGTCGGCAGCGGGCCCTCGATCCTCCCGGAGACCGATGTGGCGCTGCCCGTCATCCTGGTGCGCGCCGGCGAGCATTCGACGGCGCTGGTGCTGGACGAACTGATCGGCAGCCGCGAAATCGTCGTCAAGCCCGTCGGGCCGCAGATCGCGGGTATCCGTGGCATTTCCGGCGCGACTATCCTCGGCGACGGCCGCATCGTCGTCATCCTCGACATGGGCACGCTGGTCCGTTCCGAGTGGCGAGCCCGCTCGGCCGACTCCGCGCGCTCGGTGCACGACGACCGCATTTTCGCGATGGTGGTCGACGATTCGATCACGGTGCGTCGCGTCACGCAGCGCTTGCTCGAGCGCAATGGCATGCGCGTGCTCACCGCGAAGGACGGCGTGGAAGCGCTGTCCCTGCTGCAGGAGCACGTGCCCGACGTGATCCTGCTCGACATCGAAATGCCGCGCATGGACGGCTACGAGGTCGCAGCGCACGTGCGCAGCGATGCGCGACTCGCCGACGTCCCGATCATCATGATCACGTCGCGAGTAGGCGACAAGCACCGTGCCCGGGCGATCGAACTGGGTGTGGACGATTACCTCGGCAAACCGTACCAGGAAAGCCAGTTGCTGGACGCGATCGAGCCACTCGTGCTCGCGCGACGGAGGCTGCCGTGAAGGGGCCGCAGACGGGGACAGGAGCGTGAGCATGGGATCCGGCACATCGACGATGACCGGCAGCGGCAGTGCTGGCGCCGAGCACGAGATCTATTGCCTGCTGGTGCCGCTGGCGGACGATCGCCTGCTGCTGCCCCGCTCGTGCGTCACCGAGGTCATCAACTACCAGGCGCCCACCCCGATGGACGGGGCACCGCCGTGGTACCTCGGCACGATCGCATGGGGTGGCCGTCGCGTCCCGCTGGTGTCTTTCGAGGCCACCTGCGGCAAGGCATTGCCGCGCACGAGCGGCCGCACCCGTATCGTCGTCATGCAGGGAATCACGAACCAGGCTGGTGGCAATTTCGCCGTGCTGACGCAGGGCTTTCCACAACTCGTGCGGCTGACGTCGGACGTCGTCCATGCCGACGACTCGCGCAGCTTCGGCGAACGCATGCCGGTGATCGGGCAGGTGAAGATGGTCAACGAGGCGCCGCTCATTCCGGACTTCGAGCAGCTCGAAGGCATGATCGCCGAAGAGACCCGCGCCTAGGGAAGCGCTGCACAGGTCTGCATGAGGCGCGTTACTCGCGCGAAGGCGCAGCACGAGGCGCGAGCCACCGCCCCATAGTCGTTCTATGGGCAAGGCGAGCAACGACGTGCTGCGCCTTCACGCGCGTAACCCCCTGGGGACCGGGCGATTTTCGCCGCGGGCTTTGGCGCTCCTCGGTCGTGGATCGACATCCACTCCGTCCTCGCTTCGCGCCCGCGGCGAAACTTGCACTCGGTCGCGCCCATGCAGACCTGTGCAGAGCTTCCCTAGACGGCATCCCGCCTCCGCAATCGCACCGGGATCGCGCTCATGCGCGGCAGGCCGCTGAGGGGCTCGTAGTCGTTCTCGTCGTCGACCAGCGCCGC
>Ga0209253_10002877_pt1 | contig 15176 bp, 13 predicted proteins | sample FrelakmetBRP12BR_FD_187145 | JGI IMG/M metagenome (GOLD analysis project Ga0209253, IMG submission 187145) | Freshwater lake sediment microbial communities from the University of Notre Dame, USA, for methane emissions studies - BRP12 BR (SPAdes)... | ecosystem: Environmental > Aquatic >...
CGTGCCGCGGATTTTCCTCGATCGCCCGGGCGAACGTCCGTTCCGCCTCCCGGTCGTTCCCCGCGGAAACCAGTTCCCTCCCCAGGGAGTAGAGTCGATCCGCCTCCTCCGCGCCGGCGTGCGACGGGCAAGGAAGGAGGGCGAGGGGGAGAGAGAGGAGGAGGGCGAGAGGAAAAAAGGTCGGGAAGCGCACGGCCACCCCCGAAGAAAACATGCAAACAACGTTTGTATTGATTATATACAATATACACGGAGATCCACTGATTAATGCGGTTCCGCGGCGACGCGTCGGGAAGTTGACGGTGACCGCAAGGGAGTCGGGAGATGCGACGGCTCGTCTTTCCCCTTGCACCTTTCCTCTGGTTCGCCTTCCTTGCGCTGATTCCTCCCGTAGCCGCGCCTGCGGGGAATCCCCATCGCGATATTCGATGCGCAAAATGCCACGCCGTCGTTCCCGAAAAGGGGAAGGTCGCGACGGCGAAGGTCCTCGCGGGCCTGAAAAAAGGCCCGGTGGAACTGTGCCGTGATTGCCACCCGGAGTCGGAGGTTTCCCACCATCCCATCGTGAAGAAGACGGAGCGGAGCCTTCCCGAGGGGCTGCCCCTGAGCGCCAGGGGCGAGGTGATCTGCTCCACCTGCCACGACATCCACCAGGAGAGGGCGGCGACGTATCTGCTCCGGGGATTCGACACCGGGAGGTACTCCGTCCGGATGGACATGTGCCTCGACTGCCACGGGGAGTCGTTCGTCGCGATCAACCCTCACAACGCCGGCGCGGAGAGCGAGAAGTGCCCCACCTGCCACATCGGTAAACCAGGCGCGGATGACGGATCCGGAACCGTCAGACTGCAGGAGAACCTCGGGAAGATCTGCGACTTCTGCCACGACGTCCGGGCGAGATCCCACCCCGGAAACGTGGACACGATGAAAAATCTCCCCGGGGGGTTGCCGCGCGGAAAGGGAGGGGACGTCGTGTGCGGCACGTGCCACGACCCGCACGGGACGCCGGGCACGATCCACTTCCTCCGGAAGAAGTACGTCGAGGCGCTGGAGCGCGGAAGGTACGCCAACCCCCACGGGAAGGGGGACTACGCCTCCTGCCAGGGGTGCCACCTCGACGTGCGGGTGAAGAAGGAAGAGATGCGGACGAACCTGCGCTACGCCGGGGACGACATGCGGATCTGCCACTCCTGCCACGGCGCGATGGACGCCTGCCACCCGGTCCTGATCAATCTCCCCGAGGGGATGAAGCCCGGGAAAGATCTGCCCCTTACCCCCGACGGGAAGATCAAGTGTCTCACCTGCCACGATCCGATGGCGGAAGGGGGGAGCGTCGTCGCGGTCCGCCGGAAGGAGAAAGGGGAGCCGGTAAACGCCCTCTGCTTCCGCTGTCACGACAAGGAGGCCCTGTCTTCCCGCAATCCCCACACGACGATGTCGAACCGCGACATGTGCCGGTTCTGCCACGACACGATGACCGACCCGACGAACGAGGAGGCGGGGCGCATCTCGTTCATCTCCAACACCCGTCTGATCTGCCTGCGATGCCACACCCAGAAGAATCACCCGTCGGGCGTGAACCACATGGTGTCCCCGAGGCACGACGTGCCCGAGGTATTCAGGCTGGACGGCCGGGGGAGACTCACCTGCACGACGTGCCACAACCCCCACATCGACGTCAGGGACGAGAAGGGGAAGGGCCACCGGTTCGTGATCGAGGGGGAAGGTTCCAACATCTGTTCCCTCTGCCACCGCAGATAAAGCGCGATTCCTTGCTCCGGAAAAGGTATTGCTGCGCAAGGTTCCTCGCGCGCGGCTTCCACTCCGCTACGTCACTCCTGCGCAGCGAAGGATGCGGACTTATTCGTACCGGAGCGCCTCGATGGGGTCCATCCGCGACGCCTTGCGCGCCGGGTAGAAGCCGAAGAAGACGCCGACCGCGGCGGAGAAGCCGAAGGCCAGGAAGATCGCGGAGGGGGAGAGGACGGTCGACCACCCGGCGAGCATGGAGGTGAGGACCGCACCGCCCGCCCCGAGGAGGATCCCCGCCGCGCCCCCCGTCAACGCCAGCAACACCGCCTCGATCAGGAACTGCGAGAGGATGTCGCGCTCCCGCGCTCCGACCGCCATCCGGATCCCGATCTCCCGCGTCCGCTCCGTCACCGACACCAGCATGATGTTCATGATCCCGATGCCGCCCACCAGCAGCGAGACGGAGGCGATCCCGCCGAGAAGCAGGCTCATGATCCGCGTGGCGGATTCGGCCAGCGCCAGCATCTCCGAAAGGTTCCTCACCGAGAAATCGTCGGTCCCCCCCTGTCCGATCCGGTGGCGCTGGCGCAGCAGTTCGATCACCTGCTGCTCGGCCTCCTTTACGCGATCGGCGTCGACCGCCTGCACCATGATGACGCCCACGGTGCCGACGTGCGCGCTGCCGGACAGTTTCTTCTGCATCGTGGTGATGGGAAGGAACACCGTGTCGTCCTGGTCCTGTCCCTGGGGCGATTGACCCTTCCGGTCGAGGATGCCGACGACCGTGAACGGAGACCGCTTGATCCGGACGATCTTCCCCACCGGGTCCTCGGTGCCGAACAGGTAGTCGGAGACCGTCTGCCCGAGCAGGCAGACTTTGGACGCGGCTTCCATCTCCTGCGCGGTGAAGTTCCTCCCCGAGACGACCTTCCACTCGCGCATCTCCAGGAACTCGGGGGCGCCTCCCTGAAGGATCGTGCTCCAGTTCTGGTTCCCGTACACCACGGGACCGCTGGAGCGCATGGTGGGGGAGGATGCCCGGACCGCGGAGAGCTCTTTTCCGATCGCCCGCGCGTCCGCCATCGTCAACGTGTGGGCGCCGCCGAATCCGGAGCGCAATCCTCCCGACGTGGTGCTTCCCGGAATCACGAGGAGCAGGTTCGATCCGACCGAGGCGATCTGGGCGGAGATCCGCTGGTTCGCACCTTCGCCGATCGCCACCATGATGATCACCGCGGCCACCCCGATGATCATCCCCAACATCGTGAGGGCGGATCGCATCTTGTTGGCGCGGAGCGACCGGAAGGCGACCTTTCCCGCCGAATAGAGGTTCATCCGGCGGTCCCCTCGTGGCCCGCAGGGCGGCGACGGTCCGGCACCGGACGATCCTCGACGATTCTCCCGTCGAGAAAGCGGATCACGCGCTTCGCGTACTGTGCGATGTCCGGCTCGTGGGTGACCAGGACCATGGTGATGCCGCGATCGTCGTTCAGCCGCTGGAAGATTCCCAGGATCTCGCCGCTGGTGGCGGAATCGAGATTCCCCGTCGGTTCGTCGGCCAGGATCAGGGACGGCGTGTTGACGATCGCACGGGCGATCGCCACGCGCTGCTGCTGGCCACCCGACAGCTGCGACGGGAGGTGGCGCGCCCGGTCGGCCAACCCGACGGAGGAGAGGGCCGAAAGGGCCCGCTCGTGACGGTCGGCGGCGGGCGTGCCGTCGTAGATCATCGGCAGCTCCACGTTCTCCCTCGCGGTGAGGCGGGAGAGGAGGTTGAACCCCTGGAAGACGAAGCCGAGACGTTTCCGGCGAAGGATCGCGCGGCCGTCACGGGAGAGCCCCCCGACCTCTTCGCCGTCGATACGGTAACTCCCGGTCGTCGGACGGTCGAGGCACCCCAGGATGTTCATCAGCGTCGACTTCCCCGATCCCGAGGGCCCCATCACGGCGAGGAACTCCCCCGCGGCGATCGACAGGTCCACCCCCTTCAACGCCTCCACGAGAACGTCTCCCAGCCGGTACGTCTTGACGAGGCCGGTGACCTCGATCGCCGCGACGCCCACGGCTACCGGAGCCCTCCGAAGCCCATCCCCGGGGGGGAAGCGGATCCCGTGGCCTTCTTTCCCTGCGTCTCCGCGATCACCAGGACGTCTCCCTCTTTCAGGTCCCCCTTCTCGAGCAGGGTGAACGTTCCGTTGGAAATCCCGGTCTTGACCTGCACCGGCGCGGCTTTCCCGTCTTTCCCGAGGACGTAGACGCGTTGCCCCCCCGCCTCTTTCTCCTTCCCTTTTCCGTTCTCCTTTCGTTTTCCGGCGGCATCGGGCTCGGTCCCCTTCGCGGTGGGGCGGTACCGGAGAGCCGCGTTGGGGATCTTCAGGACGTCCACGAATTTTTTCACCTCAATCGACACGTTCGCCGTCATTCCGGGCTTGAGGAGCAGATCCCGGTTGTCGACCCGCACCACCACGTTGTAGGTGACCACGTTCTGCGTCACGATCGGGGAGTTGCGGACCTGGGACACCGTTCCGGTGAACGTCTTTTCCGGCCAGGCATCCACGGTGAAGGTCGTGGCCTGTCCGACGACGGCCCGGCCGATGTCCGATTCGTCCACGTTCGTGTCGACCTGCATCTTCGTCAGGTCCTGGGCGATCGAGAAAAGGGTCGGCGTCTGGAAGGAAGCGGCCACCGTTTGCCCCACATCGACGTTGCGGGAGATGACGATCCCGTCCACCGGCGAACGGATCGTCGCGTATTCGAGATTCGTCTCCGCGACCCGCAGCGCCCCCTCGGCCTGCTTCAGGGCCGCCTCGGCGCTCCTCTTCTGCGCGAGCGCCTGCTCCAGGGCGGTCTGCGAGAAGTCGGCGTCGGACTGCGCGACGAAGCCGTCCTTGACCAGCTCCCGGTTCCTGCGATACGTCCGCTCCGTGTCGATGACTCCGACCTGCGCTTTTTCGAGAGTCGCCTTCGCGTTGTCGACGCTGCCGCGCGCCTGGGTGAGCGACGCCTCGAGCAGCCGGGGGTCGATCAGCGCGATCACCTGCCCCTTGCGGACGCGGGAGTTGAAGTCGACGAAGATCTGCTGGATCGTGCCGGAGACCTGACTTCCCACCGAAACGGTGGTGACGGCGTTGATGTTCCCCGTGGCCGCGATGGCGTCGACGATCTCCCCCCGTTCCACCTTCGCGGTCCGGTACGGGGGAACGCCGTTCTCCTTCTTGAAGTACGTGTATCCGGCGACGGCGACGGCCGCGGCGATGACGATCCCGATCAGGAGTTTTTTCATGGGATTTCCTTCCGCGCTCTCGATGCGACCGTTTTTCCGTCGACCTGGACACCGTGACGGTCGAGCAGTTCCCCGGTGCTTTTCCATAGGCCGGTCAACGACGACTGGAAGTCGGCCGTGGCGGCCGACAGGTATTCCCGTGCCTGGGTCAGGTTCGCTTCGGCATCGAGGACGTCCTTGGTGGTGGAAAGCCCGAGTTTTCCCCGTTTCAGGAAGGAAGCGAGCCGCGTTTCCGCCACCGAAACCCCCTTGCGCGCGACTTCGATCTGCTTCCTGCGGGTTTCGAGCGCGCGGAGGGCCGCCCGGATCTCAAGGCCCGCCGACTCTTCGAGCACGGCGACGACGGCGCGCGCCTGGCTCGCCTTCAGGGCCGCGGCCGCGACGTCGGCCCGCGCGGCGGTGTTCCCCAGAGGAACGGAGAAGTGGAGCCCGACCGACCAGATCGGGTATCTTCCGGTCCTCATGTCGTCGAACGCGTTCCCGTAGTCCGTCCCGACCCCCGCGATCCCAGCGCTCCCCTCGAACGAGAGGGCGGGAAGGGCGAGGTTGCGGGAGACCCGCTCGTTGAACTCCGCGGTCCGCACGGAAGTCCGCGCTTTCGACAGGTCGGGACGGCGTCGGAGAGCGATTTTCATGGCATCCTCGGGCGACGGTTCCGGAGCGTCCGTCCACGGGGTTCCTGGAATCTCGAGGTCCGTCCCGGGGGGAAGGTGGAGCGTGACGCGGAGCTGATCGGCCGCGTCCCTTTCCGCCAGTTCCGCGTCGAGGAGGTCTTTCTCCCTCTGGAGGACTCCCAGCTCCGAGTCCTGGAGTTCGAATGCGGCGAGAACGCCGGCTTTCACCCGCGCCTTGTTCTCCTCGTGGACGCGCTGGGCGACGACGAGGGACGCTTTTCGTGTCGTGAGGCTCTCCCCCGCCTTGACCAGCGTGAGGAACCGGGTCCTCGCCTCGGAGGCGGTATCGAGCGCTTTCTGGTTCCAGGTCGCGAGGGAGAGGTCCATCCCGTCGTCCGCCGTCGTGATGCCGCGCTCCGTGACCTCTTTCCCGAGACCCTGGAGGAGCGGCTGGGAAATGGAGAAGGTCAGCTCCGGCCTCGCGGACCGGGAGGAGGAAAGCCCGAGGTCGTCGCTCGACCAGAAGTTGGCGAACGCCGCGGACGCCGTCGCGCCGGTGGCCAGGAGCTGATCCAGCGAGACGTCGAAGTCGAAGAAACGGCTCCGGGTCACGGACGAGGAGACGGGTCCGGCCTGCCGGTTCTCCCCCCGGTGATCCACGATGGAGGAGAGGCGCGGATCGTAGATCGCCTCGGCTCGCCGAACGTCGGTCGCGGCGATGGCCGGATTATACGTTTCCACCTTGAGGCCGAGGTTCCGCTCGACGGCGATCCGCACGGCGTCGTCGACCGAGAGCCGGTACGGTTCCGCGAGCGCCGTACCGGCAACGGCGAAGGCGAGGAGGGGGAGCAATGCGACCGGAAAGCGCGCCATGATTTTCCTCATCCGATTTTCTCTATAAGAACCCGAAATCACGTAAAATGTTCCTTCCGATTAACCCACCGGGAGGTAGCGATGCGAAAACAGCTCGTGGTTGCGGGGATCGTGCTCCTCTGCTGCGGGGTCGCCTTCGGCGCCGACACCGCCCGCAAAGGAGGAAAGCCAGTGGTAAAGCTCGAAACGAGCCTCGGAGTGATCAAGGTGGAATTGTACCCCGACAAGGCTCCCATCTCCGTGAAGAACTTCCTCGCCTACGTCAAGGAGGGTCACTACGACGGACTGATCTTCCACCGGGTGATCCGGGACTTCATGGTCCAGGGCGGCGGGTTCACGAAGGAGATGCGGGAGAGGGGAGTGAAGCACCCGCCGATCAAAAACGAGGCGGAGAACGGCTTGAAAAACGATCGTGGCACCCTCGCGATGGCCAGGACCTCGGTCGTCGACTCCGCCACGGCGCAATTCTTCATCAACGTGGTGAACAACGACTTCCTCAACCATCGGTCGAAGACCCCGCAAGGATACGGCTACGCCGTATTCGGCAAGGTGACGGAGGGGATGGACGTGGTCGACAAGATCCGCGCCGTGCCCACCGGCAATTCCGGCATGTTCCAGGACGTCCCGGTCCAACCGGTCACGATCACGAAGGCGACGGTGGTCCAGGAATGAGAAGAGCCCTCCGGGGCCGGGAGGCCCCGGAGGGACTCCCTCTAAGGAACGTGAACGTACCAGTCTTCGTCCTTCTGCGCCGTGACGGGGAGCGGTTCCGGCTTGACGAGCATCACCGTCCGAGAGGTCGCACGGAAGACGGTCTCGGCGACGCTTCCCATCAACAGTCGGGACAGTCCTCCGCGGCCGTGCGTGCTCATCACGATCAGGTCGACCTCCTCGCGCGTCGCCACGTGAAGGATCGCGTCCGCCGGGGGGCGCTCGTCCACGATCGTGCGGATCCGCATCCCCGCGTCACGCAACGGTTTTGCGATCCCGTCGAGGTACCGTGCGGCGTCCTTCTTCGCCTCGGCGAGCCATTTCCCGTCGGGGGCCAGGACGGCCTCGGGGACCACGGGCATCGGGAGGTTTACGGCCTGCAACAGGACGATTTCACTCCGTGCTCCACGGGCGATCTCCTCCGCGTGTCGGAGGGCCCGCTCCGCGAGGGCGGAACCGTCCAGCGGGACAAGGATCTTTTCATACATGGCGCGATCCCCCTTTCGGTCATTGGTCCGTACGGGTTGACGGGTCGACGCCTTTCTTTGGATACAGTATACACCGTGAGATGCTGATTCTCCAGTCGCTCGAAGTGCTTTCCGGTGAGTCCGGGGCCCGCCTGGACCGTTTCCTGCGGGTCCGGTTTCCGGAGGTCCCGTCGCGCAGCGTCCGGTTCGCCATCGAGGCCGGCGCGGTCCGGGTCGGCGGCGCCGTCTCCCCGAAAGGGAGGATCCTCCGGGGAGGTGAAACCGTCTTCGTGGCCGCCCTTGCGGAATGGATGGATTGGCTCCCGGTCCCTTCCGACCTTTCGGGGGGATCGGTCGCGTACGAGGACCCCCACGTCATCGTCCTGTGCAAGCCCCACGATACCCACACGGAGCCACAGAGGCCCCTGGAGGCGGGAACGCTCGCCGGATACCTGAGGAAACTTCACCCGGTGGTGGCGGAGATCTCGGCGGTCCCGGGGCTCACGCTCCTGACGCGCCTGGATTTCGCGACCAGCGGGGCGGTTCCGGCGGCGCTGACGCCGGAAGCGATGGAACTCCTTCGCCATGAACGGGAGATGGGGCGGATCGTGAAGCGGTACCTTTGCATCGTGGAGGGGGACGTTCCGGAACCGTTCACGATCGACGACGCGATCGATTCGTGCGGGGGGGGTACCGTCCGGGTGCGGAAGGGATCGTCCGAACCGGACCCCAGCCGATGGACCCTGGTGGAACCGGTCGGAAAGCCGGGAAGCCGCCGCACAATGGTCCGGGCTACGATCTCGCGCGGAAAACGCCACCAGATCCGGGCGCATCTGGCCGCCGCCGGCTATCCGATCGTGGGGGATCGCCGGTACGCCGCCGTACCCCCGGAAGGACCGGGGAAGACGCGCCTGATGCTGCATGCGGAGGAAGTGACGTTCCGGCACCCCGCGACCGGCGAGCCGATGCGGGTCGTCTGCCCCGCGGGCCCCGACTTTACGGTTCCCTGGCGGGGGTGAGGCGCGACTCGAGCTCTTTCAGGCGCTCCCGGTCGCCGGGAAGCTCCTCCTTGTACTTCCCGTACAGCTCGAGATCCGCGGGAGAGACGAACCGGTTCCTGTAGGGGTTCGTCGCGAGGGACTGTTTCTGGTCGACGTCGCGAAGAAACCGCTCCTTCGCGTCGATCTTCGCGCGGAGATTCTCCGCCTGGGTGGTGTCGTCGTCCGGGGGGAGCGTCAGGGGGGCGATCGCCTCGACGCTCGACGTTTGCGGCGAGGGGGAAGGGTCCGGAAAAGGCGTCGATGGGCCCATCGTGGAAACGGACGGCTTTCCGGATGCGGGCGGCACCTTCTGGATATCGCGCGCCTTCCCCTTGTAGTTTGCCGGAATGGCCGAGGGGTCGTCGGTGAAGTGGATCACCCCGCCTTCGTCCTCCCAACGGTAGATGTCGGCGAATGCCGACGGGACGACGGACCGGGAGAGGACGAGTCCCCCGGCGACCACCAGGAGTGCGAACCGAACCGTTTCCGAAGGACGTCTCTGCCGCTTCATGTTCTGATAGTACAATAAATGTCCCGGCACGGACAACGGAGGGTTTCATTGGGCGGCAAAGGAGAGGTGAAGGTGTGGATCCTCCTGTTCCTCGCCGTCTTCTCGTGGCCCTTCCTCGGCCTCCTCGACCTTCCATCGACCTTCCTCGGCGTCCCGTCGTTTCCCGCAGGGGTCTTCCTCTTCTGGGCGGTCCTCGTGTACGCGCTCGTTGCCGCGAGCCGGCGCGCGGGGGAGTGATTCAACGTGCCCGGTCCGCTCTTCGAGGGGAACTTCGTCCTGGCCGTCGTCACGGGATACCTGCTCCTGCTGTTCGGGGTCGGGTATCTCGGCGAGCGGAAGTTCGACGCTCTGCGCGCCCGCGGGCTGGACCGGTACGTCTACGTTTTCGCTGCGGGCGTGTACTGCACCTCGTGGACGTTCTACGGCTGCATCGGCAACGCCGCGCAGACGGGCCCTTCCTTCCTCGCCCTCTTCATCGGCCCGTCGGTCTTCGCCCTTTCCTGGTGGACCGTCCTTCGGAAGCTTGTCCGCTTCTGCCGTACCCACAACGTGACCTCGGTCCCCGACCTTCTGAGCGTGCGGTACGGGGGGACGCCGTGGCTGGGAGCGCTTGCGACCCTCTTCCTCGTGATCGGCAGCGTGCCCTACATCTCCTTGCAGCTTCAGGCGGTGGCGATCTCCTACGGGATGATCGCGGGATCCGCCACCGGCGGGCTTGCCGCAGCGGTCGACCCGATGCTGCTCGTCGCCCTGTTCCTCGCCGGGTTCGCCCTCTTCTTCGGCGGCCGATACCTCGACTTCACCCGGCCCCAGGGAGGAGTCCTCACGGCGGTGGCGACCGAATCGGTCCTCAAGCTGGTGATCCTCTTCGCGGCCGGAGCGTTCGTCTGCTACGGGGTCTTCGACGGGATGGGGGACATCTACTCCCGCGTCCTTGCCCACCCGGAATGGAAAAAGCTGACGGGGCTCTCGAACCCGTCCGGCAACGGGTATGCACGATGGACGGCCTATTTCGCGATCGCCGTGATCGACGTTTTCCTGCTCCCGCGGCAGTTCCACGTTTTCGTCGTGCAGAACGGGGACGAGTCCCACATCAAGACGGCGATGTGGATGTTCCCCCTGTACCTGTTCCTCATCAATCTCTTCATCATCCCGATCGCCTTCGGGGGCCTGCTCCTCGGCCTTCCCGCCTCCGCGGGGGACAAGTATATCCTCGCCATCCCGATGCTCCACGGCCAGCGGGTCGGGAGTCTCCTCGTCTTCCTCGGCGGATTTTCCGCCGCCACGGCGATGGTCGTCGTCTCCTCGATCGCGTTGGGGAAGATGGTGGCGAACAATCTCGTCATCCCGGGGATCCTGGCGGCGCGGAAAGGGTTCCACGCCTACGGGTACCTTCTCGCCGCCACGCGTGCTTCGATGCTCGCCGTCATCGGCCTCGGATACCTGTACGCCCGGCTGATGTCGTACAACGCCGCGCTGATGGAGATCGGCATCATCTCCTTCGTTGCCGTGGCGCAGTTCGGTCCCGCCGTCTACGGGGGGATGTACTGGAAGAGGGGGACCGCCGCCGGGGCGGCCCTCGGGATCTGCGCCGGTTTTTTCGCCTGGTTTTACACCCTGATCCTCCCCGCGGCGGTGAAGGCCGGGTTCCTCGATCCGGCGATCCTCTCGAACGGGCCCTTCGGAATCGCGATCCTCCGGCCCACCGACTTCCTCTCCGCCGGGATCGGCGACCCGGTGGGGAACGCGGTCTTCTGGAGCCTGTTTCTGAACCTGATCGGATTCGTCGCGGGTTCCCTGCTGGTCTCGCCGGGGGGCGCCAGGACGATGGAGGAGGGGAGCCGGCCCGAAGCGGCCGGGATCGGCCTGCGCAAGGGATCGCCGGACGGCGGCGCGCACTACCCGTCCCTCGAGGACATCGAGGCGGTGGTGACCCGATATGCCGGCCGGGAGAAGGAGAAAGAGGTCGGGGCCGTCGTCCGCGAGATCCGCGAGATCAAGAGTCGTGGGGAGACCCGCGAGGCGGTCATCCGTCAGATGGAACTGCCGGTGCGACTCGAACGGATCCTCACCGGATCCATCGGGGCGATCGCGGCCCGAAACGTCCTGCGGGACATGCTCCCGATCGCATTGGCGGACGCGAAGACGCTGGTCGCGTCGTTCCGGGCGATGGAGGAGGACCTCGCGACCACGCGGGAGACGGTCTCCCACAAGGAGGAGGAGATCCGGGCCCGGGAGCGGTTGCTCGCGAGCGTCGTTCACAGCATCGACGACGGGATCGTCGCCTTCGACGCGAACGGGACGATCACGGCGGTGAACGAAGGGTCGTGCCGCTTGTTTCGCAGGGCGGAAAGCGCCATGATCGGGGGAGATTTCCAGCTCCTCATCCGCGATACCCCGTACCGGGAGAAGCAGCGGATCGTTGCGCGGGCCACCTATCGCAACGGTCACTGGCGCGGGGAGGTGGACATCGTCCGTGGCGACGGCACACAGGCCCCGGGACTGGTCTCCACGGCGCGGATCACCGACAAGGGGGGCGGGGCGGCCGGATTCGTCGCCTCGTTCAAGGACCTGACCGAGCTCAAGGCGATGCAGAACAAGATGATCCAGAGCGAAAAGCTGGCCTCTCTCGGGCAGATGGCGGCGGGGGTCGCCCACGAGATCCGTACTCCGCTCGGGTCGATCAAGATGAGCACGCGGCTGCTCGGGGACGGAGACGGGGGGGTCGATTCCCGGGAGGTGATCGGCACGATCCGGGAGGCGGTCTCCTCGATGGAGGTGATCGTCAACGAGTTGCTCGAATACACCCGGGAGATCGCGCTGCACCTTGATGATTACGACCTCGTCAAGATCACCCGGTCTGCGGTCTTCGGGCTGGAAGAGGAGGCCGGACGAAAGGGGGTCTCGGTCGCGGTCGAGGCGCCGACCGGCCCGTGCACGGCGATTGTGGACGGCGTGCGGGTCAAACAGGTGCTGACGAACATCGTGAAAAACGCGGTGGAGGCGTCCCCGGAACGGGCCGGGTCCGTTTGCGTGCGGATTTCGGAGCGGGACGGTTTCGTCCGGATCACCGTGGAGGACAACGGTCCCGGGATGACCGCCGAGGAGCTCGGGAAGGTCTTCCAGCCGTTCTACACGAACAAGGCGCAGGGGGTGGGGCTGGGAATGCCGATCGTAAAGCGTCTTGTGGAACTGCACGGCGGCGAGGTGCGGATCGAATCGGAGGGGGGGAAGGGGACCACGGTTTCCGTGGACTTCCCGCGGTACCCGTTCGCCGGCACGGGGGGTGCGCAGTGAAGCGGAAGATCCTGCTCGTCGACGACGAAGAAATCTTCCTGCGCCCCCTCGCACGCACGATCGTCGCGGCGGGGTTTCTCGTGGACACGGCGGGAACGGCGTCCGAGGCGCGGGAAAAGCTGAAAACCGGCGAGATCGACCTCGTCGTCAGCGACGTGAGGATGCCCGGGATGGACGGGATCGCCTTTACCCGTGCGCTGCGGGAGGAATTCGGCGACCTCCCCGTGATCCTGATGACCGCCTACGGGAGCATCCGTACCGCCGTGGACGCGATGAAGGCGGGAGCGCAGGACTACCTCCTGAAGCCGTTCGAGCCGGACGAGATCCTCCTCCACATCCGCCGGATCCTGGAAATCCAGGACCTGCGCGCGGCGGATCGCTTCCGGACGGCCCGGAACCAGGAGACGTTCGACCTTCGCAAAACGCTCGTCTTCGAGAGCCCCGCGATGCGGCGTCTCCAGGAGGAGATGGCCGGCGTGCTCCCCCTCGATACGACGATCCTCCTCACCGGAGAGACGGGGACGGGGAAGCAGCTGATCGCCCGTGCGATCCACTACAACGGCCCGCGCCGCGATGAGGAACTGATCGAGGTCAACTGCGCCGCCATCCCCGAGACGCTCTTCGAGACGGAGCTGTTCGGCCATGCCCGCGGGGCGTTCACCGGCGCCGTTTCCGACCGGAAGGGTATGTTCCAGCTCGCCCACGGCGGTACGCTCTTCCTCGACGAGATCGGCGAGGTCCCGCTTTCGCTGCAGCCGAAGCTCCTGACGGCGATCCAGGAGAAGAAGTTCCTCCGCGTCGGCGGGGCCCGGCAGATCGACGTGGACGTGCGGATCATCGCCGCCACGAACAAGTCTCTCGAGGAGGAGGTCGCCGCGGGTCGTTTCCGGAAGGACCTCTTTTTCCGTCTCTCGGTATACCCGATCCGTGTACCCCCCTTGCGGGAACGGCCGGAAGACATCCCGGTCCTGGCGGACTTCTTCCTGCGGCGTTTCGCCCGCAAGTGCGGCAAAGAGCTCCGCTCCCTGTCCGCAGTCGACGTTTCCGCTCTCCGCTCGTACGATTGGCCGGGCAACGTACGGGAACTCGAGAACTTCATCGAGCGCGCCGTCATCCGGGCGGCAGGGGATCGCGCGGAGATCGCCGCGGCGCTGGGGAGATCGGCCAGAGAGGCGACCGCAACCGAGGGAGACGGCCCGTTCTTCCCGGAACTTCCGTTTCGCGACGCGAAGGAGCGCGTGGTGTCCGCCTTCGAAAAGAAGTACATCGAGGATTCCCTGCGCCGGGCCGAGGGGAAGCTGACCGAGGCCGCCCGATTGGCGGGGATGGACAACAAGAACTTCTCCGAGAAGATGAAGCGCCACGGCGTGATCCTGGACGCGTTCAAAATACCCCCCACTTCTGCTTGAAGTTCCACGGTTGATCGTCGACCGTCGGCGACATTCCTGCGCCCTCCACAAGGCCTCTTCCTTGATTACGTATGTGAAAGCGTAATTTCCAAGATGACAGATATCTCCCTTCCGTCTTTCTTCGGTGATTTTTCCCGCAGTCCGTTTTCCGGATAAATCCCATGCGGTTTCATGCAGTTGGTCTTCCTCCCGGGAATAACCGACCCTCCGGCACGCAATTTGAGAAGAGAGGTCCTGCGGTCAGCAGCATGACATGCGAAACAGGACCGCGGAGGTTTCGGGATGCATCACCGCACTACCTTCCGGTTCGTCGTGGCCCTTGCCGGCCTCGGTCTCCTGGCCGGGTGCGGGGGCGGGGGAGAGGCCCCCCAAAGCCAGGGAACGACTCCATCAGGGCCCGCGTCCGTCTTCGCCTGGTCCGCGCCCGCCACGTTCAACGACAACACCCCGCTGAACCCTTCCGTGGATATCGATTATTACGAACTCTACCTTCGCCGGGACCCGAACTTCACCGACAGCGACCAGCCGGCGGCCCAGATCGCGGCCGTCGCGGATCTCCCGACCCAGGACGGGCGGTCCGTGGTCAAGTCGCCGGTCACGACCTTCACTCTCGAACTCGTCCCATCCCTCCCGACCGGCAATCTCCTGTACGTGTCGATGAGGGCGGTGGGGATCGACCAGCAGAAATCCGCGTTCATGGCTCCGGTCCCCTGGGACCGTTCCTGACAATATGATGCCGGTGACCAGGAAAACATACGTGCCCCGTTTCCTGATGATGATCCCGATCCTCCTCGCGGTGACCCCTTCCGCGTTTGCGGAAACGCGAACCGTCTCGTGGGCGCCGGTCACGACGTACTCGGACAACACGCCGATCGAGGCGGGAGTCACGGTCAGCTACACGGCGTACTGGAGCACGGATGCCGGGTTGTCGCTCGCAACTCTCCGTACCATCGCACCTTCCTCGACGCAGACCTCCGCCACGTTCGACCCCGATCTCCAGGGGATGACGCGAGGCCAGACCGTCTATTTGACGGCGAAGTCCGTTCTGAACACCGGGGAAGAGTCGACGCTCACTCCCGCGTACTCGTGGGCCGTCCCCCTGGTCACGCCGATTCCGCCCACGCTCTCCGGCATCTCGATCAGCGGGCCTGCGTCGGTGAACGAGGGGAGCGGCGGGACGTACTCGGCGACGGCGACGTGGAGCGACGGCTCGACGACG
>Ga0209253_10002878_pt1 | contig 15175 bp, 16 predicted proteins | sample FrelakmetBRP12BR_FD_187145 | JGI IMG/M metagenome (GOLD analysis project Ga0209253, IMG submission 187145) | Freshwater lake sediment microbial communities from the University of Notre Dame, USA, for methane emissions studies - BRP12 BR (SPAdes)... | ecosystem: Environmental > Aquatic >...
TTCCGCTTCGCCCTTCCGTCGGCGTACGCCTTCGTCGCCGCGTCGAACGGGAAGATCCCGTTTTTCGCGCCGGCCTCGATCGCCATGTTGGCGATGGTGAACCGCCACGCCATCGACAGGTGCGCGATTCCGTCGCCCGCGTACTCCATCGCCCGGTAGAGCGCGCCGTCCACCCCGATCTCTCCGATGAGGTGCAGGATCACGTCTTTTCCCTCGACCCACTTCCCCGGCCGTCCCGAAAGGACGATCCGGAGCGTCTCGGGGACTTTGAGCCACACCTCTCCCGAGTACATCGCCGCGGCGAGGTCGGTGCTCCCCACGCCGGTGGAGAAGGCGCACAGGGCGCCGTAGGTGCAGGTGTGGCTGTCCGCGCCGATCACGAGATCGCCGGGGACGACCAGCCCCTCGTCCGGGAGCAGGACGTGCTCGATCCCCATCCGGCCGACTTCGAAGTAGTTCGCGATGCCGAACTCCTTCGCGAACTCGCGCATCATCTTGACCTGTTCGGCGCTCTTGATGTCCTTGTTCGGAGCGAAGTGGTCGGGCACGAGGGCGATCCGCTCGCGGTCGAAGACCGCTTCGGCCCCCAGCGACCGGAACGCCTGGATCGCGATCGGGCTGGTCACGTCGTTGCCGAGCGCGAGGTCGACCTTGGCCAGGATCAGTTCTCCCGGCGAGACGGCGTCCTTCCCCGCGTGCCTGGCGAGGATTTTTTCAGTGAGCGTCAGGCCCATGGATCGGCTTCTCGCTTTCCGTGTGCTTCGTCCGGCGCCGGCGGATCGCGGCGACCACCTCGCCCACCGGTCCGGAGACGATGTACGCGCTGATGAAGACGAAGATCATCACCTGCGGCTCCGCGGCCAGCAGCAGCGCGAGGAAGACGAACACCACCAGGGTGTTGAAGGGGCGCCGCCGGAGCGGCTCGAGATCCTTGAAGGAGTTGAATTTGACGGTGCTCACCATGAGGAAGGCGAGCACGTAGATCGTGAGGAGGACGGCGAAGTGCTTGAAGCCCCCCGATCCCCCCAGGTAGTAGAAGAGGAGGATCATCGAGGCGACGAAGATCGCCGCCGCCGGGATCGGGAGCCCGTTGAACTGCCCCTTCTCCACCGTGTTGACCTGCACGTTGAAGCGCGCCAGGCGCAGCGCCCCGCAGATGAGGTAGAGGAACGCCGCCAGCCACCCCCACCTTCCGAACGCGGAGAGGGCCCACCCGTACACGAGGAACGCCGGGGCGACCCCGAAGGTGACCAGGTCCGCCAGGGAGTCGTACTCGACGCCGAATCTCGTGGTCGTGTGAGTCATCCGGGCGACGCGGCCGTCGAGGCCGTCGAGGATCGCGCCGACGACGATCCCGAACGCCGCCTTCTCGAAGTTGCCGTTGTATGTCGAGGCGATCGAGTGGAACCCGGCGAACAGGGAACCCGACGTGATGAGGTTGGGCAGGATGTAGACCCCCCGCCGCAGGCTGTCCCCCTCGCGCCATTTCCCGCGCCTCACGGGAAGACTCCGATCACGCTCTCCCCGGCGCGTACGCGGTCCCCGGGGACGACCGACAGCCGCACCTCCGCCGGGAGGTACAGGTCGACCCGGGAGCCGAAACGGATCATCCCCACCCGCTGCCCCTGGCGCACCGCATCCCCTTCCTTGAGGTCGCACACGATCCGGCGGGCGATCATCCCCGCGATCTGGACGTAGGTCACCGTGCGCCCCCCGGGCGTGGTGATCGCCACGCCGTTCTGCTCGTTCATCAGCGAGGCCTTGTCGACGCTCGCCACGTGGAACGCCCCCTTGTGGTACCGGACCGACGCCACCCGACCGGTCACCGGCGCCCGGTTGACGTGGACGTCGAGAGGCGACATGAAGACGCTGACCTTCTTGCCGGCCTCGGTCGTGTACCGCCCCGGAGGACACTCCCCCGCATAGACGATTCTACCATCCGCCGGGGAGACGATGTCCCCCGGCCCCGAAGGCGGCGTCCGGTCGGGGTTGCGGAAGAACCAGAGGGAGAACAGGGTGAAGAGAAGCCCGAGGGCCGCAAGGGGGATCGCTCTCGGCCACAGGAGGTACACGACGCCCGTGAACGCGGCCCCCCCGAGGACGAAAGGCCACCCTTCCGGAGCGAGCACCGGGCCCGTACCGCCGCTCAATTCTTCGTCTTGTCGACCAGGCGCCCCTTCGACAGCCACGGCATGAGGCCCCGGAGACGACGGCCGACCTCCTCGATCGGGTGCTCCTCGCCGCGTCGCGTGAGGGCGTTGAAGACCGGGCGGTTCGCCTGGTTCTCGAGCATCCACTCCTTCGCGAAGGAGCCGTCCTGGATCTCGTCGAGGATCCGTTTCATCTCCCGCTTCGTCTCGGCGCTGACCACCCGGGGGCCGCGCGTCAGGTCGCCGTACTGCGCCGTGTTGCTGATCGAGTACCGCATGGTGGAGATCCCGCCCTCGTAGATGAGGTCGACGATGAGCTTCAGTTCGTGGACACACTCGAAGTACGCCATCTCCGGGGAGTACCCCGCGTCGACCAGCGTTTCGTATCCCGCCATCACCAACGCCGTGGCCCCGCCGCACAGGACGGCCTGCTCGCCGAACAGGTCGGTCTCCGTCTCCTCCCGGAAATTCGTCTCGATGACCCCCGCGCGCGCCGCGCCGATCGCCGCCGCATAGGCGAGCGCCACGTCCTTCGTGTTCCCCGCGGGATCCTGGTGGACGGCGATCAGGGCCGGCACCCCCTCTCCCTTCACATACTGGGCGCGGACGAGGTGCCCGGGCCCCTTCGGGGCGACCATGAAGACGTTGGTGTCGGGCCGCGGGACGATCTGCCCGTAGTGGATGTTGAAGCCGTGGGCGAACATCAGGTAGGCGCCCTTGCGCAGGTTCGGTCCCACCGACGCGCGGTAGATCCCCCCCTGCAGTTCGTCGGGAAGGAGCATCACGACGACGTCGGCCTTCTTCACCACCGTGGCGGCGTCCGCGACCTCGAACCCGGCGTCCTTCGCCTTCTTCTCGTTCGATCCCCCGGGAACCTCCCCGACGATGACGGAAAATCCGCTCTCCTTCAGGTTGTTCGCGTGAGCGTGCCCCTGACTGCCGTATCCGAGGATCGCGATCGTCTTCCCCTTGAGCAGTTCCACCTTGGCGTCCTGTTCCCGGTACATGGTGACCATCTTCTCTCCCTCCGTTTCTTCGTTCTTCGGAATCCTGGTGCGGCCCCCGCGGCCTCTACATCCCGCGGGAGATGGCGATCTTGCCGGTCCGGACGATCTCCCGGATACCCAGGGGGCGCAGCATCTGGAGGAACGCCTGCACCTTCCCCTCGCCCCCGGTCATCTCGATCGTGTAGCAGCGCGGCGCCACGTCGACGATCCGGGCGCGGAAGATGTCGACCAGCCGCAGCACCTCCGGTTTCCCCTCCCCGTCGGCGTTCACCTTGACGAGCACGAGCTCCCGGTCGACCGTGTCGACGCCGCTGAAGTCGATCACTTTCAGGACAGGGACGAGCTTGTTCAGCTGCTTCAGGATCTGCTCGACGATCTGGTCGTTCCCGCTGGTGACGATCGTCATCCGGGAGACCTCCGGGTCCATCGTCTCGGCCACGCAGAGCGACTCGATGTTGAACCCGCGGCCCGAGAAGAGTCCGGACACGCGGCTCAGGACCCCGAACTCGTTCTCCACCAGGACGGAAATCGTATGGCGCATCGCTTATCCTCTCTTTCCCTGCCCGACCGGCATCAGACCAGCAGCATCTCGGTCAGCCCCGCTCCGGCGGGGACCATCGGGTACACCATCTCCCCGGGATCCACGATCACGTCGATCAGCACGGGGCCCTCGGCGGCGAACCCCTTCCGGAGCAGTTCGGGGACCTCCTCCACCTTCGTGGCGCGGAACCCCTTCGCCCCGTACGCCTCCGCGAGCTTCACGAAGTCGGGGATGCGGGGGAGGCACGTCTGGGAATATTTCCCCTGGAAGAAGAGCTCCTGCCACTGGCGGACCATCCCCAGCGTCCCGTTGTTCAGGATCACGACCTTCACCGGGATCCGGTACTGCACCGCCGTCGCCAGTTCCTGGATATTCATCTGGATGCTGCCGTCGCCCGCGATGTCGACGACGAGCCGCCCCGGCATCGCCACCTGGGCGCCGATCGCCGCCGGGAGCCCGTACCCCATCGTCCCCAACCCCCCCGAGGAGAGGAAGGTGCGCGGCTGCTCGTAGGTGTAGAACTGGGCGGCCCACATCTGGTTCTGGCCGACCTCCGTGGTGACGATCGCCTTCCCCTTCGTGATCTTGTAGATCTGCTCCACCACGTATTGCGGCTTGATCTTCCCCTTCGACGGCTTGTAGGTAAGCGGGTGGGTCTTCGCCCACGAATCGATCTGTCCGCGCCACGCTGCGGTCTTCCCGCGGAATTCCGTCGCTTCCTTCTTCCCCTTCACCAGCCGGATCATCTTCCGGAGGACGTCTTTCAGGTCCCCGACGATCGGGATGTCCACCGGCACGTTCTTCTGGATCGAGGTCGGGTCGATGTCGATGTGGATGATCTTGGCGTGGGGGGCGAACTCGCTGATCTTCCCCGTCACGCGGTCGTCGAAGCGCGCGCCCACGGCGAGGATCACGTCCGAGTTGGAGATCGCCATGTTCGCCGCGTACGTCCCGTGCATCCCGAGCATCCCCAGCGAGAGCGGGTCGGAGCCCGGGAACGCCCCCATCCCCATGAGCGTCGTGGTCACCGGGAGGGAGAGGGCGCGGGAGAGTTCCGCCAGTTCCCCGGAGGCGTTGGACAGGATCACGCCGCCGCCCGCGTAGACCACCGGGCGCTCCCGCGACAGCAGCATCCGGACGGCGCTTTCCACCTGGCGCGGGTGCCCTTCGTAGTTGGGATGGTACCCCCGCAGGTGCACCTCCTTGGGAAGGTCGTATCGCGCGGAGGCGGTCAGCACGTCTTTGGGCATGTCGACCAGCACCGGACCGGGGCGCCCCGTGGAGGCGATGTAGAATGCCTCCTTGATGATCCGCGCGAGGTCCTTCGTCTCCTTGACGAGGTAGTTGTGCTTGGTGCACGGCCGGCTGATCCCGACGATGTCCGCCTCCTGGAAGGCGTCGTTGCCGATGAGGAGCGTGGGAACCTGGCCGGTGAAGACGACGATGGGGATCGAGTCCATGTACGCCGTCGCGAGGCCGGTCACCGTGTTCGTCGCCCCGGGGCCCGAAGTGACGAGGCACACCCCGGTCCTCCCCGACGCCCGGGCGTACCCGTCGGCCATGTGGACCGCCCCCTGCTCGTGGCGGCAGAGCATGTGGCGGACCTTCACGTTATTGAACAGGGCGTCGTAGACGTGCAGGATCGCCCCTCCGGGGTAGCCGAAGACGACGTCGACCCCGAGGTCCGCGAGCGCCTTGACGAAGATCTCCGCACCGGTCATCTGCATGGGAACGACCTCCTTCGGCTCCTCAGACGACCACCGGCCTGCGGGACGCCGGCGGCGCAATGGAGCGCCGGGTGCGGCATCCGCTCCAGCCCTTTCTTAATCCGGTCGCTGCGCATCGTGATCCTTTCAATGGCCGGACGCCGCCGGATACGGAAAACCCCGCCGGGGTGCGACCCGGAGGGGGAGGTCCGCCCGGCGCAGGGATTCGTCCCGGCGGGGTGGGTCCTTTCGGTCGTACCGCTTTCGCTACGCGTTCAGGATCTGCGCGATCTTGTCCTTCCTGGCGAGTTTGAGCTTCTGGAGCCGCTTCCGCTCGATTTCCTCGTCGGGAAGCAGATACACCTTGCGGTCAAGTTCCTTCAGTTTCTCGTCGAGCAGGCGGTGCTCTTCGACGAGCGCCTTGAACTCCGGATCCTTCGCGATCAGGGCGGCCGTCTTCTCTTCCTGGCTCTGGCCCATCGACACCTCCGGCGTGGTTTTGGATGATCCCACAGCATAGCAGACGAATGCACGTTGTCAACGAACCGGGTCGCCATGAACGGGGGACGCCCCGATACGGTACCCTCCGTTACGGGCGGGGACGCAGCAGCAGCTCCGCCTCCGAGGGACGCAGGTAGAAAGGGACGGCCGTGCGGGGGTCCGTCCCGCCGCCGTCCCGGAAGATCCGCTCGCCGAGGATCCCCACCGATGCCGCGCGGGGAAGCCCCTCGTCCCCTCCGACGAAGGTCGCCCGGTCCCCCAGCGCCTCCCGGAACAACGTCCCGAAGGGGGCGACGCCGTCCCCGCAGAACAGGACGTCGCCGTACGGGATCCGCCCGGGGAGCAGGGCGGGAGCGATGGCCATGTCGGGGGAGAGGCGAACGGGTTCCCCGCCCTCCCATCGGAAGAGGGCCGCATACACCTCCCGCCTTCGGGCGTCCAGCACCGGGCAAACGACCCGCCCCTCCCCCGGGAAACGGAGGGCGAGCGAAAGAAGGGTCGACACGGGGGCGAGCGGAACCCCCCACCCGAAGCAGAATCCCTTCGCCGCCGACATCCCCACGCGCAGGCCGGTGAACGCCCCGGGCCCCGCCGAAACGGCGACGCACGAGACGTCTTCGGGTCCCGAGCCGGAGGCGGTGAAGAGCCGATCCACGGCGGAGAGGTACGTCACGGACGCCGTCGCGTCCGGGGGGAGAGAGAGCTCCGCGAGCGCCACGCCGCCGGACACGAGCGCCACGCTCCCGCGGGGGGTCGCCGACTCGATCGCCAGAATCACGGGATCAACGGGACAGAAGCCGGGCGATGTCGTTGTAGAAGACGAGCGCCGTAAGAGTGAGGATGAGCGCGAGCCCCACCTGGTGCGCCAGCGTTCGCACCTGCGGGGAGATCGGCTTCCGCATCAGCCCCTCGACGGAGAAGAAGAGCAGGTGCCCGCCGTCGAGGATCGGGATCGGAAGCAGATTGAGGATGCCGAGGTTGACGCTCAGCAGACCGATGAAGTAGGCGAAGGGGGAGATCCCCTGCCGGGCCTGGTCTCCGGCGATCTGGGCGATGAGGATCGGCCCCCCCAGCGTCTCGGACGGGAGGACGCGGGTGACGAGCTTCACTACCGTCATCACGGTGAGGTAGATCAGCTTCCCGGTCTCCTGCCCCGCGCGCACGAGGGCCGTCCCCGGTCCCGTCTCGCGGTAGACGACCTCCTGCCCCGCGACGATCCCGATCTTCGGTTCGGAGACTTTCTCCCCGAAGACGGTGCGCCCCTCCCGCATCTCGGGGGAGACGGAGAGCGTCGTTTCCGAGCCGTTTCGCTTCACCGTGATCCGAAGCGGCCTGCCCGGGGTTCCGGTCCGGATCTTCGCCGCAAGATCCTCCCAGGTCGCCACCGTCGCTCCGTCGATCCGGAGAACCAGGTCCCCTTTCATCAGCCCGGCGCGGGCCGCCGGCGTGTCGGGCGCGATATCGCCGATACGCGTCGTCAGCGACGGGACTCCGCCGAGGAAGACGATCCAGAAAACGAGGACGGCGAAGACGAGGTTTCCGAGCGGCCCGGCCGCCACGATCGCCATCTTCACCCAGACCGGCTTCTGCTGGAACGAGCGGGCCTGCAGTTCCGCGGGGACCTCCTCCCCTTCGCTTTCCCCGACGAGTTTCACATACCCTCCGAGGGGAATCGCGGAGAGCAGGTACTCCGTTTCCCCACGCCGGAAGCCGGCCAGTCTCGGGCCGAATCCGAAGGAGAACTTGGTGACTCCGACCCCGAGTTTCCGGGCCACGATGAAGTGGCCGAACTCGTGGACGAAGATGAGAATGCCGAGGACGACGATGAAGGAGAGGAAGTAGATCACGATGGCCGGGGTCTCCTGTTACGGGATATGCCGATCTGCGCCTCGCGGCGGGACAGAGCGTCGGCGGCGAGCACGTCCGGAAGCGTCCGGGCGTTGAACGGGGCGGCCCACGCGGAAAGCACCCGGTCGACGATGCGAACGATGTCGGTGAAGGCGATCCGTCCGGACAGGAACGCCCGGACCGCCTCCTCGTTGGCGCCGTTCAGGACCGCCGGCGCCGAACCGCCGGTCTCTGCGGCGGCATAGGCGAGCCTCAGGGCCGGGAACCGCTTCCGGTCCGGCCGTTCGAACGTCAATCCTTTTATTCGATGCGGCCGCAGGCGGGGCAGTTCCAGGGGGAGTCGCCGGGGGTACGAGAATGCGTAGCCGATGGGGATCCGCATATCGGGGATCCCCATCTGCGCCATCACGCTCCCGTCGCGGAACTCGACCATCGAGTGGACCACCGATTGGGGGTGGATGACCACTTCGATCCGGGAGGGGGGCAAACCGAACAGCCACGTCGCCTCGATCACCTCGAGCCCCTTGTTCATGAGCGTGGCGGAGTCCACGGAGATCTTCGCCCCCATCCGCCACGTCGGGTGCCCCAGCGCCTGCGCCACCGTAGCGGCGCGCATCCGCGCAATGGTATCGGTCCGGAACGGCCCGCCGGAAGCGGTGAGAAGGATGCGGCGAACGTCCTCCCGGCGGTGGCCGGCGATCGCCTGGAAGACGGCGGAGTGCTCGCTGTCCACGGGGAGGATTTCCCCCTTCCCTTTCCGCGCCGCGGCGGTCAGGAACTTCCCGGCCATCACGAGCAGTTCCTTGTTCGCCAGGGCGATCCGCTTCCCTTCCCCGGCGGCGGCAAGAACGGGACGGATCGAGGAGACCCCGGACGCCGCGGCGAGGACGACGTCCACGTTCCCCGAACACGCCGCCTCCAGCATCCCCTCTTCCCCGAAGAGCAGTCGGGTCCCCCCTGGAAATTCCTTCCGGAGATCCGCCCGGTTCCCGTCGGAGAGACAGACGATGTCGGGGCGGAAGACGCGAGCGAGCGCGGCCAGCGAACGGGCGTTGGTTCCCGCGCACAGCGCGGTCGCGCGGAACCGGCGCGGAAACCGCGAGATGACATCCAGCGCATTCCGCCCGACGGAGCCGGTGGCGCCCAGCACGGCGATCCCGAGGCGGCTCACGCGCCCCACCGACCCAGCGTCGACATCGCCGCGAACAGGTAGAGTGCCGGACCGGCGGCAAGGAGCCCGTCCACCCGGTCGAGGATCCCCCCGTGGCCCGGGAAGATCGTCCCGCTGTCCTTTACGCCCGCCGCGCGCTTGAGGAGCGACTCGAACAGGTCCCCCGCCTCCCCGAAGATCCCCACCGCCGCACCGGTCGCCGCCGCGTACCACGCCGGGATCCCGGGGAGATAACCGTGCGCGTACAGGACGCAGCAGGCGACGCTGCCCAGAAGCCCCCCGAGCGCGCCCTCCACCGTCTTGTTCGGCGAGATGGACGGGGCGAGCTTCGCCCGGCCGATCGACTTTCCCGTGAAGTACGCCATCGTGTCCCCCGTCGCCACGGCCAGGATCCCCATCAGCACCCAATGCTCCCCGTGGGGGAGGAAGATCGTTCGGGGATACGTCGCCAACAGCCCCCCGACATAGACCGCTCCGAGGGAGAGCATCGCCGCCGTGCGCACCTTTTCCGCGGGATCCGCCCCTCCCGGCAATACGTGGAAGGCCGACAGCAGGACGCACAGGAGAAACACCGGTACGCCGAAGGAATCCGGCAGCAACGCCACCAGGAGGAAGACGAGGAGGACGAGCGCGACCCCGCCCGCACGGTCCCGCGTCTCGCGGAAGAACATCCGGAACCACTCGTTCGCGCACAACGCGGCGGCGAGACCGGATAAAAGGAGGAACGGCCACCCGGCCGGGCGTCCCACGGAGAAGAGGACGGAGGCGACCAGGAGAGGGAGGAGAACGGCGGCGGTGGCGATCCGCTTCCAGAGCATCGCTACTTCGCGGGGGGGCGCGCGGCCTGCTCGCCCGTCAGCCCGAAGCGCCGATGGCGACGGGAGTAATCCTCGAGGGCCTGGAGGAACTCGGCCTTGCCGAAGTCGGGCCACAGGACGTCCGTGAAGGCGAACTCCGCGTAGGCGGATTGCCACGGCAGGAAATTGCTGAGCCGAAGCTCCCCGCTGGTGCGGATGACGAGGTCCGGATCGGGGATCCCCGCGGTGTCGAGGCGGGAGGCGAACAGCTCCTCCGTGATCTCCCCGGGAACGATCTTCCCCTCCGCCGCCTCGGCGGCAAGGCGGCGCGCCGCGCGCACGATCTCGTTGCGCCCCGCGTACGAAAGCCCGAGCGTCAGCGTCATCTCTTCGTGCCTCGCCGTGGCGGCCACGGTGCGCTCGAGAACCTGCCGGACGGCGAACGGAAGGGAGGAGATCTCGCCGATGACGCGGAGCCGGATCCCGTGCCGGAGGAGCAGGGAAAGCTCGCTGACGAGGAACTCCTGCAGGAGGGTCATGAGCGCGCGGACCTCGGGTTCGGGCCGCCCCCAGTTCTCGAGGGAGAAGGCGTACAGGGTGAGACACGGGATGCGCAGCTCCCGGGCGCACTCCACGACGGCGCGGACGGCGCGGACCCCCATCCGGTGCCCTTCGACGCGCGGAAGCCCCCGCAACTTCGCCCACCGGCCGTTGCCGTCCATGATGATGGCCACGTGCCGCGGCAAGGAGGGGGTGTCGCTTCCTCCGGGATTCATCGGGGCGGGGGCGGAAGCGGAGGCGGCACGGTCAGACCTCCAGGATCTCCTGTTCCTTCGTCTTGAGGATATCGTCGATCTTCCTGATGTGGGCGTCCGTCTCCTTCTGGATCCGTTCCTGCCCGCGCTTGACGAGGTCCTCCGAGATCTCCTTCTTCTTCTCCCGGTCCTTGAGCTTTTCGATCGCCTCGCGGCGCACGTTGCGCACCGCCACCCGGGCATCCTCGGCCATTTTCCGGACGACCTTCGCCAGCTCCTTGCGCCGCTCTTCCGTCAGGGGCGGGATGGGGATGCGGACCATCTTTCCGTCGCTTGCCGGGTTCAGCCCGAGGCCGCTCCCCTGGATCGCCTTCTCGATCGGCCCGATCATCTTCGCGTCCCAGGGGGTGACCGTGATCAGGCGGCTTTCGGGGACGGAGAGGGTCCCCACCTGCTGGAGCGGCGTCGGGGTGCCGTAGTAGTCGACCTTTACCCCGTCCAGCAGGGAGAAGGAGGCGCGACCCGTGCGCACCTTCCCAAGCTCCTTCCGGAACGCTTCGATGCTCCGCTCCATGCGGACGGAGGTATCCTTCACCAGCGCATCCATCACTTCCCTCCGTGGACCACGGTGCCGATCTTCTCGCCCAGCACCGCTTTCAGGATGTTCCCCTTCCTCGTCAGGTTGAAGACGACGATCGGGAGGTTGTTGTCCATGCACAGGGAGATGGCTGTGGCATCCATGACCTTGAGGTTCTTCCGGAGGACGTCGATGTAGGTCAGGCGGGCGAACTTCTTGGCCTTCGGGTAGAGCATCGGGTCGCGATCGTACACCCCGTCGACCTTGGTGGCCTTGAGGATGGCGTCGGCGTTGATCTCCATCGCCCGCAGCGCCGCCGCCGTGTCCGTGGTGAAGTACGGGTTCCCCGTCCCCGCCGCGAAGATCACCACCCGCCCCTTCTCGAGGTGCCGCAGGGCGCGCCGGCGGATATACGGCTCGGCGATGGCCCGCATCTCGATCGCGCTCAGCACGCGTGTCGTCACGCCGGTCCGCTCGAGGACGTCCTGCAGGGCGAGGCTGTTGATGACCGTCGCCAGCATCCCCATGTAGTCCGCGGAGGCGCGGTCGATGCCGATGTCCCGGCTGGCACCGATCCCCCGGAAGATGTTCCCCCCGCCGACCACGAGGGCCACCTGTACGCCGAGTCCGACGACTTCCCGGATCTCGGCCGACAGGCCGGCGAGGATCCCTTCGTCGATCCCGTACTCCTGCTTCCCCATCAGGGCTTCCCCCGAAAGTTTCAGCAGGATCCGGCGGTACGACGGTTTCGTCACGGAACCTCCGCCGGGCGAAGGGTCGGATCGATCAACCCTGCCCGAGCTGCTTCGCCACCTCGGCGGCCAGGTCGTCCGACCGCTTCTCCATCCCCTCGCCCACCTGGAACCGGGCGAAGGCGCACACCGTGATTCCGGCGCCCGCGGCCTTCCCGACCTCCGCGAGGAGCTGTCCGACCTTCCGGTCCGGGTCCTTGATGAACGCCTGCTCGACGAGGCAGAAATCGCCGAAATACTTCTCGAGCTTCCCCTCGGCGATCTTGTCCAGGATCTTGTCGGGTTTCCCCGAAGCCTTCGCCTGCTCGCGGTAGATCGTCTTCTCGTGCTCGATCACCTGCGCGGGAACGTCCTTCCGGCCGACGTACGAAGGGTTGGCCGCGGCCACCTGCATCGCGAGGTCCTTGGCCAGCGCCGCCACGGCGGCATTCGATCGATCCACCCCCGAGACCACCACGAGGACCCCGATCTTACCGCCGGCGTGGATGTAGGGGACGACCATGCCGGGCGTCCCCGCGGGCGGCTCGAGACGCGCGAACCGGCGGAAGGAGATCTTCTCGCCGATCTTCGCGACCTTCTCCGACAGCCTTTCCCCGAGGGTCCCGCCCCCGGCCGGCAACGTCAACGCTTCCTCGACGTCCCGGGGCGCCTTCGCGTTGACCAGCGCCGCGATCTCCTTCGCCAGCCCGGCGAAGTCGTCGGTCCTGGCCACGAAGTCGGTCTCGCAGTTCACCTCGACGAGCGCCCCGGAGTCCCCCTCCAGGTGAGCGCAGACGACTCCCTCGGAGGCGATCCGCGAGGACTTCTTCGCGGCCGCCGCAAGGCCCTTCGTGCGGAGGTGATCGATCGCCCCTTCCATGTCGCCGCCCGACGCCGCGAGCGCCGCCTTGCAATCCATCAGGCCCGCGCCGGTCTTCTCGCGCAGCTCCTTCACCATCCCCGACGTGATCTGCATCCCCCTGGGTCTCCCTTTCCTTGATCGTTCGGGCCGCCCGGTACCCGGATCTATTCCTGCGCCGCCGCGGGGACCTTCGGCGCGATGGAAACTTCCTCGTCCCCCTCGGTGGAGATGAGCGACACGGTGACCTCCGGCGCCGGGGCCTCCTTGTCGCCGCGGGAGGCGTTCTTCTCCGCGTACGCCGCCTTCCCCTCGAGGATCGCGTCGGCCATCTTGGAGAGGAACAGCTTGATCGCCCGGATGGCGTCGTCGTTCCCCGGGATCACGACATCGATCAGGTCCGGGTCGCAGTTCGTGTCGACGATGGCGACGATGGGGATCCCGAGGCGCCGCCCTTCAAGGACCGCGATCGTCTCCCGCGACGGGTCGACGACGAACATCGCATCCGGCACCTGCCGAAGCTCCCGGATGCCGCCCAGGGTCTTCTCCAGCTTCACCCTCTCCTTTTCGAGCTGAAGGACCTCCTTCTTCGGAAGCCGCTCCGCGGTTCCGTCGGTGCCGATCTCCGAAAGCTTCTGCAGGCGATCGAGGCTCTTGCGGATCGTCGTGAAGTTGGTGAGCATCCCGCCCAGCCAACGCTGGTTGACGTACGGCGTTCCGGCCCGGCGGGCCTCCTCCTCGACCGCCTCCTGCGCCTGCTTCTTGGTGCCGACGAAGAGGACCGTCTTCCCCTCCGCGGCCATGCTCCGCACGGCGTCGTAGGCGGCCCGGAACATCTTCACCGTCTGCTGGAGATCGATGATGTAGATCCCGTTGCGGGCGGTGAAGATGTACCGCTTCATCTTCGGGTTCCAACGCTTCGTCTGGTGCCCGAAGTGGACTCCCGCCTCCAGCAGCTGCTTCATCGTGATCACTGCGCTCTGCCCGTTCGCCATCCCTTTCTTTCCTCCTTCGATTTAGGGGTTGTTCCGCCGGGCGCTCCGCCCCTCCCCATTTACCCCGTCCATACGGGGCACCCCGGGGAGAGTCCCGCCCGTGGGTGATAAACCACAGCTAAGCCTTGTACCTATATCACGACCGATCAGGAGAATTCAACTCCTGTACCCCGAGTTGATCTTTACGTACTCCTCCGTCAAATCGGAGAAGTAGACGTAGTCGCTCCCGTTCCCCAGCCCGAGGTCGACGTCGATGGCGTACGCCTCTTTCCGGATCTTCGGGGCGGCACGGCGCTCCGCCGCCGGGTCGGGTCGCATCCCCCGGCGCAGCAGCGTTTCCCCGGCGAACCGCATCGAGACCTTCATCGGGTCCACCGCGATCCCCGCCCTCCCGAGCACCGCGATCACCCGGCCCCAGTTCAGGTCGGCTCCGTAGACGGCCGTTTTGACCAGCGGGGAAGAAGCGGCGGCGCGGGCCGCCCTCGTGGCGTCCGCGCCGGTGCGCGCGCCGGTGACCGACAACCGCACCACCCGGGTCGCCCCCTCGCCGTCCCGCACGATCATGAGGGCGAGATCGAGCAGCAGAGAGGCGAGCGACTCCCGGAAGGCGGAGAGCGCCTTCCCCCGGAAGGGGGGGAGGCCGCACGCGCCGTTGGCGAAGAGGGCGGCCGTGTCGTTGGTGCTCATGTCGCCGTCCACCACGATGCGGTTGAACGACGCGTCCGACGCCTCCCGCAGCAGGCGGCGTGCGTCGGCCGCCGACAGGGTCGCGTCGGTGAACGCGTAGGCGAGCATCGTCCCCATGTTCGGGGCGATCATCCCGGCGCCCTTGGCGATCGCGCCGATCGTGATCGTACGCCCCCCCGCGCGGATCTTCCGCATCCCGCGCTTCGGGAAGGCGTCCGTCGTCAGGATCGCTTCGCCCGCCGCGGGGATCCCCTTCGTGGAGAGGCGGGCGGCGAGCTCCGGCAAGGCCGCGACGATCTTTCCCACCGGCAGCGGCACGCCGATGACGCCGGTGGAGCCGATCAGCAAAGAATCGACCGGCAGGCCGAGGAGGTCACAGGCGGCCCGGGACGTTTCGCGGACCGCTTCGATCCCCACGACCCCGGTGCAGGCGTTCGCGTTGCCGCTGTTCACCACGATCCCGCGCAGGCGGGAGTGGTTTCGCAGCGCTATTCCCCAGGCCACGGGGGCCGCCGCCACCTTGTTCCGCGTGAAGACGACGTCGGAAACGCACGGCCGGTCGCTGACCACCAGCGCCAGGTCCGGCTTCCCGGTCTTCTTGATACCGCACGACGTCCCCGCCCCCCGGAATCCGGGAACGACGATCTCCTTCGGCAGCTTCATCCCCTCACCCTCCGCACAAAATACTGCGTCTCATAAATACGGTAACGTATCGGGAAGACAGCACGGAAGGCGCACGCAACAGGAGAGCCCGGCGGAGTCGCCGCAGGAGGGGGACGCAGTGAGGTAAAGCGCAGCCGTGCAGGTTCACCGCACGGCGAGCCACGAACGGAGTCCCCCTCCGAGGCGG
>Ga0209253_10002879_pt1 | contig 15170 bp, 15 predicted proteins | sample FrelakmetBRP12BR_FD_187145 | JGI IMG/M metagenome (GOLD analysis project Ga0209253, IMG submission 187145) | Freshwater lake sediment microbial communities from the University of Notre Dame, USA, for methane emissions studies - BRP12 BR (SPAdes)... | ecosystem: Environmental > Aquatic >...
AATCTGCTCGGTCTTCCATGACGGCATGTCCAATCCTGCTCGAAGCCGGATAAAAATTATGAAATGGGAGTCAGAAGGCCTTTATATTCCCATGTCCTGCCAGCAGTGTCAGGATGCTCCTTGCCTGATTGTCTGTCCCGTGAAGGCTATTTCCCGCGATGAGACACTCAGCCGGGTGATGGTGAATCACAATATCTGTATTGGCTGCCGGTCGTGTGTGGCTGTCTGTCCCTTCGGCGCGATGGGTTTTAATGTCATTGACCGTAAGAATTTTAAATGTGACCTCTGCGATGGAGATCCACAGTGTGTTCGTTTCTGTGAGGTCAAAGCCGTCGATTATGTGGATGCGGACCGAGTGAGTATCGCCAAGAAGAAAACGGCCGCTGAAAAAATCACCGCCGCTCAAAGACAGGCGATTGCATTAGAGTCAGAATCGCACTAAGACGAATTGAGAACAGGTAACGAAAAACATTGAAAAACGAAGCGGGGTGAGGAGGTTTTCGTCTCCCCTTCTAATCGTGAACGAGGTGAAAGGGGCTGGTTATACCAGCCCCTTTTTTGTATGGAAGTTATGGGGGAAGTTATGGTTTTCTTGCGTTTCAGCTCAAATTGATATATAATAATAAAATTATAAAATAGAAACCTTTTCAATGATTGCGGGTGAGCCTTCACCTTCCCCTGCGAGAAAGTGGCGAGCCCCCATTGAGTCTTCCCACCCATTTCTGCGTGATTTAATCGGTCCTTGCCCCTTAATCGCGTGAAATCGTGGAAATCATTGGTTTGGCGTTTACCCGTTAGAAGTCCTTTGGTTTTCTTATGGGAAGACTCACAAGAGGCATTAAACCCTGTGTCCGCTCCTGTAAAGAAATTACCTTCATCCCAGTTGCAAGTCGATAAGACCCGACTACGGATATGGAGCTTTCTAACGGGGTAAAAAAGGAAAGGGATAACTCCGTTGAACATTGACTGAGCTATTTAAAGATTGCTGATGAAGTTTTCAGAATTAGATTTAAAGCCAGAGATCTTGAACGCCCTCACTACGATGGGTTATCAGGATTTGACACCCATCCAAGAAAAGACCTTCTCCCCTATCTTGAGCGGTAGGGATCTTTTAGCCCGGGCAGAGACCGGCTCAGGTAAAACAGCCGCCTGCGGCATTCCACTGGTTCAGATGATCGATCCTTCGCTCAATGCCATCCAGGCCCTCATTCTGGTTCCTACCCGTGAACTGGCTCTCCAATATGTGGAAGAGATCGATAAAATCTCAAAACTTGTAGGGGTTGTCCCCTTTGCTGTCTTTGGTGGGTTCTCGATGGAGATTCAAAAAGCGAAATTAAGGGACAAGGTCCATCTCCTGGTCGCTACACCTGGACGATTGATTGATTTCTTATCCCATACCACATCGATTGATCTTTCTTATGTTCGCACGCTTGTTCTCGATGAAGCGGACGAGATGCTGAACATGGGTTTTATTGAAGATATGGACTTCATCATGTCCTGTCTGGTCCATGAGCATCAGACATTGTTTTTTGCAGCGACGATGCCCGAAGAGATCGATCGATTGATCAGGACCTATCTGAAAGAACCCCTTCGGGTGGAATTGAATAAGGAACGGGTGGCTCCACAGAGTCTTGTTCACCATTTTCAGTATACGGGGCGACGGAATCGGCTCAATGCTCTGATCGAATACTTAAAAAGGGAGAAGATCTCCCAAGCCATCATCTTTTGCAATTCACGACATCACGGTGAGAAACTCATCAAGGAGTTGGAAGGGAAATTTAAATCGATAGGGTATATCCATGGGGGGTTAGAGCAATCGAGGCGAACTTCGCTCTTTGAGCGTTTCCGACGAAATGAGATTACCTTCATGGTTGCCACAGACATTGCCGGTCGCGGACTCGACTTCAGGCATGTCAGTCATGTGATTAATTATGATTATCCTTGCGGCTTAGAATCCTACACGAACAGGACAGGTAGGACCGGGAGAATGGGACGGTCAGGCGTTGCCATGACCTTCGTGACCGATCAGGAATTGGGGGTATTGAAATCTTTGTTGAGAATGAATCGTATTGACCCCGTGTGGCATGGTAACATCCCTAACCTTCCGTCTGTCTCTAAAGATCATGGGAGACGAGAGGGTAAAAAATACTTTAAAAAGCGGTCCCGGCCAGTATCTAAAGTTGAATCCTATCAAACAACAGGAATGACCCCGAGATCTCTTTCATCCCGCCCACAGAAGGGTTCGGCCTTATGAAACGGGAGGATTTGCGAAACATTGCTCTCATTGCCCATGTTGATCATGGAAAGACAACGATCATCGATGGCTTGCTCAGGCAGTCAGGCATTTTCCGTTTGAATGAGAAGGTGCAGGAAAGAGTGATGGACAATATTGATTTAGAGCGAGAGCGAGGTATTACGATCGTAGCAAAGAATACAGCGATCGAATATAAGGGAGTGAAGATCAATATTGTCGATACGCCAGGTCATGCCGATTTCGGCGGGGAGGTGGAAAGGACGCTTAAGATGGTGGATGGTGTACTGCTCCTCGTCGACGCCTCGGAGGGTCCATTGCCCCAGACAAGATTCGTTTTGAAAAAGGCCCTTGAGTTTAACCTTCCCCCAATCCTTGTGATTAACAAGATAGACCGTAGCGATGCGAGGATCCAAGAGGTGTTAGACGAGGTCTATGATCTCTTTATCGATCTCGACGCCACAGAGGAACAGCTTGAGTTTCCGGTCATTTACACCAATGCAAAACTCGGGATTGCGAAACTCCACCCCGATGAGAAGACAAAAGACCTTCAGTGTCTGTTTGAGCTCATCCTTCACGCCGTTCCACCCCCTGAAGGGGATGAAGAAGGGCCACTAAAGCTTTTGGTGACCAACATCGACTATAACGATTACGTGGGCAGGCTTGCCATTGGGAGGATTTTCTCAGGCTCGGTCAAAGTTGGAGATTGGGTATCGATGATCAGCGGGAAAGGAGAATCGATCAAGACAAAGGTCACCTTGCTCTACGGTTTCCAAGGGCTTGAAAGAGTAGAAATTAAAGAGGCCCGAGCAGGAGATATCGTTGCCTTGGCTGGGATCGAGGGGATTAATATTGGGGATACCATCGCCAATATTGAAAATACGGAGCCTCTTCCAAGAATTGCCGTGGATGAACCCACCATCTCCATGGTTTTCTCTGTGAATACATCCCCTTTTGCCGGCCAAGAAGGAAAGTATGTTACATCGAGAAACCTGAGGGAACGGCTTGAAAAGGAGCTCTTGTATAATGTGTCGATCAAGGTTGACTTTGATTCCACCGATTCTTTCAAGGTGATGGGAAGAGGGGAACTGCAGCTTGCGATCCTGATTGAGATGATCCGGAGGGAAGATTATGAACTTTCTGTATCGATGCCGGAGAGCATTACAAAAAACCTGGACGGTATCCTTCACGAGCCCATGGAGCACCTGGTCATCGATGTCCCAGAAGAATTCATCGGTGTTGTGACACAGCAGATAGGAATCCGTAAAGGGAGAATGCAAAAGATGAACAACAACGGACGGGGCAGGGTTCGTCTCGAATTCAGAATACCATCCAGAGGCCTGATCGGTTTTCGTTCCCAGTTCCTCACCGATACAAGAGGGACAGGGCTCTTCAACCACATTTTCGATGGTTATGAACCGTGGCATGGTCCTATCATAAAACGATCTACCGGTACCCTCGTTGCGGACCGGTCAGGAAAGACGACCGTATACGCCCTTGATCACCTCCAGCCCCGAGGGACACTCTTTGTAAAGGAGAATACGCCCGTCTACGAGGGGATGGTGATCGGTGAAAATTCAAGAGAGAACGATCTTGATGTCAATGTGAGCAAAGAAAAGAAGCTCACCAATATTAGGGCAGCGGGGTCGGATGAAGCCTTGCAGCTCATTCCACCGAAGATTCTTAGCCTTGAGCAGGCCATCGAGTTTATCAAAGAAGACGAGTTGGTTGAGGTGACCCCTTTGTCCGTGCGCATTAGAAAAAAGATCCTCGCATCGGATAAGAGACCCAAGTATCGGAGTTAAAATAGCTCCTCGAACGAATGGCACATTTTAATCTGTTTGACTCTTAAAATCGAAAGGGTGACGAAAGAGCTTAAAACAAGCTTGGCAGTTCAGGAGGAAAAAACTTAGCAAGACATCCTCTCAGGCAGATTGTATGGAAGGAGGAGATTTTATTGCTTTAAAGTGTAAATTGGTTTATAATTCGTTTTATAAAAAAGTTGTACAGAGCCTTTTAGGTTTATCGCTTATGCCCGCAAGAACTCTAAACGACTTCTTTGTGGGTTTTTTTATTTCGGATTCTGCAGAAAAGAGCACGACTCATGGTACGACGAAGAAGGTATGGAAGGGTCCATGCTTCAGGACCCAGCCATTTAAGACATCCAAAATCCTATAAAGTTTTATGTTCCGTTTGCGGAAAGGAAGTCGTCACCCCAGTTCCCCCACCCGATGGCAAGAAACTTTTGTGTATGGAATGCTTCAGCGACAGGAATGTCTAAGGAGGAAAGATAAAGATGAATAAGAAGGTTTACGTAGCGAATCTTCCATTCCAAGCGGGAGAATCTGAACTCAGGGCCCTTTTCTCTAAGGCTGGGAGCGTTATGTCTGTTAAGATTGTCAAGGACAAGCAAACCGGCCAACCGAGGGGTATTGCCTTCGTGGAGATGTCCACCCAGTGGGAAGGCCGAAGAGCTGCTTCCATGCTGAACCGGACAGATTTCATGGGAAAAAATTTGCTGGTGAAAGAGGCCACGGAAAAACGGGGCTTCCGGGGAAGATAATCCTAAATCATTTTAAGCACCCAGCCATCAGGATGGGAGGGAGTCATTATGAATAAAGAAAGACTTGAATGGGTTATGTCAGGGTTAAACCAGTACAAATTAACTAAAACAGAAAACCAATTTATCAAAACTGCAGTGGAAGACTTCGACAAGAACCATGCGATCACAGCAAATCAGGAAGAAAGATTAGAAACCCTTTACAGGGAGAAGTCAAAATTGAAACCCAATAAAAATTCTTCTGATTATTTCTCTTTTAAGGAAAGTAACGCCCAAAAAACCAAGCCTCGTAAGCCTCATTACAAAGCTGTGTTTTGATGCGTGGAAGATGAATGATTTGAAGGGGAATCGTTTTGCACTTGCTTCATCCGACTAAATTCTATTAAGGTTGACTAAGATCTGTCACTGACAATAGGGTATACATAGCAAAAGAACTCAAACTTAAAGCAGGATTACGAAAACGAAGAAATTCCTACTCCTGTTACTCTTGCTCTGCTTACTCGGCTGTTATGCCGGAAGCGTCAAGCCACTGCTGGACCATCCTGAATTTAAAGCCGAAAACGAACCCATTCGGACCTTAAAAATCCTCGTCATCACCGATCATTCTTATCGAAAAGACGAAATTGAGAAATTTGTTTCAAAATGCTCGCGCCTTGTTGAGATGCAAGTTGGGATACGGCTCGAAATTCAAGAATGGCAACAAATCAAATGGGAAGATGAGCTAAATGATATCTCCAAAATGGAGATAAGGATTGCTGGTGATACGTGGAGTAAGAGGGACAAGTTTGATATCGCACTTACTTTTGTCTATTTTGTTCAAAGTCTTGGAGGCGGTAAGTTGCCTCTGGGGGCAACCGATACCTTTTTTTGGAGGTATATCTTCGTAAAAGAGTTGGATCCCTATATTCTTTTACACGAGCTGTTTCATGCCTTTTTGTTGCAGAGAGGTCATTCAAACGACTGGGTCATGAGGGCTGCAAGGCCCCCTTACGGGAACGAGTGGTACTGGCTTACTCCAGAGGATAGAAGGGGGGTTCTCCGTAATAAATGGAGAGATTTCAATATCATGCCAGCTACCGAGCAAGAAGAAGAAATGAAATCGAAAGAAAGTTGGTTTTACTATAGGATTGGGGCAGCCCATCTCCAAAAAAGAGAATTAGACCAAGCCATTTTATTTTTTAACCAATCTCTTGAGATAAATCCCAAGTATGCTGAGGTTTACAGTAGTCGAGGGAGGGTTTATTATTTTAAAGGAGAATATGAAAAATCTTGGGAGGATATTAAAAGGGCAAAAGATTTAGGTTACGAAATTCCCGCTGAATTTCTTGTTGATCTCCGTAAGGCCTCTGGGAGATAAAATTGATATTCGAATGCCTGGTTCAACCGGTTTCGATCTCCAGCAGAAACTGGCAGCATCTGATAACCGGATACCGGTCATCGTGATTTCTGCCGGTGATGACGCACATATTCGTGAACGCGCACGGGAACTGGGAGCTGTCTCCTTCTTCCGAAAACCCGTCGACGATCAGGCCCTTATCGATGCGAGTCACTGGGCCCCTGGGGTCGCTAAACAAAAAAAGCTAAACAAAAAAAGCTTGACATGGTATGAAATTCTTGTTATTTAAGCACGGTAGAGTTTAGGTTTTATTGATGTGTTTCGTATAAATACCGTATACCGTTAATTGATTGAGCAATTAGCGATTAAAGAATACCAACTGGAAGGGGGTGATGAGATCTTAGAGGTATAAGACTGTAAGGGGAGTCTTATACAGTTCATTAAACGGGATAGAGTAATTGTAAGTTGTTTTGGGAGGAGTGGGAATGTGTATGGCTGTGCTATCCCGCTCGAGAAAGGTATATCTAAGGTACTGTATTAAGCTTCTTAAAAATTTAATTAGGGGAAAAGGAGGAAAGAAAAGATGAAAAAGATTTTTTGCTTAATTGCGGTTGTTTTAGTTTTGATGGTTGCTTCAGTGACTTTCGCTCAGAGTATCGATTCCGGAGATCTCAAGGACCTGAAAGGAACCTGGACAGGATGGGCCACCTTTCAAATTGGCCAAGGTGTCCCTGCCGAGCTGGTCATCCTTAATGACACCGTCCCGGTGAAGGCGAAATTAACCCTTTCGCAGGTGTCAGACGCCGTTGGGGCGATGCTTGGCTTAGGGACCGCCGATGCGGGGAAAAAATACACGTTTTCGAATGACGAGGGGAAAATCACCACTCAGGGAAGTCTCATGTGGGCCGGAAATAAGAACTTCATAGAGTTCTTCCTCAAACGCAATAAGCTTGATGGATGGTTCTATGTTAACGGTGCGAAAGGAGATATAATACTACATAAGAAATAGCATGCCCATGCTCTGATCAAACAATCTTTAGACGCCCCCATTTAATAGTTCTCCGAAGAGGAAGTGGGGGCGTTTGATTTTTCTTCAATGTTGAGATCCGCTTGGTGTGACAGTTTGACAATCAGGTTCACCGCAGAGGGGAGAATGCTGGGGGGATGTTCTTATAACCTTCTCCGCGTCTCCGGCTCTGCGGTAAACTTTGATGTGGACAAGCATGGAATAAAACCAAAGAGCAAGGAGTGCGAAGGAGGAATGGTATGAAAAGACCCAAATTGATCCAAGGTTGTTTTTTGTTTTTGCTCTGTATCGGATTGTCTTTTTGGACAACCCACGCATCAGGTCAGCAAATACAAGGTTCAGAAGCAGTGATGAAGGAAATGGAAAAGGCCATGCCATTGCTTAAAGGCGACGTATGGCAAAAATCAGACCATAATACCAAGGTGGGGTTTATATGGGGTGTGGCCCATGTCATATTGATTGAGAAGATATTGATGGAAGAGATTCCTGAGCTGAGAAGGGAGAGCTATGTCACGAAGGTACTGGAAGCACGTGAAGTGAGGATTAAGGCTGGCACGGCAGCGATGACGATCAACGACGTTGTAAAGCAAATAGATCAGTACTATAAGGACCACCCCGATCAGCTTGAAGCCCCTGTCATGAAAGTGATTTGGGACGTTGCGATTAAACCAAATATAAAGACAGGCATTGCGGGTCGCCCGCTAAAGTAAACAATAAAGGAGAGGTAACCGAGTTTCGGAAGGATCTTAGGCAAGCAGTTAAACCAGAATAAGGGATTGTGGCGATTAACTTGGCCTCTCAATGTGCAAAGGATAAGGAGGAAATGATGAAAAGGCTCATCTATCTTATGGTGGTTTTGATGATAGGGTTCATATGTTTCGGTTGTTCAGGTATGTCGGCAGAGCAGCGCAAAGAGACCTATGATCTCCGATCCAGTGTTGGCGACCAGCCTTTCGTTGGGGGCTCTTCACCGGAGGCGCGCAATCTCGGCTATTACCAGATGCACGGCCGCTAATACCCAAATTGAGGCATAATTTTGGACAAATCCTCTCGAACTCCGCTCGCTTTTGAGTCGTACCGACTTTGCCAAAGAGGAGAACCCATCCTCATCCTCCTGTGGCAAAGCCTGCCTGCCGGTAGGCAGGGGGGATTGAGGGGGATTTTAATAGCTGATCACTTGATACCGATCACTAGTCACTGTGTTATTTCCCTTGCCACTTACCATTGAAGGGTTACAACGAACCCCTTTTTTCTCTTGACATGTCTGAAACATTACATTAATAATCTATTTACAAAATGGTTGGTTCTTTGGGGAGGAGGGAAACCGGTCGACGGTCAGGCCCTCATTGATGCAATTCACTGGGCCATGGGGGTTACCAAACATAAATCTGGCCCCTCTGATTCTTAATTCTGACTGAAAGGAGGCGATGAGGAGTAGTTTGGGGAGGAAGTGGGAAACTCGGTTGTCTTGGTATCTCACTCAGGAAGGCCTATCGATGGCAACTTTAAGTTCCTTTGGAACTCGTTCTATGAGACTCTCTTCGTCTCCGTCGAGTTGATTTTTTGTAGAATGGAACTTTTGATCCGGGTCACGTTAGGTCGAAACAGTCTAATCTATGAAGGGATATCCGAAGGGATAAAAAAACAAAAAGGAGGAAGGAAATGAAAAAGATCATTTTGTTGGTGGTTGCTTTAATGATGGTTGCTTCAGTGGCTTTCGCTCAGAATATCGATCCCAAAAATCTCAAGGACCTGAAAGGAACCTGGGTGGGATGGGTCACCTTTCAACTTGGCATCAGTTGCCCTGCCGAGCTGGTCATCCTTAATGACACCGTCCCGGTGAAGGCGAAATTTAACCTTTCGCAGGTGCCAGACAACGTTGGAGGGATGCTTGGCTTAGGGACCGCCGATCCGGGGAGAAAATACTCGTTTTCGAATGACGAAGGGAAAATCACCACTCAGGGAAGTCTCATGTGGGCCGGAAATAAGAACTTCATAGAGTTCTTCCATAAACGCGGTAGCCTTGATGGATGGTTCTATGTTAACGGTGCGAGAGGAGATGTAGTGCTGCATAAGAAATAGCATGTCCATGCTCTGATCAAACAATCTTTAGACGCCCCCATTTAATAGTTCTCCAAAGAGGAAGTGGGGGCGTTTGATTTTTCTTCAATGTTGAGATCCGCTTGGTGTGGCAGTTTGACAATCAGGTTCACCGCAGAGGGGAGAATGCTGGAGGGATGTTCTCATAACATTTTTCAGGAAACCGGTCGACGGTCAGGCCCTTTTGGATGCCATCTGGTGGGCCATTGCCATGGGCGGAAAGAATAAAGAATAGATGGGCACGACATGGCGTTAAAGGAGTCTACAAGATTTCGAACTTGGAAAAACCAAATCTACAAGAGGAGGCAAATGTGAGCACAAAAACCGTTAAATCACGATGGGCACTACTCTTGATACCTGCATTGGTGGCAGTTGTGATGGGTTTCCCCACTCCTGCGCTGACGCAGGACAAACCCGCTGACAACATGCAGATCGTGCGCGAGAAGGTCAAGGCGGACAAGAAGCTTCTGGTCGCGACAAACATGGAACTGACGGAGTCGGAGGCGAAGGGTTTTTGGCCCGTCTACGAGGAGTATCAGAAGGAGCTGACAACGATCAACCAGCGCATCGTTAAGCTTATCCAGAGCTACGCCGCAGACTATCGGGCCAATACTCTCACCGACGAGAAGGCCAAGAAACTCGTTGATGAATTTGTTGCCATCGAGCAGGCAGAGGCCGGGCTCAAGGCGTCCTATGTTCCAAAATTGAGCAAGGTGCTGCCTCCGAAGAAGGTTGCTCGCTACCTGCAGATCGAGAACAAGATCCGGGCCATTGTGAAGTACGACCTTGCAGCTGGGGTGCCGCTCGTCCAGTAGCGCGGGCGCGGAATTTTCCAAACCCTTCCCCAACTTATTAAAGAGGGACGTTCGTGCAGAGCGTGCTTGACATCGGCAATGCTTAGGGGTAAATTAGTTCCATGCCTCGGTCAGCACGCTTAGACGCTCCTGGTGTCCTCCATCATGTCATGGGTCGAGGCATTGAGAAACGGCCAATCTTCCTGACGGATGAGGATAGAAACGATTTCCTTTCCAGACTTGGACACTTTGCTGAAGAAGGCTGGTTCAAGGTGTACGCCTGGGCCCTCCTGCCAAACCACTTCCATCTTCTCTGTAAGACGGAAAAGCAACCTTTAGCTCGAATTATGAGACGTCTATTGACCGGGTATGTGGTGAAATTCAATAAGCGCCACAATCGGAACGGTCACCTTTTCCAAAATCGGTACAAATCCATTGTCTGTCAGGAGGATTCGTATTTGATGGAATTAGTGCGATATATCCATTTGAACTTAATTAGAGCAGGGATTGCAAAGGGGTTGGGGGAGTTGAACAGGTCTCCGTGGTCAGGTCATTCGGCGTTGATGGGATATCAGAGACGGGAGTGGCAGGATACGGACTATGTGCTGTCGTACTTTGGGAAAGGGGTGAGGAGTAGAAGAGAGTATTTGAAGTTTGTGGGCGAGGGGATTAAGATGGGGCGGAGGCCGGAGTTAGTGGGTGGGGGTTTGATACGTAGTATGGGTGGGTGGTCTGGGGTATTGGGATTAAGGAGGAGGGGGAAAAAGACAGGATCCGATGAGCGGATATTGGGGGATGGAGAGTTCGTAGAGAGGGTGTTAGAGGAATGGGATGAGATTGGGAGAGCGAATCTTCGATTACCTGGGGTTCAGAGGAGTCCTTCATTGCTAGCGCAGCAGGTCTGTGAGAACTGGGGGGTAACGATGGGGGAGTTGAGGTCTGGGAGTCGGAGGCAGATAATTTTGAAGGCACGTGAGGAATTTGCACAAGTAGCGGTGAAGGGGCTGGGGTATTCGGGGGCAGAGGTAGCACGGTTCCTTGGGGTTAGCGGTTCCTGTGTGACGAGGAGTGTGGCCAAAAGAGAGTTATCGGAAGAAGTTAGATTAAGGTATCGAATTAGCTAGGCACGCTCTGCACGAACGTCCCCCATATTCGTTACCGATCGTCGAGGCAGCCTATAAAGAAGTTGGGTTAGGATCCATTTAACCTTAGGAGGTACTATGGCAAGGATTGTAAAGGCAATTGGGAGAGAGATTCTGGATTCAAGAGGTAACCCGACTGTAGAGGCCGATGTTTGGCTCGATGACGGAAGCATTGGCAGAGCCGCGGTGCCTTCCGGTGCTTCGACAGGCGAGCACGAGGCGGTTGAGTTGCGTGACGGAGAAAAATCGCGCTATCTGGGGAAGGGAACGCGCAAAGCCGCCCAACACATCAACGCCGAGATTGCCGCCGCCATAAAAGGTATGGAGGCGACCCGCCAGGCAGAGATCGACCGTAAGATGATCCAGCTCGATGGAACACCAAACAAAGGCCGGCTTGGAGCGAACGCCATTCTTGCCGTGTCCATGGCGGTTGCTCGAGCGGCCGCGACATCAACAAAGACCCCCCTCTACCGGTTTCTCGGAGGTGATTTGGCCTCTTTGCTGCCGGTACCGATGATGAATATCCTGAACGGGGGAGCCCATGCCGACAACTCGGTGGACTTTCAGGAATTCATGATCGCCCCTTTTGGGGCGCCAAACTTTGCCGAGGCCCTTCGCATGGGTGCTGAAGTGTTCCACACATTGAAGAGTGTGCTGAAAAAGAAAGGCTATTCAACTGCCGTGGGAGATGAGGGAGGATTTGCTCCGAACCTCAAATCGAACAACGAAGCGCCGGAGACAATTCTCGAAGCCATTACGCAAGCGGGATATCGGCCAGGAACAGATATCGGTCTGGCCCTCGACCCGGCGTCGAGCGAATTCTTCGATTCGAGCAAGGGGAAGTATGTCTTCAAGAAATCGGACAAAAGTGAGAGGCAGTCGGAGCAGATGGTTGAATTCTGGTCAAATTGGGTTCGGCAGTATCCGATACTTTCGATCGAAGATGGCATGGCAGAGGACGACTGGAAGGGATGGAAGCTCCTCACAGACACCCTCGGGGAAAAGATCCAGCTCGTGGGCGATGATCTGTTCGTGACCAACACCGAACGACTGGCGCGGGGGATCCGGGAGGGGATCGCCAATTCGATCCTCATCAAGGTCAACCAGATTGGAACGTTGACCGAGACCCTGGAGGCCATGCGAATGGCGAGGGAGGCAGATTACACCTGTGTGGTTTCCCATCGGTCGGGTGAGACAGAGGATACTTTTATTGCTGACCTGGTGGTGGCTACTGGAGCGGGACAGATCAAGACGGGCTCTGCGAGCCGCACTGATCGAATTGCAAAATACAATCAATTGTTGCGCATCGAGGAGGAACTGGGAACTGCGTCCAAATTTGCAGGAAGAAAAGCATTTAAACAATAGTTGCAGTTTGGGTTTATTGTGTTCATCGGGTTTTTTGGGTTAACACAAGAAATACATTAAACTCAACAAACTCATTGAACCAAAAATGACTTGATACCCGCTTTAACAAAGTTGAGTAGCTTGCCAACTTCAAATCGCTGAAGTGATACCATCAATGAAAATGGAGGGGCGAATCCGATGCACAAACTCGTTTTGGTGAGACATGGTGAAAGCACTTGGAACAAGGAAAACCTCTTTACGGGTTGGACGGACGTGGACCTTTCAGAGAAAGGTGTCGAAGAAGCCAAAGAAGGAGGTCGTGTTCTCAAGGAGCAGGGATATACCTTCGACATCGCCTACACTTCTGTCCTGAAACGGGCGATACGAACCCTTTGGATCGTCATGGACGAGTTGGATCTGATGTGGATACCCGTGATTCGGGACTGGCGTCTGAACGAACGGCATTACGGGGCTCTGCAAGGTCTTAACAAGGCTCAGATTGCGGAGAAGTTCGGGGAGAAGCAGGTCAAAATCTGGAGGCGGAGCTACGACATCCGCCCCCCGGCCTTAGAGGAAACCGATCCTCGGAATCCGGCGAAGGACCCGCGTTATAAAGAATTGAAGAGAGAGGAGATTCCGCTCACGGAGTGCCTGAAAGACACGGTGGAACGCTTTCTCCCGTGCTGGCATGAAGTGATTGCGCCCACTGTGCGCTCGGGAAAACGAGTCCTCATTGCAGCCCACGGGAATAGCCTGCGGGCCCTTGTGAAGTATCTTGATCACATTCCTGACGATGTGATCCCTGAAGTCAACATTCCTACGGGAATGCCTCTGGTCTACGAGCTGAAAGACGACCTAAAGCCGATACGGAACTATTATCTTGGCGATCCTGAAAAAGTGAAGCAAGCCATGGAAGCGGTCGCCAGCCAGGCCAAAGTTAAGAAATAACAGCAGATGGAGGGTTGGAATGCTGGAGAACTGGTGCTCCATCACTCCAATACTCCATTACTCCAATTGGAATCCCTCCCGGGGGTTTTTGAGGTGACTTTTATGCTTCCTAAAATCAATCCGACAAAAACGAAGTCTTGGAAAAAACTGAAAGAGCACCACAGGGTGATGAAAAGCCGTCACATGGTGGATCTCTTTCATCAGGATCCTGAAAGATTCTCCAGGTTTTCGGTCACGTTTGAAGATATGCTCGTGGACTACTCCAAAAATATTATGACCAAGGAGACGTTTCGCCTCCTTCTTGGACTCGCTCGTGAGTGCAAGCTGAAAGAGGCGATCGAGAAGATGTATACAGGGGATGAGATCAACGAGACCGAAGGGCGTGCCGTCCTTCACGTGGCCCTGAGGAACAGATCCAATTCGCCGGTTTACGTAGACGGCATCGATATCATGCATGAGGTCAATGCCGTCTTAAAACAGATGGAACGGTTTTCGGATGCTGTCATCACAGGAGAGTGGAAGGGTTATACGGGCAAGACGATTACAGATGTCATCAACATCGGGATCGGAGGGTCTGATCTGGGACCGGTCATGGTGACCGAGGCTCTGAGACCCTACTGGCAGCCTCAGATCAGAGTCCATTTCGTCTCGAACATCGATGGGACGAATATTGCAGAAACCCTGAAGACGGTCTCGCCGGAAACAGCCCTTTTTATCGTTGCCTCAAAGACCTTCACGACCCAGGAGACCATGACCAATGCCCTAACGGCAAGAAAGTGGTTTCTCGATTCAGCGAAGAGCGAATCCTTGGTAAAACAACATTTCGTGGCTATCTCTACGAATGAAGCGGAAGTCAAAAAGTTCGGGATCGATCCGGAGAACATGTTTAGGTTCTGGGATTGGGTGGGTGGAAGGTATTCCCTCTGGTCAGCGATAGGACTTTCCATCGCCTGCACGATCGGATTTGAGAACTTTGTCGAACTCCTGGAGGGTGCCCACGCCATGGACATTCATTTCAGGGAGACGCCCTTTGAAAGGAACATACCCGTTCTGTTGGCTTTAATCGGGATCTGGGACATCAATTTTTTTGGTGCCGAGTCCGAAGCCATTTTACCCTACGACCAATACTTGCACCGTTTTCCTGCGTACTTTCAGCAGGGGAATATGGAGAGCAACGGAAAGTTCGTTGACCGGAGCGGACGTGAAGTGCGCTATGAAACAGGTCCAATTATTTGGGGCGAACCCGGGACGAATGGGCAGCATGCCTTCTATCAGTTGATTCATCAGGGAACGAAACTGGTTCCCTGCGATTTCATCGCGTCCGCTATCAGTCACAATCCGGTGGGCGATCATCATGAGATCCTGCTTTCGAATTTTTTCGCACAGACGGAAGCGTTGATGAGGGGGAAAAAGCCCGAAGAAGTTCTTAAGGAATTAAGACAGGCGGGAATGGGGGATGAAGAGATCAAGAAGGTTCTGCCTTACAGAGTCTTCAAGGGGAATCGGCCAACCAACTCCATCCTTATCAAAAAGATCACTCCCAAGACCTTGGGGAGTCTCATTGCCATGTATGAACACAAAATCTTTGTCCAGGGCGTGATCTGGAACATCTTCAGCTTCGACCAGTGGGGTGTGGAACTCGGGAAGCAACTCGCAAACAGGATCCTC
>Ga0209253_10002880_pt1 | contig 15169 bp, 8 predicted proteins | sample FrelakmetBRP12BR_FD_187145 | JGI IMG/M metagenome (GOLD analysis project Ga0209253, IMG submission 187145) | Freshwater lake sediment microbial communities from the University of Notre Dame, USA, for methane emissions studies - BRP12 BR (SPAdes)... | ecosystem: Environmental > Aquatic >...
GATGCGCCGCTGCCGGGGGCGGCGATCGACGCCGTGAAGATGGGCACCACGGTGGCCACCAACGCGCTGCTCGAGCGCAAGGGCGAGCCGACCGTGCTGGTGGTCACGCGCGGCTTCCGCGACGCTTTGCGGATTGCCTACCAGAACCGGCCGCGGCTGTTCGACCGCCACATCGTGCTGCCGGAGTTGCTGTACTCGCGCGTGGTCGAGGCCGACGAGCGCATCGGCGCGCGCGGGGAGATCGTCACGCCGCTGGACGAGGCGATGCTCGCCGGCGAGCTGAGGGCCGCCTTCGCCGAGGGCTTCCGCTCCTGCGCGATCGTCCTGATGCACGGCTACCGCTACACGCCGCACGAAGCGCGGGCGGCGGAACTGGCGCGCGCGGCCGGCTTCACGCAGGTGTCGGTCTCACACGAAACCAGCCCGATGATGAAGCTGGTCGCGCGCGGCGACACCACGGTCGTCGATGCGTATCTGTCGCCGATCCTGCGCCGCTACGTGGCGCAGGTGGCCGGCGAACTGCCCGACACGCGGCTGCTGTTCATGCAGTCGAGCGGCGGACTGACGGACGCGCACCGGTTCCAGGGCAAGGACGCGATCCTCTCCGGCCCGGCCGGCGGCATCGTCGGCATGGTGCGCACGAGCCGGATGGCCGGCTTCGACCGGGTGATCGGCTTCGACATGGGCGGCACCTCGACCGACGTCTCGCATTACGCCGGCGAGTACGAGCGCGAGTTCGACACGCTGGTTGCAGGCGTCCGCATGCGCGCGCCGATGATGAGCATCCATACGGTAGCCGCCGGGGGCGGGTCGATACTGCACTTCGACGGCGCAAGGCTGCGCGTGGGCCCGGATTCGGCCGGCGCCAATCCCGGCCCCGCGTGTTACCGGCGCGGCGGGCCGCTGGCGGTGACCGATGCCAACGTGATGCTCGGCCGCATCCAGCCGGAGTTCTTCCCGCATGTGTTCGGCCCGCACGCCGACCAGCCGCTCGACCGCGACGTCGTGGCGCAGGGGTTTCGCAAGCTGGCGAAGGAGATCGAAGCGGCCACCGACATGCGCAAGACGCCGGAGGAAGTCGCCGCCGGCTTCCTCGACATCGCCGTGCGCAACATGGCCGAGGCGATCAAGAAGATCTCGGTGCAGCGCGGCCACGACGTGACGAAATACACCCTCGCCGTATTCGGCGGCGCCGGCGGCCAGCACGCCTGTGCAGTCGCCGATCAACTGGCGATGACGCGCATCTTCGCCCACCCGCTGGCCGGCGTGCTGTCCGCTTATGGCATGGGGCTCGCCGACCAGACGGCGATGCGCGAGACGACGATCGAGTTGCCGTTGGCAGACACCGCGATGGCACAGGTCGACGCCACCGTCGAGCGCCTCGGCGAAGCTGCGGCCGCCGAGCTTGTCCGTCAGGGCGTGCCCGCCGAGCGCGTTCGGCGAGTCGCGCGTGGCCACCTGAAGTACGAAGGCACCGACACCTCGCTGGCAGTCGACTTCGGCAGCGTCGAGTCGATGCGAAGTGCGTTCGAGGATGCCTATCGCAGTCGCTTCTCCTTCCTGATGCCGGAGCGGCGGCTGATCATCGAGGCGGTGTCGGTAGAGGCGATCGGTGCCGGCGACGCCAGCGACGAGCGGCCCGCAGCGCCAGCGCCCCGCGCCGGGCGCCTGCCGCCGGCGCGGCCGGTGCAGGCGTACTTCGATGGCGCCTGGCACGACACGCCGCTCTTCGTGCGCGAGGACACGCGTCCGGGCGACACGATCGACGGCCCGGCGATCATCGCCGAGCGCAACGCCACCACGTTGGTCGAGCCCGGCTGGCGGGCGGTGATCACGCCGCTCGATCATGTGGTGCTGAACCGAGTCGCGCCGCGGCCAAAGCGCACGGCGATCGGCACGGCCGTCGATCCGGTGCTGCTGGAGATCTTCAACAACCTGTTCATGTCCATCGCCGAGCAGATGGGCATGCGGCTGCAGAACACCGCCTACTCGGTAAACATCAAGGAGCGGCTGGACTTTTCCTGCGCGCTGTTCGACGCCGAGGGCAACCTGATCGCCAACGCGCCGCACATGCCGGTGCACCTCGGCTCGATGAGCGAGTCGATCAAGACGGTGATGCGCGAGAACGAAGGGAAGATGATTGCCGGCGACGCCTACGTGATCAACGATCCGTATCACGGCGGCACGCACCTACCCGACGTGACCGTGATCACGCCGGTTTTCGACCGCGCCGGGCGCGAGATCCTCTTCTACGTAGGCTCGCGCGGGCACCACGCCGACATCGGCGGCATCACGCCAGGGTCGATGCCTCCGTTTTCCACGTCGCTCGACGAGGAGGGCGTGCTGTTCACGAATTTCCAGCTGGTCGCGGGGCAGGGCGTCGACCGACCGGGTCGGCTGCGCGAGGCGCAGTGCCTGGCCATCCTCACCGGCGGCCCGCATCCGGCGCGCAACCCGCAACAGAACATGGCCGATCTCAAGGCGCAGATCGCAGCCAACGAGAAGGGGCGCGAGGAACTGCTGCGCATGGTCGAGCAGTTCGGGCTGGACGTCGTGCAGGCCTACATGCGGCACGTGCAAGACAACGCCGAGGAGTCGGTGCGACGCGTGATCACCGTGCTGCGCGACGGTTCGTTCGACTACCGGCTCGACAACGGCGCGCTGATCCGCGTGCGGATCACGGTCGATCGCGAGCGGCGCGAGGCGACGATCGACTTCACCGGCACCTCGGCGCAGCTGCCGAACAACTTCAATGCGCCGTCGGCGATCTGCGTTGCCGCCGTGCTGTATGTGTTCCGCACGCTGGTCGACGACGAGATCCCGCTGAACGCAGGGTGCCTGAAGCCGCTGCAAGTCGTCATCCCCGAGGGCTCGATGCTCAATCCGCGCTATCCGGCGGCGGTGGTGGCCGGCAACGTGGAGACATCGAGCTGCATCACCAATGCGCTGTTCGGAGCGCTGGGGGTGCTTGCCTCCAGCCAGGGCACGATGAACAACTTCACCTTCGGCAACGAGCGCCACCAGTACTACGAGACGATCTCGGGTGGCTCGGGCGCCGGCATCCGCGACCTGGCGGCGGGCAGCGCGTCGAAGGAAGGCTTCGACGGCACCGACGTCGTGCAGACGCACATGACCAATTCGCGGCTGACCGATCCCGAGGTGCTCGAATTCCGCTTCCCGGTGCGGCTCGACAGCTATTCGATCCGCCGCGGCTCCGGCGGCCGCGGCCGCTGGCACGGCGGCAACGGCGGCATCCGCCGCGTACGCTTCCTCGAGCCGATGACGGCATCGATCCTGTCGAACAACCGCGCCGTTGCTCCCTTTGGCCAGGCTGGCGGCGAAGCGGGACAAGCGGGCCGCAATTACGTCGAACGAACCGACGGCCGGGTCGAAGCGCTGACGCACATCGGCAGCGTGCAGATGGCCGCCGGTGACGTGTTCGTGATCGAAACCCCGGGCGGCGGCGGCTTCGGCAAGCCCGACGATTGAGAGGGGCAGGCGAGGGTGCGCGGCTATACTTTGCGCCGCGCTCCCGCTGCCGTTTCTTTCGCTTGGGGGTGATCCGCAGCCCCCATGTCATCCGACGATTTCTTTCTCGCGCTCGACGGTCCGAGTGCGCTGTCGACATTTCGCGCCCGCGGCCTGCTGGCGCACATCCAGGCGATCGAGCCTTCGGCAGTGCAACTGCACTTGCAGCACGTGCATTTCATTCACAGCCGGGGTGAGCTCGACGAACACCAGCGGGCGCGTCTGACGGCCCTGCTCGACTATGGCGAGCCGGCGGCGCCGCTCGGCGGCAAGGCGGCGCAGCAGTGGCTGGTCGTGCCGCGACTCGGCACGATCTCACCGTGGGCCAGCAAGGCGACCGACATTGCACACAACTGCGGCCTGGACCGCGTGCTGCGCATCGAGCGTGGCACGCGCTGCAGCCTGCTGCTGAAGAGCGGACTGTTCGGCGGCCGCGCGCTCGACGCCGAGGCAGCGCAGCGCGTCGCCGCGCTGCTGCACGACCGGATGACCGAAAGCCTCGTTGCCGTCGATGTCGACTGCGCGCAGTTGTTCCGCGAACTGCCGGGCAAGCCGATGGCGCGCGTTGCAGTGAGCACCGGCGGCCGCGCGGCGCTGGCGCGGGCCAATGTCGACATGGGCCTGGCGCTTTCGGACGACGAGATCGACTACCTGCTCGACGCCTACTTGACGATGCGGCGCGACCCGACCGACGTCGAACTGATGATGTTCGCGCAGGCCAACTCGGAGCACTGCCGGCACAAGATCTTCAACGCCCGCTGGACCATCGACGGCGAAGCGCAGGCGGAGAGCCTGTTCAGCATGATCCGGGCCACGCACGAGGCGGCGCCGCAGGCGACCGTGGTCGCCTATTCGGACAACGCCGCGGTGATCGAAGGCAAGCTCGCGCGGCGTTTCCATCCGCGCAGCAGCGGAGACAACGCGATCGGCACCGAGTTCTCCGCGCGCGCCGAGCTGACGCACGCCGTCTTCAAGGTCGAGACGCATAACCACCCGACGGCGATCTCGCCGTTCCCGGGAGCCGCGACCGGCGCCGGCGGCGAGATCCGGGACGAGGGCGCGACCGGGCGCGGAGCGAAGCCGAAGGCGGGCCTATGCGGGTTCTCGGTCTCCGGCCTGCGCCTGCCGGAGTTCCGCATGCGCTGGGAGAACGACAGCGATGTCGCCGGTGGGCCGCACAGCGAGCGAGACTACGGTTTTCCCTCGCGGATCGCCAACGCCTTGTCGATCATGATCGAGGGGCCGATCGGCGCGGCGGCTTTCAACAACGAGTTCGGCCGGCCGAACCTGGTCGGCTATTTCCGTTCGTTCGAAGCGAACATCGGCGGCAAACGCTACGGCTACCACAAGCCGATCATGATCGCCGGCGGCCTGGGCAGCATCCGCGATGACCTGACGCACAAGCTCGACCTTCCGCCAGGCACGTTGCTAATCCAGCTTGGCGGACCGGGCATGCGCATCGGTCTCGGTGGCGGCGCGGCCTCCAGCATGGGCGCCGGCGCCAACACCGAGCAGCTCGACTTCGACTCCGTGCAGCGCGGCAACGCCGAGATGCAGCGCCGCGCACAGGAGGTGATCGACCGCTGCTGGATGCTCGGCGTGGAGAGCCCGATCCTGTCGGTCCACGACGTCGGTGCCGGGGGGCTTTCCAACGCGATGCCAGAACTCGCCGACAGCGCGAGGCGCGGCGCCCGCTTCGAACTGGCGAAGGTGCCGGTCGAGGAAAGCGGCATGAGCCCGCTGGAGATTTGGTGCAACGAGTCGCAGGAGCGCTATGCGCTCGCGGTGGCGCCGGAGAAACTGGCTGCCTTCGACTGGATCTGCAGGCGCGAGCGCGCGCCGTACGCGGTGGTCGGCCGCATCAGCAACGATCGACAACTGGTCGTCGATGGCGGTGGCGCCGAGCTCGCGGTCGATATGCCGATGGAAGTACTGCTCGGCAAGCCGCCAAAGATGCACCGCGATGTCAAGCGTTGGCCGGCCGCGTTGCCGCCGATCGACACGACCGGCGTCAGGTTGCGCGAGGTGCTGCTCGACGTGCTGCGCCATCCGACGGTGGCGAGCAAGAGCTTCCTGATCACGATCGGCGACCGCAGCGTGGGGGGCTTGAACTGCCGCGATCCGATGGTCGGCCCGTGGCAGGTGCCGGTCGCCGACTGCGCGGTCACGCTCGCCGACTTCGAGGGCTATGCCGGCGAGGCGATGGCGATGGGGGAACGCACACCGGTCGCGGTGATCGATGCCGCCGCTGCCTCCCGGCTCGCCATCGGCGAGGCGCTGACCAATATCGCCGCGGCGGACATCGTACTGTCGCGTGTGAAACTCTCTGCGAACTGGATGGCCGCCTGCGGGCTGCCGGGCGAGGACGCCAAGCTCTTCGACGCGGTGCGGGCGGCAAGCGAGTTCTGCCAGCGGCTCGGCATCAGCATCCCGGTGGGCAAGGATTCGCTGTCGATGCGAACCGTCTGGCGCGACGGCGACGAGGACAAGCGGGTGGCGGCGCCGGTGTCGCTGATCGTGTCCAGCGCCGCGGTGATCGATGACGTCCGCCTGAGCCTGACGCCGCAACTGCGCACAGACTGCGGCGACACGGTGCTGATCCTGGTCGACCTCGGCAACGGCCGGCAGCGGCTCGGCGGGTCGATCTTCGCGCAGGTGACGCAGCAATTCGGCAACGACGCGCCTGACGTCGAGGAGCCGGCGCAGCTGGCTGCCGCGATCCGCGCGCTGCGCCGGTTGGCGGCGCAGGGCCGCGTGCTGGCCTATCACGACCGTTCCGACGGCGGCCTGTTCGCAGCGGTGTGCGAAATGGCCTTTGCGGGCCACTGCGGCGTGACCTTGAACATCGACGTGCTGGCGATGGATCCGGTGGCCAGCGACTGGGGCGACTTCAAGATACGCCCGGAGCAGGTCTCGGTGCGGCGCGACGAGCAGATGCTGCGCGCGCTGCTGAACGAGGAACTCGGCCTCATCGTGCAGGCGCGCGCCGCCGAGCGTAGCGAGGTGATGGCGTGCCTCCGCGCCGAGGGCATCGGCGCGGTCAGCCACATCCTCGCCAAGGTGCAAAGCGGCAGCCAGGCGCGCGACACGATCGAGATCTGGCGCGACGCGAAGTCCATCTTCGAGATGCCGCGCGCCGATCTGCAGCAGGCGTGGAGCGAAGTGTCGTGGCGCATCGCCCGCCTGCGCGACAACCCGGCGTGCGCCGATGCCGAATTCGCGCGCGCCACAGAGCCGGAAGATCGCGGCCTGTCGATCTCGCTTTCGTTCGACCCGACGCAAGACGTTGCGGCCCCGATGATCGCGACCGCAAGCCGGCCACGCATCGCCATCCTGCGCGAGCAGGGCGTGAACAGCCACTACGAAATGGCCTCGGCCTTCGACCGCGCCGGCTTCACCGCGGTCGACGTGCACATGACCGATCTGCTCGCCGGCCGGGCGAGCCTCGCCGACTTCAAGGGCTTTGCCGCCTGCGGCGGCTTTTCCTACGGCGACGTGCTCGGCGGCGGCGGCGGCTGGGCCAAGACGATCCTGCACAACCCGCGGCTGGCGGATGAGTTCGCCGCCTTCTTCCTGCGCGGTGATTCGTTCGCGCTCGGCGTGTGCAACGGCTGCCAGATGATGAGCCAGCTCGCGATGCTCATTCCCGGCGCGCAGAACTGGCCGCGATTTACGCGCAACCGCTCCGAGCAGTTCGAGGGGCGGCTGCTGATGGTCGAGGTGCTCGACTCGCCGTCGCTTTTCTTCGGTGGCATGGCCGGCAGCCGGATGCCGATCGCCAACGCGCACGGCGAAGGCTTCGCCTCCTTTGCCCAACCCGAGCAGCGCGCACGCGCCGAGCGTGACGGGCTGGTGGCGGTACGCTATGTCGACTCGGAGGGAGAGGCCACCGAGCGGTATCCGTATAACCCGAATGGATCGCCGGGTGGCATTACCGGCCTCACCACACCCGAAGGCCGCTTCACGATCCTGATGCCGCATCCCGAGCGCGTTCGCCGCACGGTACAGATGTCGTGGCAGCCGCCCGGACTCGGCGAGGATTCACCGTGGATGCGGATGTTCCGCAACGCGCGGCGCTGGCTCGGCTAGGCAACCAGCACAGGAAATGACAAAGGGCGCCGCGGCGCCCTTTGTCATTGCTGCTTTCGACTGCTGCTACTGGACCTTGGCGTTCTTGCGCAGTTGCTCGGCGAAGGCCGCCATCTTCTGCTGCTGCAGCGCTTCGCGAATCTGCGGGCTAACCTGCTCCAGCGGCGGGAACTGCGCTTCGCGGATGTCGTCGACCTTGATCACGTGCCAGCCGAACTGCGACTGCACCGGCGTTTCGGTCATCTGGCCCTTGTCGAGCTTGACCATCGCGTCCGAGAACGGCTTGACGTAAGCGCCGGCGCCGGCCCAGTCAAGCTCGCCGCCGCGTTGCGCCGAGCCGGGATCCTTCGACTTCTTGGCCAGGTCCTCCCACTTGGCGCCCTTCTTCAATTGAGCAGTGGCGTCCTTGGCCTCGGCCTCCGACTCGACGAGGATGTGGCGCACCTTGTATTCCTTGCTGCCGGTGGCCTTCTTCTGCTCTTCGTAGGCCGCCTTGACCTCGGCGTCGGTAACCGGGCTTCTTGCCAGTTCGTCGCGCATGAGCGCACGGATCAGCTCGTTCTGCCGCTGCAGCTCGAGCTGCATCTTGACGTCGGGCTTCTCCGCCAGCCCGCGCTTCTGCACTTCCTGCATGAAGACCTCGCGCTGGATCAGCTGGTCCTTGACCTGGGCGCGCAGCTGCGGCGTGTCCTGCTGGCCCTGCTTCTTGAGCTGCTCGACCCACGCGTCTTCGCGCGCCTTCGGAATCGGCTTGCCGTTAACCACCGCGATGTTCTGCGCGAACACTGTGGTGCTCGCAACCAGGGCTGCCGAAAAGGCAAGGACTCGCAACATGACTTTACTTTCCTGAAAGGGGAGGGGAACCGACGCCTGCTTCTTCCGGCGTCTGCACGACCAAGGACAGCGCATGGACCTCGCGCTGCATCATCTGACCGAGCGAATCATACACAAGGCGATGCCTGGCCACCCGCGGCAGGCCCGCGAACCGTTGGCTGACGATGCGCAGCCGGTAATGGCCACCGCCGCTCTTCGCACCTTCGTGGCCGGCGTGGCTGGCGCTATCGTCTTGGATCGCCAATGACAACGGCTGCAGCGCCTGCAGCCGCTCGCGCAGCCGTTCGACCGTGCCCTCAGGCATCGGGGGCTTCCTTGATGTGCTGCGACAGCCAGAGGCCAATGCCGATGACGAAGGCAAGCGTCAGTCCCATCAGCCCGAACAGCTTGAAGTTGACCCAGGTATCGGTCGAGAAGTTGTAGGCGACGAACAGGTTGGCGACAGCGAGCAGGGCAAAGAACCCGCTCCAGACCCAAAGCAGCCTCTCCCAGATCGGCTCGGGCAGTTCGATCTGTTGTCCCAGTAAGGTGCGGACGAAATTGCGCCGCCAGATCAGGCGGCCGCCAACCAACGCGCCCGCGAAAAGCACATAAAGGATCGACGGCTTCCACTTGATGAATGTTTCGTCGTTGAGCCAGATCGTGGCGCCGCCAAAGACGATGATCACCGCCACCGACACCCACAGCATCGGCTCGACCCGCTTGCCGCGCACGAGCAGCCAGCCGACCTGCGCCAGCGAGGCGATGATCGCCACCGCGGTGGCGAGCAGGATCGGCGCCTGTGCCTCGGAAACCTTGCCGCTGGCGATGAGCCACGCGAGCCAGGTCGAGGCGAATTGCCCGGCTTCGTGCGGAAACGAATTGCCAAGCTTGTAGGCAACGAAGAAGAGGATGACCGGAAACAGGTCGAACAGCAGCTTCATTTGGCCTTCCCGTCCTCGATCGGCTCGAAGACGAGCGAAGCCGAGTTGATGCAATAGCGCAGGCCGGTAGGCGGCGGGCCGTCGTCGAACACGTGGCCGAGGTGCGCGTCGCAGACATTGCACAGGATCTCGGTGCGCACCATGCCGTGCGTGTGATCGCGTTCCTCGCGAACGTTGGCCGGGTCGATCGGCTCGAAGTAGCTGGGCCAGCCGCAGCCGGAATCGAACTTGGTGTCGGAGGCAAAGAGCGCCGTGCCGCAGCAGACGCAGCGATAGATGCCGGCCGCCTTGTGATTGCAGTAGCGGCCGGTGAACGGCGGCTCGGTCGCCTTGTGCCGCGTGACGGCGTAGGAGGTCGTCGACAGGCGGTCGCGCCACTCGGCGTCGGTCTTGCTGATCTTCTTCATCGTCATCAGGACGAGCACGACAGGCTCAGGCCGCCGGCCCAGTCCGGAGGTGGCTTGGCATAGTCGTCGAATTCGGGTTGGTCGTCATAGGGGCGCGCCAGCACGCGCAGCAGGAGTTCGACCTCGGAGAAGTCCCGTGGTTCACCGCCGTCGCCGCGCGCCTTGCGGATGGCGACCTCGGCGAGGTGATTGCGCAGCACGTACTTGGGGTTGACGCGGCTCATCCACTCCGCGCGTTGCGCATCGACGCTGCCTTCGCGCCTGAGCCTGGCGCGATAGTCGACTGCCCAGGCATCGAAGGCGGCGCGGTCGGCGAACAGATCGCGCACGACGGCATCGTCCGAATCGGCCCCCACTTCGCTCGGCAGCCTGGCGAGGCTGCGCCAGAACAGTGTCCAGTCGGTCCGGTTGGCGTGCAGCAAGCCAATCAGTTGCTCGATCAGCGCCTCGTCGCCGGGCTCGGACGTCACCAGGCCGAGCTTGGCCCGCATGAGCCCGTCGATCGCCTGCGCGTACTCGTCCTTGTAGGTCTCGAGTGCCGCCTGGGTTGCCTCGACCTCCAGGGTCAGCGGGATCATCGCCTGCCCCAGGCAGTACAGGTTCCAGTGCGCCACCGCCGGCTGCTGGTTGTAGGCGTAGCGGCCGTGCTCGTCGGAATGGTTACAGATGTGGCCGGCGTCGAAGGCGTCGATGAAGCCGAATGGGCCATAGTCGATCGTGAGTCCCAGCATCGACATGTTGTCGGAGTTCATCACGCCGTGGCAAAAACCCACCCCCTGCCACTGCGCGATCAGCCGCGCCGTGCTTCGCGCCACCTCGCGCAGCAGCGCCAGGTACGGCGCGGTGCCGTCGCCGGCCTCCCGGCACTGCGGGAAGAAGCTGTCGATCACGTAGTCGGCGAGTTGCTTCAGCCCTTCGTGCTCGCCGCGCCAGAAGAAGAACTCGAACGAGCCGAAGCGAACGAAGCTCGGCGCCATGCGGGTGAGCACGGCGGCGGTCTCGACGGTCTCGCGAAACACCGGCAGATCCGAGCCCATGACTGCCAGCGCGCGCGTGGTCGGAATGCCGAGCGCGTGCATCGCTTCCGAGCAGAGGAACTCGCGGATCGACGAGCGCAGCACCGCCCGGCCGTCGCCCATCCGCGAGTAGGGCGTCTTGCCCGCTCCCTTCAGCTGCAGTTCCCACACCCTGCCGTCGGCTGCGCGCACGCCGCCAAGCAGCAGCGCGCGGCCGTCGCCGAGTTGCGGCACATAGACGCCGAACTGGTGCCCCGAATAGACAGCGGCGAGCGGGTCGGTGCCGGCGACCACGGCCGAGCCGGACAGCGGCTCGATCACGTCCGAACTGCGCAGCGCCCCCGGATCGAGTCCGATGAGTGCCGCTGCATGCGGAGCGGCGGCGACAAAGTACGGCGCCGGCAGCGGGGTCGGGGCAAGCCGCGTGTAGAAGTGCCCGGGCAGCCGCCCAAAGGCGTTGTCCCAGGCCAGTTCGGCCAAGGGCGACGACGACAGCAGGGGTACGGGACGTTCGGGGGCGTTCAAGCAGGACTCCGTGTAAGCAGGAAATTCTAACGGTCACTTGTAAACTGAGCCGACAGGACCACCGACTGCTCAAGGAGGAAACCACAATGCTGCAAGGCCTGATGATGGATGTGCCGCTGCTGATCAGTTCGCTGATCGAGCATGCCGATCGGCATCACGGCGATGCGGAGATCGTTTCGCGCCGGGTCGAGGGCGACATCCACCGTTGCACCTACCGGCAGTTGCACCGCCGTGCGCGGCAGATGGCCAATGCGCTGGAGGCGCTCGGCGTGCGCCAGTCCGATCGGGTGGCCACGCTGGCGTGGAACGGTTACCGGCACCTGGAACTGTACTTCGCCGTCTCCGGCAGCGGCGCCGTGCTGCACACGATCAACCCGCGGCTGCACCCGGAGCAGATCGCCTGGATCGCCAACCACGCCGAAGACCAGTTGCTGTTCTTCGACCTCACCTTCCTGCCGATCATCGAGGCGATCGCGCCGCACTGCCGCACGGTGCGCAACTTCGTCGCCATGGTCGACCGTGCCAAGATGCCCGCAGGCAGCCGATTGGACCTGCTCTGCTACGAAGACCTGATCGACACCCATTCCGACCGCTACACGTGGCCGACCTTCGACGAGAGGCTGGCCTCCTCGCTTTGCTACACGTCGGGGACCACGGGCAATCCGAAGGGCGTGCTGTACAGCCACCGCTCGACCTTGCTGCACGCCTATGCGGCAGTTGCCCCCGACGCGTTGAACCTCTCGAGCAGGGACACCGTGCTGCCGGTCGTGCCGATGTTCCATGTCAACGCGTGGGGCCTTCCCTACGCATCGCCGATGGTCGGCGCCAAGATGGTGATGCCCGGGCCGAACCTGGACGGCAAGTCGCTGTACGAACTGTTCGAGGCGGAGCGAGTCACCGTCTCGGCCGGCGTGCCGACGGTGTGGCAGGGGCTGCTCGCACACACGGAGACGAGTGGCCTGAAGTTCTCCACCATGAAGCGGACGGTGATCGGCGGCTCGGCCTGTCCGCCGGCGATGACCAGGCTGTTCGAGGACAAGTACGGCGTGCAGGTGCTGCATGCCTGGGGCATGACCGAGATGAGCCCGCTCGGTACGGTCTGCTCGTTCAAGTCCAAGCAAGAGGCGTTGAGCAACGAGGACAAGCGTGCCATTCAGGCGAAGCAGGGACGGGTGATATTCGGCGTCGACATGAACATCGTCGGCGAGGACGGCGGGGACCTGCCTTGGGACGCAAAGGCGTTCGGCAACCTACTGGTGCGCGGGCCGTGGGTGCTGCGCGAGTACTTCAAGGGCGAGGGCGGCAACCCGCTGCAGCCTGACGCCGCCGGCCGCGGCTGGTTCCCGACCGGCGACGTGGTCACCATCGACGGCGACGGCTACATGCTGATCACCGATCGCACCAAGGACGTCATCAAGTCCGGCGGCGAATGGATCAGTTCGATCGAGATCGAGAATATCGCCGTCGCGCATCCGGCGGTGGCGATGGCCGCCTGCATCGCGGCGAAACATCCCAAGTGGGACGAGCGGCCGCTGCTCGTGGTGATGAGGAAGCCCGGCGCCGAGGTCACGCGCGAGCAGCTGATCGCCTTCTACGAGGGCAAGGTGGCCAAGTGGCAGGTTCCTGACGACGTCGTGTTCGTCGACTCGATTCCCCTCGGCGCCACCGGCAAGATGCTCAAGAACCGGTTGCGCGAGCAGTTCAAGGACTACCGGCTGCCAGGCTCGTAGTCCCGCTGCGGTGCAGGCTTGCGCGGCGGGTGCCTTTCTGTATTCTGCGCGAAGCCTTGAACAACCACCGAGGAGACTGACGATGATGCGCGCAGCACGGGCATTCGCGCTGGCCGTTGCCGCGCTTGCGGCAAGCGGGGCGGTCGTGGCACAGACCAAGGGCGCGGCCAAGGCCACGGCACCGTCGGCACCGACGGTGAAGATCGCCTACCTCGATCCGCTTTCGGGTCCGTTCGCGGCGGTCGGCCAGAACATCCTCAAGCATTTCCAGGTCGCCGCCGAGATGGCCACGGCGAAGCAGCTCGCCGGCGCCGGGATCCGGTTCGAGATCGTCCCGTTCGACAGCAAGGGGTCGCCGCAGGAGGCGTTGACACTGCTGCGCGCCATCGCCGATCAGGGCATTCACTACGTGGTGCAGGGACAGGGCTCGCACGTGGCGATCCCGCTGTCGGAGGCAATCGCACGCAATAACGAGCGCAATCCGAGCCAATCGATCGTGTTTCTGAACTACGCCGCGATCGACCCGGATCTCACCAACAGCAAGTGCAACTTCTGGCACTTCAGCTTCGACGCCAACACGGAAATGAAGATGGAGGCCCTCACCGACTACATGAAGGGCCGCACGGAGATCAAGAGCGTCTACCTGCTGAACCAGAACTACTCGCACGGCCAGCAGACCGCGCGCTTTGCCAAGGAACTGCTGGCGCGCAAGCGGCCGGACGTGAAGATCGTCGGCGAAGACTTCGTGCCGCTCGGTCAGGTGCGCGATTTCTCGCCTTACATCGCCAAGATCCGCGCCTCCGCTGCCGACACCGTCATCACGGGCAACTGGGGCACCGACCTCGTGCTGTTCGTGCGCGCCGCCCGCGACGCCGGCCTGACGGCGAACTTCTACACCTACTACGCCGGCGTGATCGGCACGCCCACCGCGATGGGTGCCTCGGGCGCCGAGCGGGTGCGGATGGTGTCCTACTGGCACCCGAACATCGAGAACAATCCGGCCGAGCCGATCTACGTCGATTTCAAGAAGCGCTTCAACGAGGAGTGGTACGTGCTTGCCTCGTACAACTCGGTCAGCATGCTGGCCGAGGCAATCAAGCGCGCCGGCAGCACGGATCCGCTGAAGGTCGCGCACACGATGTCCGGCATGAAGATGGCCGGCCTGATGGGCGAGATCGAGATGCGCGCGACCGACCATCAGCTGCAGCAGCCTCTTTACATCTCGACCTTCACCAAGGCCGGCGGGCCGGTGAAGTTCGACGCCGAGAAGACCGGCTTCGGATTTCGCACCGAGAAGGTGATCCCGACCTACGTCGCCTCGACGCCGACCTCGTGCAACATGCAGCGGCCGGCGAAGCCGTAGCGGCAAGGTCGAGCGGCGCCCCGTCCGGGATGCGGCCGAACGCGCGACCGCCCCGAGTCAAACCCGACCGGCCCGGATGACGGGCCGGTTCCACATCCGGGCATGAATCTCGAACTGTTCCTGGTGCAACTGCTCAACGGCGTCAGCTACGGGCTGCTGCTGTTCATGCTCGCCGCTGGGCTGACGCTGATCTTCTCGATGATGGGTGTGCTCAACTTCGCGCACACCAGCTTCTACATGATCGGCGCCTATTTCGCCTACCAGGTGTCGGTGTGGATCGGCTTCTGGCCGGCGCTGCTGCTCGCGCCTGTGCTGGTCGGCCTGCTCGGCGCTGCGGTCGAGCAGTGGGGGCTGCGCCGCGTGCACAAGTGGGGGCACGTGCCGGAACTGCTCTTCACCTTCGGTCTGTCCTACATCGTCTTCGAACTGGTGCAGGTGATCTGGGGGCGCTCGCCGGTCCCCTATCAGGTGCCGCAGGAACTCGATGGCCCGATCCGCTGGCTGCAGGCGGCCGGCATCACCTTCCCGCAGTACCGGCTGTTCATGATGGTCGTGGCGATCCTGATGCTCGGTGCGCTGTGGCTGCTGCTGAAGCGCACGCGCATCGGACTGGTGATCCAGGCGGCGCTGGCCCATCCGGAAATGGTCGAGGCGCTCGGCCATAACGTGCCGCGGGTGTTCATGCTGGTCTTCGGCGCCGGCTGCGCGCTCGCCGGGCTGGCCGGCGTGATCGGCGGCAATGCCTTCGTCACCG
>Ga0209253_10002881_pt1 | contig 15169 bp, 14 predicted proteins | sample FrelakmetBRP12BR_FD_187145 | JGI IMG/M metagenome (GOLD analysis project Ga0209253, IMG submission 187145) | Freshwater lake sediment microbial communities from the University of Notre Dame, USA, for methane emissions studies - BRP12 BR (SPAdes)... | ecosystem: Environmental > Aquatic >...
TATGCAGCATATGCTAAAACTGCAGGGTGCGTCACAGCTTGGTGTGCCGAACGAAGCGGTCAGTGCACATGCAGATGCCGTGCGGTTTTTGTGGCATGAGGTATTTAACAGCTAATTGGCAGGGTGGCGAGTATGGATCAGAAAATCTCTATGTCGCCTTCTTTTTTGGCCAGTTCCAGCAAGCCGTTTTCAATCAGTTGCTCATAACAGGCAACACGATTTCGACCGTTATTCTTGGCAAAATAGAGCGCGGAATCGGCGCGATCTATCATCTGGCTAGGCGTGTCGAACTCCGTGATGACTGTATAGCCAGTGCTGACGGTGATTTTCCCAACCTGCGGAAAGGTGAACTGTTCGACTTTCCGCCTGAAGCGTTCCAGCACCATGCTGATATCTGTAGCACTGGTACATTCAAACACGCCAACGAACTCTTCGCCGCCAAACCGGAACAAGGGGTCAGCTTCGCGTACGGACTGCCGCATGAGTTGTGAGAACATCAGCAATACTTCATCACCTATCAAATGGCCGAACTGGTCGTTGACTCTTTTGAAGTGATCAATATCGAAGATTGCCAGAAAATAAGCCTGGTCAGTCTTATCTTTCTTACGCTTGGCGGTGTTTTGCATCTGCGTAAGGATTTTGTTGATTTTGTAATCAAAGGTTTTGCGGTTAAGCAAGCCAGTTAAGGTATCACTTTCGTTATCGTTAATCAGTTTGGTGAAGTTCTGATAAATCTGTAACAGCAAACTAATGGCAACATCCAGATGCATGTCTATACATTGTGCATCAATTCCAACCACGCTGGCGATCTGGCTTGCAGGGTTCCTTAGCGGATAAAGTTTGATGTGAGGGTCGCCAGTCTCCTTGTGAAGACGGACTTCTCCTGATTTGAAGCAATTAATAATCGATTGTTTTAGTGAGTCAGAAACAGCCGCCTCAGCTTTATGCTCATCTATGGTTAATGCTGATAGAAGTTGCTTTTTTTCGTCACTAAGGTGATAGATGACGACTTTTTTTGCTTTTTCACCGTGAATAGTGGCAATAAAGTCAGCAAGCGTACGCAAAAGCGTAATCTCAAGCGCGACATCTTCTCGCTCTTGTGTGAGTGTGACAAGTTTGCTTAACAGAGAATTTACGCAGAATGCTTGCAAGAGTTATGTAACCTGTTTGAGATTGGCATGAGTTTTGAGCAATGCAATGTCAGTATGTAAATACGAATATTACTGTTAATAATCAGGCTCTGATTGCCGGAATAAAGCATTTAACTGCTGGTTATTTTCAGGATTGTATCTGAAATAAAGTCTTTTTTAGCGACATTTATCACTTACCCCAGCGTAACGCGGCCGTATGTACCGGGCTATCCCAGTGCTGCCTGATTTCTTCATCCAGTAAGCACAGTGTCACCGATGCACCTGCCATGTCGAGCGCAGTAGTGTAATTGCCGACGAGTGAACGTGAGATTTTAATGCCATGCTGCGCGAATAATTTTGCTGCCGTATTGTAAATTAGATACAGTTCCATGAGCGGCGTTGCCCCAAAACCGTTAATCAACAGCAAGGCTTCACTGCCCGGTGCTGGTTTTAATGCATCCAGAATCGCGTTAACTACATCGTTAACAATCGCATCCGCCTCGCGCATGGCTTCGCGTCTGCGGCCGGGTTCGCCATGAATGCCGACGCCCATTTCCAGCTCTGTATCGCCAATATCAAAAGTAGGACGGCCAGCTGCCGGAACGGTGCAACTGGTGAGCGCAACGCCCATGCTGGCTGTGCGGCTGTTGACTTTATCGCCCAGTGTTTTACATGCTTGCAGATCAGCGCCGGTTTCTGCCAGGCTGCCTACGCATTTTTCCACGATGACCGTTCCGGCAACGCCGCGGCGGCCTGTGGTATAAGTGCTGTTGATTACCGCGCAGTCATCGCTGGTGAGCACGGTAGCTGATTCATAAGGCAGCATTTCGGCAGCCATTTCAAAATTCATCACATCGCCAGCATAATTTTTAACGATAAACAAAATGCCTTTGTCTGCATGCACAGCCTCTGCCGCAGCTAGCATCTGGTCGGGTGTCGGCGAGGTAAATACATGGCCGGGGCAGGCTGCATCCAGCATGCCATAGCCGATATAGCCGGCGTGTAGGGGTTCGTGACCGGAACCGCCACCTGAAATAATGGCAACTTTATTGCTGGCTTTTTGCTTACGGGTTAAAAAATTGGGGTCCAGATTCAGGTTGACCAGGTCGCTGTGGGCAGAGGCAAAGCCTCTCAGGCTTTCAACCAATATATCATCGACTTTATTGATAAATTTTTTCATGTTTTTGTCCTTGCTCGCCATAACTTTGTTACAAAAAACCTCATTTACAAATACGTAAATGTCGGTCTTTTGCGCCGCGTTCTGACTGCGCTTAAATGGATTTAGTTATTGGGTTGTTCGTTTATTGAAAACAAATTACACACTGCTTCTATCATTAACTGGCAGCTTTTTGCACCTGGGTCTATGTGTCCGATTGCACGTTCCCCCAAGCCTGCTGCACGGCCTTTTGTGGCAATCAGGTCCTTTGTGGAGAGCATGCCTTGTTCAGCAGTGTTAATCAAGGACCTGCAAATTTCTTTTATATCCGCATTGGCTTCAGCAAGCGTCTTGAAATGATTTGCAACCGGAATCAACACGTCCAGCATGGTTTTTTCACCGAGATCAGCCTTGCCGCGCTGGCGAATGACATCGACTCCGGCGGCAAATGCCTGCGCGTAAGTCGCAACAGACTCGTCACCATTTTCTTTGATGACTTTAGCCATGCCCATAAAAAAGCTGGCGAGTAATGGCCCGGAAGCGCCACCAATTGTGCTCAGCAGCTTCATGCCGATTTTGTTCAGCGCGGCATCTACGGAAAGTGTTGCCAGCTCAGCTTGCATGTCTACAATGGTGCTGGCGCCGCGCTTCATGTTGATGTAATGGTCGCCATCGCCGATTTCACGGTCCAGAGATTCAAGTTCGGATTCGTGGCTCAGAATGGTGTCGCGGATAGCGAGGGCAGCACTTAGGATAAAAGGGGTGTTCATATCATGAATTACACTATAATGGTGATTGGATTAAAGTTGTTAAACTCTACACATGTCAATTTACCATTTCAACTAAATATCGCCATTTCAACCTATGAGCTTACGTTTTCGCCTGAACTTGCTGATTACTCTGCTATCAATCGCATTTATATTGGTCGTCGGGTCTATCTTGGTGAACGACACCCGTGTATCGATTCGCGAGCGGGTAGAGGCGGCCAGCCGTGTCACAGTACAGTTGCTGGATACCGTGATTGTGAGTTCGGTACTTAATCCAGAAATGGGGCCTACCCATGTGGTATTGCAAAGCTTTCTGTTCTCGCTGGGTTATGTGCGAAGTAGCCATATCGTTTTGTATGATTACGAGGGGCATGAGCTTTATTCTTCGCCGGATTCTACTTATAAGAGCGATGTGGAACCGCCACAGTGGTTCATTAAGCTGGTGGAGCCTAAAGTAGAAAAAGTCGAGCGCAAGATTCGTTTCGGGACTTTGGTCGTATCATCGAGCGCTGCGGGTTCCATACGCGAGGCTTGGTCGGGTTTTAGACAGTTGATGTGGGTGGGGCTGGTATTTTTTGTGCTGCTGAACACGATGGTTTACCTGCTGCTCAGTCATTCACTCAGGCCGATTAACCGGATTCTGGCGGCAATCAATCGTATCGAGCAGGGAGATCTCTCAACACGTCTGCCAACTTTGGCATTGCCGGAGTTCGACCGTATAGGACACAGCCTTAACCGCATGGCGGAGTCACTTACCGCAGAACGGCAGCTGGAAGAAAACCGTCAGCTGACGCATCTGATCCAGAAACATATTGAAGATGAGCGCAGAAGTCTTGCACGTGAACTGCACGACGAGCTTGGTCAATATGTGACCGCGGTGAAGACTTTTGCCGTTGGCATCGCCAATCGGGCCAAAGCGAACACTACGACTGCGGGCATGCCTGAAATCGCGTCCAGTGCGCAGGTGATCGTGTCTGCTGCCAATCAAATCTATGATGGCATGCACAATATTGTGCGGCAGCTTCGCCCTGGCGCGCTGGATAATCTCGGGCTGGCTGAAACTTTGAAAGACCTGGTCAGCAGCTATCAGGTGCAGCATCCTGAAATGCAGATAAAACTGCATTTGTCTGATAATTTGCAGTCTGGCAATTGTCAGAGCCTGGGTGAAACTATTAGCATCAATTTGTATCGAATCGTTCAGGAATCGCTGAATAATGCCTTAAAGTACGCGCAGGCTACAAATATTGAAGTGCAGCTGATCAAGATGCCTGGCGGTGAACTGCAATTGAGCATTAAGGATAACGGAATCGGTATGGATATCGAAGCTGTAGACCAGACCCGGCACTTTGGTTTGCTGGGCATGCGGGAGCGTGTGCAGGCCTTGCATGGCACGTTTAGCATGAAGTCGGCACCGAATCAGGGTACCGCGATTTCTATTATTGTTCCTGAGCATGCCGCTAATTAATCAAGAAAATGAATTGAGAGAAAGTAAACCAAATGAGTCAAATTAATGTGATGCTGGTTGATGATCATGCGGTAGTGCGTATGGGGTTCAAAATGCTGCTGGAGTCAGATGCCGATATCAAAGTGACTGCCGAGGCAGAAAGTGGCGAGCAGGCGATCCAGCGTTATGTTGAATTCAAACCGAATGTGGTGGTGATGGATATTACGATGCCGGGTATCGGCGGTTTGGAAGCGATTGAACGCATTTTGGCAAAAGACGGTGCGGCAAAGATTCTGGTGCTATCCGCGCATGAAGATTCAGTGCATCCCAAACGAGTTCTCAATGCGGGCGCCATGGGTTACCTTACCAAGCGCAGTGCGGCTGAAGAGCTGATCAAAGCGATTCGCACAGTTGCAGCCGGCAAGAAGTATCTGGAAGCCAGCGTAGCCCAGCAAATGGCGATACAGCAGTTATCCGGCGACCAGAACCCCGTGGACGTGCTGTCGCCACGTGAGTTCGAAGTGTTTATGGCGCTGGCGAAAGGCAAAACCACCAATGAGATTGCTGAAACACTGTTTTTAAGTCCGCGTACCGTGGGTACGCATCTTTACAATATCAAACAGAAGCTGAACGCCAACAATTCTGCTGAGATCGCGCTGATTGCCATGCGCAGCGGCTTGCTGGATGCCTAGCGGATGCTATGAGGGCTGCGTTGTACTGATTGAATTCAAATGACAAGGCTAATTTAGCGGGTAGCGCGCGATACTTAACTCGCCTGCGCTGGAGAGTTCCACCATTGCCTTGTTACCGGTACGCATTTTACCAATATCAGGTGGAATCAGGAATGTAATCGCCGGCTGCCTATTATTTGCGGGTCGGGTTTCGGCAGCACCAACTGCGATTTGCCACTGCGACCATTCTTCTTTGGGCGGAATGACCGTTGAGCCTTTCAGTCTTGCCGTTTCAAGCAGATGCTGCTTTTCATCGCCAATGAGCAGGTTCCATACTTCTACGCTGACCAGCTTGCTTTCCTGAATTATCTTGATGGGCGTTTCGGCTTCGGCATGCAAGGCTGGTAGCGGTTCAATCAGCACTTGAGCCGGAGGTGGCTGAACTTGTTCGAATCCTGAGTGCAGCAGTGCAATCTGCAGATCGGTTGGCGGAGTGTCTTTGAGTGGCGTATTGCGAGCGATGATTTTATCATTGCGCTCCTGAGCATCCATCGCGGATGCTGTAGCCTGGTCTGCGCCATGCATGAGTATAGAGCTGACCAGCTGCTGTGCGACTGAGCCGCCAAAACAGCCGCCAAGCGCCATTGGCAGTGTTGTCAATACGCATAATTTTATAGCTAACCGTTTTATCGATTGCAGCATAAACCCAGTATCAACCATTACGTTTTTAACGCGGGAGGATCAGATTACTGCTGAACAAATTGAATGTCCAGTAAATTATTGTTAAATGATTGTCTTGTTTCGCTAAAGTGAGACTTTGGTGAACCTACTTGTGCGTTGAGCGGACGCTGATGACGCCACTCAGAATAATCAGCCCAATGGCAATCCACGCATCCAGACTCAAGTGCTCGTGCCACCATATCACGCCAAAAAGGCTTGCCAGCAAGACTGTGACATAAGCCAGGCTGGCGACTACCAGTGTGTCACCGGTACGGTAGGCGCGTGTTAAGGCAAGTTGTGCGATGGTGGCGGTTGCGCCCAGGCCAAGCAGAATCAGCAAGTCCTGCCAGTTAAGCGCATGAAAGCTATCGAACAGCATCCATATGCCGGCACCAACGGTGGATAGCAGGGTGAAATAGAACACAGTGCGCCAATCTGGTTCACTAGCTTTGGCAAGTTGTTTGACATGTACATAGGCTAGTGCGGCGCCAATGCCGGAGAGTAGCCCTGAGCAGCCGGCGAGCCAGTCGTCTTGATTCAGGCTCGGTTTTAGTAATAGGGTGACGCCTGCAAAGCCGATAACAAGCGCTATCAGTAATGTTCTTTTAGGTTTTTCATTGAGCAATAAGGGTGTAAATACCGCTAAAAACAAAGGCGAGGTGTAATTGAGTGTAATGGCAGTAGCCAGGGGCAGGTGAGCGATTGCATAAAAGAACAGAACCAGTGATGCAAATCCAACCAGTGCGCGCGACATTTGTTTGTGTATCACCGGTGTCGCCAATGGCAGTTTTTGCTGGTAAATGTATACCCAAATCACAATCAAACCAAACAGTGAACGGTAGAACACCAATTCTGCGCTGCTGAATTTTTGGGCGCCAATTTTGACTAGCGCGCCCATGATGGCGAAGCCCAGCGCTGCGACCAGCATCCAGAGACTGCCTAAATTTGGAAGTCTCATCGAGTATACTCGCTCGGCAAGCTGCTTAAGCTTTCGGAAGGTGAAGTTGCATTTGGTTGCGGTACCATTGATGGAAATGTTCCATGCCGGTTTCCATCGGGTGCTGGTAAGGACCTCGTTCATCGATGCCTTGTGCAAACAGCGCGTGGCGACCATCATGCATGCGCTGGCAAATGTCGTTATCTTCTACGGCAGTTTCTTCATAAGCGGCTTGCTGCGCAGCGACATACTCACGCTCGAACAGGCCGATATCTTCAGGATAATAAAACTCCACGACATTGGTGCAGGCATCTACTCCGCGCGGAATGATGTGTGATACGACCAGTACCTGCGGATACCATTCGATCATCAGGAATGGGTAGTACACCATCCAGATTGCACCAAACTTGGGTGTTTTGTCACCGTGATATTTTGCCACCTGTTCCTGCCACTTCTGATAGATGGCAGAGCCGGCCTTGTTAAGGGACTGTTTGAAGCCAACTGTCTGCACGCTGTAGTCGGCACCGAACTCCCAGTTCAACTGGTCACAGTTCACAAACTGGTTAAGGCCTGGGTGGAACGGGCCTACGTGATAGTCTTCCAGATACACTTCAATGAAAGTTTTCCAGTTGAAGCTGTATTCATCGACCATGACGCGGTCCAGCATGTAGCCGGTAAAGTCGAAGTCCTGCTTGCAGCCTAGGTTTGCCAAGTCTTTGGCGATGTCGCGTTTGCTATCAAATAACAAGCCCTGCCAGTTTGTGAGTGGCTTATTGTCGAGGTTTAAGCATGGATTCTGGTCAAAATGCGGTGCGCCTAATAGCTTGCCTTCCAGATCATATGTCCAGCGATGCAGAGGGCAGACGATGTTTTTTGTCTGGCCGCGGCCTTTAAGCATGATGGCCTGGCGATGTCTGCATACATTGCTGATGGCGCTGATGCCGTTCTTCTGATGCACCAGGCTTTTAGCTTCGCCCGTCCAGTCGAGCACATGATAGTCGCCTGCATTCGGCACCATGAGTTCATGGCCGAAATAGTGTGGCGCACCCGGGAACAGATGCTGCTGCTCAAGCGTGTAGATGCGCGGGTCTACATACCACGCGACTGGCAGTTGAGTCTCGGTTGTCGGTTGCGGTGTCAAAATTGCTTGTTGGGAAGTCAAAGTTAAAGATGCCATAAAAATGATTGGCAAATAAAATTACACAGGACCGCGATTTTTGCCTAAATTGCTATTTTTATCAAGTGATTATTGAAGAATTATGGCGGCTTGATGTGCGGTAAAACTTGCTAAAAACAGGGTTTTGAGCTAATCTCACAGAGGTTTCTGTAGCATTTCATTGCATAAGCGCGACGTTGGGTGCTCGCTTAACTATCAGTTGAGTGAAAACCAATTGCAGTTGAGTGAAAAACCAATTGAGAATTTGAAATCCATCAGTTTGATGACTTCCAGCCCCGATAGTTTCAGTTGCGAATTTCAATTGGCAATACAAATTAGCAATACAAAAATTAGCAATACAAAAAATTAATGAAAAAAGAGTATTAAGAAAATTATGTCAGATCATTTAATGAACACCTATATGCGTCAGCCGGTGACTTTCACAAAAGGTGAGGGTGTGTGGCTGTGGGATGATCAGGGTGAGAAGTATTTAGACGCACTCGCTGGCGTTGCAGTGAATGGCTTGGGTCATGCGCACCCGAAACTGGTCGATGCCATTGCAAAACAGGCCGCCAGACTTATCCACGTTTCCAATATCTACCATATTGCAGAACAGGCGGCCTTGGCTGACAAGCTTTGCGAAATCTCCGGTATGGACAAGGTGTTCTTCTGTAACTCGGGTTGTGAGGCCAATGAGGCTGCGATTAAATTAGCCCGCCTGTATGGACATAATAAGGGGATAGATACCCCTGAAATCATCGTCATGGACAAATCGTTCCATGGACGTACTTTGGCTACATTGTCTGCAACGGGTAACTACAAGGTGCAGGCTGGCTTTGAGCCTTTGGTAAGCGGGTTTATCCGCGTGCCATATGATGATATCGAGGCTGTAAAGCAGGTGGCTCTGCATAACCCTAACGTAGTGGCCGTACTGGTCGAGCCTGTGCAAGGCGAGGGTGGTATCAATATCCCTAAAGATGCCGGCGCTTATCTTGAGACACTGCGCGAGATCTGTGATGCACATGGCTGGCTGCTGATGCTGGATGAAGTGCAAACAGGCATTGGCCGTACTGGCACATGGTTTTCTTTTCAGCATACTTCGATCAAGCCGGATGTGATGAGCCTTGCCAAAGGCTTGGGCTCAGGTGTGCCGATTGGTGCGTGTGTCGCAGCAGGCAAGGCTGCGGACGTATTTACTTATGGCAAACACGGCTCTACATTTGGCGGCAACCCTTTGGCGACAGCTGCTGGTTTGGCAACGCTGAATATCATAGAAGAAGAAGGTCTGCGTGAAAATGCCGAAAAGATCGGTAACCTGATACGTGAAGGTTTCAGTGCTGAATTCAAGAACACGCCAGGTGTGGTTACCGTGCGTAACGCGGGCATGATGATTGGAATCGAGCTGGACCGTCCATGCGGTGATTTGGTGAAAATGGCGTTAGAGGCTAAATTGCTGATTAACGTGACGGCTGATAATGTGGTTCGCCTGCTGCCGCCATTGGTGATGAACGAAGCGGAAGCCAATGAGTTGGTGCAGCGATTGTCAGTACTGATTAAAAAATTTCTTGCACAATAACTTTTTAATAACCTAACTTGAAGTTTAATTTATCGTAGCCAGTTTTAATAAAACTGAACTACCAACCATTATGGCAATAAAACATTTTCTACAATTTAATGACCTGAACAGCGACGAGTTTGAGTATGTGTTTGAGCGTACGCGCTGGATCAAAAGCCAGTTCAAGGCTTACCAGCAATACTGGCCGTTGCAGGATCGCACGCTGGTCATGATTTTTGAAAAAGCCAGCACACGTACCCGTCTTTCATTTGAGGCGGGTATGCAGCAGCTTGGCGGCTCAGCCATTTACCTGAACACGCGTGACTCGCAGTTGGGTCGCGGCGAGCCGGTAGAAGATGCAGCGCAAGTGATTTCTCGTATGAGTGACCTGGTGATGATTCGTACCTACGAGCAGGAAATTATTGAGCGATTTGCGGCCAACTCCCGTGTGCCGGTGATCAATGGCTTAACCAATGAATACCACCCGTGCCAGATCATGGCGGATATCTATACTTATATTGAGCATCGCGGCTCGATCAAGGGTAAAACTGTGGCTTGGATCGGTGACAGTAACAACGTATGCAACACCTGGCTGCAAGCTGCTGAAGTGCTGGATTTCAATGTGCATGTCTCTACGCCGCCTGGCTATGAAGTTGAGCCAGAACGTGCCAATTTGTACGGTAATGATCACTTCGAAGTTTTCACAGACCCGATGGAAGCGGCAAAAGGAGCTGATCTGGTGACGACCGATGTATGGACCAGTATGGGTTTTGAGGCGGAAAACGAAGAGCGTATGCGTGATTTTGCCGACTGGCAGGTAGATGGCGACATGATGCGTGTAGCCGCCAAAGATGCGCTGTTTATGCATTGCCTGCCTGCACACCGCGGTGAGGAAGTGGCTGCGGATGTTATTGACGGCGCACAAAGCGTGGTGTGGGATGAGGCTGAAAACAGATTGCACACTCAGAAAGCTTTAATGGAGTACTTGTTATTGGGAAAAGTGAGCATATAACAAACGCTTATGTGCAATCTGTTTCGGCGTAGGCTAACCTTTAGGTTAAGCGATTAAATACGAGTGGCCGAAGCCCAAATAGGCTGCATACACAAAAAGCACTGATGGAATATTTATTATTGGGAAAGGTTTGATTTAGCCAAAGAGTCACATGGCTAAAATTTAAGAGGAAATTATGAGTAAAAAAGTAAATAAAGTAGTTCTGGCTTATTCGGGTGGTTTGGATACATCCGTTATCTTGAAATGGCTGCAGGATGAGTATAAATGTGAAATTGTCACTTATACAGCAGATTTAGGTCAGGGTGAAGAACTGGAACCAGCACGTGCAAAAGCACTGGCTGCCGGGGTTAAAGAAGCAGATATTTACATCGACGATGTGCGTGAAGAGTTTGTACGTGATTTTGTATTTCCAATGTTCCGCGCTAATACAGTTTATGAAGGCGAGTATCTGTTAGGTACTTCAATTGCGCGCCCGTTAATCGCCAAGCGCTTGATTGAAGTTGCTGCTGCAACTAATGCAGATGCGATATCTCATGGTGCAACAGGTAAAGGTAACGATCAAGTTCGCTTTGAACTTGGTGCATATGCTTTAAACCCTAACATTCAAATCATCGCGCCATGGCGTGAGTGGGATCTGTTAAGCCGTGAAAAGCTGATGGCTTATGCTGAAACGCATGGTATTCCGGTAGATATGAAGCATAAGCAGGGTGGCAGTCCATACAGCATGGATGCCAATCTACTGCACATCTCATACGAAGGCCGCCATCTGGAAGACCCTGCAGCGGAAGCTGAAGAGTCAATGTGGCGTTGGAGCGTGAGTCCGGAAAAGGCGCCAGATGCCGCCGAGTATCTGGACATCGAGTATGTGAATGGTGACCCGGTCAGCCTGAATGGCGAGAAGATGAAGCCGCATGATTTGCTGGCGCAGTTGAATAAAATCGGCGGCAAGCATGGTATTGGCCGTCTGGATCTGGTTGAGAACCGTTATGTGGGCATGAAGTCACGCGGCTGTTACGAAACTCCGGGCGGCACGATCATGCTGAAAGCGCACCGCGCAATCGAATCAATCACGCTGGACCGTGAAGTGGCGCACCTGAAGGATGATTTGATGCCACGTTATGCCAGCCTGATCTATAACGGCTACTGGTGGAGCCCTGAGCGAATCGCACTGCAGACACTGATCGACCATACTCAAAAATCAGTGAATGGCTGGGTGCGTGTCAAACTGTACAAAGGTAATGTGATTGTGACCGGCCGTGACAGCAAAACGGACTCTTTGTTTGATTCTTCAATCGCTACTTTTGAAGATGACAAGGGTGCTTACGACCAGAAAGATGCCGGCGGCTTTATCAAGTTGAATGCATTGAGAATGCGTATTGCGGCAAACCTGAGAAACAAGAAATAATATTTCGTCTTACATATAAAAAAAGCACCCGAGGGTGCTTTTTTTATATGTGATAGTGATACGAGAGGGATGTTGCTGGTTTTTACGTCAATATTTTGGTCACTATTCGCTTACTCTACCACCACACGGCCATTGAGTGGCTGCACCGGACGATTGTTATGGTGCTTCATGACTTCCTCAAAGGCCTGGATCTGTTCTTTGGAGGCTGTTATCGGTGCCTTCAGCATCAGCCAGCGCACACCTTCTGAGCAGGGTGGGGTGGTGAGCGATCCGCTAAAACGGTAGTAGTCGCGGCTATCCGGCATCATTTCACTGGCGCTAACCTTTGCTTTCAGTGGCATCGGCTCACCGGCCTCTTTCGGCATCTGCGCCCACAGTTTTTCCAGACCAGGGTTGGCCTTGCCTTCCTTGAACATCACGCCAATTACAGCGAGGTTGCCTTTTGAGTCGGCATGTACGAAATGCGCTTCTAACGGGAACGACTTGCCATGAATAGTGTTTTCGCTAGGTGCATGGAAATGCACCTGCTTCATTTTGAAATTCATATCATCCACTACAAGCATATTGCCCTCTCTGAAGTTCGCCTGAATGGTATGTCCGTTGTTGAGGATTTCTTTAGCGGTAAGTTTCTGAATGCCCCTGAGCGGTTTTAAAGTGGCATCTACTGGGGCATCAATATCAATCGGTGATTGGTTACGTCCGGTATCGCAGGCAGTGAATTCAGGTTTCAGTTTGCCCCAGTTTTCAGGGCCTTCTTTACCTTCATAAGTCCAGTGAACATCATGCGCACCACTTTTTGCATGACCTTCTTTTTCTTTTGCTGTTTTTGCTTTATCCGCTGCGCCAGCTTTGGTGTTGCCTGCTTTTTCTTCGGGCTTGGCGGCTTCAGCCGGTTTTACTTCTGCGGCTGGTTTCGCTTCGGCATTTTTTGCGGATTCATCCGTTTTTGCAGCTGGCGTGGCGGGCTGGGCAGGTGGTTTCGTTTCCGCCCCTTTGGTATCTTTTGTGCCTGTTGCAACTTTTGGCGGTTTATTGGCTGCACAGACGTATCGCATCGCCAGATCAAGGTCGGTTTCAGGTACAGGCTCGATGAACTCAGCGTTTTTAACGTCAATACCGGCTGAATAAACAAGGTGTGCATTCAGGTATTGGAATACCTGTGAAGTGGCAGATTTTTGCGCGGGGCAATCAAAATACCACAGTAATTTGGATAGGTCGTATTCTTTATCGGGGGATTCAATATTCTTTTGCGGTGCTTTGTATTCGATCTTGATCCACGCTCTGGTCAGCTGTTCTTTTTGAAGTATGGATTGCCGGTCGACTAAAAGTTTTGATGTGCTGCTCTCATTGACCTTTACCCAGACTGCTGCCGCGCTGTTGCCAACCATGGAAAAATATAAAAACAGAATGCCGATAAACTTGTGCATAGGAACCTCAATAATTTTGTGACTTGAATAAACACATCAGCTGAAAATAGCCAATTTGGCAGTGCTAGTTAAAGATGTTATCGGCTATAGCTGACGATTCTTAATGGTAGAACGATAGAAAATTTCATGTCGGATAGTGATTGCTATCAGGGCGCTCAAATCTGAAGTGCAGATATTTAGATGAGCGAGGTATTTTAGGTCTGCTGTTGTTCTATAATTCAGCATAGAACAATAATGAAGCAATTTTATCGATGACAAAGAGCAATCTGATTAACTGCCCACTGGTTGAAATCTATGCGGATGGTGCCTGCAAGGGCAATCCTGGCCCGGGCGGCTGGGGCGCATGGATTAGTTATGATGGCCACGAAAAAGAACTGTTCGGTGGCGATTTGCTCACCACAAACAACCGCATGGAACTGACGGCGGTGATTCGTGCTTTGGAAGCATTGAAACGTGCCTGCCATGCCAAAGTGTATACAGATTCGGTTTATGTGCAAAAAGGTATCTCGGAGTGGATTATCGGCTGGAAAGCGCGTAACTGGCGCACTGCTGACAAGAAGCCGGTTAAAAACGATGACCTGTGGCGTGTTCTGGATGTGCTGGCGCAACAGCATACGGTTGAGTGGGTTTGGGTGAAAGGGCATGCTGGCAATGCTGGTAATGAGCGTGCAGATATGCTGGCTAATAAAGGTGTAGAACAGGTATTGCAGGAAGGGCGTGCATCATGAGACAGATATTTCTGGATACTGAAACCACTGGTTTGTACCATGCGCAGGGACATCGTGTGATTGAAGTGGCCGCGGTAGAAGTCGTGAATCGCCGTCTGACCAGGAACCACTTTCATTATTACCTGAATCCTGACCGTGAAATCGATCAGGGTGCGCAGGAAGTGCATGGGATATCGCTGGAATTCCTGCAGGACAAGCCACGCTTTGCTGAAATTGTGGATGAGCTGATCACTTTTGTCGCAGACGCAGAATTGATCATGCACAACGCGCCATTTGACGTGGGCTTTTTGAACAGTGAACTAGGGTTGATGGGACTGCAACCTATTGAGTCGGTGGTGGCTAAAGTGACCGATACGCTCAAAATCGCCAAAGAAATGCGTCCAGGTCAGCGTAATAATCTGGATGCCTTATGTAAACATTTTGGTATTGATAACTCAAAACGTACACTGCACGGCGCCTTGCTGGATGCCGAGTTGCTGGCGGATGTGTACATGGCCATGACGCGCGGGCAGGATAGTCTGATGATGGAGCTGGATCAGCCTGCGCAGCAAAGTGTCGAGACCAGGCAGTACAGTAATGCGCCATTGCGGGTTAAACTTGCCAGTCCGGACGAGATGACCGCGCATGAGGAATATCTGGCTTCACTGGCAAAATCTGGTAACTGTTTGTGGAATACGCTGGAAAATTAGGAAAGAAGATATCGTGAACAAGACAATCATAGTAACAGGTGGGGCCGGGTTTATCGGCTCCAATTTTGTACTGGCCTGGGCTAGGCAGAATCTGGGAACCGTTATTAATCTGGATAAATTGACTTACGCCGGCAATCTGGAAAATCTGACGTCACTACAGCATAACCCGCAGCATATTTTTGTGCATGGCGATATTGGCGATCAGGTCTTGGTGGGTAAGCTGCTGGAAGAGCATCAGCCATGCGCGGTCGTGAATTTTGCGGCAGAAAGCCATGTTGACCGCTCTATCCACGGGCCTGAAGATTTCATTCAGACCAATATGGTCGGTACCTTTCATCTGCTCGAATCTGTACGTGCATATTGGGGAAAGTT
>Ga0209253_10002882_pt1 | contig 15167 bp, 12 predicted proteins | sample FrelakmetBRP12BR_FD_187145 | JGI IMG/M metagenome (GOLD analysis project Ga0209253, IMG submission 187145) | Freshwater lake sediment microbial communities from the University of Notre Dame, USA, for methane emissions studies - BRP12 BR (SPAdes)... | ecosystem: Environmental > Aquatic >...
GTTTGAAAGCTAACGGACTCCTGACGAGATCCATCGATACTGACAGAAAATTCCTCCACCTGTTCCCAGGGCATAGGGGGAGGCACCGCCTCGATCACCACATCAGGCTGCCGCTCTTGGACGACAGGACTGGTCAGGGACGGCTCCAGTGACATCGACGGGGAACTTCCCGGCTCACTGGCCGGGATATCAGGGGCCGACCAGGTAACATCCGGCGAAAATTCTTGCGTCGTCCCTGACGATAGAGTTGCCTCAACCCCTGCCAGTAATGATGGTTCCGCCAGCACCTGCCCTTCTGACTCCTGAGAATGCGCAGGCTCGAACAAAGAAGCTTCGGGCGAGACAGCCGAGATGGCCTCCGTACTGCTGAGACTTACCGGCAGGTGTTCGACGTCAGGTTGAGGAATCGTGATCGTCGCTTCTTGGACTTGCTCCCAGGGCAACGGAGCGGGAAGAACATCCGATGTGGGGCTCGGCAACGTGATGGACGCGTCCGATTGAGGGGGGTGCCCCGCTTCAGCCACGCCGCTTGGCTCATTCGAAACCCTGTTCCAGGAATCTTGCGACATCGGCAAAGAGGCCACGCCCCACTCCGATCCGGACGATGCACCAGCCGTACTCGCCATCTCCTCATGCGTTAGCGGAATGCTCGAAGGCTCTCCGTCATGAACGACGATCGGCGTTGAATTGTCACGGCCTGAAACCGGGAGAGATGGACTGGAACCCGGCTCCACCGAAACCCGATCACTGAGCGCATCCTGCTCAGCGAGTGACTCGCCCACAGGCGGAGGAGTCATTGACGTTGCAGGTAACTCAGCTGTCGGTTCAAGCGGTGCCGCTGTCGATGAAGCAATCTGATTTTGACTTTCAGGTTGGAAACTCCGGGCTGACAATACCGCAGTATCCGCCGGCACGTCATCCCACGGCATGACGCCAGAGACCGGGTCAGATATCGCGGTCGATAGATTCGACGCTGCGGGCTCCAATGATTCAACTGCCGGAGTCGATGCTGGCGCCTCCTCCGGTTGCGGAACCGGGGCAGCCTTCGCGCGAGCGATCAAATCTCCTGACTGCGCATCGAACAGTGATGCGAGACGGAATGCGGGGGGACTAGCCGGAGCAATCTCCCGAATCCTGGCATACAGTTCAGCTGGTAAGGTGGGACGGTCAGGGTCAGGATCTTCGATGAGAATGTCGATAGCCTTGGCAAACTCTTCGGATGCGGCGAGTGCATCTCCCTTTTCCCGGTATACCGATCCCAATTTTTCAATGAACGGGACACACCGGGGACCGGCTACGAGATACTCGCGGAGTAAGGATTCAGCAAGCCAGTAATCTTGCCGTTCAAGCGCCTCGTTTGCCAATGATTCGAAGGCCTGCCTCGCCGGCAGAAGACTTCCCAGCCGAAGGTGGAGCGTGGCAAACAGCCGACGCGCCTCCATGTTCAACGGATCAAGCGCCAGCAATTCTTTCAGCGCTGCTGACGACCGCCCATACTTACCCGCATTCATTTGGGTAATGGCGTCTTCCAGAAGTGCCGACTTCTTGCTGTATCCGATCGCACCCCGCTTGTGACCACGGGATGGGACCTTCTTATCGGCTTTCAGTGGAGTTTTCTTATCAGCACGCACGATAGTAACTCTAGCAGATCACAACAGGGTTATAAGCCGCACAGGTGGCTGATTGATGCCAATCGAAGAAATTCGTGGTTCGTTCCACCATATGGAGGTCAAAGCGTCCACGAGACTGCAAGCTAGGTGCCCCTCTACACCGCGAACTCCCAAGCGCAACCTATTGAATTGCTGGCAAGTGGCTAATGAGCCTTCGCCGAGCTCTCCGTTGTTTTCGCCATTTTTGAACAAGGTAACGGAAATCGGCGCAACGCGTTCACTCGAACCTCAGAGAGCCGACGTCTGCCGAATTGTCGAATAGCACTTCACTAGCCCGGCCACAGTGGCCAACGCCTGGAGTCCAATCGATCAGACGGAGCACAAACCTTCAGAAATGGAGCACCGGTTTCGATACGACATCTACAGGTTGTGAAAGATCCCAACTGATGACTTTGTCTTCATGAGCCATCCCAATCACCTCGACACCATTTGCGATACGGGGATCAAGCGGCTCGATCTGGTGATTCCGGTTTCCTACGATCATGACGACCGGCTGCAAGGCTACATCGATTCCGTCGGCCGGAAAGGGAATCGCAGCAATTTCCCATGATGAGCTTGTCGATTGCCGTGGTCACCAACAGCCACCGCGCAATCGATCACACTGGTGAAGACCTGCAAGGGAAGCGTGTTTGTCAAAGACCGTGCAGGGCAGACGTAGCAGCCTAACGGGAAGCGGCCTGGCAACTCGCTGGTCCAACCACAATGATCAGTCAAGTAAATCTAGGGAGCGGGAGGAAAACAGAGCGGAGATCACTGTTACTGGCAGGCTTCGAAATCATCGCAGTCTTCAACTGTAAAGCGGGAACCAATCTCATAAACATACCCTGACCCAAATGCGACACCATCTTCTTGAGCCTTCCCGTTCAACACTTTCCCGCAACGCAGACAGTGTTGAACGCCTTCCCAGGATGGATGTCCAGCAAGGTGCTGAATCGGCTGACCGGCTTCAGTAAAATTTTGAGGAAGCAGGACTTTGCGAACCTCTGCGACCAAACGATGGGCATGATCTGCCGACTCGAGTTCTGAATCTTCCAGCACCAGGACTAATAGTCCCAGTGCTCGCACAGGATCGCCGTTGGCTTCTTCAAGCAGCCGATTGGCGAACGCCTGGACTTTAGTTTGAAGCCGCTGTGATTCCATCTCTACGCCTTGGTGTTTCGCACGTTCCTTCTTCTATCGGGTGAATCTGCACAAACCATGAGCTACATCCATCCCTCTCGAAACTTTTTTCTTTGAGCACAAGATCGCAGGTTCCGTGCCACTCATTTTTGATCATGATATTGGTTCACCATGTGCAATCCCGACTCATTTGCGCCTATTCTTAGGACATCTTGACTGTTCTCTAATAAACGAAGCTGTAACCCTGCCATTCAACCCATCAAAGTCATCCTCATAGGGTCGTTTGGAAATGAACGATAGAGCCATAATAATCAAAGAGATGTATTGACTGTACCTCGTGTATGGACAATGATGCTTCGGTTTCGTACTAAAGTAGTGTGCATCTCACCCTCGCACGGCATATATGCATGTCTGATCACTCCAATAGATTAGGCCAATCAGATTTTCGGTTCACTCACTCAGATGATTCCCCGTTGTTCCGGTTTGCACATCACGTTCGCAATTCTTGTCTCTTCAGCGCAGATTCGCCCGTTATAGATGGGCCACATTACAGATCTTAACCGCTTGACCATTTGCCCGAGGGAGGACTCCATGGAAACGTCACATACCGATCTCCTGCAGGATTTTTCTCTCGTCACAAAAAGTTTCGAGCAATTAGGGCAACGGCTCTCGGAAGTGGCCGAACAAGTTCGGACGACCGGTACGTTGCCTTCTGAAAGTTTGATCGAGGAAATCGCCGCCTCCCGCCGCAACTTTACTGACCTGCGGGCGCGGGCGATCGAACTGGTCGGCTTGATGTCGGAAACGCCGAATCCGGCTGCGGAAGAGATCGGCTCGATGAAGGAACTCGAAGCTCTGCTGCAACTGGCTGCAGAAGCCCAACGCAAACGCGCGCAACAAGAGAAGGCGCGCATGCGAGCCCTGACTGTCCTCGATCGGCTGCTCTCCCTCGTTCACCGCGATCATCCGGACTTTGCGCCGCTCAGTGAATGCCAGGCAAAATCACGCACACTGCGTGAAGCCATTCACGACCACGCCGGCTCTGAGCTCCACCCCGATGTCACCGCACTGGCCCAGGGCCGTCATCCTCTTGCAGAACTCCTCACGCTGGTGGAAGGCTATGATGACCTCGACGATGATCTGTGGTTGCTGCTCAAGCATGCGGTCGCGGAAAACTTCGGAAAGTCGTTAGCCATGAGCGCTGCGCGCGGGAAACTCTGCCCCTCACCCACTCGAATGAATCCGGAGCACTCTGCGGATGAGATGCGGAATGGCCTGAAAGTCACCGTCGCACCGACCACCTTCACCGACGGCGAAAGCGGACCTCACTGACGGTTGCGCCCCGCACATAGCGAGGGCTGCGCCAGACCTTTTTCTCTCACGCCCGTGGTTCGCTATGATCGGTGGTCACAATCCCCTCTGAAGACTCCTTTCAAAACACCCTCTCCGGTTGTCTCACCCGCCTTCGTGTGATAGCTTCATTGTCAAAGGGATCCTTCTTCCATCGATAAATTACCTTATTGAGGCTGCGTGCTGACTGACCGTTTGCCGAACGAGCATCGACACTCTTTCTTAATGCCTGCATGGCTTGTGATGGTACTGGCGCTCTGTGCCCCGCCATTCTCCTCACTCGCCTATGCGGAAACCGTTGCATCCGCTTCCAGTAAGATCACCCTCGACTTCAACGAAGTCGAAATTCCGGTGTTCGTCCGCTTTATCAGCGAATTGACCGGCAAGAATTTCGTCCTGGACGAGGCGATTAAGAAGCTGGGCGGAAAGATTTCCGTATTCTCGCCTACCAAGGTCACCCCGGATCAGGCCTACAGCATGTTTGTCTCAGCACTGGAGGTCAGCCGGATTGCCGTTGTTCCAAAGGGCAGTGTCTATCAGATCGTTCCCATGGGCGAACTCCCTCCGGAGCGCGGAGCCTATGTTTATAAACTCAAGCATGCCAATGCGACCGATTTGGCCGCCGTCCTGACGAATCTCGTGGCCCGATCTCAAACGGTGGCGCAAACAGCCCCCGGAGCCAGACCGCCCATGCGGGCTCTGTCGGAATTCGAAGCCCCCGTCCAAGTGTTTGCTGACAAGGCCACTAACTCCATCGTCATCAGCGCGACCAAATCCGCCTACAGCCGCATCCAATCGGTCATCCGCGATTTAGACACCCGGCGGAAACAGGTCTTTGTGGAAGCGGTCATTCTGGAAGTGCAGGTCGACCGGCTCAAGCAGATCGGAGTCGATCCTGTCCAGGTCCTGGGAGCGGGCCAGGCTGGAGCTTTCCGAGGGATCGTCGGCGTCAACCGTGCGCCTGAGGATATTGCCTCGATCGCGCAACTCCTCGCGGGAGCCGCGGTGAGCGGCGGCACGCTCCCCATTCTGGACACCATCAATGTCCGCGCCTTTTTGAACTTTCTCCTGAACCTGACCGACACGAACATTCTCTCAACTCCTCAGGTCCTGGCCGCCGACAACCAGAAAGCCAAGATTGTCGTCGGCGAAAATCGACCATTCCCGACCGGTCAAGCGCAAGGTATTACCGGTGGCACACTCGTCACCATCGAGCGGAAAGACGTCGGTGTCACCTTGGAGCTCACCCCGCAGGTGTTGGAGGACGATCTGGTCCGGCTGGAAATCAAGCAGGAGATCACGGCGATTGCCGAGAATGTGGCCCAGACTATCGGGGCCGGCACCGCCAGCGTTCCTGTCGGGCCCACCACGACGAAACGGTCTATGGAGACCACCGCCATCGCGCATGACCAGCAAACGCTGGTGGTGGGCGGCCTGGTCAGAGATAACCTGACAATCAGCGAAAAGAAAATTCCTCTGCTCGGCGACATTCCGTGGCTCGGGTGGCTGTTTAAGTCTCAAACCAGAACAACCGAAAAGCTCAATCTTCTGGTGTTTATCACTCCGCACCTTGTCCGGGACGAGCACGACATGATCGAGCTGAATGCGCGCAAAGCGAAGGAACTCAACATCCTCCAGCGCGACAACCGGATTGAAGAACCCAACAGGCTAAAGCAGGAGGTCCTTGAGCATCTTGAACGACCCGCGCCGGCCCCCGCCGCTCCCGCTGAGCCAAAGACTCCGTAGCCAGACCAGGCATACTCACAGCTCCCCCATCCGAGGGATAGTACAACAGCCGCCACGCCCGCTAGCATGACGGCCATGTCACCGATCGATCCGCCCCGGGCGCAGACAGAAAGCGTCCGTTCCTCCGAGCGCTTCCCCGTCACCTACCCGGTCATTTTCGGTGGTGCCCCCTTTGTGGGCGAAGGCACGCTGACTGACTTATCTGCATCCGGTTGCGCCATCGTCTGCGATCGCACCGTGCTCTCAGGAAGTTATGTGAGGCTGAATGTCCTCATGCCCGACCACTCGCCATCACTCGCAATTGACCTGGGCAAAATTCGATGGGTCCGGAACCATGCCTTCGGTGTCGAATTCATCCGCCTCCCTACCGTTGCCCGCCAGCCCCTCGACCAGGCCATCTGGATACGTTTCCTTCGTTCCCTGAGCAGCCCCACCACCGCCTGAGTCCGTCACCATATTCACATACCGGCTGCGATTGACGACGAGTGGGATCAGGTACTAGTCTGCCGAAAGATCTTCGCCATCCGGCCGACTCTAGTTCCATACCGTTTTGACCGAAGGAGTCCTATGGCCTCATCTCATCAGTCTCCTCCTGTATCCCCCTCACCACTCCTCGCTGAGCAGCAACGCCTTGATGAAGACGCCCGGCGGCAGCGCCATTGGAAACGCTGGGGTCCGTATCTGAGTGAACGGGCCTGGGGCACCATACGCGAAGACTACAGCCCCCACGGCACCGCATGGGAGGCCTTCCCGCACGATCAGGCCAGATCCCGCGCCTATCGCTGGAACGAAGACGGGCTCGCCGGCATTTGTGATCGCCATCAGATGATCTGTTTCGCCGTCGCCCTCTGGAACGGACACGATCCTATTTTGAAGGAGCGCCTCTTCGGCCTCAGCGGGAACGAAGGCAACCACGGCGAAGACGTGAAGGAGTATTACTTCTATCTCGATTCCACGCCGACGCATTCCTACATGAAATATCTCTACAAGTATCCGCAGTCAGCCTTTCCCTATGCTCGGCTCGTGGAAGAGAATCGCCGGAGAACACGCCAAGACCCTGAATTTGAGTTGGTCGACAGCGGGGTTTTTGACGACAACCGCTACTTCGATGTGTTCGTGGAATATGCCAAGGCGACCTCAGAAGATCTCTGCATTAGGATCCAGGTCGTCAATCGAGGCCCTGAGGCGGCAGAGCTCACCGTGCTACCGACGATGTGGTTTCGCAACACCTGGTCCTGGGGATCGGATATCCGGCGCCCCCGCCTGAAACAGGGCGAGCCGGTCACTCGTATCAGTGTGATCGAGACGAATCACGACCACTATGGTCGGCGGCGATTACTCTGCGAGGGACAACCGGCCCTGCTCTTCACGGAGAATGACACGAATACCAGGCGTCTGTATGGCGATCAGGATGGCGCCAGGTACGTGAAAGACGGGTTTCACGACTATGTCGTGCATGGCCAGAAAGACGCGGTGAATCCGGACCGCATCGGAACCAAGGCCGCAGCCCATTATGTGTTCACGCTTGAGCCTGGCGCGACCAAGACGATCCGCCTGCGGTTCACGAACGAAGAGCAGACTCCGGAGTTCACCAAGCAGGACTTCGATGCGGTGTTTGACGCACGCCTTCGGGAAGCCAATGAGTTCTACGACAGCCTGGCGCCGGCCACACTCTCAGAGGATGCCCGCCAGGTGCAGCGCCAGGCGTTCGCCGGTCTGCTCTGGAGCAAACAGTTCTACCATTACGATGTCAATCGTTGGATGAAGGGCGACCCCGGCATGCCAGAGCCTCCCCATGAGCGTCTCGGGGGCCGCAACGCCGACTGGACCCATCTCTACAACGCCGACGTGATCTCGATGCCGGACAAGTGGGAGTACCCCTGGTACGCCGCGTGGGACCTGGCCTTCCATTGCATTCCGCTTGCGCTGGTCGACCCGACCTTTGCCAAAGAACAACTCGTCCTGATGCTGCGTGAATGGTACATGCATCCGAACGGACAGATTCCGGCCTACGAGTGGGCCCTGGGCGAGGTGAATCCACCGGTCCATGCCTGGGCGACCTGGCGGGTCTACAAGATCGACAAGAAGCGCCACGGCGTCGGCGACCGGCGATTCCTGGAGCGCTGCTTTCACAAACTGCTGTTGAATTTCACCTGGTGGGTCAATCGCAAAGATGCCGAGGGCAAGAACATCTTTCAGGGCGGCTTTCTGGGCCTCGACAACATCGGCGTCTTCGACCGCAGCTCGCCACTCCCGACCGGCGGCCACATCGAACAATCGGATGCCACCAGCTGGATGGGCATGTACTGCCTGAACATGCTGACGATCGCCTTGGAACTCGCCCGTGATAACCGCGCCTACGAAGACGTGGCCAGCAAGTTCTTCGAACACTTTGTCTATATCTGCCGGGCCATGAACAACATCGGCGGGGAGAAGATTGAGCTCTGGGACCGTGAAGACGGGTTCTTCTACGATGTGCTGCATCTGCCGAACGGTGAGAACACACACATGAAGGTCCGCTCCATGGTCGGCCTCATCCCCCTGTTCGCTGTGGAGACACTCGATTCAGACCTAATCGATAGCCTGCCGCGGTTCAAACACCGCATGCAGTGGTTCATCGAGAACCGGCCGGATTTTGCACAACATCTCGAGACGCAATCCCACGATGGAGGCGTCCGGCGCTTTCTCTCACTCGTCAACCGCGACCGGTTACGTTCCGTGCTCGGCTACATGCTCGACGAACAGGAATTCCTCTCCCCCTTCGGCATCCGCGCCCTCTCTCGCTACCACAAGGACCATCCTTATATCTTGAACGTGATGGGACACGAACATCGTGTCGATTACGAACCGGCAGAATCCAGTACCGGACTCTTCGGCGGCAACTCCAACTGGCGTGGTCCGATCTGGTTCCCCGTCAATTATCTCCTGATCGAATCGCTGCAGAAGTTTCACTACTTCCTCGGCGACCAGTACAAGGTGGAGTATCCGACCGGTTCAGGCCGGCAGACCACCCTTTGGCATGTGGCAGGGGAAATCTCGCGCCGCCTCACCCACCTCTTCTTGAAGGATGCATCCGGAAAACGTCCGGTGTTCGGTGGAGCAGCAAAGTTCCAAGACGACCCTCACTGGCAGAACCACGTGCTCTATTACGAATATTTCCATGGCGATAACGGGGCCGGAATCGGCGCGAGTCACCAGACCGGATGGACGGGACTGGTCGCAAAACTGATTCAGCAAAGCGGGGAATGAGCATGTGAAGGCTGGAACGACTCGCAACCCCGTAAGACCGTCATCATACGGCGGCAGATTTCTACGCGAAGGCGAGAGGGCTAGGCATGTGTATCGCGCGACGCTCCTCCACCACCACAACGGAGCCCGCTGCATCTTCCACTGCAACTTTCCAGAGCTATTGAATTCGCAAGGGGACGGCCAAGGATATGGCGAGGGGAATGAAAAAGGCAGGCAGCCGGAGTAGGGCGACGCCTCTGCGCGCGTCGCCCCACTATACTGAAAACTTCTAGCGGCGATTGGCTTGATCGCGGCGGCAGCTTTCCTCCGCCAACATCCGCTGGCCGGCGCTCGCATCCTTGGGAATGCGCGCCATGCAGGCGTTCAGATTGTCTTCGACCGCTCCTGCAGCGACACGATCGATATTCTTTGTCGTGCTGGATCCATCGCTCGCGCAGCCGCCAAGGAGCAGTCCCACCAATGCCATCACACCGCACATTCCCATTGAACGATCTGACATCACAACACCTCCTCAAGGTGGAAAGAACACGAAAAATAGCCCCGCCATCCTACTGCGCTGGCGCGGGAAGAACAAGCCGGATTTTTTCAAAGAAAACCGTTCAGGCCGGTTCGTTTGAAAGGATCTGCATCCCAATGGCCGGACCGGGATGGCGCACCACCCGCAGTCCGGCCAGGCTGTATCATGCTTCGTCAGTCTCAGCTATTCTCTTTCGCTGAATACCCCGTAGCTTCCGGCCTTCATAGCCGAAGTGGCTACTTCGGCGGAGTAGGCTGCTGCGGGGAGCTTCATTGCGGCGAGGCCTTAACCTTGGTCCACTCCTTCACCGGCGGTTCAATCTTAATGTCCGGTCCCTGCACTTTGGGCAACACCCCCGCGCCGGGCTTCTCCATGATCCGCTGGCTATCGCGATTGATCGACAGGCTTTGCATAGAGTGGCGGTCGTCAAAGACCGCTGCGTTCGCAAGCGACCCCTCCCCCGTCGCATTGGTTTGACCGGGGTCATTCGCGAGAGCTTGTCCTGTGTCCGGATCGATCGCTTTGCCCATCGGATAGCCTGAATGCTTCGGCAACATATCGGGATTGGCGAAAACAGGCGGGATGGCCAACAGCATGACCACGGATGCGGGCACAAGCATTCATGAGGTTTTCATGGTGCAACCTCCTTGATGAGAACAGTGGGAGACACAACAGCGCCCTCGCGGGCATGAAACCGCCGAGGGCGCATGGGAGCGGACAAGAGTAAAGGAAGCGTGAACAGCGGTGAGATGGCTACCCCAGCTTCATACGACACCTCCGGGATGTGTTCAGCGTCGCTCCCGCAAAAATACGAAGTCAAGCAGGCGCAAACCGGCTCACAACGGACGCTTGGCAGGAATCAGGTCCGATACGGAAAAACCGAGCTGCCTGGCCCGTTCGACCAGCCGTTGGTAGGTCGCATCGTCCAGCTGAGGCGTACGCGAGAGAATCCAGAGAAAGCGACGATCCGGCGTACCGACCACCGAGGTGCGATAGTCGGGATCAAGATCAATAATCCAATAGTTCCCTTCGCGGGATGAGCCGAACAACCGCGCGAAAAAGTTGTCAAAGACCACCGTCAACCGCGCATTCGTCTTTGGATCGACCACCGTCGCCACACCTTCGACCTGGTCGAGTCCGCCGCTATCGGTCACACATTCGTTGTGGACTCCGACCGCCCCGTCAGGCCGACTGGTATAGATCGCTCTCGAATCAACGCAATGCCGTTGAAACCACATCGGCAACCGCGCAATCTCGTACCATGTGCCCGCATAACGAGCGAGATCCACCGATGTCGCCGTCGGAAGCGGCTCTGTCGGCTCCATACCGGCACAGGCCGACAGGACCACACACATGGCAATCACGACTGGCAGGGTAAACGTTTTCATAACCGGCTCCTGTTTGAACTTCTCAGCGGGATAAGGAACGCGCACAACACGCAGGCGGTCCCCAACTCAGGCTAGTCCTGCAGCATACTCTTTCGAAGGAGTGTCCGCATCTCCCAGAACGAGGGAGTCGGCTCGTTGACATCGGGATGTTCCAAGTCGATCTGAATATTGTAGAGCGGCGGCTGGCTGCTGGGAGATTGAGTGACCAGATACCAGCAATCGTACTTGAGCCCCCAGTGATCCCGATAGCTCAACCGGAGATAGCCGTTACTCTGGGGCTTCGAACGAAGCGGCGCATCCGGCCCTAATACGAGCGAAGCCGCGTGCTTCTGATAGCGCGGGCCATGGGGATACACTTTCTTCACCGCAAAACTCCCCTCCCACCCGCCGAGGTGCAGGACGCAATCATAGGCCACCCCGCGCCCCACGTTCTCGATCTGCGGAGTGAGCGTGAGCATATTCCCGGCATGCATCGCAGACAAGTTGGTGACCCGGAGCATGGGTTGCTGCGCACGGAAGTCGTCTCGCGTTTGAGCCGCAACCACCTGCCAAAAATAGTACGCGGCCCCACCGGCAATGAATAGCACGAGAAAACCGATCAACCAGAACCAATCCATGACCGCTCACTGTCCCGTGAATAAGCTAACGCTTCTGGACTGGAGAGAAGCTACGTTCTAGCGAGAGAAGAGTCAACCGGGAGATATACAGGTATTGAAGAAGGGGGATGCCGTGCGTCACGAAACCGGCTGAACAGCTGTCTTACCCTGAAAAACTAGCATGTTCCTCTCTCTATCCGCTACCTACAGAGAGTTGGAAAGGGCTGTGTCGCCCTGCGCACCAGGGCCTCTTTTATAAGAGGCCCTGGCGGCGGTGAAGAGAATCGGTTTTGTGCTATTGCACTTCGACGGTGATGGTCTGCGTGGCCGAGACGAGTTTGTGGTCCTTGTTGGCGCCGGTCACGGTGATCTGGTGCTTGCCCTTGGTCAAGCCCTTGAACGACCCAGGAAAACCCTTCTGATATTGATTGTCCAAGTACACGTGGGCATGTGCCGCCTCGGATCCCTTGGTCAACTCGTACTTCAGCTCGAAGCTGTCGCTGACCTTATCTCCGTCCTTCGGAGACGTGATCGTGATCTTCGATCCATCCTCGATTGGTTTGTCCTCAGCGAAGACCGGCGCGCCGCTCAGCGCACTCACCAACGCAATGCCCAGTCCCATGAATCCGATACGTCCAAACACATGCATCACGACCTCCATGTTTAAACCATTTGTTATCACTATAACTCTATCACTCCCTACGGAGTAATAGCTCGTCTGGATTCCTCTCAATGACCAAGGTCTGATCGAAGAGGGGTAGTGGTACACCCTCTTCGATCTCCCCGGATCGTGCAGCCGGTGAATGACCGGCCCTACCTGCTCCGCCTCAAGGTCGAACTTCCGCTGCGCTCCCGGTCCTGGCCCGAGAGTGATGTGCGGTCGTTGTCCCTGTCGTCATTCCGTAACGGCCTGACGGTGCCGCAGGAGGTTGGAGCGCCGGCCACCGGCGTCTTGACGCTCGTCAGCCCGGTCGCTTTGGCTTCGAGCGCGCAGGGTGCGACGGGAACGGTGACATAGAGTCTGAACCGCCCGCTGCGTCCGGTTTCACCCGTGGCAATAGAGGCGCCCGTCGACGCGTCGACAATCTCGACGGTGGCGCCGTTCGGGGCCCGGCCGACGACCAGGAGTTTTCCCGATTCCGCATTCCATCGAGCTCTGCTGATATAGACGCCGCGCGTGGGCGGCATGACCTGCGTCTTGACCATGACCGTCGCGGGAGGACTGTCGATCTTCCCGTCATTGACGATCAACTGCGCCACGTACTCTCCCGCCTTATCCAGGAAGAAGGATGGTCTGGCCGATGCGGGATCGGACAGCGCTGCGGCACTGCCGGTCGGTTTGGTCGTCAATGCCCATTTCCAGGTCAAGGCGTTCCCGTCGGCATCGCGTGAGGCGGTACCGTCCAGGACCACGGTCGTGTTGATCGCCGCGATCTGATCTAATCCGGCGTTCGCCACCGGCGCCGTGTTACCGGTTCCTGCCAAGATGACGACGGTATCCGGCGTACTGCTCGCCGTACCATCGTTCACGATCAGTTGGCCGATATATTGACCCGCCACATCAGCGGTAAAGTTCGGCATGGCCGTGGTGGCGTTCGCCAGCGTTGCTGCGCTGCCGGCCGGCTTGCCCGTCAACGACCACTGATAGAACAAGGCATTCTTATCGGCATCGTGCGACGCGCTGCCATCCAGGATGACCGACGCGTTCACCGCGACGGTCTGGTCAGGCCCCGCATTCGCGACCGGCGCGGTATTGCCTGTCGCTGCTGCAATCATGACGGTGGCCGGTGTGCTGTTCACGGTCCCATCGTTGACGATGAGCTGGACAACATACTGGCCTGCTTTATCCGCCACAAAGGCCGGCGTGGCCGCGGTCGGGTTCGACAATGTCGCGGTACTCCCGGACGGGATCGACACGAAGGACCAATCGTAGGTCAAGGCGTTCTGATCCGCGTCGTGTGAACCGCTGGCGTTCAACATGACCGTCGTACCAGCCGATACCGATTGATCCGGTCCCGCGTTGGCGACCGGCGCAGAATTGCCGCCCGTCGTCGTAATGGTCACGGTGTCCTGCGTGCTGGTCACTTTGCCGTCATTGACGAGCAGTTGGACGACATACTGACCGGCCCTGTCCGGCACAAAGGTTGGCATGACGTTCGTTGGGTTGATCAGTTTGGCAGTACTGCCGGTCGACACAGAGACCAATGCCCACTGGTAGGTGAGTGGATTACCGTCTACATCATTCGATGCACTACCGTTCAACGTGACGGTAGCGCCTACTTGCACGGTCTGGTCAGGTCCCGCATTCGCGACCGGCGCGGTATTGCCTGGTGTGGTGGTAATCGTCACCGTGGCCGCGGCGCTGGTCACGACGCCGTCGTTGACGAGCAATTGAACGACATACTGACCTGTCTTGTCAGCCAGGAACGTTGGCCTCACGGTGGTCGGACCAGTCAACGTCGCACCGCTACCGACGGGGATCGAGACGAAGGACCAGAGATACGTTAACGGATTGCCGTCCGCATCGCTGGAACTGCTCCCATTGAGCGTGACTGTTGTGCCGATTGTTACGGACTGATTCGGCCCGGCATTAGCAACAGGCGCGACATTGCTCACCGGGCAGATGGCCGTCAGATTATTCCCTTTGTACGACTGGCCGTTTTGGTTCAGATCTGATTTGGAAGGACTGTTGGATGTGTGACAGAGGGCGCAACTCTTATCGGCAAACGGCGTGGTGCCGTTGAACGCCTGACAGGCGATATCGACACTCGATCCGAAACTGGGCAGGGCATGACTCGACTCCACTAATAGCATCCATGGCGCAACGGCCAGGAGGCTCGAACACAACACCACTTTCATCGTACGTTTCATCATTCTCTCCTTTGCGGCTTCTCACACGCATGAGCGTCCGCACAGTCACTGCACCTGGACGGCTCATACACGATCAGTGATGCGAGCTGCAGCTCACAGGTGAGGACCGTTGAGCAAGGAGAGTGCCCGTTGGCCTTTTCCCAATTATTGAAGGAGATAGGTCCCTGAGCGATTGAGAAGGTATGTTCTCATCGCGTAAAGATGACGGCCGGTTCCTACGCGGGCGAAACCATACAGTGTGGGAAAACTGTCCCAATTCTTTAATCTGAAAATTTTGAAGCTCAGGTCTTCATCCACCCGCTCTGATGCCATCATTATCGTCGACGGCCACGGCGGCGCAACGCTCGCCTATATGCCGGCACCGTCGGGGAAAAGGTTCTGCAGCTGGAGCAAAGCTGGTATCTGTCTTATGAGGAGGGCGACCGGAGCCCTGAATCGGCTTTCGTTGTGAACTGATTCTACCTGCGAGGGAGCGGCGTAGCGAATCGCTCAAAGGGCGTGATCGTCGTTACTCTTAATCGGCGAATGACAAAACAAGCGGGACGTTGTCAAACCCGGTTGGACCTGATAGCAGCTACTAAAGAAACCAAAAAGACGAGATGGGGTGAGTGACGGGTTTCGAAGGGGGGATTTTGCTACCCCTCTTCAGCTAAATGTCCTT
>Ga0209253_10002883_pt1 | contig 15164 bp, 11 predicted proteins | sample FrelakmetBRP12BR_FD_187145 | JGI IMG/M metagenome (GOLD analysis project Ga0209253, IMG submission 187145) | Freshwater lake sediment microbial communities from the University of Notre Dame, USA, for methane emissions studies - BRP12 BR (SPAdes)... | ecosystem: Environmental > Aquatic >...
CAACTGGCAGAGGCGACTTAAGTTCGATCCCATTGCCCCGCTGCTCTCTTCCGGGAACGAGGCGCTCCAATACTTCACCAGGCGTGATCTGCTTGGGGACCCGGCCGGCCCGGTCAGGCGTGTCTGGGAGTTGCCGGAAGCCCAGAGAATCCTCAGAAAGCAGCTGGCCGACGGTTCCTGGCCGCGCTCCGGTGGGGAGAAGCATCCAGCCATCAACTACCATCTCATCGAAACGTGGCGGAACTTCCGGTTCCTGGTGGAGCAGTACGGATTCACCCGAGAGGATCCTCAGGCGTATAAGGCGGCGGAGTACCTCTTCTCCTGCCAGACCGGAGAAGGCGACATCCGCGGCATCCTGGCCAACCAGTACGCCACCTACTACACCGGCGCTATCATGTCGCTGCTCATCCAGGCCGGATATGCCGGCGATCCGCGTATCGAGAAGGGATTCGAGTGGCTGCTGGCCATGCGGCAGGATGACGGAGGCTGGTCGATTCCCCTGATCACCAACAAGTTCGACCGGGCCACGCAGTACCGCCTGACCAGCCAGCACGCGGAACCGGTGCAGCCCGACCGGTCGAAGCCCTTCTCCCACAATTGGACGGGCATGGTGCTGCGGGCTTTTGCCGTTCATCCGAAGTACCGGGAATCCGAAGCGGCGAAGGTGGCGGCTAGTCTGCTGGTATCCAGATTCTTCCAGCCGGATCGCTACACCTCCTATCGGGCCGCCAGCTATTGGTTGCGGTTCGAGTATCCCTTCTGGTGGAACAACCTGGTGGCGGCGCTGGACTCTGTTTCCTTGATCGGCCTCACCAGGGATGATGAACAGATCGGGAAGGCGATGGGCTGGCTCGTTGACCACCAGGAAGAAGATGGTTTATGGAGGGTGTCCTACGCCAAGCCCGATATGCCGGAGAAGGACACAGCGAAGGCGCGGGAGACGAGGTGGTGGGTGAGCCTGGCCATCTGCCGCGTGCTGAAGAGGCTGTCCGAGTAGAGTGTCGGCGCGTCACGCTTCGCTCTATTCGCCCTGGAAGTGTCCTGCCCCTGGATTCCCGCCTCCGCGGGAATGACAAGATTCGGGGCGTGCAGAGGGGCGAAGCTCCTCTATGTTTCTTTTATCCCCCAATCCGCCAGAGGCGGACGCCTCAAGAGGAGTGGGGGCAAGGGGGTTGAAGAGACTCCATCACGGGTTTCCCTGTATAATACTCCCGCAGGTCAGGAAATAGCAGAAACCTCATGAACTTCATACCTCTGAAGGATCTCATTGCGGACTACGGTGTTACCGTCGTCTACTGCATCCTTTTCGCCATCATCTTCGCCGAGTCCGGCCTGTTCTTTGGGTTCTTCCTGCCAGGCGACAGCCTGTTGCTCACTGCCGGCCTGCTCGCCTACAAAGGGGTGGAGGTGAACGGGGAGGAGCTGAAGCTCAGTCTCTTTGTGCTGATGCCGCTGCTCTTCGTGGCGGCAGTGCTGGGGGACAACGTGGGCTATTGGTTTGGGCGAAAGGTCGGGCCGCCGCTCTTCAGACGGCCGCAGTCGTTGCTCTTCCGGCCCAAGAACCTGCAGGCGGCCAAGAACTTCTACGACAAGCATGGCGGCAAGACTATCACGATTGCCCGGTTCACGCCCTTCATACGCACCTTCGTACCCATCGTGGCCGGCGCAGTCGGCATGGAATGGCGGCGCTTCACCTTTTTCAACCTGTTTGGCGGCCTGCTCTGGGCGGTTGGGGTGACGTTGGTGGGCTATCTGCTGGCTGACGCTATTCCTCCCGATGTGCTCGACGCGTATTTCCTCGTCATTGTCTTCGCTGTCATCATTGTGTCGATGATGCCTGCCCTTATCCACCTCTGGAGATCGGAGCGGCACGAGATCTTCGCCTTGATCAAGACGAAGGTCTTCAGAAGGCCGGCGGCCAAGAAGGACGCGCCGGAACCCAAGAAGGACGAACCCGCGGCCTAGAAATCCAGACTCCACAATCACGGCAGCCATTCAAAGGCAAGACAGTGACCAGTGTTACTACAATCATTGTCGTTCTTGCTGCTCTTTTGGCGGCGCTCGGGCTGATGGCGCTGGCCAGGTTCGTGGGCAAGCTCCGCAGCGCCGACCCCACCATGTGGGAAGGGGCCATCCGCAAGTTTGAGAAGGCAGATCGCCGCAGCCCAGCACCCAAGGGCATCATCGTTTTCACCGGTAGCTCCAGCATCCGCTACTGGAAGTCGCTCAAGGAGGACATGGCCCCCTTGCCGGTCATGAATCGCGGTTTTGGCGGGTCGCAGATTCACCAGGTGACACACTACGCCGATCGCATTGTGCTTCCCCACCAGCCTAGGGCCGTCGTCTTCTATGCGGGCGAAAACGACATGGCGGGATTGTTCTTTTCCAGGAAGCGGACTCCAGTGGAAATCCGTGATGCCTACCGCGAGTTCTGTCAGAAGATCCACAGGGCGCTGCCGGAGGTGCCCATCTACCACATCTCCACCAAGCCGCCCAAGAGACGGTTGAGACTGTGGCCGGCTATGCAGGAGGCCAACCAGTTGGTGAGAGAGTACTGTGCCTCCGACAGACGGCTTCACTACATTGACATCGTCCCGGCCATGCTGGATGCGGAAGGGAAGCCCAGGCGCGACGTCTTCAAGTGGGATGGAATTCACCTGAACGAGAAAGGCTATGCTATCTGGAAGTCCATTGTCAGGCCCATCCTGGCGGAAGCGTTTTTGAGGAGCGGCGAGTGAAACCGGAGCCCAGTCTTTTGGTGGCTTCGACTCAAACTGTTCGAGAGGAGCCTTCGGTCTGCAAATGATTCAGGGGCAGGCGTCTGGCACCTGCCCCCTAGAGCGTACCGCGCAGTTGAACCTAGATCTTCCGGGCTAGCTCCGATCCCTCGTGTATGGCCTCCAAAGCCTTGCGGGCCTTCTTGGCATCTCCGATAACGTGGACCTCGGGCACCTTGCCCTTGAGCTTCTCGCTCAGATCGTCCACTGAGGTGCAGCCGCAGGCCATGACGATGAAGTCCAAACCGCGGAGCGTCTCTTCTTTGCCGTCCTTGGTATAGATGACCCCGTCCTCCAGTATCTCCTTCACCGGTGCCGAGGTTATCCACTTCACGCCCTTCTCTCTCAGCCTGGGTATGAGCAGCATCCTGGTCTGCGGTATCTCGTCCAGGCCGATATCCTGCAGCATCTCGATGATGGTGACGTGGTTGCTGCCCGTGGTCTGATCGAGGCCTTCGCTGGCCAGCCAGTCGGCCACCTCGCAGCCCACCATGCCGCCCCCGATGACCAGCACATTGCCTCGCCCTATGCCCACCTTCCCAGACAGGACATCGTTGGCGCAAACCACCTTCTTTCCGTCCACGCCGGGTATGGGCGGGATGAGAGGTTTGCCGCCGGTGGCCACGATGACCACATCCGCCTTGAACTTCTCGATCGCCTCGGGCGTGCCTTCCTTGTTGAGCTCCACCTTGACCTTGTTCTTCTTCAACTGCGTGGAGAGATAGATGACCCACTTGCTGATGTCCTGCTTCGTGGGTGGAATGGGTGCCAGGCAAAGTTGACCGCCCAGCTTGGGAGCCTTCTCCCACAGCGTCACGTCATGGCCGCGGATGGCAGCCACGCGGGCCGCCTCCATGCCGCCCGGCCCGCCGCCGACCACCAGCACTTTCCTCGGTTTGGCGGCCTTGGTGATGGCCAGTTCTTTCTCCCGGCCCACCGTGGGGTTGATGACGCAGGTGAAGGATTCAAACGTCAGCCCCATGCGGAGGCATCCCTGCCCGCAACTGGTGCACGGGGCGATATCTTCGAAGTGGCCGGCCTTGGCCTTGTTGGGGAGTTCAGGATCGGCGATGAGCGCCCGCCCCATCACGATGCCATCGGCGTAGCCTTTGACCAGGATGTCATCAGCGAACCGGGGGTCGGTGATCTTGCCCACCACCAGAACCGGCGCCTTGGTGACCTTCTTGATGGCAGAGGCCTCAGGCACGTTCGAGCCTGGCGGCATCCCCATGCAGGGCAGGACCCTGAACGTGTAATCCGGATCCACCCCGCCGGAGATTTCGAAGGCATCGACTCCGGCTGCTTCCAGCTTGGGCACCATGTAGCAGGTGTCCAGAATGCCCGTGCCGCCGGCAACATGCTCGTCGCCCGATATGCGCAGGATGATGGGGAAATCCTTCCCCGCTTTCCGCTTGATGTTGTCCACCACTTCCAGAACGAACTTCAAGCGGCCATCTATCGAGCCGCCATACTCGTCGGTGCGCTGGTTGCGCAGGGGCGACAGGAAGGAGCCACAGAGCATGTAGCGGTGGGCGGCGTGAAGCTCCATGCAGTCGCTGCCGGCTTCCCGGGCGCGCCGGGCCGCATCGCCGTACTGCTCGATGATCTTCTTGATTTCTTCCAGAGTTAGCTCGCGGGCCACCTGTCCGTGCCTCTTGCTCACTACCGGAGAAGGCGCTACCGGCTGCACCCCGCCTATCCAGCCAAACGACTCCGGGCCGGGGTGGCTGATCTGGGGCGCTACCTTGGCGCCGAGGGCGTGCATGGCATCCACCCATCTCTTGAAGCTGGGGATGAGGCTGTCGTCCCACAGTCCGACGCTCTGCACGATGTAAGGATGGGCCTTGTCGATGACCACCGTCTCGAATATGAGGAGCCCCGCCCCGCCCTTGGCCCGCTCCCCCCAGTAGTCGATCATCTTGTCGGCCACTGTGCCGTCGTTCGGGGCCCAGGTGGTTGTCATCGGGGACATGATGATCCGGTTCTTGAGTTCCATGGAGCCGATCTTGAGCGGACTGAAGAGCTTCCTGAGGTGCGTTGTCATTGGTCTTCCTCCCCCTTAGTAGTCACTGAGGGCACGCTGGCCCGGATCGTGACTTCAGTCTGGCCGCAACTCGTTCGGGCGGAGAGTCTGCTGCGAAGCAGGGCCGCGTCGAGTCGCTGGCGTATCGACCATTCTAGGAGCACCGGCGATGGGGTGTCAAACCAGACGATTGCGCCAGGGCAGTGAGGCCAGGTGATCCACGTCTGGGGGTGGCAACAGCAACCCAGACTGAAAGAAACCGCAACTGCGTCAGGAGTCACTGTCGGGGTCTGGGGTCATCTCGAGCGCATCGCAATGTAGGTCCTGCACGGTCACCGCATCGGGGCGTGCAGAGGGGCAAGATTCCAAGGTCCAAATCATGAAGGATGAAGTATGAAAGAGGTGCAGGAGAAGCTCCTGCCGAGGGTCTGGGGGTGTCCCCCAGCTCTCTTATTTCTTCCCCCAAGAATGGGGGATCAAGGGGGTTGAAACACCCCATCGGGAATGACGAAAGCGGTGCAGCAGAATGCTGACGGGAGTTTGAGGGTGTCCCTCAATTATCTCTCCCCCTGAGAATGGGGGACAAGGGGGTTGAAGTCGAACATCCAGATTCCCTCTAGACCTAATCTTCTCCAACGTGTGACTTGCAGATTGATGCCCGAGGACTGGCCTGTCCTAACGGCCAGCAAATTGAAGTTGACAATCAGCCCAACAATCCATAGGATCATTGACCAGTATCAGGGAGGACGGCGATGACGTTTGGACAGCGAGTGAGAGAACTCCGGCAAGCCAAAGGCCTGACCCAAAGGGACCTGGCGAAGAAGGCGGGCATCAGCTACGCCTACGTCAGCAAGCTGGAGACCGGTTCCATGTCCCCGCCGAGGCACAAGGTGATTCGCACTTTGGCGAAGATACTCGGTGCCACCGACAGGGAGACCGACGAACTCTTCGGCCTGGCGGGCAAGATCCCACATGATCTGCTGGGCAAAGTGGACGCGGAGACGATAAGGACGCTGCGTTCGCTGGGAAATGCGCCGGATGGCAGCAGGCGCGTTTTGGCAAGGTCCGGGAAGCGCCCGGCCAAGTCATCGAGGTCGGACGTTCAGGACACGGAGTTGGCAGAGGACACCGGCGTAAGGCCGGAGACATTTCAGGCGCTGGTCGAGAATTCCCTGGACGGCGTCGTCATAATGGGACCCAAGCTGGAAGTGCTGTATCAAAACCCGGCCACCGCCAGAATCCTGGGCTACAAACTGGGCGACCTTGTCGGCGAGGACGTACTGGGGCTCATCCACCCGGACGATATGCGCAAGACGGCCCACCGATTGAGCCGAGTTTCGCAGATCGCAGGAGACAGCGATCGGGCGCACCTGCGGGTCAAGCACAAAGATGGCACATGGCGTGCTATTGACGTCTGGGCCAACAACCTTCTCCAGAACCCCTTCGTCAATGGCATCGCCATATACTTCCGTGACATCAGCGGCAGCTCAGGGACCGAAGGAGCCTGGGCTGAGCAGACGGCCGCGATGCTGACGGCTAAGGAATATCACCTGACGCAGAGCGAGCTGAGAATACTGGCCCTGCTGGTGGATGGGCACAGCAATGCCAAGATGGCAGAGCAACTGGTGATAAGCCCGTCTACCATCAGGTTCCATGTCACCAATATCATCCGGAAGCTGGGCGTGGCCAACCGCACCGAGGCCGCGGCCCTGGCGGTGCGCCGGCGCTTGGTGAGTTGACCGGCCAGCGCGGAAACCAGTTTTTCGTCCAGGTACTTATTCCCTCAAGGTGGCCGAGGACCTACGCGTCAAGAAGTGGTGGAAGCCGACGCCGGAGATGGAGAAGTACGTCAAGACATATCTAACGTGAAGGGTGGCGAGCCCCGAAGTCGTAGGGTGGGTTGAGCACGGCGAAACCCACCACAGGTGTTGGGCGGTTCGATCGGTGGATTCCCTCTCACACCGCCCGCCTAAGCCGCCCGCATCGACTCCAGCACCTTCTTGGCCGTGGCCCTCATCTTCTTGGCGGACGCCGTGCCGGCTTCCTCATACTGGAGCGCCTTCGTCTCGCAGAACCTGACACACATCGGTTCTCCATCGCAGAGGTCGCACTTGACCACCTTCTTCGTGGCGGAGTCCATGGACATGGCCCCGAACGGGCAGGCGGCCACGCAGAACCGGCACCCGATGCAGAGATCATGGTTGACGGCTACCCTGTTGAGCTTCTCATCTACACTCAAGGCTTTGACCGGACAGACCATCATGCACGGTGCCGACTCGCATTGCTGACAGATCATCGGCATGTCCACGCAGGCCTGCTCCCACTTGATGACGCCGATCCTGGCCCGGTTCGGATTCACTGATCCATTCTTCTTCACCGAGCATACCACCTCACACAGTCGGCACCCGGTGCACTTGGAGTGATCTACCGTCAGCATCTTGTACATTTCAACCCCCTTGATCCCCCATTCTTGGGGGATCGTGAAGGAACGCAGAGGGGCTGCGCCCCTCTGCGCGCCCCGTGGTCGAATCCGTAGAGGCGGGTTTCAAACCCGCCACCAAGTCTGTCATTCCCGCGAAGGCGGGAATCCAGGCGGTCTCCTCAGAGGGCCACGCTCTGTGGCCGCTACGGGAGCCAATCTGCCGTTGTGACCTCGTTTTCAACCGCCTTGGTCCCCCGGTCTTGGAGGATTGTGTGTAACGCAGAGGGGCTTTGCCCCTGTGCACGCCCCATTGGACACTAGATAGCATGCGAGGGCTCCTTGTCCAGGCCCAGCCTGGCCAGCGCTTCGGGTGCGGGCACTCCCTTGTTGTCCCAGGCGTGAGCGCCGTAGTACTCGTCGAGCAGCAGCTCATACTTGTCTCTCTCGATGACCTTGCTCTTCATGCCCTCCGGGCCCAGGGGCGTGGGCTCCGTGAAGTAGCGCTCCGGCAGCATGTCGTCTTTTCTGGAGGCGCCCTCACGGTTGTTGAACATCCTCTCCAGGGTGGTAATCCTTTCGCCTATCTCCATCAGCTCCGCTGTCGACATCTCCATACCGGTAACAAGGCGGATCAGTTGGGCGTACTCGCTGTAGCCTATGACCGAGGGGCTCATAAAGAGGGCCTGGAACTTGCACACCCCCAGGGCGTCGGATATGGCATAGATCAGCTCCTGCCACCGCACCAGCTTGCCGCTTCCTTCGTAGCCGGTCATCCCGGGTAGGGGGAAGCCGAACAGCTTCTCACTCTGGTCGGGCGGCAGCAGGTGGGCATCCGAACCCGGGCGGCTGCGCAGATGGTCCGCTCCCCTGGTGGCTGTGGCCACACCCAGCGCGTGGCTGGGGGCCATGCGGTCGTCGGTGTGCAGCCAGCTCATGCCTTTGACATGTATGTTGTAGTAGGCTGTTTTCTCGCCCAGTTTCTCTATAGCTCGCTTTGGCCCGTCGGCCAGTATGTCTCCAAACCCCTGGCGGGTCGCCACCATCTGTGCCATCTCGTACATCAGTTGTTCATTGCCCCACTCCAGCTTCAGCCCGCCCGTGGTCGTCTCGTTGATGATCCCCTTCTCGTACAGCTCGATGGCCCAGGAGAGCATGCTGCCGAAATCCAGCGAGTCGATGCCATACTTGTTGACCAGGTAGTTGCCGACGAGGACCGCTTCCATCCGGCGGCAATCCGGCTCCGAACCAAGGGCGCCCAGCGTGGTCCACTCCGGGCCCTCGGCCCACTGGCCCTTGTGTTTGCCTTCGGGCACCTGGTATCTGTGCCGGCAGTGGACCGGGCAGCCGAAGCAGGCCGCCATCCCCGCGGAGAACTTGGCCAGGTTCTCCGCGTACAGGCTCTGTCCATCAACCAACTGGTTGCGCTGGAGGTTACGGTTTCTCACCTTCCCTATGAGATCCATCATCATTTGAAACGTCGGCGTGCCCTGCTGGGAGAGCTCCTTCATAATCTGGTTGTCGCGTATCAGACCTATCAGATGCTCCAGGTAACGAAGGGCGTCCTCGGTGTAGGCAATGGACAGATCCTGGCGGCCCCGGACGGCAATGGCTTTCAAGTTCTTTGACCCCATTACGCAGCCCATGCCGGTGCGGCCGGCGGCGTTCTTGAGTCCGCTGATGACGCTGGCGAACCTGACCAGGTTCTCGCCCGCCACGCCAATGCAGATCACCTTCACCTCTTCGTCGTCCAGATCGCTCCGGATCATGGCGGGCGTCTCCACGGTGTCCTTCCCCCAGAGACGGGAGGCATCTCTTATCTCGATATTGCCGTCATCTATCCACAGGTAGACCGGGTGATCGGCCTTTCCCGTGATCACCAGATGATCGAGGCCGGCGAACCTGAGCTCCGGCGCGAAGAAACCTCCCATGTTGGAGCTGCCTATGAGGCCGGTGAGTGGTGACTTGGCTCCTATGTGACATCGGCCGCTCGATGGTGCCAGGGTCCCACCCAGGAGGCCGGCGCTGACGGTCAGGACGTTCTCCGGCCCCACGGGATCAGTGCCTGGGGCAAGATGATTGTAGAGCAGGTACACGTCAATGCCCCGTCCACCAAGGTACATCCGCCTCAGGCTGTCCGGTATGGGTTTCTTCTTGATATCGCCTTTGGACAGGTCAATGTAGGCTATCTGCTGCTCCATCATTCCTGCCTCCCTTCTGAATCCCCTTGACGATCCAGCCCGTAGGCTCTCTCCAGAAGCTGCACTGGGTGAGTGGCCGTGATTCCGGTGCCGTAGCTTATTTGCATCCCGCAGGCTGCACAGCCGGTGATCACTCTGTCCGCGTCCGCTTCTTCGATGTCCCTGAAGAGCTTCCGGCCTATCTCTATTGAGAGCTTTGAATAGGCCTTCCTGTAGCCGTGGTAGCCACCCATGCCGCAGCAAGTGGCGTTCACAGCCGCGACTGACAGTCCGGGGATGGTATACAGCAACTCCAGAGTACTCTTGCCTTCATCCTGGACCTTGAGATGGCAGGGAACATGGCAGAGGACCGACTGGTTGATCCTGACCATGTCGCTCGCCAGCCTGCCCTCGCGGCCCAAGCGAACTAGATACTCATCCACGTAGTACACGTGCTGGGACATCAGACTCGCCTCATTCCGGCTGCAGAAGCTCGGGTAATCGCGCTTTATCATAAGGGCGCAACTGGGGCATGAGGTGACTACCTCCCATCCATCTTCTATGAAAGAGGCCAGCGAGCGGATGTTCCTTTCCGCATTCCTCCGGAAGCCCGTCATGTTCTTGTTGGCTATCATGGGCATGCCGCAGCATTCGTGCGCCGGGACGGCCACCTCGATTCCGTTCTTTCTCAGGACGTTCACTACGGCTCTGGCCAGATCAGGCTGGTAGTAGTTGGCAAAGCAGCCGACGAAGTAGGCCACTTTCCCTTGACTGGCTTCGACTTTGCCCTTCGCCTTCCTCTTGCTGTCAGCAAACCATTGTGTGAAGGTTTCGCGATGGAATTTGGGCAACGACCTGCCGGGATCAAAACCCAGGCCGGCACTGATCAGCGTCTTGGCCGGCCTGAGATTCACGACGGCATTGGAGATGGGAGCGGTGAGTGCGCCCGTCTTGGCGATTATCTCCGGATTGCCCAACACGCGCTCGCGCAGGCTGCGCCCGTGCCTGGCAGCGTGATCGGCCCGGGCCATCCACATCAGCTTCGGCAGGTCGATGGACAAGGGGCACTCGACGCGGCAAGCCTCGCAGTGGAGACAGGTATCCACCAGCGGATTCCGGCCCAAAAGGAACATGAACAGGTGGTCTCTGGGACTCCAGACTGCGCCGTCTCTGCTCATATGGTGATTGATGGGGCACCGCACCACGCAGGCCTTGCATCCGATGCAAAGCAGCAATTCCCGGAGGCTGCTGGACAGGATGCGGCTCCGGCCGTTGTCCAGCAGGATCACATGCCATCGTTGATCCGGGGCTTTCACAGCGGGCGGAAGGCTCTCTATGCTGATACCGCTGTCCTCTCTCCGCCTCAGATTCAGCAGCATCGCTTCCAGACCGAACAGGCCCATGGACTTTGTCTGCAGCGCCGCATCTGCTTTGGTCTTCACCACCTTGTCCAGGCCGACGATGAGCACCACCTCTTTGGCCTGTTCCATGCTTCGGGACATGTTCGAAGAATGCTGCACGAAGAAGACTGAGCCATCCTGGGCACAGGCTGCGCTGACACCGATTACGGCGACGCAATCCTTTCTTGCTTCTTCATGACTGGCCTCGCGCTCCAAGTTGGTATTGACCTTTTGAAGCTCAAAACCGGGCGCCAGGCCCTTAGCCAGCAAAGCGGGGAGGTCCCAGTAGTCTCCTATCCGGTTCTCGAAGCTACATAGTTCTGAGTGGTAGGGCTCGATGACACGGAACCCGAGCTCCAGCAGGCGGGGTTTCAGTTCGTTGGCCACCAAAGCCGACCTGTTCACGATGATGTCCTTGGACCCTCTGGCAATTCTGCGGATGAATTCGGCGGCCTCGACGCCGTCGCGCGCCGGCAGGCACTCTGTCCCCGGATGGCGCGAGACCTTGTCTCTGAACTCGGCCACCAGGGACTCCTGCTCGCTTAGACAACGTTCCCTCATCTCCCTGAGTTGAGATTTGAGCTCTTGGAGGGTATGTTGGGCGCTTAGACCGAGAAGCGCACCTGAAAGCCTGCGCCTGGTTCTCTGACCCGACGGTTCAACGAAGAACAGGGGGAGAGTGCTCTTCATTGCAGAAATGCCTCAGAGTAATGGCGGCCCATGCCGCTTCAGCCCGCAATCCAGCCCATTATATACCCGCGTGCGGTGGCATGTTTCCCAACGCCAGCCTCTTCGGGACGGTGCGGATGCCGTTGACGGTTCGCTGAGTGAGTTCTCCAAACGGAGGTGCTACGGGACCGCCATAGAAAGTGCCGCAGGGTAGGGTGGGTGGAGCGCGGTGGAACCCACCAAAGGTCTGGCTACTTCGGTTGGCGGGTTCAGTTCAAGTGCGCCCGCCGTCCATCTGCCAGTAACCTAAGGACTCGTCGGAGGATGCTGGCTGGTTTCACCGACCAGCTTGGCGCGCAAACGGCCGATATACCGTTGTGCGTCCTTGGTGTCCAGGCCCAGCCACTTGCAGGCCAGGGTCAGATCGCTGAACACGATCAACCTGAATCCATGCCTGGAGGTGAATATCTTGAAAAGCGGAGACAACCGGAATTCCTTACCCGCCACGACTGCCGCCCTGCCTTCCGCCAGCTTCTTGGGTTGTGCTCGATAGATGTCGACCACCTGCTCCATCTCCGCCTTCCCGATAGAGGAATTGCGGGACACCAGTTGGAGATCCGTCAGTGACCTGTCCCCCGCGGGCCAGCCGGGGTCGTCCACCTGCCGGCGCACGTGTTCCACCCAGTCACTGCCGGTCACCACGCCCTCCCAGACCTCGTAGCTGACACCTTTGTCTTTGTCGCAGTAATAGGCGATACCCATGGCTGCCTGGGCCTCCTTTCGGCGTCTCAACGCGTCAGCGGTCATCCGACTGCTTAGTTGAGTTCAAACACTATTGGATCAGTTCCCTGGCGTGCCTTCTTCCTTCAGTCCCGTCTTGCAGATGTGGCGTGGGCTGCTCGTGCTAACGGTGCGTCCGTCGTCCCGGACGATATCATGAGCCAGCGGCCGTGTCAACCTCTGGGAGGCAATGGGTTAGAGGATCGCCTGTCCCCTCTTTGCCGCTGTGGTAGCTGCGCGGATCGTTGATTGTGGTTGCTCAAGAAACAGGCTGACCGAAGCTATCCATACGCCGGGATTCGAGTCCCATAGGGTGGGCGAAGCACCGCGAAATCCACCACCGGTCGGTTTGGAGATCTCGATGGGTGGGTTTCGTTTCACTGCACCCGCCGTACTTCTGTCGGATTTCTACGGAAACATCGCGGGCAGTTACGAGAGTCTGTCTACGCTATCCGCTTGGGACATATTGTGGTAGAATCTGGCCTTGCCAAGAGCGGTCCGGCGGCAATCGGTCCGGACCGGCTGATGCCTGATGGGACATCGGCGGGAGGTTCATATGCAAACTGAGTCTGCGGCGTCAAAGGCCGGCCACTGGTTAAGTGATCCCAAGTTGAGTCAGGTGAAAGTGGTGGTGTGCACGGCGACCTGTACGCTGGAGGGGACGACGTACCGCATGGAAGAGCAGCGTCTTCTGGATTCCCTCTGCGGCGGCTTCACGGCCAGCGTATATCGCCTGGGCAGGGATTTCCTGCCGCTCACCGAAGTCCGGGTGCATCTCCCGAGGGGCAAGAAGGAGTCCACGGCCTACAACTTCGTTATGAAGTCCGGCATCCTCTTTGTGGCCGAACGGGGCGGAGGCCAGCCCGATATGAGCGGTCTTCAAAGAGCCAAGAAATGGGGAATGAAGGTCAAGATGCCGCTTCTCGCCAAGATCTGGATACCGCCATACACTCTGGTTGGCCGGATGCACGTTGCCATGTGGCAGGAACTGGTCCACATTCTGGATGGGGAGGAGATGTTCTTGCCGATGACCAGTGTGGTGGTGACACCCGCCTTGCCCACCGGCGAGTCGACCTTCAGCTTCGTGGCGGTCAACAAGCGCCAGATCGTTCGCGTCGGCGACCCGCCGAGAGGTCGCGAGTCGACACGCGTGACCAGGCGCAAGGCCAGCCCGCGGAAGCCGAAGGCGGCGGCGAAAAGGGCGGCGAAATAGACTCGGTGCTTCGAGAGCCGGATGCCCGGCTGTGAACTAGCCGACGAGCCTCAGTCTCCTGATCGGCCTTGTTCTTTGAATTACCAGCTCACTGCCCGATCTCCTGTGTCATGTTGTCTACGCCTTTCTCTCCTGTATAATACTGTGCAACTGCGTGATCGGTAGATGATACACTTCGTCGAGAACCTTCATCCCGTACTCCAAGCTCTGCTGGCAACGTGTTTCACCTGGTCCATGGTGGCTTTGGGAGCCACCATCGTCTTCACCACCAAGACCCCCAGCAAGAGGGTGCTCGATACTTCACTTGGTTTTGCCGCGGGAGTCATGATTGCGGCCAGCTTCTGGTCGCTGCTGGCTCCGGCCATCGAGTTGTCGCGAGATGGACGCCCTCCCGCCTGGTTTCCGCCCCTGGTCGGGTTTGCTCTGGGGGTTGTCTTCCTGCGACTGGTGGACGTAATACTGCCGCATCTTCATCCCAGTCACTCCCCTGGAGGTCTGGAGGGCGTCAAGACCGGTTGGGAGCGGACTACGCTGCTGGTTATGGCCATTGTGCTGCACCACATTCCGGAGGGCTTGGCTGTGGGTGTGGCTTTTGGGGCAGCAGCGGCCGGTTTGCCGGCAACCACCGTGGCGGCGGCCATCGCTCTCACCGTTGCCATGGGCCTGCAGAACCTTCCCGAGGGTGTGGCGGTGGCTATGCCCTTGAGACGGGAAGGCTTATCTGCCCGCAGAAGCTTCTGGTTCGGGCAGTTGTCGGGGATGGTTGAGCCAGTGGCGGGCGTTATTGGCGCTGCGGCCGTTATCGAATTCCAGCCCATGCTTCCCTATGCCATGGGCTTCGCGGCCGGGGCCATGATGTTCGTGGTGGTGGAAGAGCTGATTCCGGAGTCTCAGCGGCGCGGCCACAGCGACTGGGCCACTACGGGCGCTATCGTCGGTTTTGCTCTGATGATGGTGCTCGACGTGGCGATGGGCTAGCAGCGGGTCGAGCCGATTTCTCAGCGCCAGGTCTTGCTCAAGGCGTGGAGACAGACAGGCTGGCCAGATCGATCGCTGGAAGGGTGATGGAGGAGGTGGTCGATGCGGACACGGTTGGAGACTCCAGCTTGTAAGAGTAATGCGGCGTTAGCCCGAATCGGGACAACGGCCAGTAGCGCAACCAGGTCTTGCCGATGAATTTGCCCCGTTTCACCGGGCCGAAGGCGGTAGAATCCTGACTGTTGCTGCGGTTGTCTCCCAGCACGAAGTACTCGCCGCTGCCAAGAGTCCACGTGCCATTCTTCACTCCGCAATCCGGCATGGTGGGTTTCTCTTGCAGAGCCAGAAACTCATCGCCGTTCTTCTTCTTGATGTATACCCGTCCGTCCCTTATCTCCACCGTCTCGCCTGGCAATCCGATCACCCGCTTGATGAAAGGATTCTCGGTCTTGTAGGGAGGCCAGAGGATGACCACCTGACCTCTATGTGGAGTAGTGAACCGGTACGTCAGCTTGTCGACCATGATGCAGTCCTTGGGCAGAAAAGTGGGCTTCATGCTCTCCATCTCCACCTGGTAGGAGCCTATGCTGATCTGGACGACAGCGAAGACCACCACGAATATGAGGATGGCGATGACGACTTCGCGCAGGTTTATCTTCATGCTCAGAATTCAGACAACAGCTAAACGATTATAGCCCATTTGTCTGCTATACTGAAGCCAATTG